>JACCDY010635598.1_pt1 | contig 110563 bp, 109 predicted proteins | sample 7446391 | NCBI WGS metagenome assembly JACCDY01 (sample SAMN15323451, study PRJNA562643) | freshwater metagenome | isolation source: river surface water | place: USA:Blue River Watershed | collected 2017-08-18 | reverse complement strand
CCATAAGTCCCCACAGGGCAGCGCCCTGGTGCTGGCGGAGTACTGACTCCGACGCACACGGCGTAACGATGGTGTTTCTCTGACTCGCAATAATTATCCGAATGAAGACGTCCGTTATACCTGTCGCGGCACAAACCATTCGTACAGTACTGGTTCTGCTGCTGATGGCCATGCAAATAGGTATCAGTGGATGCCAGACGGAGTTTATCAACGCCAAACCAGCACGCGAGCTGAATCCGCCGCCACCTACCGATAATCTGTATGCAGGTTGGCGTGTATTCCAGGCTAAATGTGCCAGCTGCCATGGTGCCGCAGCCACCGGCGGTGAGCGCGCACCTGACCTATTGCCCATCGTTCGCGAGCTCAGCCCGCGTCGGTTTGCGGCGGTAGTACTCCAGCGTTACGACCTGGATAAGGGGTTCGCTGAGGACTCGAAAAATCAATCGACCGTCGATACCCGTATTGAAGACATATTACGCCGCGGTGAGCCACCGATCGAGATGCCCGGGTGGCAGGGCGAACCTGCGGTGAATGCACATATCCTCGACCTTCACGCCTATTTGACGGCGCGCGCCAACGGAAAGCTCAGCACTGAACGTCCACCGCCATAGTGGTGGCTACCCACGTATTCGATGAATCAGGCCGTGTCGTGTTGAACCTGAGTGTATCTGTCAGGTCTCTCTTTAGACGACGCAGATTATTGCAAGCAGAGCGATCTGAGCCAGATAATTTTGGTGTATCCCACTCGGCTCTAAAGTCATGTCGCTCGTGTCATGCGCTACCTGAGGAGGGAATTTCTGATCACAAAGCAGACCGCTGATGCGATGACCTGCAGGCCATCAAAGAACTATCTGTACCCCCATGCTTGCAGCAACGTTCCGGGCCTGGCGCATTGCCATACCCTGAACCGATTTTTTTCATCACAACTCACCGACTAAGGCCATCAACATGAATGAACCGACCATACCCACCAGGGGGAATACGCTGTTTACCCTGAACATCGAAAACAAGATATATCGCTGCGTGGTATCGGAAGCGGCGCTCTACTTCTTGTGCCGAGATCAAGATAATTCCATGCATCAGCTGGACGCCTATCTGCGTCTGAAGGGTAAAGTACAAGCCAAGGTCGAACAGTTACTGAATCGCGGCAGCGGCCATTTGCCTGCGGTGCTGGAGTCAGCGCACTTCAGCAGCTGACATCGGGCACTCGCTGAATGACCACTCGGGTCATTCGGAACTGCAGATCAACACCGACACCAAGACTTGGTAAAGTAAGGTTCTCTGGCAAACGCCTCCGGTGCGTGCGTGCATGCACCCCATACAAAAAAGGCAAAACGGTGAACCGACGATTATTTCTGGCGCAAGCCTGCGCGTTCATGGCATCTGGCCTGTCCGCCGAATCTCTCGGCGCGACGAAGCCCCTCAAGACCGGGCTCGTATTCGACGAGATTTTTCTCACACCGTTTTTCCCACCAGACCATCCGGAGCAACCCGTGCGGCTGGCGGTGGCCTGGAGCGCGATCAAAGCATCGGGGCTGGACCGGCAGCTGCAACGCATTCCGCTCAAACCTATTCGCAATGAAGAGCTTCGGCTAGTGCATACGCCGGCGCACATCGCTGGCATTCGCGACAAATACGGCCCCGTGATCGACCGCTATGCGAGAGCGGGCGTTGGCGGCACGCTGGCGGCTTGCGATGCGGTTCACTCGCGCAAGGTGAGAAACAGTTTTGTACTGGTACGTCCACCCGGCCATCATGCGCACAATGCCGGCGAGGTGGTAGGTTTTTGCCTGTTCAACAATGTGGCGATTGCGGCCCGCTACCTGCAACGGCGTCTGGGCTACCGAAGGATTCTGATCGTCGACTGGGACTTTCATCATGGCGACGGAACCGAAGCATTTTTCTATGACGATCCCACGGTCTTGTTTTTTTCAACGCACCGCTTGGAATCCTATCCGCGGACCGGCGATCCGCAACGCCGCGGCGAAGGCGCAGGCCTTGGCTACAACATCAATGTGGCACTGGACTGCGGTGCCGGCGATCGCGACATCATCGACGCCTTCGACACACAGCTGATGCCGGCTGCGCGGCGCTTCCAACCGGATTTCATCCTGATTTCTGCCGGTTTCGACAGCCGTATCGACGACACGCTCGGTTGTTTCAATATCACGGATCAGGGGTATGCCGAACTGACGGCGCGGGTGCAAACGATCGCCCGCGAGTGCGGACATGAGCGCATCGTTTCGGTGCTGGAAGGTGGATACCACTTGCCGGGGCTGGCCAGCGGCATCCCATCACACATTCGGGCGCTGATGCGATAAGAAGTGCGGCGACGGTGTCCGCGGCTCCCACGCAAAACGAACCTGACTCTCAGCCAGTGACCCGCTTATCGCCGGCGATGCTCTTGAGCTGTGCAGTTTGGCGCTGCGGCTTGGCAAGATCATTCATCATCAGATGATCTTTGTCCTGTTGTTCCGCAACGAGACACAAGAAGCGCATGCAAGAGACTCGCAGGAATGACGAAAAATTATCGACCTTACCCTGACGCTCGATGATCTCTTCATACAGCTTGCAGATCAGCTGATTGGTCGTCGTTTGCTCTCTCGACGCGATCCGGGCCAGCACATCCCAGCACAGATTCTCCAGCCGGATACTGGTGACTGCACCGCGAATGCGCAATGACCGGGTCCGCTGCTCATAGTGGATGGGGTCGGCGCTGGTGTAGATATCGCACATGGTAATCTCCGCAGAACGCTCCACATCGGGCAAGCCTGAACGGCTCACACGGCGCGGAACGAACCCTGTTTATTTGACCGTAGACAAATACTCGATGATCGCAGCGCGGATCGCAGGATCTGCTTGCTTGTACATCATGTATGTGCCGGGAGCCACGTTCTGCGGCTCTTCCAGCCACTTGTCCAGCAGATCTGCCGTCCAGGTTTTTTTGGCGAGCGCCTTTTTGAACTCAGCCGAATACGCAAAGCCCTTTACCTGTCCTGCTTGCTTTCCGACCACGGCACGCAGGTTTGGCCCCATGCCTTGCGGCGCATCAGCCGCGATCTGATGGCATGCGGCGCAATGCTGGGCGAACAGCTTCGCGCCATCCGCCGATTGGGCGTGCGCCGGGAGCGTGAACGCCCCCGAGGCAATGAGCGCCAGCGTACCGGCTACCATGGTCATGCTGGCGCGCGCCATCACAGCTCCTTGCGCGACATGCTGCGCGCTATGTAGTCCGCCTGCCGAATCGCCAACGCAACGATGGTGAGCGTCGGGTTTTCCGAGGCACCGGTCGTAAACTGACTGCCATCGGACACGAACAGGTTCTTCACATCGTGTGTCTGGCCCCACTTGTTGACCACACCGTCCTTGGCCTTGGCGCTCATGCGGTTGGTGCCGAGGTTGTGCGTGGATGGGTACGGCGGCGTGAAAATGACCCGCTTCGCGCCCACGGACTCGTACAGCGCCTTGGCCTGCTTGAATCCGTGCTGGCGCATTGCGCCATCGTTCGGATGGTCGCTGAAATGCACATTCGGGATGGGCAAGCCAAACTGATCTTTTTCAGTCGCGTGCAGCGTGATCGCGTTGGACTCCTGCGGCATGTCTTCGCCGACCAGCCACATACCCGCCATGTTGTCGTAGGCATCCATCGCCGTCGAGAAATCGCGGCCCCAGTCACCCGGATTCAGGAAGGCGGCCAAGAAGGGAACGCCCAGCGACAGTGTCTCCATTTCATAGCCGCCGACAAAGCCGCGCTTGGGATCATGACGGGATTCGTCCTTCACAATGCCGGCCATGGTCGTGCCGCGGAACATGTGCACTGGGTTTTCGAAGATTGCATACACCGAGGCGGTCATGTGGCGCATGTAGTTGCGCCCGACCTGACCCGAGGAATTCGCCAGACCGTTCGGGAACATCGATGAGGCCGAGTTCAACAGCAAGCGCGGCGATTCGATGGAGTTGCCAGCGACGCACACCACGCGCGCCTTCTGGAAATACTGGTTGCCGTTTGAATCACCATACAGCACGCCGGTCACTTTGCCCGAGGAGTCGTGTTCGATTTTCAGTGCCTGGGCATCCGAGCGCACCTCAAGATGCCCCGTGCGTTCGCCTTTGGGAATCTCGGTGTACAGCGTGGACCATTTTGCGCCAGATTTACATCCCTGAAAGCAGAAACCAATCTGCTGACAAGAGCCACGGCCGTCGCGCGGCTTGGAGTTGATCGACATATTACCGGTGTGGAAATCCTTGTAGCCCATCTTGCGAGCACCCGCAGCCAACACCTTGTAGTTGTTGTTACCGGGAAGACGAGGGATGCCATTGGTACCGGTGGTTCCCATTTTTTTCTCGGCCTTGTCGTAGTACGGTGCCAGATCAGAGAGCGTGATCGGCCAGTCGAGCAGGTTCGCACCCGAGACTTTTCCGTAGACGGTGCGAGTACGGAATTCGTGCTCCTGAAAACGCAGTGAGGCACCCGCCCAGTGCACGGTCGAGCCGCCGACTGCTTTTACGATCCAGGCAGGAAGATTGGGGAAATCTTGCGATACACGCCACGTGCCAGATGTGGTGCGCTTGTCCAGCCATGAAATCTTGCTGAACATCGGCCACTCGTCATTTTCAAAATCACTGATTTCGTGACGCTTTCCTGCTTCCAGAATCACGGTATTGATGCCTTTTTGCGCGAGCTCGTTGCCCAGCGTGCCCCCACCTGCGCCCGAGCCGATGATCACGACGACTTCGTCGTTCAGGTCAAATTTCTTGGCCATGCTTGTCTCCTCGATCCCTCAGAATTTTTATTTGCAAGCCCAATGGCAATCAGAGCTTGTCCATCCAGTTCTGGTCGTTGAATCCGCGATTGATATAACCGCCAAATTGCGCTGACGGACCCTGATAGCCCAGCTTCGCCCAGACCGCAGGCTGGTTATAGAGGCTGACCACCAGATCGCCACGAATTTTTTTGAAGAATGGCGTCGCCTCGATGGATTGCAGTACATGCACACGATCGCGTTCGTTGGCTACCTGCGCATAGGCCGCATTGAATTTGCTCTTGGCGATGCTGTCTGCCTGTGCAACGCCCTCCTGAATCAGCTTACGGACACCCTCGTCCGACTTCGCCTGCTCGGCGTAGACACCAACAGCGTTCTTGTAGAGATCATCGCCAAATCGGTCATGGGGAAAAATATCGCGAGCGATTTTAACCAGCGTGTTAAATGTGTCTGAGCCCAGTGCCTCCTCGGCCAGCGCGGCATTTGGAACAAACATCATCGGCAATCCGCCCGCTGCGGACGCGACGGTACCAGCAGTGGCGATCTTGAAGAACTGCCGGCGTTTTGGTTCTGCAGGTTTGTACATGCTTGCCTCCTCGTTTTATTTATTGGATCCAGCCTTGGCACAGGCTTTTGTTTTTTTAGATTTGCCGCTGGCTACTGGTAATGCCCCGCACGATGCAGTATTTCAATCTTGTAGCCATCGGGGTCTTGCACAAAGAAGAAGCGGGCCAGAAGTTCGTCGCCTCTCTTGAATTCTTTTATCGGCAGCGGGGCATAGCCCAGCTGCTCAAGCTTGTCGCGCATGGCGTCCAGATCATCCGTCACGAAAGCATAGTGGCCATAGCCATCACCATGCGTATAGGGCTCTGAACGGCCTTTGTTATGCGTCAGTTCGATCTCGAAGTCATTGTCAGGATTTCGAAGATAGATCAGCGAAAAATCATCAAAGTCCAGTCGGTGGCTAATCGAAAAACCAAAGCCGTCCGAATAAAATCGGATCGACCGTTCCGGGTCAAAGACCCGAATCATCACGTGAATAATTTTCGGCATACCGTCGTGCGCAGGAAGATGTCGAGCCAATTATGTGTGCGGCGAAAACATGCGTGGTAGTAGCGTGATACTACGTCGAAACGCAACTCAGAAGACAGCCGCTCGGCAAGTGGTAGCTTTTGCAGCGCAAACAAAAGCCGGCATGGTCATCACTGACTTATCCAGTGAGCGAATATTCATTCTGATGCGCCACAGCAAAGATCGTTTAACAATATTTAAACGTTTGACTACGTCACGCTTCAGAAAGACTGATCTGAAGAGCTGAACGAGGCATTTCATTTCAATTAATAATCCCCCCCAACGAGCGGGCAGCGGCTTGGTCTGTCGCGGGGGGGGGCGTCGGGGAGACTGACGGCTTAGCGTTCGCGCAAGCGCTTGCTCTTGCGTGAGCGTTCGGAAAAATCCGCTGGCTTACGCCTCACCCATCCGACGAAGCTCGCGATTTCGGGATGTGCCAGCAAGGCCTCGACCGTGTTGTACTGCCGTGCCAGCTCGGTCTCTGTCAGTAACGCATGGATCTGGCGGTGACAAATGCGATGCAAGAATTCTGTTTGTGTGCCGCCCTTGGATTTCGGCACCAGATGATGCGCGTCTTTCAGCGCGTCCGGTATAGGCCGCTCGCACAGCGGACAGGTAAGTATTTCGGATTGCCGCGGGCCGATCGAAGACAAATGCTCGTCCAATAGCTTGCGTCGTATTCGTCCGCCCATCACCGTTCGCCTGGGTGGATGATGACATCGATCACCATGGAATGACCTGCCCTTCATGATCGACGAAATGCGCGCGCCCGGTCGGCTGCAGACCATCGATCACGTGCAAGAGCTTGCCTGCGGCGCTCTCGGGATCCACACCATCGTCTCCGACAAATGGCCGGCTCAGACGAGAACGCACGGTACCAGGCTGCAGCGCGGCGATCACGGCTTGTGGTCGCCGACGGGCGATTTCAATGGCCGCAGTTTGCAGGAACATGTTCAACGCCGCTTTCGAGGAGCGGTAGCCATACCATCCGCCTTTGCGGTTGTCTTCGATGCTGCCAACACGCGCGGAGAGCTTGGCCCAGATCACTCGCTCACCCGTGGCAAGCAAGGGAGAAAAAAATCTCAACAGCATGGCGGGTCCGATCGCATTCACTTGCATCGCTCGCTGTAACTGCTTCGCATCAAGATCGTCCAATCGTTTTTCTGGACCGATGTTATCGATGATCAGCGCACCTGTGGCATCGATAATCAAATGGAATGGGCCATCATCGGCAATGCTTTGTGCGCAGCGCTGCAAACTTTCTGGATCTTCGAGCACCAGCGGCGGCGCACCGCTTCGGGAGAACGTCTTGACTGACGCGCAGCGCGAATCGGAGCGCAGTGCACGGCAGAGCGCCTGACCGAGTGCGCCGGTGTCGCCGAAGACCACGGCGCGATAACCATCCGGCAGGCTGTTCATGAATGAGTCATCAATGGATCAGCGCGATGCCGTGTTCCGGCGCAAGAAATACACGGCGAGATCATCTTCGGTGAACCAGTACTCGATCATCCGGGCAGATTTTTTATCGTCGCTCATGTGAGCGGTCACGCCCTTGCTCCATACGAACGTGGGGCCGCGACTGCCGTCGCCAGCACGCTTCTCATCGGGCTTGCCATAGCGGGACGTCAGCTCACTCAAAGCGACCGCCTGTTCGGGTATCCAGCGGATCAGCACCAGAGCCAGCCGGTTATCCAGTGGTTTGCCAAGATGCTCTTTCTGCTGGCGTATGAGTAGGCGCGTGGAGCGCGCATGGGCGTTCGGCGGGAGATTGGCGACCGCTTTCTCCAGCTCGGCAAGCTTTTTTTTGCGCGCGTCATCATCATGCTCGAACAATAGCAGCAGGGAGCCACTGACTTCATCCGTCGTCAACCGGGCAAAGTATTGATTGGGCTTGAGCCAGTCAGCCGGTTCCGGAGTCAGACGGGCAGCGGTATAACGCTGCTTGATGCTGCTGAGCGGCTCAAGCGGCTCCATGCTCAGAAACGTCTCCGCCCGCGCAAAGGCGCAGGCGCTCAGCAGCAGGATGAGCAGTCTCTTCAACATGGGTTCGGAAAGCTTTGTAGTTTCCCCTGATTTTAATGGAGCTACAAAAAGGCTTCAGGCGCGGTCACTGGCATGTTGCCAGACACCTTGCCAGGTCGGTGGTCAGATTCAGGGTGGGGGCAGTCTCGTGCACAATAGCCGATGGGGACATCGTGGCCGGTAAAATCTCGTTTTACAGTCAATGCCAGTCAGTTAAACCCAAACGTCCCGACATTCATCAAAAGACGCTGGGTCCCGGCCTGCGCCGGGACGACGATATAAAGGCCGCTAGCAGCTAAAACGTCATCCCGGCGCAGGCCGGGATCCAGTGACTTTGAGATTTTCGATGATCAGGGACAATCTGGACGCTTCACTGACGGGCATTGGTTTTACAGTGGGCTGTCGTCCGGAGCGCGCGCCACTGCCCATTGCTGCGATTGACGGGTACAACGCCTCACAGGGCAGATAACAATGAATAAAAACCTCTGGCTGCTCGCGATCGCTCAAGGGCTTTTCCTGGCGAATAATGTGACCTTTATCGCGATTAATGGCCTGGTCGGGCTCAGCCTGGCTCCCTACCCATGGCTGGCGACGCTGCCTGTGATGGGCTATGTGGTCGGCGGCGCACTCAGTACCGGGCTGGTGGCCGAGTCGCAGCGGCGCTGGGGGCGCAAGGTGTCATTTCAGCTGGGTCTACTGGTCGCGCTGCTGTCTGCTTGCCTCGGCATACTGGCTGTTGAACAGCAATGGTTCTGGCTGCTGGTGGCCACGACCGTGGTGGCGGGCTACTACAGCGCGAATGGCCACCTCTATCGTTTCGCTGCCGCCGAATTGAGCGACGGCGGTCATCGCGAGAAGGCGGTCTCGCTGGTAATGGCCGGCGGGCTGATCGGGGCCGTGATCGGGCCCAATCTTGCCAACCACAGCAAGGCCTTGCTTGCGATGCCGTTTGCCGGTGCTTATCTCGCGCTGGGTGTGCTGGCGATCATCGCGTTGGCGCTGATCTCGCAGATCGATTTTCCGCCGGTGCCTGAAAAAACTCCGCATGCGGATCAGGGACGGCCGCTGATGGAGATCATGACGCAGCCGGTGTTCATGGTGTCGGCGCTGGCCGCATCAATCAGCTACGGCGTGATGAATCTGCTGATGGCGGCGACGCCGCTGGCGATGCAAGTGTGTGGCATGCCGTTCAGTGATACCGCCTTGGTACTGGAATGGCATGTGATTGGCATGTTTGCACCCGGCTTCATCACCGGCTCACTGATCCGGCGTTTTGGTGTGCTCAACATCATGGGCGTTGGTGTGCTGCTCAATCTGGTGTGTATCCTCATTGCGATCAATGGCAACGATCTGCATCACTTCGTGTCGGCCTTGTTCCTGCTGGGCGTGGGCTGGAATTTTCTGTTCACGGGTAGTACCACCTTGTCGCTGGATGCCTACCGGCCTGAAGAAAAAGACCGTGCGCAGGCAGCGATCAATTTTTGTGTGTTTGCGGTGATGTCGTTAAGCTCTTTCGCTTCCGGTGCGCTGCTGACCACACAAGGCTGGCACTGGCTGAACATCGGCTCGATCGTGCCCGTGCTGCTGACTGGTATTGCGTTGGCGTGGCTAGCTCGTCAATTCAGCTCGTCAGGGCTGAAGACCTGAGGCCTGTCGCATCGCTGGTCATCCCTCACTACAATACGCGTATGTCTGCATTTCATCCTCAGGTAATCCATGCCTTGCTAGCCGCCGCCCTCTTTGGCGCCAGCACGCCGCTGGCAAAGCTGCTGGTCGGCGAGATACCGCCCCTGCTGCTCGGCGGACTGCTCTACCTCGGCAGCGGCGTCGGACTGGGCATCGCAAGATTAATCCGCGATCGTGGATGGTCATCGTCTGGACTGAATCCGGGCGAGTGGCGCTGGCTGCTGTCGGCCATCGTGTTCGGCGGCATGTTCGGCCCGGTACTGCTGATGACGGGGTTGCAGTCGACGTCAGCTTCCACGGCGTCGCTGCTGCTTAATCTCGAAGCGGTGCTGACTGCGCTGCTGGCCTGGGTCGCGTTTCGAGAGCACACGCATCGTCGTGTGATGATCGGCATGCTGGTCATTGTCGTTGGTGGCGTACTCCTGTCATTGCCCGACGCATCGACGGTCGATCATGGAGGGCAGGGATCGGTAGCGATTGCGCTCGCTTGCCTGTGCTGGGCGATCGATAACAATCTCACGCGCAAGGTATCGAGCTCGGATGCGATGTTCATCGCCTCGGTCAAGGGACTGGTCGCTGGCTCGGTCAACTGCGCACTGGCGTGGGCGCTGGGCATGCACTGGCCTGAGTTACCGATCGTACTCGCCACCATGAGTGTGGGCTTGTTGGGTTATGGCGCTAGCCTGGTGCTGTTTGTGCTCGCGCTACGCGGCTTGGGCACGGCACGCACGGGGGCTTATTTTTCAACAGCGCCTTTCATCGGCGCTGCGCTGGCGCTACTGATGGGTGAATCAGCGAACGCCTATTTCTGGTGGGCGGGCGCGCTGATGGCCTTCGGCGTGTGGCTACACCTGACAGAGACGCATGATCATGAGCACACGCACGAGCCGCTGGAGCACCAGCATCTGCACACGCATGATGAACATCATCAGCACACCCATGATGCCGACTGGGATGGCAGCGAGCCTCACTCGCACTTTCACCGGCATGAGCCCATCACGCACAAACATCCGCACTATCCGGACATTCATCACCGGCACTCGCATTGACGACTCTTGCCGTTCAGTGCAAGTGGTTGGCCAGAAAATCCATCAATACTCTGACCCGATGCGGCACTTGCCGGTTGCTGGGCAATATCGCGTAAATCCCCAGCTCCGGTGATCTGAAATCCTCCAGCAGTGTCACTACCCTGCCAGCACCAATCGCATCCTCGGCAATAAAAGCCGGCTGCAATGCAATCCCAAGCCCTTGTACTGCTGCTTCGGTTAATGCTTCGCCATTGTTGGCGTGCAGTCGCGCGCGAATCGGGAAGTTCACCGACGTACCTGAGACCTCGAACGCCCATGTCTGTTGTGCACCGACCATGGTGTAGGTCAGACACTCGTGATGCGCGAGCTCCGACGGATGACGCGGTGTGCCATGCTCGGCAAGGTAAGCGGGTGAGGCGATCACGCACATCGGTATCGTGCCCAGCCGTCGGGCGACGTCGTTTGCGCCTAACTTGCCGGTGATGCGTACGGACAGATCGATGGCTTCTTCGATCAGGTTCACCCGGCGGTCGGTGTAGTCCATATCTAGTCGGACCTCGGGATAGCGACGTGCGAAATCGAGCAGCAGAGGCGAGACCCGTCTCAATCCGAATGACAGCGGCAGGCTCACACGTATCGTACCGCGTGGCGTCAGCCGCTCTTCCGCCACGCCGGTCTCGGCGACTTCGACCAGATTCAGTATGACTCGGCACTTCTCCAGGTAGGCCGCGCCCGCCGAGGTCAGCGTCAGCCGGCGAGTGCTGCGCACCATCAGCTTGATACCCAGATGCTCTTCCAGTGCCGCGATCTGCCGGGTGATCACCGAGCGAGCGACGCCAAGCTGCTGCGCGACCGCTGAGAAGCTCCCCAGCTCGGCCACTCTGACAAATACATGCATCGCCTGCAATCGGTCCATTGTTGCTGATAGCGGAATAAAGATTTGTCTATTGTCTACTATTTCAGCACGATTAATCCGCCTACATTACGGTCATAGCAGATACTGAAAAGCGTTATTGATATGGAAACCCGACTGCCTACGCTGTTTGTGCCGCATGGCGCACCGACATTTGCGCTGCGTCCCGGTGCAGCGGGTGCGGCACTGGCCGAGATGGCGAGCACCTTGCCGCGCCCGCGTGCCATCGTGATCGTCAGTCCGCACTGGGATACCGAGGCGCCGACGGTCGGCCATGCGAAAAAGCTGGGTACCATTCACGATTTTTACGGCTTCCCGCCTGAGCTCTATGAACTTCACTACCCGGCGACTGGCTGCCCCGAGGGTGCGCGCGAGGTCGCGGCGGCCATCGGTGCCGCCGGCCTGCCTGTCCGCGAAGCGGCGTCCGATGGCCTCGATCATGGCGCATGGGTTCCGCTGCGACTCATGTATCCCGACGCCGACGTGCCCGTGATACCGCTGTCGCTGCAGAGCCATGCGGGTGCGGCCTATGCCTATCGTCTGGGCGAGGCGCTCGCGCCGCTAGTGAACAAGGGTTTTCTTGTGATCGGATCGGGGAATATCACGCACAATCTGCACGATTACATGGTCGCGCGGCAAAACGGAGGCCAGACTCCGGACTATGTGCGCGATTTTCCGGAGTGGATGCACGCGCAACTACAGTCGAGTGATACCGATGCCTTGTTGCACTACCGTGAGCAGGCACCGGACGCCGTGCAGGCGCATCCCAGCGATGAACATCTGCTGCCCTTGTATGTGGCGCTCGGCGCTGCTGGCAAAGGTGCCGCGGTACACCGCTTCCATGCGGGCATCAGCGATTATGTGCTGGCGATGGATGCCTACCTCTTCACACCCGTACACTGAGACATTCACGCGCAGAGGACCTGATGCACGCTTCCACGCACTACACCCGGACTGCCAAATCGCTGCACTGGCTGATGGCATTGATGATCTTTGGACTGCTGGGGTTGGGCTTCTACATGAGCGATCTGCCGCTGTCGCCGCAAAAACTGAAGCTCTACTCATGGCACAAGTGGGCTGGTGTGACGGTATTTTTGCTGACCCTCGTTCGGCTTGCCTGGCGTGCGACCCACCAGCCACCGCTCATGCCGCAGCAGATGTCAAAGCTGCAGCAGGTCGCTGCGCATGTCGGCCATGTCGGACTGTATCTGCTGATGCTGGCGATACCGCTGTCCGGCTGGTTAATGAGTTCGGCGAAGGGTTTTCAGACGGTCTGGTTTGGTGTGCTACCGATACCCGACCTGCTGCCCAAAAACAAAGAACTGGGAGACCTGCTGCTCGAGCTTCATGAAAGTCTGAACCTGCTGCTGATCGCGCTCCTGCTCGCGCACATCGCCGCCGCGCTCAAGCATCATTTCATTGACAAGGATGATGTGCTTAGCCGCATGTTGCCTGCGCATTCCAACCATTCGACCGATGCATCCCCGCCAGAACAATCGACATGAATATTTTTTCGTGCGGTCTTCCTGATGATCGGTCTGGTCACTGCGAAAGCACAGCCCACATGAATTCCAACGAAAGCCAGATTGCATTCCAGTATGAGCAACTATCGAAATTCGACATCGCTACCGACGGTGTCAATGTGAAGTTCTGCTTCACCGTAACAAGCAAGTAAGCAACAAGCATCCGCTTTTTTTATTTCGTACCACTACCAGGAGAAACCTGCATGAAAAGTATCAAACAGCTGTCGCTCGCCGTCGCTCTCGCCACCATCGCATCGTCATCGTTTGCTGCGCCCGAAACCTTTGGGATCGATAACAATCACACCTTCCCCAGCTTCTCGTACAGCCACCTGGGCTTCTCGGTGCAAATGTCGCGCTTTAACAAAACCACGGGCAAGATCGTGTTCGACAAAGCGGCCAAGACTGGCGAGGTCGACATCACCATCGACACCACGTCCGTGGATACCGGCTCAAACCTGTTCAACGAGCACATTCAGGCCGAAGATTTTCTTCACACCGCCAAGTTCCCGACCGCGACCTTCAAGTCGACCAAGGTGACCTTTAATGGCGACAAGCCGGCCAAGATCGAGGGTAACCTGACGCTGAAAGGCATCACCAAGCCCGTCACCCTGACTGTCACTGGCTTCCAGGCGATGCCTCATCCGATGGCGAAGAAAGATGCCATCGGCGCGAATGCGCACACCACCGTCAAGCGCACCGACTTCAACATGGGCAAATATGCGCCGAACGTCAGCGATGAAGTCCGTATCGACATCGCGATTGAAGCGATCAAGCAGTAATCAGAACTCGCTTTCCTGGCGATCGTCAGAGAATGCGCCACCAACAAAAAAGTCCGTCTGCGACAAGCCGACGGACTTTTTTTATGAATACTGCCTGGCGAAATCTTAGACCCGGCCGAGTACCCCGGCTGATGCTGGCTGTGGATGCCGAGACAGATCGCGCGAAGCCGTGTGGACCGCATCGGCCAAATGATCCGCATAGGTAGCCGACGGTGCCTCCTGGATCACACCGGCGCGCAGTAATTTACCCTTCACTCGCTCATTCGCCTCGCACAGCACCACGGTGACACCACGCTTGCGCAATGTGGCGGCGACCTCTTCCAGCACCTGTATACCCGTGATATCCATGAAAGGCACGCGGCGCAGTCGAATCACCAATGCATTGGGCTGAGTATGCGTCTCGACCAGCGCGCGCTCGAAATTTTCTACCGCGCCAAAGAACATCGGTCCGGCGATCTCGTAAACCACCAGTCCGCGTGGCAGTTTGTCGATGTGATATCGCGCCAGCTCGGTAGAGAGCTCTGTCTCATCGACAGGCAGCGTCTCGACCGCATCAGACATGCGGCGCAGGAAATGCAGTATCGCGAGGATCACGCCGACATTCACCGCAACGACCAAATCAGCGAACACGGTCAGCACGAAAGTAATCACCAGAATCAGCCGGTCGGCCAGCGGCGCGGTCCTCAGCAGGTGGATGAACCGCTTAGCCTCGCTCATATTCCATGCCACGACGAACAGTATCGCGGCCAGTACCGCCAGAGGAATGTTGGATGCCAGCGGCGCGAGAAAGAGCAGCACAGCGATCAGCGTCACCGCGTGCATGATGCCGGCAAGCGGACTGGTCGCGCCATTGCGGATATTGGTGGCCGTGCGAGCGATTGCGCCAGTGGCGGCAAAGCCGCCGAACAGCGGCACAATGATATTGGCGATGCCCTGTCCGATCAGTTCCTGGTTCGAATCATGCCGGGTGCCAGCCATGCCGTCGGCCACCACGGCGGACAGCAGTGCCTCGATCGAACCGAGCATTGCGATCGTAAACGCCGGACCGATCAGCGTGATGATCTGCGGCAGCGACATGACGGGCAAGGCGAATTCCGGCAAACCAGTCGGTATGCCGCCAAAGGCCGAGCCTATCGTGGCAATGCCCGGCAAGACCCATACCATCTGCAATATGGTGATCACCAGCATCGCAATCAACGGACCGGGCACGCGCGCCAGTGCGGGCACGCGCGGTGCGAACATCACCAGTGCCAGACCCAGCAGGGACAATCCCAGGGTGGGCCAATGCGTCTCCGGGAAGGACAGCAGCAAATGCCAGAGCTTTTCGTGAAAATGCTCGCCTGCTGGCTTGGGCAATCCAAAAAACTCGCTCCACTGGCCAACGAAAATAATCACGGCTATACCTGCCGTGAATCCAACCACGACAGGTGCTGGTATGAATTTGATGACGCCGCCCATGCGTGCAACGCCCATCAGCACCAGGATGATGCCTGCCATGAGTGTTGCAACCTGCAAACCAGCGATACCGTACTTTGCTGTGATACCAGCGAGGATGGCGATAAATGCCCCCGTGGGACCCGCGATCTGCAAACGGCTGCCACCAAGAACCGAGATGAGTCCCCCGCCGATGATCGCCGTGTAGATGCCTTGCTCAGGCCGCGCGCCCGAAGCAATGGCAAAGGCCATGGCCAAGGGCAACGCCACCACGCCGACGATCAGACCAGCAACGAGGTTGGGTGCCCAGTGCGAGCGCTTGAGTAATCCTGCGCGGCGGGCTTCCAGCAGAGCGATCATGCGTTTTTTCCTGAGACGACACCCGTGCCAGCATCATCCATCGGCAGCCGGCATTGCGCCGGTGTCAGCTGCGCATGCCACAGACCAAGCGCATCAGCGCCTGGTTTTGCGTGCCCTCGATCACCGGTCGCCAGGTGTCCTCCGGATCGACATTGTTGCTGACACGGTTACCTTTCAACATATTCTCGCTGTAGAACTCGCCCGACAGATTGCGGAATTTCTCACTATGGCAATCGTATTCCTTGTGCGAGCGGTTGGAAAGCACGCCGTTGAGCGGGAAACCATAGTTCAGCATTTCCCATACCGTCACTTGGCCACCCGAGACAATCACGCTTTTTTCATCGTAGTAGAACTCAGCCTTGCCGTTATCGCCGTATAGCTTCCATTCGGCATGCGCAGCACCAGCGGCGATGCATATCAACGCTGCGAAAAAAATACGATACCTCATGCGTCCCCCTTGTCCTCGGCGCTGCGGGTCGGACGCAGCAAGGTTTTGTAAAGGTAAACCGTGGCCAGCAAAATTGCGAATGCATAGGATGACGCCGTCAGCGCGAACCCGGAAAGGCCAAGCAAAGGACCGAGAAGATGACGAAACACCATGAACAGCACCAGCGCCAGACTGAAATAGAAGATTTTTTCCCGGCGCGTGACCATGAGCTGATTCCTAAATCAAGTGGCGCATCATAGGGAATTCACGAAGGCGATCAAGTCCTCGCGCTCTGCCTTGCTCAGGCCAGCAAAAATGTCGCGCGATGGCTTGGCCTCGCCACCATGCCAGAGTATCGCCTCCAGTACATTGCGCGCGCGACCATCATGCAACAGATTCGTGCTTCCATTCACCTGCTGGGACAGCCCTATGCCCCACAAGGGCGCGGTGCGCCAGTCGCGCGGCCCTGCCTTGAAATCAGGGCGGCCATCCGCCAGCCCCGGCCCCATGTCATGCAGCAGCAGGTCGGTATAGGGACGGAAGCTGCGCTTCGCAATCGCGGGCAGCAGAGGATATTCGCCGGTCTTCAGCTCAGGGATATGGCATTGCGCGCAGCGCGCTTTCTCGAACAGCTTTGCCCCACGCTGCACGTTCTCCGCATCCTGATCGCGCGGTTGCGGCGCATCTAATGCCACTGACCAGAAATTCAGCTCATCCCATGAATAGTCGAGCAGTTCAGGACGATTCCCCGGCGGCACCGCGCGGCAGGCGGTCTGCACCGGCGGGCAATTTTCTTCGATGTACAGTGAAGAGGTCACGCCCATGTCGCCATGAAAAGCGGCGACGATCTGCTGTTTGATGCTGGGCTGATTGGCCTTCCAGCCGAATCGACCGAGCGCAGTGCGCTTGTTGATATCGTCGCGCACATAGTTAGGACGTCCGTTCAGCCCCTGCGCCTGCTGCATCTTGGCCAGCGCCAGAATGTCTTCTTCACTCACCGCTTCCAGATAACCCATGCCAAACACTACTTGCGTGTTACGCAGCGAGGTCATCACAGTCTCATCGATCGGACCGAAATTGAGTTTTTCCAAGCGTGTCTTGGGCTTGCGCAGTTCGACCTTTTCACCGTCAGGCAGCGTAACCATCTCTGGCAACCAGTCGATGTAAAGATCCGCTTCACCCGGCTTGAGATTTTCTTTTAATCCGACATTGATGCCAAACACCTGAATCTGATCGCCATAGTGTGGATGCGGGCGCGGCGCACCGTGCTCGTCTTCTCCCGGAACCGACAGTCTCAACAGCTGCTGAAATACCACGATGCCAGGTGCATCCATCGTGCGACCGCGACCTGCCTGCACATGACAGCCTACACAGGAACTCGCCAGAAAAGTGGGGCCCAAGCCCCATTCGCCACCGAGCAGTGGAAACACCACCCACGGTGCCTTGAACTGCTTTTCACCGGCCTTGAATTTTTGCAGCTGCGAATGCGTCAGTCCCGGCACCGGCTGCATGTAAACCGCAGTCGGGTCGATCTTCTTTTCGCTTGAGCGAATCACTTGTGTGGCCGCCGTGCCGGCAGTCCCCAGCATCGCGGCGGCTACCACCAGGACGCAGAATGTTTTTAGCCATGAAGTGCGAACGCTGCGAAGAACCGCCATGGTCTGCCTCTCTGTCAGATCGAAAGAGTGTTCACAGGTCACGGGCTACGCGAAAACCCGTCTGGTGGTTACGCATACCCTCTTCCTCGGAATAGCGATACGCCGAGCGTGCAGTCGACGGACCATCCAGCCATGCACCGCCGCGAACCACGCGCTTCTCGCACTTGCCCTCATGCTTGCGTGCCGAGCCATCTTCGGGGGCACCCGAGTAGCCGGCCTGATGACAATCCTCGACCCACTCACGAACATTTCCCAGCATATCATGCAGGCCAAAGGGATTCGCCTTGTACTGGCCAACCTCGGCATTTTCTGCCGCACCGTCGTTACACAGCACATGCGACCAGACATAATTGGGGTGTGCCTCTTTGCCCTTTTCGTCGTGCAGGTTCGCGAATTCGCAGGTTTTTTTCTTGTCGTCGTTACCACCCCAGAACCAAGGCGTCTTGGTGCCGCCTCGCACCGCATATTCGAACTCGGACTCACTCAGCAGCCGGTACGACTTGCCAGTTTTCGCAGAGAGCCACGTGACATAGCCCTTGGCCTCGGCCCAGGACAGATTCACCGCCGGGAATTTGCCACGGCCGAAGCCGGCATCATCGGCTTTCGGACATTTGCCGTCAGCGACGCAGGCATCCCATTGCGCGAAGGTGGTCTCGGTCTTGGCCACTGCGAAAGGGCGGGCAATCTTCACCGTCCGTTGTGGCTTCTCATCCAGATGCCCACTCTCGACCTTGTCCGAGCCTTGCACGAACTCGCCGGCGGGCAGCACCACCATCACCGGACAGGTGTCGCAATCGTTGAATACGCTGCCGGGGGCACGGTCGTCAGCCGACGCAGCGCCAGAGATCAGCGTGAAAACTAGCGAAGACATCAGTAGGCGAAGCGCTTTAGCGCCTTGTATTGTTTTTTGCATGATGATTTTCAGTGTTTCTCAGAACGTAACTCAGAACGTAAAAAAGCCGGCAGCGCAGCGCTGCCGGCGAGATGAGACAAGGAGACGAATAGGCCTTGATCACAATGAACTGCATGTTGTTATGACGCTTGTCCTGCGAACCTGATGAAATCAGCTCAGCATTTCTGCTCCATCTTGCAGGACTTGTAGCTCTCGTCCGGCTGAACGACGCCTTCGCAGGCTTCTTTCACGTTGATCTTGGCGTTCCTGCAGGCCGTGCCCAACGCGACCATCGAATCACTAGAGGCATTCTTCTGGTCACAGAAATAATCCTGCTGCTTCTTTGCGTCATCGCAGGTGCCGACGCGCGTCTTTTTCTCACCATGGTGATCTGCGAGCGCCACTGATCCCGTGATCAGCAGCAGGCTCGCCAGCACCGGGGCAAGCTTCAGAGACTTCATGGTAGTCCTCCTATGTGGCTTTCGGTGAGGCGGACAGGCCGCAAGACCTGTCCGCTCAGAAGCTGCACCCGGGCTTAGCCGAATGAGCGACCTTCCTTGGCGATGTAACCATAGGCTGTGTTGCTGCGCTCGCCGCCCATCGCCAGATACTCCTGCTTCATCTTGGCGATCATGTCGGTGTTGAACGGGTTGTTGACCGCGTCCAGCGCCATCTTCTGCGCATCGAGCTTGTACAGCTTCGCTGAGTTCAGGCCGAAGATCTTGTTCTTCACTGTGCCACGACCGTCGCCCATCGGGATCTTCCAGCCTTGCTTCTTCATGATGCTCTCGGGGATCTCGAGACGGCGCATCGCTTCGATCTGCCACTGCGGCGAGCCATACCAGACCGAGTCCGTGCCCCAGACCACACGATCCGGACCCATCAGGTTGACCAGCTGGCCGACGAAAGCGGCGCAGAACTTCGGATCGGTGACAGCGGTCGATGCGAACACTGAGCCGAGCTCGGCGTACACGTTGTTGACGCCGAATTTCTCCGGAATGCGGGCGAGATCAGTGGACCACTTGATGTAGCCGGTCTTCTCGAACTCTGCCATCTCCAGGTCGGGTTTGTCGGCGAGCCATGGACGCAGCGCAGCGTGATAAATCACGAAGTTCATCTTCGGCCAGTCTTTTGCAGCCTTGCCAAGGTCATTGACGGTCGCATGCTCCCACGTGCCGGCGAAGGCCTTCTCGTAGTCACGCGGCATCAGGCCCTTGTGGATACAGATGGTGTTGATGCCCGCCTTGATCGCTTTTTCATAGAACGGGTACATCAGCTTCTCGTCATCGAGGCGCCATGCGTACTTCGACGGACCGAACGGATCGCCGATGGTGTAGGACTTCCACGAGACCGGCTTGAGCTCTTCGATCGCGCGATCGACCTCATCCATCCAGTTCGGATATTTCGGCGTGATGATCGAGTGGCCGAGCATACGCACGCTGCCGGCCATCTTGTTCACTGCACGGCAGGCGTTCTGGATCGCGTCATTCGACAGCAGCCACCAGTTCGGATCATCAAAGGGAGCACCCGAGAGCAGCGACACTGAGGTGTCGGAGTCGAGGAAGATCTCCTTGAGGTAATTGTCCATCTTGTAGCGAGCGAGCGTGGTCGGAATGTTCCCGATGTTCGGGTTCACGCCCGCGCCCTCGGCCCACTTGGTGAGGCCAAGCAGACCTTCCTCTTTGAAATCATCACGGATGAAGTGGGTCTGATCATCAAAAATGAACTGGCCCTTGTACTTGGCCTTGCGATCACCGGCGGCGTCGAGGTTCTTGGCCTCGGCCTCGTCGACCTCGAACACCGTACCGTACACCTGATTCATCGCCATGAACGCGGTCGCCATACCTGCCGAGGTCGCCAGGAACTGACGGCGGCTCATGTTGTGGCGCTTGGCTTCCTTGTCAGCCATTTCTTTGATCAGGAATTCGACCTTTTTCTGGTTCTCGGTCTGCGGCAGCGGATTGTATTCACCGTTCGACACCATCTGTGTCGGAATCGGCGAACGGAACGCAGCCTCATCGGCGTGAAGGCATTCCTCGAACTCCCTGTCGGTCATTGAAACGCCAAATGGCCTTTGCTTGTCTGTCATTGTTGTCTCCTCCGTTGTGTTGATCCGGTCTCACGGGACCGAATGACTTTTTGCCGGGGTAGTGATGCTGCCGCGTGACGGCAGTCCGCCCTTGAAGGCCGAACCGAACCATTATTTGCAAATCGCGTGCCAGAGAACGGGGTGCTGAAGCGGGCTTTCAGCAAATAACGACAAGTGACTGAATACGCTTGATTTTCAGTGTGCGCGTGCTGCGCTGCGAAAACTCAATACGACCGGCATTCAATCCTTCATCGGTGGGTGATCGCACAACTGTCACAGGCAGACATGTGACAGTTGTCACATCACGACTGTCACATCTGCCCGATGTGACACTACTGCGGATGCTCGATACCGTAACGCTTCATCCGACGATACAGGGTCATTCGGGAAATGCCCATGGCTTGCGCCGCGGCGGTCACATTCCAGCGGCAGGCTTTCAGCTGAGCGTACAGTTCACTGGCCTCGGGGACTTCTATCGACAGGTCGCGCGTGACCTCGGTGGGCGGATGAAATCCCACGGTTTTTTCGTTGAGATATTCCGGCAAATCGCCGGGCATGATGTGATCGCCACGGCACACGGCGGCGGCAAACTCGATCACATTGCGCAGCTCCCGCAAGTTGCCAGGCCATGAGTGCGCCAGCAGCATCTGCTTGGTATCTGCATGCAAACCGGGTACGGCGCCATCAGTCTTGCGACCATGCAGCGCCAGCACGCGATCAATGACCCAACCCAGATCCTGACGCTCGCGTACAGGGGGCAGCATGAAATGTGCGCCGCTAAGACGGTAATACAAATCGTCCCGGAAACCGCCCTGCCGCACCAGCGCCTCCAGATCGCAATGGGTGGCTGCGACGACCCGAATATTGACCCCGACCGCGCGGGTCGCGCCGACCGGGAGCACCTCTCGCTCGGAGAGCACGCGCAACAACCTCGCCTGCAAGGGCTTGGGCATATCGCCGATCTCGTCGAGGAATAGCGTGCCGCCATCGGCTTCCTGTATCAGCCCTCGCTTGCCCTTGCTCGCCGCGCCTGAAAAACTCCCGGGTGCATAACCGAACAGCTCACTCTCAATGAGTGTGTCAGGAATGGCAGCACAATTTACTGGTACAAAAGGACCGTGACGCCGCTCACTGCTCTGGTGCAGCGCCTTTGCAAAAAACTCCTTGCCGCTGCCCGTCTCCCCCGTGATCAGGATGCTGATCGGCGAGTTCAGCAGGCGCGCGGCACGCGATATCTGGCGGTCGAGCGCAGCATCACCGCCCGAGAGCGCCGCGAGCGGCGCGGGAATCTCTGGCTCCATCTTTGCGCGTGTTGCTTCGAGCAGCGAGCGCGCAGGCGCAACAACCGACAGGAACATCAGCCTCTGCGTACCGCTGATCATCACCGCGCGACGATCCACCGGTTGCGCCGCCATGAAGCGGGGTAAGTCATCGAGACTGACATTCAGCAACGTATCAATCGACTGCCCCATCAGCTCGGGAACATTGACGGTTTCAGACGACCTATCGGCAAACAGGAGCTGCGCACGCCGGTTATGACCGAGCACCTTGCCTCTGGCATCGATCGCGATCAGGTACTCGGGATTCACCTCGAGAAATTCCGGTGCCATGGACAAGCGCAATATCCACTCATGTCGAAAACGATGCAGGAAATAGGCGTTTTCGATCTGGTGCGAATACATGCGCACCAGCTGCAGCGCGAGATGCTGACTTTCTTTGTACTGAGGCGCGGTCAACGCAGAAATATCCAGCACGGCTTTCATCTTGCCAGTGGCGCCATAGATCGGCGCGGCGGTGCAGGTCAGCGGTATGTGGGTCGCATCGAAATGATCACCAAGGTGAACCACCAGCGCCTCGCCCGTGCTGATGCAGGTACCGACGCCATTGGTGCCCACATACTGCTCGTTCCAGTTGGAACCAAGATAAAGGCCCGCTTTGCGGAGACTGGGATCGAGCTGGATATCGCCGATGAAATCAACCGTCACGCCCTGGGCATCTGTCAACAGCACCGCGTAGCCCAGCCCGGCTACCTGATGATAAAGCGTCTCCAACCCATGACGTGCAATCGTCAAGAATTCATCCAGCTGATCCTGATGCTCTCGCACTTGCTGGTGAGGCAGGATGATCGCTTCCTGCATGCGCGTGGGATCGAGCTTGTGCTGGTGCACGCATCGCATCCATGAACTGCGAATAATCTCGTCATGCGCCGCCCCCGACGGGGCCACAGGACCCCGCTCGGCCACCTGCATCACGGTCTCAATATGCTGCCTCTGCTCTGCGTGCATGACCTCTCCCCGGACCCGGCCACAACCCCCACTGGCTGCTGCCGGCTGCACTTCGTACTTTTCTTTTTATTGAATTATGTTGATATACCCTGCCCGGTCGACTCCGCATCGAGTCAGCCTGGCAGCCGAGCAATCTATTTGGACTAAGTTCCTATCTTCCGGATTTCGGGCGACGAGCAATAATTAAATATTCCAATTGGTCACAATTAAGGCATTGTCTGCATCGATGATGCGGCGCGCAAAAATCAGTGGCACTCGCTGCACGCCATCAGGTAACTGGCCATGATGCAACGCAAGCAGATAATGATTTGAGAATGAAGGGATGTTGTCTGTCTGGCAGCTGGTGCAGACCACATGACGCGGCGAGCCTGCCTGCCTCGCCGCGATGGGGTTCGCCTAGGGCAGTGCAGCGCTACCCGGCGGCTGAGTTGCGTTTTTCCATTTCGAGAATATCTATCTGAGCCTCAAAAGCACGAAGACGCTTATAGACAGAAATCAGCTCGACAATCGTGCTCCAGCTGCGCACAAGAAACTGGAACGACATCTCAACGCGTCCGAATGCGCGCACGATCTGCTGCATCACGCCCAGTGTGATCGCGCCGGCTACCACGGTCGGGCCCAGTGCGATGTAAGGCACCAGTACGCCGAACTGCAGATAGCTGAACTTGGCGATATCAAAATACATGTAGTGAAAGAACAAACGGAAATAATTCTGACGCACTTGCGCGAACAAGTCTTTCACGACAGGCTCGGCACCGCGCGCGGGATCATCCTCCGCATGGACGAGTTCCTTTCGATACGCTGCCTCGACGCGCTGGTTGTTGAATTCCAGTCCGGGCAGCTTGATACCGATCAGCGCCAGGGCAACCGTGCCCAGCAAGGCGAACAGAATGGCGACGTAGACCAGCGCATGCTCCACCTCGCCAAGCAACGGGACTTCGCTGACTTTTTTAGAGAGTCCCCAGAGTATCGGCAGAAAAGCAAAGAGGGTCATGATGGCATCCATCATGTTCGAGCCCAGGGTTTCCATGATGGTTGCGAAGCGTTTGGTGTCTTCCTGAACGCGCTGGCTAGCCCCCTCGATCTGCCTCAGGGTATGCCAGTGCGACACGTAGAAATCATTCATCGCTTGCCGCCAGCGGAAGACCCAGTGCTTGGTATAGAAACCTAACAGCACCGCCACCAGCACATAAGTGCCCGCGAGTTCACCGAAACTCAACAGGAAACCAAAAAACTCCGGCAGCGTGACCTCGCCCGGCTTACTCAGCGCCTTTTGCACGACGTCATAAAAACCGCCAAACCAGTCATTGATCTTGACATCGATTTGTACCTGATACCAGGTACCGAAGAAAATCAGCACCGCGCCGGGCCAAGCCCAGAACGCCCACTGCCGGGACATGAAAAAGGATTTGAACATGCTGAATCTCTTGTGATTTTATTTTTATGGGTAGTGAAAAACTGAAAAACCTTGATTGGGTCAGGAAGGTACTACTTGAGCTCGAAATTCTCGCAGGGATCCTTGCGCTCGGCCCGCTCGGTTAACCAGACGACATCATACTGTCCGCCAAGAGACTGTATCAGTTCCCGCGAATCGGCGCTGCCCTCGACAAAACCGACGCTGATCTGGCGGAGCTGCGGCGCGGTGGCAGCGATCACCTGCGGCACACCATAGTCTTTGCGCACATGTCCATTGCCGGCGACGAGTACGGCAGGCCGATGGTCAAGCAGCGTGTGCGCGAGCGTGATGTCCGTGATCCGCTGCGCGAAGCGCATACGTGACTGGTAACGCTCGGGTAACTTGCCGCAATGGCCATCAATCAGATCACGATTCAGGATTTTTTCTGCGGCAGCGTCAAGCCGGGATTTTTCGTAGGTCTGTGCCATGCGATCGGGCAGCGCGGTGACGCCTTGCATGAAGATTTGCCGCGACTGGTCTCTGGGCAGGTTGCCGCCGACGAGCGGCGTTCGGCTGGCGCGTATCTGTTCGTAGAGTTTTTCGTGCGTGGGCCAATCCCAGCCAGCAGGATCAAAACCCGCCGTCACCAGATCGGCCCGCGTATCGGAGACAAAGCTCACCGGTCCGCCTTGGGGCAGGTGCTCAGCGACGACAGTGCGACCTTTGCCCGCGAGCTGCGCGATCAGCTGACCCCGCAGCGCGTGATGAAGGCGATTGTCATGCAATTCGCCCAGCAGCACGATGTCCGCCATGCCAAGACGCTCGACGAGTGCCTGCTCAGAGAGTTCCTTGCCCGAGGAGAGATCAATGATCTGGGCAACCGTCTGCTGCGAGATCAATAGCGTGGCCAGCACCGGCAACAGGCGGCTTAGCAATCCCTCGCGCATCATGGCTGCGCCTTGCCCACGGCAGCCTGGCCTGCAGAGATCAAATGGGTCCAGTCGACCAGCGCCGCCAGCAAGGCCTTGAGCTGATCCGCAGCCGTTGGGTCAGTCAGTCCGCCCTGTGCATCAAATTTGGTGTGCGCCGCAGAGATCATGGCCTCGGGCCGATTGAGAATCAGTCCATTGAGATAAATGAACACTTGCCGCAACTGATACTGGGCACGAGCACCCCCAAAACCACCCGGTGATGCGCTCATCAGCGCGATAGGCTTGCCCTCGAACGGTTGTGACGGTGGCCGCGATGCCCAGTCGATCGCATTCTTCAGAACGCCCGGCATGGAATAGTTGTACTCCGGCGTGGCAATAACCAGCGCATCCGCCTTCAGGATCTGCTCTCGCAGTGACAGCACCGAGGCCGGCAGACCTTGCTCACGAATCTCTTCGTTGTACAGCGGTATGGCCGAGATATCTGCCAGATCCATCGTGACGCCCGGGGGCAGTAGCCCGGTGCAGGCGCGCAAAGCCGCCGTGTTCAGCGATTGCCGGCGCAAACTGCCGGATATTCCCAGAAAGTGCATATCAATCTCCTTGCTTGATCAGGCCGATGCGGGGAATTTTACGCGGCTTCTGGCATCGAATTTTTTTCGCGCCGGGTCGGGTCCGATGGCCATGAGCCGTCCGGCGACTTCCACCAAAGGAGATACGCATGGATAACCAGATGATTGAAGCTCGCCAGCAAGGAAATTTTCCTTCAAATGATCCGACGCAAGGCTTGATACAAGACCACGAATTTGTGAAGAAACTGATGCATCGATATCTCGACACCCAGGATATGCAGGTCAAGGCGATGGCGGGACCGCAGATTTGCGAGGCGCTGCAAATGCATATTTCGCTGGAAGAGGCTGTGTTCTACCCGCGCGTACGAGAACTCGACACGGATCTGGTCGACCGCTGCGAGACCGATCATGAACGCGCTGACGAACTGATCACGCAGCTGCAAGCCCTCACACCGGGGGGCGAAGAGTACGACACACTGATGCAGCAGTTACAGCAAACGATACTGTCACATATCACTTTGGAGGAGCAACAACTGTTTCCCAAGGTTCGCTCGTCGAGTATCAATTTGCAGGATCTTGCGTTGAAGATGAAAGCTTATGAGTCGACTCTGGTGTCCGACCATGCCTCGAGCGGACAAACGCGCCGGCCGGGAGCTCAACACTAAGCGGCACGTTTCCACGAGCAATCATGACGACAGATCCTGCGGTCTGCTGTGGTGCATTGACAGAGTCTCAGTCCGCGCGTATCGCTTCCGCCTGTATCTGCAATTTGACCTCAGGCGAGAAGCGAGGCACACCATAGCTGAGACCGTAGTCGCTACGATCGAGGCGGGCGGATGCATCGACCCCGCAGACTTCGCGCTTGAGCATGGCATGCATCGCGCATTTGAAATGCGTCACTTTCAGTGGCATGGGCTTGGTCACACCGAGCAGGGTCATGTCACCTTCTACCGCCACCAGTTTTTCACCGTCGAATTTCAGTGCGCGGCTCTTGTAGGTGACCGTAGGGAATTGCTCAACGTTGAACATGTCTTTGCCACGCGCGTTTTCGTTCATTTTTGCGTGGCCAAAATCTATCGAGCTGGCCTCAATCGTGATGTCGATGCTGCCGCCAGTGGATGAACCGCGGTCGAGCACGACTTTGCCCGTGGTCTTGGTGAACTTACCGCGCCAAAAGGACAGACCAAGGTGATCCGCTTCGAAGCTGGGATAGGTATGGCCGGGGTCAATGTTGTAGCTTTGCGCCTGAACTGCCGGCGCGCTCATCAACAATGACAGCATGCCTACCACGAACGTGACTTGCTTTGCGGTGAATCTCATCGCTACTCCTGATCAGGGATGGTTGTTATTGATACTGAGGATATCTGCAGCGCATTCAGCGCACTAGCGCCCTGCCACGCGAAACTTGATCACGACTTCGTCGGCCACGATGCTGGTGTCCTTCCACTCACCCTCACCGATGCCAAAGGCCAGTCGCTTGATGGGCAAACTGCCTTCAAACACCTGCTGGTCGCCTTCTTTCTTGACACTCAGCGGAAAATTGACATCGGCTGATTTGCCCTTGATGGTCAGTTTGCCGCTGACGTCCAGCTTACCCGGCGCCGCTGCCTGAATGCGCGTGGACACGAAGCTCGCTTTCGGAAACTGGCTACCGTTAAACCATTCCTTCTTCTGCACCTCGCGGTTGTAATCTGGATCACCCAGATCGAAGCTGGGGATATCGATCTCGACACTTGCCTTGCCTTCTTGTGGCTTGGCTTGATCAAAACTGACCTGCGCAGAAAAGCGGGTGAACTTCGCCTCGACTGGTACGCCCATCTGCTTGAACACGGCAGACACCGAACTTTTTGTCGTATCGATCTTCAGTGCAGCTGCCAGCGCCAGCGTAGCGGTCGATGCGATCACGGCGGACAGCGCAATTGACATGGTTTTGCCGGACATAACCTTCCTTTGAATAAGAGATAGTAGAAGCAACGGCAGCCTTGGTCGCTGATATCGCGCGGACCGGGCGGCGCACACCGCATATTGTGCATCTTCCCGGCAATTACTGCCACGCCGGCCCGACTTCGGGCTCCTCGACCTCACATTCTCCCGCAGACGCAGTACGCGCGGTGAACCAGTCGCCCGCCTACCTGCCTAACTCTCAGGTCGGACGAGGGCATGGTTTTACTTTTTGAGTTGACTGGAGAGACGACATGAACTTCATCATCTGGATTGTGGTAGGCGGGATACTGGGCTGGGTTGCGAGCATGATCATGCGTACCAATGCGCAGCAAGGCATGCTCCTGAATGTGGTGGTCGGCATCATCGGTGCGTTGCTGGGTGGCTGGCTGATCGCACCTCTGTTCGGCACTGGGACCATCAATCAGAACGACTTCAGCCTCGGCTCGCTGGTCGTCTCCTTGCTGGGATCAGTCATTCTGCTGGCTATCGTGAATCTTTACCAGCGCGGCGCCCCACGATAGTACCCATTCGTCATCCCGGTAGCGAGTGGATCATGTCGGAGGGTCGCACCCACTGATCAAACTGCTCTGCGCTCAGCAAGCCTGAAGCCAATGCGGCGTCCTTGAGGCTGACGCGGCGTAGGTGGGCATCATGCGCGATAGCCGCCGCTGCATCGTAGCCGAGGTGAGGTACCAGCGCCGTCACCAACATCAATGATGACGAGAGCTGTTCAGCGATCCGGGCCTCGTCGGCGGCGATGCCTGCGATGCAGTAACGATGGAAACAGCGCATGCCCTCGCTCAATAGTCTCAGGCTTTGCAAGCAGGCATGCGCGATCAGCGGCTTGCTGACGTTCAGCTCGAAATTGCCCGAACTGTCCGCAATGCTGATGGCGAGATCATTAGCCATCACCTGCGTGCAGATCATCATCACCGCCTCGGACTGCGTGGGATTGACCTTGCCCGGCATGATGGAGCTCCCGGGCTCATTCTCGGGGATACGAATCTCGCCCAGACCACAACGCGGCCCGGAAGATAACCAGCGAATGTCATTGGCGATCTTGTTCAGCGCGCAAGCGAGTGTCCGCATGGCGCCGTGAGCGACGACCACAGCCTCATGACCCGCCAGCGCTGCAAACTTGTTATTGGCGCTGACGAATGCCAAGCCGCAATCGGCGGCCAGCACCGCAGCGACACGTTTGCCAAAACTTGATGCGGTGTTCAGCCCAGTACCCACTGCGGTTCCGCCGATGGCGAGTGCATATAGTCCGGGTAATGCAGCGCATATCGTCTCTCTCGCTTGCCCGAGTTGCGCGACATAGCCGGAAAATTCCTGCCCTAGCGTCAGCGGTGTGGCATCTTGCAGGTGCGTGCGGCCCGTCTTGATGACATGCGCAAACTCTTGCGATTTTTGTGCCAGCGCCGACTGCAGTGCATCCAACGCCGGAAGCAAATCCCCATGAATGGCCAGTGCGGCCGCCACGTGCATCGCCGTGGGAAAGACATCATTCGATGACTGACCCAGATTCACATGGTCGTTGGGATGCAGCCGTCGCTGCTCGCCGTACCCACCGCCGAGGTATGCCGACGCCCGATTCGCCAGCACTTCGTTCATGTTCATGTTGGTCTGGGTACCCGAACCGGTCTGCCAGATCGAGAGGGGGAATTCCTCGTCATGCTCGCCCGCGATCACTTCGCTGGCGGCCGCCATGATGGCCTCTGCGAGACTTGGATCCAGTCTGCCGAGGTCGCGATTGACGGTGGCTGCGGCACGTTTGACTCTGGCCAGCGCCCTGATCAGGCCGACTGGCATGCGCTCCGCAGCCATGACGAAATGCAGCAGCGCACGTTGCGTCTGCGCTCCCCACAGTACGCCAGCCGGCACAGCGATATCGCCAAAGCTGTCATGTTCGATGCGCATCGGTGCGACAGACGTCTGTTGATCATGACTCATGACTTGCCTCCGGTATTCTCACGACACAGTTCGCCTGTAAAGTCATCCTTCACGGTCCCAGCGACACCCGAATAGTCAGGGCGCTGCGCACCGCTTGTCCGTGCAGACGGCCCGGAAGGAAACGGGCTTCCAGAAAACGCTGCTTGAGTTCTTCCAGCAGCACGGGCGGTAATCTCTCGGTAGAACCCTCCGCCGGAAGCGGCCCTGCCGGCAGCACGCGATCGACATCGCCATATTCATTGATCAGCAAATGCAGCTCAAGCGACTGTGGAAGGATGAACGCGAAACGTCGGGACAGTTCCGGATCGATGTCGATCACCACGGATGGCTTGTCGGTCAGCACCGCTGCAGGCAGATAGTCTGCGCGGAAAGACATGTCCTGCTCGGACAAGTGACCGGGAAAGTGAACATCCGAGATCTTCAGCAGGGCGTCGGCATCAGGCATCCGTGTTGGCGGGATCGGTACTGCCGACAGCGAGATCGTTGGGGCCGCGTCAACGTGTTCCACCCATTGCGCCCACATCATGCCGGTCTCGCGCCCATCAATTGACGCCACGGGCAGGTAGACGGTCTGATGGAAAAACATCCAGAACAATGCGCCCTGAATGCTCGCCGCGCCAACCAGCGACAGCCACTGCTTATTCGTCCAGTTCACGCCACGACACTCGCCTGACAGGATTCACCGATGGCAAGGGCGCCAATCCTTCGACCGTGCTGACCTTGCCACGTTCATTCGTGATCAGCGTGACGATCTTCTCGCCAAGCTTGAGGGTACGTGCACCGGCTGATAGCGCGCTGGCGGCGACCCGCCGGGCAATGACTCTGCCCGTGGTACTCGGAATGTAGGTACCGGTCGCAAGGTCGATCTCGTAAATCCAGCTCTCAGCGCTCGGACGGCAGGCAGTCGCATCCGGCGTATTGGTCACGATGCGCAAAATACCCTGTTGCTGGTCCGGATCGATCGTCACACGTTCGCCGGTAGTTTTGCTGTTCACGATCAGGTCCAAGAACCAACCTCGTTTGGAAGAAGTGCTACTCCAGTCGACGGTATTCGTGCTGACGGTACGCGCCGCCTCGTCGCCCGATACTGGTGATAGATTTTGCTCGACTAGCTGGCTGCGCACATCGCCATAACCGGTCTGGCCCAGATCGTCGCGAAAACTGTAAATGCTCTGCACCGCCTGATCTTTGGCGTCGACCAGACCCAGGTAGCTGCCAGTACCCACAGTAACCACGATGCTTCGCTGCGCTCCGATGCGGACCTCGGACAACTCGGGACGGGTGGTGACTGGCTGCTTGACCCCGCTGCGAATCAATTGCGCCAGCCGGACTGCTGTGCCGCCGTCCGCCGGATAGGGAGAGTCCACATCAAAGCGCCAGATATTACCCAACAGGTCGCCACCATACAGGTGGATGGTGGTGTTATCCATCAGGTTTTCTACCCAGCCATTGATCTGCGCCAATCCGGCAGGGTGGGTGGTGCTGCCAGCACCGGTGCCTATCTTTTGCAGTAATTTGCCGGTGTAGGCGTCCAGCACAAACACATAGGCCTGGCCGGAACCGGGATTGATGTTGTTGTAGCCAGAAGTAAGCACGACGACCCAGCGACCATCGTGACGCTTGGTGATCAGCGGCCTGCCTATGGCATAGCCGACGTCATCTGACTGTGCCACACCAAATCGCCATAGCGCTTTGGGAGCCGAAGGATCTGTGATATCCAGCGCATAAAACTCGCGCCCGGCGGCGCCAAGACCACCCACTAGTATGGTTCGCCACTGATCTGCGGTGCAACGGGTGACGGCAGCACCTGCCGCCCCCGTGGCCACGCTAGCAACGAGCGTGGATGGGCAAACATCGCCTGCCACCGGCGTTCCATCGAGCAGGTAAGCAAATTGTTGGCCGAATTTTGCGTCAGCATAGCGGTACATGCCCGGCAACACCGCCGCCGGAATGAAAGCCCAGTTTTCTTCACCCGTTTCTGCGTCGAATGCGTGCAACATGCCGTCATTCGCTGCGACATAGACAGTACCCTTACGGTTGAACTGTGTCTTGTCGCGAAACTCGCCATAGTTGTCGTCGGCATAGCGGAATGCGGGCCGGCTCACGTACAAGGGCTGCGCATTAATCACTGCACCCAACAGATGGTCGCGCCTCCGGAAAAATCTTGCAGAGTTGCTCAATCGGTCTTCGAAGCCAACGTGGCCACGAAGATAATTCAGCAATTTTTCTCCGGTCAGTTCGGTTGCCTCTGTGCTGCTCAGGTTCGCACATTGCGACAGCTTGGGGCTTGTGCCGCACATAGCGTTAAACAATGACTGCTCGGTAGTGTCGAGATTGCTCCAAACGAAGCGCTTGAGCGTGTCGGGATTCGTCATCGACTGAAACCAGATCGTGCGCCTGTCCGTGCCCGCGCTCACTTTGGCATCCAGCTTCTTAGACGCTGTCCATAGCGGCGTATTGCTGACACTGCCATTGCTCAGATCAATCGCACGTGCGTCGAGCTCGCCATCCCAATAGATACTTCGGTAGCGTGTCGCGAACAGCAGGCTGTCACCCTCGGCAGGCTCCTGATTGCTGGTCGCTGCCGCAGCCGCGGCACCGATTGCCGCACGTATGTTAGCCAGCGTTTGCGACAGCGCATTCGCCAACTGCTCCGGACTGGAGACGTTAAAGTATCTCCCGCCCCCGTTGACGGCAGCGTGCCAGAGATCATCGATACGTTCCGGGCCAGTGAAAAAGATCGGGTCTGGCCAGCCGCGTTTGCCGTTGACGATATCCCGAAAATCTCCGAACGGAGCGTCGAGATAGTTTTCCTGATAACGCAAAGTACCTGAGGCAGCCAGACCCACCGTGTGCGTCACCATATGCTGATGACTGCCGCCAGCCATTCCATCGGACACAGGCACGTTATTGGCGCACAGATCTACCGAGCTTCCGCAATTGGATAGTGATGGTCGCCGCAGATCTGTCTGAAAATAATAAGCGGCCACATCGGCGAGCGTGTTGCTCAATCGTCCGGAAGCGATCATGCGCTGAAAGGGTTTCACCTCGACCATCACTCCTCCACTGGTGGTCACCACCGGTGAGCCCGTGATATCGGCTGCGTCAGGAGCAATCACGTAGACCACCTTACCTTGCGCCACTGCTCGATATCCTTCATTTCTCAGCAAATATTCGATATTCCATGCCAGCATGGCTAGATCTGCGTCAGCATTGTTGGTGATATCGACGATGAATGCTCTGCTCAGCAATTCTTTATCTCTGATTTTGATACTGGATATACCTCGCTTGTTGGCGGTGGAAGGCAAAGCCGTCAGCACCAGCTGAGCCGCGTTAATCTGCCCAGCACCTGACTCGCCATCGGCCATGGGCGCGGGCAATGATTTATCCTGATCGCCCACATCCGTCGTGCCATCAATCTGCTTCGGTCCGTAGCTGCCAGACTCCCAGCTGGTATTCCAGTATCCGTCGGTGGAGAGCACGGTGAAATTCTGCTGACAGGAATACTGAACAGGATCATCGCTGCCGGTCAGCAGCTGGCCGGCATACAAACGACCGGCCTTCGACAAAGCGGCACGCAAAGGCGTGCTGGACAAAGGATTCATTGCATACAGCTTGCTATAGAACTTTTTTTTCTGCTCCGCCGTGAAATCATCGATCTTGAGGAAGCCTGGGGTATCAGCGACACCAGTGTCGCCAATCGTGGAAAATCCGACGCGAAACTGCTCATTCAAATCGCGGAATGCGCGACCGAGCGCTGTCTTGATGGTCAGTATGCGCGTACGGTGATAGCTGAACCAGTTGGCGAAATTAGTGCGCTCATCACTGCCGCCCGGTCCGGAACTGTTACTGACAATTACCTTGGTCCAGTTGACCGAGGGCGCGCGATCGAGGCACGCATCAGAAAACGATCCGCTACCGAGACCCGCCGCATCATTCCCTTTGTAGACATAGTAATAGGCAGCCTCGGGCACGTTAGGAAAGTCGGTACCGGATGACGTGCAGTTTCCCAAAGGTCCTGTGCAATCTTCTCGATATTTGACGGTGTTGGGAATCGTCGGCACGGCAGGCAACGTCCCTGAATTTCGCCAGGCCATAAAGCCGGAGGACAAATCAACGAGGATCGAATCAGCGCTGAACCCGTCATAGGATGCTGCGGTAAAAATCTGCTGCGGATAAACACTGCCGTCCGGTTTGACGGGCACCGGATATTTCACCGCCGGGTTGTAATAGATTTTGTTACACAAAGCACTACGGTAGCCTATCGTCTTCTCATAGCCTCTGGCGACAACTTCATCGCCAACATAACTCCAGACCATGCTGCCTGAGTCATCAAGGATGAAATAAATGTTCGGCTTCACCTGAGACGACACGAGAAAATTCACCGGCGCCGTCGCGAGATCGGTGGCCGCCTGCGTACTTCCGTGCCAGCAGATGGCTGTCCACATCAGCAGTAACAGACGACGACAGAGCCCATTCAGCAGGTAACTGAATGGGTGCTCCTGATGGGGATACGACATTGAGGATTGAAACATCATCAGAACGATCTCAGAAATGCACCAGTGACTGTGTGAAAACTACGGTATTGCGCGGTCCGCGAACTCTTACCGTGATCCGGTAATAGACTTGCATGCTGGTGCTGAAACGGCTTGACGCGCCATAGCTCAGACTGCTGCGCTTGCTGCTCGCGCTGGCCGAGCCCCCGGCCATCAGGCAGCTGTTCGCACCGCCTTGCGGGCTGCCGGCCAGTCGACACAACCGATGTATCGCGTAGCGAACCACGTTACCGGCGGCATCGGCTGCCAGCGACTTGGACGCTTTTACGCAGGTCGGTGCTGAGGCCTTGTTGCAATCATCATCATCCCAGTCAATGACCACGCCTGAGGATTGGGTGCCGGTGATGTCCAGATCATCGGGAGCGCTCGCGTAATAGCCTTGATTTGGCTGATCGGCATACAGAGCAGCGGTAGCGATCTGAGTCCTCAACCATTCAATGGCGGCTTCATTGCCGGCATCGGACGCCAGCACCGCAGCTTGCCTGAAGGCCAGATTGGCCGCCATCAGTTTGCCCGTGCTGACTGCACGAACAAGACTGATGGCGCCCGCGCTCATCATGACCAGCATGATGAGCGCCACCACCAGACCCGCGCCGGTCCTCTGCTTCGCATTCATGAATCGGTCCAGAGTAGATTGCGCAGCGGCATCTCGGTCTGCAACACCCGGTAGCGATAGCAACGCCAGTCATTCACGAGATTGAGACTGATATCGGTCAGTGCAAGCTGTCCATCGCTGGCCGCACCGGCCATCCATTGCGGAACCGAGGCGTGACAGCCCTGGTCGCTGCGTTCAGCGCTGCGTACCACGATGGCCAGTCGGACGGCGATCAGTCTGCGCAGATCACCGTTGTCGCCGGTGATGCCATTACCATCCGCATCAAGCATCGTGTCGCTCCAGCGCGTGACTTTGGTGCTGGACGGCGTGCCACTTTGCGTATCAAAACCATACTGCGCCTGCAGGCTGACCACCCCGGAAGCCAATGCGGATGATTGCCATGTGTCAGCGCCAGCGAGATAACGATTGACTTGCAGGTAAGCATTCGTATCGACGGAAAATTCGAGGTAATGCAGAGAGCCCAGGTTGATGACGCGCGCACCTACCGTATGGTCAGGCAGTCCGGACGCAGAGAACCACTGATGTAGTACCCGATAGCCACCCAGCGGTACGGACGTTGCTTTGAACAGCGCACAGCGTTTCCCGGGTTCATACAGCAGCAAATGATGCCCTGGAGCGATGCCCAAGGTGCTATCGAGCATCATCGCGCTGTCGCTTGTGGCATGCGCCGCGATCAGACTGGCGGAGCTGATGATTTGCGGACTGGCGCTGGCCAGTATGCGAAGCCGGTCAGGTGCGCCGCTCGGGCCGTCGATGATTTCAACGGGCAGCAGCGAGATCGCGCCAAGCCCGGACAGACCATGGATGATCCCGCAGCCCAGTGCATCCGCCGGACCCAGTCCTTGTCCGGCGATGCGTAATTCTCTCGCCATGACCAGGGTCGCGCTGGCCGCATTGAGCTGCGCATCAGCGATGCCGGTACTTGAGCGACGGCGCGACTCGAACAGAACCGCGACCTTGAGTATGATCAGCATCGCCGCCAGACCGATCGCCAGACCGACCATCAGATCGACCAGACTGATCCCTTTGCAGCGCTTCATAAGCACGAATGACATCGCGTCTCAGTCCGTGATCAGTGTCTGAAATATCAAACGATGCGCGTCCTTGTCACCGGACGCTTGCCAGCTCAGGGTCACCGTCACGGTCCGATCGGAACCGATGACGATCTCGGGTACGTGGCTCGATGCAGTCACGCCAGGCAGGCGCTGCTGCACGCTGGCCAGCCAGTCCTGGTAGTCATCCGTTTGGGTATTTCCGAATCGGTCGTTGATGCCTTTGTACGAGCGATCACCTGTCCATATCCGGCTGATCAGATCGCTAGCCAGCAGACTGGCCTCGCTGCGATACTGCGCATTGCCGATGTCGATGGTCGATACCGTCAGCAGTCGTAATATCGCGAGGAGGCCAATGGAAAACAGCACAATGGCCAGCAGGCCTTCCAGCAGTGTGCTACCCCTCGCGTGACGCAGAGAATGATGGTCGGGACGACGATCTCTGAAAGGCCTTGCTGTCATCACTCAGTGGCATCCCCGGACATCCGACACAGGCAGGGCAGGATCACAGATCGACACATTGCCCGCGCCATCGATACGAACAACCAATCGACCTGCTGCGCTGTCATCCGGATGAAGTACATCGATACGCGCAATATCACTGCCACTGACAATGCGCGGCGCATTACCCAAGGGATGAAATGCCACACTCGCCGGTAGGCCCGCACCCGCTACCAGCGCGACCGCGATTTGTGCGGCCGCAGGGGCTTTTGCTGCCCCCCAGCGTATGCTGCTGCCCGCAGAGGCGGCCTGGGTATGTAGGTTGCCCGGACAGAGCGTGCTGGCTCTGACACAAGCGATACGCCATTGAGGCAGTCCTGCAGAATTACCTAGCGTGATATTTATTTTTGTATTGCGCGCAATCGCTTCGGCGCGGCTTTTGTGCAGAGCGCTGCGCAGATTCTCTGCACTCGTCCTTATCTGCCATTGATGAACCCAGCGCGCGGTGGATGGCATGCCAAGGCCCAGCACGATGGCAAGGACTAGCATGGTGATGCACATCTCTATCATCGTGACACCCGCCGCACAGCGTAAACCCCTGAGGCTCAGCATGTAGCCTGGCGCTTTTGTACCCAGCAGCTCGCCGGTGCTGTGCCCCAGCCTGAGGGCAAACGCGTCGTCCGCTCATTGCCGTCCTGATCCAGCGTGTAGGTGAACGAGGCAAAATCGCCGGACACCCCGGTGGCAGTCAGCAGATAAGACTGGCCGTCACTGCCCGGTTTGCAGCTGAAGCTGAACTTCCCGGCATCTGGCGCTGGCAGCGCGCAACGGCCTTCGCTGCCCTGATAGCTCCGATGATCAAGGTAGTACTCCTGAAGCCGGGCCGCATACAGGCTGAGACCGCCGGTGGCTTCGGGTATGCCCGCTCGTGTCAGATGATCGCGGTACGAGGGATAGGCGATGGCACCCAGAATGCTCGCGATGACGAGCACGATCATCAGCTCGACCAGGGTAAACCCGGGAAGACATCGCTTTGTTTGCATGAGGCCCATCTGGCGGTAAGAACTACAGCAACAGCTTGCCTGATGGAGAGAGTTTTCGCGCGGATCGCTAGTTGGTCACTAACAATCTTTTTTGCGGGGCGAATAAAAACACTCTGTGCGATGAAAGCACATCGCACACGCACCGGACAGGAAGAAGATGACCCCCGCGGTGCGCGTGCGCCGACGCTGAAGCATGAGGGTGAGCCGATATACGCGTGAGGACCTCGGGATGGCCAACTCGACGGCCACTCGCGATGCTTAGCGAGGTCGGTCGGGAAGCACGCAGGCTTCGATCACCGTCAGGTCATTGTCCTTTGCAAAGGAGCGCATGAAATGATACGCCATCGGCTCCAGCGCATGCAGCCGCGCATCGACCCGTACTGCGCGCACGCCCTCGATCAGCGCGGGCTGCACATACGGCGAATACTGAAGATGCCTGTCGTAGCCACTACCCGCATCTGGGTGAAAGCGCGACATGATGCCGCACAAGCGGTCTGCCCAATCGCTGGGGCGAAAAGCCTTGCCTTTGCTGGTCACGCCCTGAATGATGAAATCGGTCGCTTCGCTGGAAGAGTCTGAACTAGAAGTGGCCATCAAGGCAGCCGGGCTTTCTTGGGGAAGTGAGGGATCGGTGGTCGCCAGCATGGGCAACCGCCATCGGCGCCGATGTAGCACGAAGCCGCTATCTTACCCAACGCCGACGCCCAAACATAGACACGAGAAGGTACAAAACCGCACCTGTATCGAGCGTCTTCCCGTCCGGATGATCGTAGGGTTCAGCCCAGCCAGTTGGCCACTGATACCAGCAGTAACAGCAAAATCCACAGGAGCAACGCACGCCAGATCAGGCCAACGGTGCTTTGCAGCGCCCGCACAGAAGGCTCCTCGCCGGGAAGGATCTCGATATCGCCGGCCGATGAGTCGTAAGCGGTGACATCAACTTCCGGGATATCTGACGCATATTCGGCAGGTGTACCAAGGCGCACGCCCATGGCGCCGCCGCCGGCGGCCAGGATGATGCCGGTCGTCTCACTGCTCCATCGCCGAGCGAAATTACGCCATGCATACACCGCATCCTCGAAATTGCCGACGATGGCAAAGGCGATGGCCGTCAATCGTGCGGGCAACCAGTCGATCAGATCGAAGGCTTTTCGAGCAAAGCCGCCGAAGGACTCGTCTCTCATCTCGGGGGCATTCCAGACACGCGCCAGATACTCGGCCACGCGATAGATCACGGCGCCCGCCGGGCCAATCGGCAAGAGCAGCCAAAAGAAAACACCGAACACGTGTCGGTGCGTGGTGATCAGCGCGTTTTCCACTGACAGGCGCGCGATCTCGGCGGCGTCGAGGTCGCGCACATCCTGGTGCGTCCATTCAGCCAGCAGGCGGCGCGCCTCGGTCAGATCGCTGTCATTCAGCGCGGCCTGTATCGCGGTGAAGTAATGGCTGTAATGCCGAAAGCCCAGCGTCAGGTAGACGATCAGCACGCTCCACACGAATTGCGCCAGTGGCCCGACGAGTGCGAGCAGCCAGTACACCAGCAGCACCGGCACAACCAGCACCGACAGCATCACCAGCCAGCCCATGCGCCCATGCTCGGGCTGACCCGCATTGAAGCTGTGCTCTACGCGCGCGGCAAACATCCTTATCCATGCATAGACAGGGTTATCGGCGCGCAGCGGCCTGAATTGCTCGATGAGGAGCACCAACAAGATGGAGAAGAGGGTCATCGGGACACGTGGATAATCCGGCAACCCGTACGATAGCTCAGCAGATGACGAGAATCAAACCGGCAGGCGGCAAAGATGGACTGAATTCAATGTAAGGGACGCACACGCCGACTTCAGACTTCCCGTAAACCCTTGTTTTTCTTGTCACCTTTCCACGCCTCCCTGCCCGACAGACTCACGCCCGCAGAAAGTGATAAAGATTCCGCAGCATTGCGGCGGTCGCCCCCCAGATGAAGTAATCGCCAAAAGGCATCGCATAAAAACTTCGACGGCCAGCACGGCTGGGCAAGAACGCACTGCGACGCTGATGATTGGCACCATCCATCAGGAAGGCCATGGGCACCTCGAAGATCTCGGCGACCTCGAATTCATCGGCGGTGAGCTCGAACGGCGGATGCACCAGGGCCACCACCGGCGTGACCCTGAAACCGGTACCGGTCACATACTCTGGCAGTACACCAATGACTTCCACATGGCGACGATGCAGGCCAATTTCTTCCTCGGTCTCACGCAAGGCGGTGGCGATCGCATCTTCGTCCTCCGGATCGACCCGCCCGCCCGGAAAACTGATCTGGCCCGCATGATCATTCAGGTGCGCGGTGCGCTGAGTCAGCAGCAGTCTGAGTTCGTCGGCGCGTGCCACCAGCGGCACCAGCACTGAAGCGGCCACCAGGGCTTGGTCGGTATCGTTCAGGGGTTGTTCGTTGGAGAACTCCGGCGACCACGCAGGCGGTTGGCTGAAACGCTGCCGCAACCAGTGCGGATCCAAGCGCGACGGCGCCACCGGCGGCTCGGGCGTGCGTTCTTCAATATCTGCGAGCGAGGGATCGAAAGGGTTTTTCATTGAGCTTCAAAGAAAAAGGGCACTCAAGGTGCCCTTTCGGTGTGCGGCGAAGTTATTTTACTCCGCTGCGGCTTCAGCGGTACGGCGGCTGGGCAACTTCTCGCGGATACGCGCAGACTTGCCGGAACGCTCACGCAGGTAGTACAGCTTCGCACGGCGCACATCACCACGGCGCTTGACGTCGATCGACGCGATCAACGGCGAGTACAGCTGGAAAGTACGCTCGACGCCTTCGCCCGACGAGATCTTGCGAACGATGAAGTTCGAGTTCAAGCCTCGGTTGCGGCGCGAGATCACCACACCTTCATAGGCCTGCACACGCTTACGATTGCCCTCAACGACGTTTACGTTGACGACTACGGTGTCGCCGGGTGCGAAATCGGGGATGTTCTTGCCCAGACGGGCGATTTCTTCTTGCTCGAGTTGCTGGATCAGATCCATGGTTTGCTCCTTGACCATCATGCCGGCGCCTGTTGCTGCTGTGTTGCCCGTCAGAGGATGGGGTTAATCAAATACTGCTTGTTTTGCTGCGGTTTGTTTTGCTGCCATTTTCGTTACTGCGATACTGCCATCACTGCTGCTACTTCAACTGTTTCAGAAAGGTTTCATCTGCCTTGCTAAGCCATCCTGCCTCCCGCGCCTTCTGGAGCAGCTCGGGACGCTTGCGCTGCGTGGACTCCAGTACCCTTTCGCGACGCCATTTTTCTATCTCTGCGTGATGGCCGCTCATTAGCACGGCCGGCACACTCACACCTTCGTATTCCTCGGGCCGCGTGTAGTGCGGACAATCGAGCAAGCCATTCACGAAACTGTCCTGCACGGCAGACGCATCATCATTCAGCACGCCCGGCAATTGTCTTATCACTGCATCCATCAGCGCCATGGCTGGCAATTCGCCACCGGAGAGCACGAAATCACCCAAGCTGATCTCTTCATCCACGCAACGATCCAGCAAGCGCTGGTCGACGGCTTCATATCGACCGCACAGCAGCACCAACCCCTGCTCCTGCGACAGCTGCATCACGCGGGAATGATTCAACGGCGTGCCCTGCGGCGACAGGTAAATCGTTCGCGGTCTGGGCAAGCCCATGGCTATCTGACGCTGACGGCCCGCGTTGATCGCAGCTTCCAGCGGGGCTGCCATCATCACCATGCCGGGGCCGCCTCCGTAAGGCCGGTCATCCACGGTGCGGTGATTGTCCGAGGTGAAATCGCGAGGATTCCACAACGACAGCTCACATCTTTTTTGCTCAACAGCGCGCCGCGTGATGCCCGATGCGGTCAGCGCCGTGAACATTTCAGGGAAGAGCGTTATCACATCGAACTGCATGCTCTCCCCCCGGTGTCGGCGCGGGGATCAGTAATCGCTCTCCCAGTCCGCCTTGATTCTTTTCGCTACCTGATCGACCTCCGTCACAAACTGATCGACGAAAGGTATTAGCAATTCCGTACCCTTTGTGCCTTCTGACGCCGGTACCGCGACCCGCAGTATCGGATGCGCGCCGTTGTCCATCAGGCCGCACACTTCTCCGAGTAACTCGCCGCGAAGATTGACCACCGTGTGGCCGATCAGATCAACCCAGTAAAACTCGTTGTCTTCCAGCGGCGGGAAGTGAGCCCGTCTCACCTGAACGGTCGCTCCTTTGAGGGCTTCAGCGGCATTGCGATCCTCGATGCCCATCAGCTTGGCAACGACATCTTCGCCTTGCACTCGTAACTGCATGACATCCACATCGTGCAGCTCTGGTTTGTCCATCCACCACGTCTTGGCGTGGAACAACGCGCTGGCCTCTGGAGAGTAAGGCCGCAGCTTGACCCAGCCTGCGATGCCGAAAGCGCCTGTGATATGCGCCACCAGCACCAGATCGTCGGGAACCGGAATGCCGGAAGTGCCCGACACGATCACATCAGGCAGCTTTCTTGCCGTTAGACTTCACCAGACGCTCGACCGTCGGCGATAACTGCGCGCCAACGCCTTTCCAGTAGGTCAGACGGGCCTCATCAATATTGAAAGGCACAGCCGCACCGGAGGCAATCGGGTTGTAGAAACCGATGCGCTCAATGAATCGGCCGTCGCGGCGGTTGCGCGAATCGGTGGCAACGATGTTATAGAAAGGGCGCTTTTTGGCGCCGCCACGAGCTAAACGGATAACGACCATAATCTTCTCGACGAAAGGGGTCCGGAGACGGAAAAAGACCGTGATTATAGCGGTTTTCACCCTCTGGCAACAAGCCGGGGCCCTGCTTTACCAGACGGCGTGCGCGTTCACCGCCGGTCTGGGGCACACTGACGCCTGCAAAAAAATTGCCAGTACGATATAAATTTAGCTTTTAGACAAACCCTTTTCCTCACATTCAGCGCTCATGGAACCGTCACCCCGCAAGAACAAGACCCTCGCCACCCTGATCGCTCTGATTCTGGGGATGCTGGGTGCGCACCGGTTTTATCTGAATGGCATCACTGATCGCTGGGGCTGGCTGCATGTGGCGAGCCTGCCGGCGTCTGCCGCGCTGCTATCGGTCCGGCCAGAGTGGCCGCTGCTGTTTTTCGCGGCACCGCTGGTGCTGTCCATGCTGATCGCCAGTATCGAGACCTTTGTCATCGGCCTCATGCCGGATGACAAATGGGACGAGCGCTACAACCCGCAAACGGACACGCCGACCGATACCCGCTGGCCGGTGCCTCTCATGATGGTGCTCAATCTTTTTTATGGCGCAACGCTGCTGCTGATCGTGATTGCGCGGGCGTTTGACCTATGGCTGACGGGTGGGGCCTACGGTTAAGCTGGTGTCGCCAGGGGATCCCGTGTCTTTCGGCATGCCGTCGAAGCGTAGATGCATGACCGAGCGGCAACTCAGAACTGCTCTTCCGCCAACGCCAGCACACCCGAGCTGCCCTCGACAATCGCCGCGCGCGATGCCGATGCGGTGGAGACGAAATGATCGGCAAAGAAGCGCGCAGTGACGATCTTCGCCTGATAGAACGACGCATCACCCTCGCCAGCCGACAGCTTGCTCGCCGCCGCCAGCGCTGCACGACCCATCTGCCAGCCGCCGAACACCACGCCCGCCATCTTCAGATAGGGGACGCTGCCGGCGAACGCCGCCTTGATGTCGGACTTGGCATTCGTCGCGATGAAATTCACCACGTCTTCCAGCGCGGCGCTAGCGTCGGATAAACGCTTGCCAATGATCTTCAGGTCGTCGTTACCGGCCTTGCTCAACTCGGCGGCCGTGTCGCGCACTTGCGCGATCACGCTCTTGGCGAACGCACCGCCATCACGGATAGTCTTGCGGCCCACCAGATCATTCGCCTGAATCGCGGTCGTGCCTTCATAAATTGTCAGGATTCGTGCATCGCGGTAGTGCTGCGCCGCACCGGTCTCTTCGATAAAGCCCATGCCACCATGCACCTGCACACCGGTAGACGCCACATCGATCGATAGCTCGGTTGACCAGCCCTTCACAATTGGCACCATGAATTCGTAAAAGGCGTGGTTTATCTTTCGCGTCGCTTCGTCGGGATGATGATGCGCGCCATCGAAGGCTGCCGCAGTCACATAGGACAGTGCACGCGATGCCTCCACCTGCGAACGCATCGACATCAGCATGCGCTTCACATCAGGGTGATGAATAATCGGCACCGGCCCCGCCGAACCGGCAAGGTCACGCGACTGCACACGATCTCGCGCGTACGATACCGCCTTCTGGTACGCGCGCTCGGCAACGGAAATACCCTGCATGCCGACCGCAAATCGTGCGGCGTTCATCATGATGAACATGTACTCAAGGCCGCGGTTCTCCTCACCTACCAGATAACCGATTGCGCCGCCATGGTCGCCATACTGCAGCACCGCAGTGGGGCTAGCCTTGATACCGAGCTTGTGCTCAATCGACACGCAATGCACATCATTGCGCTCACCCAGAGATCCATCGGCATTGACCATGAACTTGGGCACGATGAACAGCGATATGCCTTTCACACCTTCTGGCGCACCTGGCGTGCGCGCCAGCACAAGATGGATGATGTTTTCGGCCATGTCGTGCTCACCATAGGTGATGTAGATCTTGGTGCCGAAAATCTTGAATGTGCCATCTCCCTGCGGCTCGGCGCGCGAGCGCACCAGCGCGAGATCGGAACCTGCCTGTGGCTCGGTGAGGTTCATCGTGCCGGTCCATTGCCCGGAGATGAGTTTTTCGAGATACAGATCTTTCTGATCCTGGCTGCCCGCCGTCATGAGTGCCTCGATCGCGCCATCGGTCAGCAGCGGGCACAACGCAAACGACAGATTGGCTGAATTCAGCATCTCGATACAAGGTGTCGCCAACAGCTTGGGCAAACCCTGTCCGCCGTAATCGGTCGGATGCTGCACGCCCTGCCAGCCGGATTCACCGAAAGCGCGGAATGCTTCCTTGAATCCAGGCGTCGTTTTGACCTGTCCGTCATGCCAGCTGCTAGGCTCGCAATCACCCGTCCAGTTCAGCGGCGCAATCACCTCGGAACAAAATTTCGCATTTTCCTCGAGCACCGCCTCCGCTGTTTCCGGTGTCGCGTCCTCGCAGCCGGGCAACTGACTGATTGCTTCGAGTCCCGCCAGTTCGTTCATCACGAACAGCATGTCTTTCAGAGGAGCGGTGTAGCTCATGCGATTTCCTCGGTTTGTTGTTGTTGATACGTTGACGTCCGGGTTGTCTGCCTAGTTTGTCAGCCCAGTTCTTTGATCAGCTCGGGCACCGCCTCAAACAGATCGCCAACCAGACCATAATCAGCCACGCTGAAGATGGGTGCTTCCGGATCCTTGTTGATGGCGACGATGGTCTTTGAATCTTTCATGCCAGCGAGATGCTGGATCGCGCCGGAAATACCCACGGCAATATACAGTTGCGGCGCCACGATCTTGCCTGTCTGTCCCACCTGCCAGTCGTTCGGCACATAACCCGCATCGACCGCCGCGCGTGATGCGCCCATCGCCGCACCGAGTTTGTCGGCCAACGGTTCGAGGATCTTGAAGTTTTCTGCCGAGCCTATGCCGCGACCGCCGGAGACGATCACTTTCGCCGCCGTCAGCTCAGGGCGATCCGACTTCGCCAGCTCGCGCGAGACGAACGATGACTTGCCGGAGTCCGCGACCGCACTGATTTTCTCTATCGCTGCACTGCCACCGTCGGCAGCAGCATCAAAGCCGGTCGTGCGCACGGTGATGACTTTGATCGCATCGATCGATTGCACCGTGGCGATCGCATTGCCCGCGTAAATCGGGCGCTCGAAGGTGTCCGGCGAATCCACTTTGGTAATCTCTGAGATCTGGCCCACATCCAAGCGCGCAGCAACGCGCGGCAGGATGTTCTTGCCATACGCCGTAGCGGGCGCCAGCAGATGGGTGTAAGACGACGCGATCGCCAGCGCCTGCTCGGCGACGTTCTCGGCGAGGCCATCGGAGAACTGCGCGCCATCGGCAACGATGACTTTGGCAACGCCAGCAATCTTTGCGGCCGCCGCTGCAGCCGCATCGCAGCCGTGGCCGGCGATCAGTACATGAACTTCATTGCTGCATTTGGCAGCAGCGGTCACAGTATTCAGGGTACTCGCTTTGAGCGAGGCATTGTCGTGTTCGGCAATGACGAGTGCGGTCATGGCGTGGTGTCCTTGTTCTTCAAAATTCGTCAGATGACTTTGGCTTCGTTCTTCAGCTTCGCTACCAGCGTCGCCACATCCGGCACCATGGTGCCGGCAGAGCGCTTGGGCGGCTCGGCGACTTTCAGGGTCTTCAGTCGCGGAGTGACATCCACGCCCAGCTCGTCGGGTTTCACGACGTCGAGTTGTTTTTTCTTGGCCTTCATGATGTTGGGCAGCGTCACATAGCGCGGCTCGTTGAGTCGCAAGTCGGTGGTCACGATCGCGGGCAGCGACAGGGATACCGTTTCCAGACCACCGTCGACTTCGCGAGTGACAATCGCCTTGTCTCCCTCGATCACCATCTTCGATGCAAAGGTCGCCTGCGGCCAGCCGAGCAAAGCAGCCAGCATCTGGCCGGTCTGATTGCAATCGTCGTCGATGGCCTGCTTACCCAGAATGATTAACTGTGGCTGTTCTTTGTCAGCGATCGCCTTGAGGAGCTTGGCCACGGCCAGCGGCTGCAACTCGGCATCGGTTTCGAGAAGAATGCCGCGGTCAGCGCCGATGGCCATCGCGGTACGCAGAGTCTCCTGGCACTGGGTAACGCCGCAGGAGACCGCAACGACTTCAGTCGCCTTGCCGCCTTCTTTCAGGCGCATCGCTTCTTCCACGGCGATCTCGTCGAAAGGATTCATCGACATCTTGACGTTGGCGATATCGACGCCGCTGCCATCGGACTTCACGCGGACCTTGACGTTATAGTCGACCACGCGCTTGACGGGTACCAGTACCTTCATGGGCTTCCTTGGGAGAGTGTTGGCCCCGCCAGGCGTGCGCTGACGAGGCTTGATTGACGTTAACGTAAACGGCGATTATAGGGAATAACGCACGGCCGCGCAAAATTCTTGCACGGTCGTTCGCTTATTTGTCGACATTACTTCCGGCGCAAGAAAAAAGTGAATTCGGCGTCTTTCTCTTGGTGGGCCAGCAGAGCATTGCCGGTCTGCCGGGAAAACGCATTGAAATCCCGGACCGAGCCCGGGTCAGTGGACATCACGCGCAACACCTCGCCGCTCTGCATATCGTTGAGCGCTTTCTTGGCTTTCAGGATCGGCAACGGACATTTCAGGCCGCGCGCATCCACATCCTTCTGGAATTCCATGGGGGTCTGTTCGTTCATGAGCTTTAGCTATCCGAGGGCGCTTCGCTGCCCCAATCGATGAATTCTGGTTCCAGTCCGCGGGCACGCATCCAATCGGCCATCGCAAAACCCGTCCCGGCGCGCCAAGGGCGTAATTTTTCGGGAGTCACCAGCCGGTATTCCACCAGCTCGGGTGAGAGTCTGACTTCACCGCGTGCCTGCACGTGATAGGCAATGATCAGCTCATTCTTGCGGATGAATTCGTACACGCCAATCAGGCTGGTTTGTTCCGCCATGAGCCCGGTTTCTTCATGCAGCTCGCGCTGTATGCCCTGCTCTGGGGTTTCGCCGCGCTCCATGAAACCGGTGATCAGCGCAAAATTCTTCGGGCCCCAGGCGGCATTGCGCGCAAGCAGAATCCTGCCCTCCAACTCGACCAGCGCCGCCAGCACTGGCACCGGATTGTCCCAGTGCGTCCAGTGGCCATCGGGACAGGCGAGCCGGGCCTTGTCGCCATCCGCGCCCGCCGCGCTGTCGGCGCGCATTACCAGTTCGGTGGCGCACACCGGGCAGTAGCGAAAATCGACGTGCATGGCGTGTTGTTCCGAAGAAACTTAGCGCATGCGCTCGCCGACCCACTGGCCAACCGCTGCCAGCGCTGTCGGCAAGCCGCTCGGATCGGTGCCGCCTGCCTGCGCCATGTCAGGCCGGCCGCCGCCTTTGCCGCCCACTTGCTGCGCAACGAAGTTCACCAACTCGCCGGCTTTCACTTTGGACGTGCTGTCAGCGGTGACACCCGCGATCAGCGTGACCTTGCCATCGGCAACGGACGCCAGCACGATCGCTGCAGTCTTCAGCTTGTCTTTCATCTTGTCCATCACGCTGCGCAGCGTGGGCACATCCGCGCCTTCCAGCGTCGCGGCCAGCACCTTGATGCCGTTGATATCGACCGCCTGCGACAGCAGCTCATCGCCCTGCCCGGAGGCCATCTTGGTCTTGAGCGATGCGAGTTCTTTTTCCAGCGACTTCACCTGATCCTGCACCTGCGCGATGCGGTTCGCGATCTCGTCCGGCTGCACTTTCAGCGCGGAGGCTGCTTCATTGACCCGTGCGGCCAGTGTCTGCACCAGCGTCAATGCGTTTTCTCCCGTGACGGCCTCGACACGGCGTATGCCGGCGGCGACACCGCCTTCGGACACGATCTTGAACAAACCGATATCGCCCGTGCGCGTCACATGCGTGCCGCCGCACAATTCCGTTGATGAGCCGATGCCGAGTACGCGCACCGTGTCGCCGTACTTCTCGCCGAAGAGTGCCATCGCGCCAGCCTTGATCGCATCGTCATAGCCCATCAGCTGCGCATGGGTCGCCGCGTTCTGCAAGATCTCGTGATTGACCAACGCCTCGATGCGGCGGATTTCATCTGCGGTCAGCGGCGCATTGTGGCTGAAATCGAAGCGCGTCTTGTCTGCATCAACCAGCGAGCCCTTTTGCGCCACATGACCACCGAGCACAGTGCGCAAGGCCTTGTGCATCAGGTGGGTGGCCGAGTGATTCCGCATGGTGGCTGCGCGTACCACCGCATTCACTTTGCACTCGACCTTGTCACCGACCGCCAGCTTGCCCGTGGCGAGCTGGCCGTGATGACCGGAGACCTCTGGTTGAATTTTTTGGGTATCGCTTACAGCAAAAGAAGCGTGAGCCTTTTCGATCACGCCGACGTCACCCGCCTGTCCGCCGGATTCGGCATAGAACGGCGTGCGATCGAGCACGATCATCGCCTCTTGCCCGGCTGCGATTTCGTTCACCGCTTGTCCGTCAATGTACAAGGCCAGCACCTGAGCCTGATCGGCGAGATGGTCGTAACCGGTGAACTGCGTCTTTGGGCCGGAGTAGTCAACACCCACGGCCATTTCGAACTTGCCGGCGGCGCGCGCCGTTGATTTCTGCTTTTCCATCGCCTCATGGAAGCCGGCTTCATCGAGCGTGACATCGCGCTCACGGCAAATATCGGCGGTCAGGTCAAGCGGGAAACCATAGGTGTCATACAAGGTGAACGCCGTCTTGCCATCGAGACGGCCCGGATCTTTCGCGAGCGCGGCTTCGAGGATCTTCATGCCGTTTTCCAGCGTCTCGCCGAAGCGTTCTTCTTCCTGCTTCAACACCATCATCACGCGATCTGCCGCTTCGACCAGCTCGGGGTAGGCAGCGCCCATTTCCTTCACCAGATCGGGCACCAGCTTGTAGAAAAAAGGCTTCTTCTGGCCCAGCTTGTTGCCGTGACGCAGAGCGCGGCGAACGATACGGCGCAACACGTAAGCGCGGCCTTCGCTACCGGGCACGACACCATCGACCACCAGGAACGCACAAGCGCGAATATGATCGGCGATCACGCGCAGCGAGCCGCTGCTCAGGTCTTTTGCGGCCGTCTCGCGCGCTGCCGCCTGAATCAGACGCTGGAACAGATCGATCTCGTAGTTGCTATGCACATGCTGCATTACTGCGGCGAGTCGCTCAAGACCCATGCCGGTATCGACGCAAGGCGCTGGCAGCGGGGTCAGCGTGTATTCGCCGGTGGCCGGATCGAGCTGGCGGTCAAACTGCATGAACACGTTGTTCCAGATCTCGATATAACGATCGCCATCGGCCTCGGGGCTGCCGGGCGGACCGCCCCAGACATCCGGGCCATGATCAAAGAAGATTTCCGAGCACGGCCCGCAAGGGCCGGTCTCGGCCATTTGCCAGAAATTGTCTGAGGCATAGGGCGCGCCCTTGTTGTCGCCGATGCGCACTACGCGCTCAGGCGGCAGGCCGATGTCTTTGACCCAGACGTCATAAGCCTCATCATCTGTGTGATAGACCGTCGCCCAGAGTTTTTCTTTCGGCAGGCCATAGACATCGGTGAGTAATTCGTACGCCCAGAGGAGTGAATCGCGCTTGAAGTAATCACCAAACGACCAGTTGCCCAGCATCTCGAAAAAAGTGTGATGACGGGCGGTGTAGCCAACATTTTCCAGATCATTGTGCTTGCCACCGGCGCGCAAACAGCGCTGCACAGAGGCCGCGCGCACATAGTCACGCTTGTCGGTGCCCAGAAATACATCCTTGAACTGCACCATGCCGGAATTGGTGAACAGCAGCGTCGGATCATTGCCCGGCACCAGACTGGACGAACGAACGACGGTATGCGCTTTGGACGCAAAGAAGCTGAGGAATTTTTCGCGGATTTCTGAGGAATTCATTGGCAGATCGGTCGCAGATGCTTTGAGCGTCCGCAGGACGCTGGAAAACCGTTGATTATACGTGATGCCCTATGGCTTTCCGGGGCCTGACAAGGGGCCGCAGCCGCAAAGATTGCCGAAAAATCAATGCGAACTCAGAGATCTCTCAGGGACTGTCCATCGTCCGAAAAAAATCGGGCCCGATCAGGTCGAGTCGGTCGGTGCAGATTGCATCGACGCCCATTGCAAACAACGCTTGCGCCTGCATCGGGTCGTTGACCGTGTAGCAGAACACGCCGTAACCAGCCGCTTTGATCGCGCTGACCTGATCCGCAGTCAGGCGGCTGGCCTGTGCGTGCAAGGCAACCGCCGACAAGGCAAAGAGCTTCGCCGACCAGTCAGAAGGAACCGCCTCGACCAATAGCGCGCGCGGACATTGTGGCGCAGTGGTCTGCGCCGCCTCCAGCGCGGCCTCGGAAAACGAGGACAACAGGACACTGCCCGAGGGCAGCAACGCGCACGCCTGTGCGACCAGCCGACCGGTACGCACCTCTTCACCCGCCAGCGGTTTGATCTCGACATTCATGAACAAGCCAGCTCGCAGACAATAGTCGGCTGCCTGGGCGAACGATGGCACAGGCTCGCCGGCAAAATCTGCTGAAAACCAGCTGCCGGCATCCATCGCGTGCAGTTCGGCCGAACTCCATGCCCCGACACTACCGCTGCCAGCGACCGTGCGCCCCAGCACTTCATCATGCATCAGCATCAGCCCATCATCACGCACGGCCATGACATCAAATTCAGCCGCGCGAAAACCCCTCGCCGCGCCATACCGCAGCGCGGCCAGCGTGTTTTCCGGTGCGAGCGTGCCACCGCCCCGGTGCGCGAATATCCTCGGATAAGTCCACATGCCATGGTTCCTGTCTGACATGGCCTGATTGTAGGCCTTGGCTACGGTAAAATCGCGGATTAATCCATCTTCAACGCATTCCATTTCATGGGCAATGACAGCAACAACGGTGCTTCGGCGGCGCCGTCGAATTTCTTGCGCGGCATTATCGATGCCGACAACGCGAGCGGCAAATACGCCGGCAAGACCGATGCCCACGGCAAGCTGCTGCCGACCGTGATCACCCGTTTTCCGCCTGAGCCGAACGGTTATCTGCATATCGGGCATGCAAAATCCATCTGCCTGAACTTTGGCCTCGCGCGTGATTACGGTGGCCGCTGCCATCTGCGTTTTGACGATACCAATCCGACCAAGGAAGACCAGGAATACGTCGATACGATTATCGACAGCGTGCAATGGCTAGGCTTCCACTGGGAGCATGGCGGCGACGATCACCAATACTTCGCCAGCGATTATTTCGACAAGCTTTACGACATGGCGGAATGGCTGATCAATGCCGGCCATGCGTATGTCGACAGCCAAAGCGCAGAAGAGATGGCGGCCAATCGCGGTAATTTCAGCGAGCCCGGCAAGAACTCGCGATTCCGCGATCGCCCGGCGACAGAATCGCTCGATCTGCTGCGCCGGATGAAAGCCGGTGAATTCAAGGATGGCGAGCATGTGCTGCGCGCAAAGATCGACATGGCGTCGCCGAACATGAATATGCGCGACCCGGCAATTTACCGGATACGTCATGCGCATCATCATCGGACCGGCGACAAGTGGTGCATCTACCCGATGTACGACTATGCGCATCCGATCTCGGATGCGATCGAGAACATCACGCATTCAATCTGCACGCTGGAATTTCAGGACCACCGACCTTTCTACGACTGGATACTGGAGCGTCTCGCCGAGGGTGGCTTTTTCAAAAAACCGCTGCCGCATCAGTATGAATTCGCACGACTGAACCTGACGTATGCCATCACCAGCAAGCGCAAGCTCTTGCAACTGGTCGAAGAAAAGATCGTCGATGGCTGGGATGATCCTCGTATGCCGACCATCGTCGGCATACGCCGTCGCGGGTATACACCGGAATCACTGCAGCTATTTGCCGAGCGCATCGGTGTGGCTAAAGCTGACAGTTGGATCGACATGAGCATCCTTGAAGGTGCGCTGCGCGATGATCTCGATGAAAAGGCAGCACGCATCGTCGGCGTGCTGAATCCGCTCAAGCTGATCATCGACAATTATCCCCAAGGTCAAAGCGAGGACTGCACTGCACCAGTGCATCCGCATCACCCGGAACGCGGCAATCGCAGCTTTCCGTTCAGCCAAACGCTGTGGATCGAGGCCGAAGATTTCATGGAGGTGCCGGAGAAAGGCTATTTTCGCCTCTTCCCCGGCAACAAGGTCAGGCTGCGCTATGGTTTCGTCGTCGAGTGCACGGGCTGCGAGAAAGACGCATCCGGCAAGGTGATTGCCGTGCATTGCAACTACTACCCAGATAGCAAGAGCGGCACGGAAGGTTCATCGAACTACAAGGTCAAGGGGAACATCCATTGGGTGTCTGCCGCGCACGGCGTGCGCGCGGAAGTGCGCCTGTACGACCGGCTGTTCAAGGATCCGCATCCGGATGCCGGTGGCAAGGATTTCAAGCTCGCGCTGAATCCGGATTCGAAGTCGGTGATTATCGCGTACCTGGAACCCGGCGCTGACAAGGCGCAACCAGAGGATCGCTTTCAGTTCGAGCGGCATGGTTATTTCGTGGCAGACCGCACCGATTCCACACCGGGGCAACCGGTGTTCAATCGGATCGTCACACTAAAAGACAGCTGGAAATAGCTCTCGTGGGAGAGCTGCACCTCTCCTAGCTGCTCTCGCTCAGCGCTGGCATAGCCTGCATCTCGCTGGTTTCCTTTTGTGCCAGCTCGCTCGCACTACCCGCTGCTCGCTCCAGTTTCCCTTTCTGCTTTCTCGCCCGCTCGCGCCAGTGACGGATGACATCGGCCGCAGCATCTCGTCCGCCCAACCCGAACGACAGCCCCAGAGCGAGCGCAAAGGCGCCCACCACCGCCATGAAGAGCGTATTCACCAGCGCAGTCGCCACGCCAATCTGATTGACGGCGACGACCACGGAGAAGGCCCAGACCGCGGCACTCGCCAGCTTGGCGAGGAAGTCAGGGTTATCGAGATCAGCCTCGGCAGTTGCGCCTCGGACGAGCTTGGACACCGCATTCGCCGCCAGTCCGCCGATGACGAGCACCACCAACGCAACAGCAAGATTAGGCAGCCACAACAGCAGATCACGCAGCACTTCAGATACTGCGGGCAAGCCCAAGGCATCAAAAGCTACCACCAGCACGATCAGCCGGACAAACCATTTCGCGATCGCTGCGATCATCCCTGACGAATCGGTGTCCGCGCCCGACTTGCCAACAAAATCGGCGAAGCCGGAGCGTTCGGCCAGATGATTGAAGCGCGCCTTTCTCAGCAAAGCCGCGATGCCTTTGGCCAGCAAGGCAGACAGGACCCAGCCGACGATAATGATCACGGCAAAGCCGATGACGCGCGGTATCGCCGCAAAAAACAGCGACATCGCACTGGTCAGTGAAGCCATCAGCGATGAGCCCCAGTTACTTACTTGAGAGTCCATTCCCGCTCCTTTGTCCGACAAGCTTGTTCAAAAAAGTCTAGACTTCGGATCTGGCCACACGATCTCGGCCTGACTTGAGCGATCACAGCTTTCCTGCACATCCTGCCCGCATGAATTTCGAGAAACTGGTCTTTGTGGACCTTGAGACCACCGGCGCCAATCCCGTGTCCGACCGCATCACTGAAATCGGCTTGGTTGAGGTCGATGCGCATGGCAAGGCCACGCACTGGTCCAGCCTGGTGAATCCGGAAATACCGATTCCAGCCTTCATCCAAAGCCTGACCGGTATCAGCAATGAGATGGTGCATCGTGCGCCCGCGTTTTCAGCGCTGGCCGAGGCACTGTATGAGCGTCTACAAGGCGCGCTGTTCATTGCTCACAATGCGCGCTTCGACTATGGTTTTTTGCGCAACGCCTTCAGCCAGGCAGGTTTCACATTTCGTGCCAACGTGCTGTGTACGGTCAAGCTCTCGCGCCGTCTCTATCCGGAGCACAACCGGCACAATCTCGACAGCCTGATCGCACGGCATGGGCTGAAGCCCGATGCGCGCCACCGTGCGCTGGCCGATGCGGATGTGCTGTGGCAGTTGTGGCAAAAAATCCGATCCGACTTGCCGTCGGATACCTTGTCTTCTGCGCTCGATGCGCTGTTGCAGCGACCTAGTCTGCCCTCTCATTTGCCCTCTGACGTGCTGGATGACTGTCCGGACACGCCCGGCGTCTATCTGTTCTATGGCGAGAATGATCTGCCGCTGTATGTGGGCAAGAGTGTGCGGCTCAGGCAGCGCGTGCTGTCGCATTTCAATTCCGATCACAAGCTGTACAAAGACATGCGCCTGTCGCAACAGCTGCACCGCATCGAGTGGCGCGAGACAGCGGGTGAAATCGGCGCGCTGCTGCTGGAAGCACAACTGGTGAAAGACCTGCAGCCAATACACAACCGTACACTTCGACGGCAAGGCGATCTGTGCGCATGGCGCTTGAAGGAAGATGCGCGCGGTCATACCGTGCCCGCGCTGGCCTACGCCAGCGAACAGGATTTCGGCAAGGCCGAGCGGCTGTATGGCTTGTTCAGTTCCAAACGCAAGGCCGAGAGCGCGCTGCGCGAACTCGCCCAAGCGCATCAGCTATGCCTGGTGCAGCTCGGTCTGGAGGGGCGTTCACAGTCCGGCAAGCCCTGCTTTGCCTGGCAGCTACGTCACTGCAAGGGCGTTTGCGTGGGCAAGGAGGAAGAATCCTTCCACCGCGCCCGACTCGAGGCAGCGCTGTCCCGGCTGCATGTGAAGACCTGGCCCTACCCGGGGCCGATTGGTCTGATGGAAGATAACGGCAACGGCAGAACGGATCTGCATCTGGTGAACAACTGGTGCTATTTAGGCACCGCGCGATCGGACGACCATCTCTGGCAGTTGCTCGAAGAGGCACCGCAGCGACCCGCCTTCGATATCGATACCTACAAAATCCTCAGCAAGGCCCTGCTGAACAAGCGTCTGAAAATCCGGGATTTACGCAATGCCTCGTAAGCCGGGCCGTGCGGGACCCTGGGGGTGACCCTGTCTGAATTCATTCAGACTTGATAACTGAATTCCAGACTATTTTGATCCAGGACGATTTTCAGGACCGAAAAGTTCTTCCCTATCGCCAAATGAGCGAGCTATGATCTTCTCGACACCTTTCGCAGAAAGGAAGAGAAAAAAACCGAGGTCGGACAGCACCGCCCATCGTGGTGCCGCAACGGTGCGGAGGAGATAAGCACGTTCCAGTGCAAGTCCCACCCTATCCTGACCGCCGCCTCCAAAAATCCGATGTTCATCCAACATTGGCTTTTGCCGAACAACCGCTGACCCCCGTAAAACAATTTTATTCATGGCGCTTGTTTGCTTCATGAACTGTTTGAGCATCATCAATGACCGGGTGTAGCCCATCGATAAGATGGGCGGCTTTGCCAGACTTGGTTAGAAGACTTTTTTCGAGCAACCGGAGAACAAGAATGGATGATGTGGTGATTGTCGCTGCGGCCAGAACAGCGGTAGGCAAATTTGGAGGAACACTGGCCAAAATACCTGCAGCTGAGCTCGGCGCGCATGTGATCAAGGGCTTGCTCGCAAAAACAGGTGTCAATCCTGAACTGATCAGTGAAGTGATACTCGGCCAGGTACTGACCGCAGGGGTTGGGCAAAACCCGGCACGACAAGCGCTGATCAAAGCCGGCTTGCCGGATAGGGTGCCGGGCATGACGATCAACAAGGTCTGCGGCAGCGGACTGAAAGCGAGTCACCTCGCAGCGCAGGCGATCAAGTGCGGTGATGCCGAGATCGTGATCGCGGGCGGGCAGGAAAACATGAGCGCCTCTCCCCACGTACTCAACAACTCTCGCGATGGCTTTCGCATGGGTGACACCAAACTCGTGGACACCATGATCATTGATGGCCTGTGGGATGTGTATAACCAGTACCACATGGGCGTCACCGCAGAAAATGTCGCGAAAAAATTCAATATCTCGCGCACCGAGCAGGATGAATTCGCGCTCGCCTCGCAGCACAAAGCAGAAGCAGCACAAAAAGCCGGAAAATTCAAAGACGAGATTCTGCCGCTGGAAATCGCCAGCAAAAAAGGCAGTGTCGTGTTCGACAGTGATGAATACATCAAACCCGGCAGCACACTCGATACCTTGTCTTCGCTGCGTCCTGCATTTTCCAAAGAAGGCACGGTCACGGCGGGCAATGCGTCTGGCATCAATGACGGTGCGGCTGCGGTAATGATGATGAGCGCAAAAAAAGCCAGCGAACTGGGCCTGAAACCCTTGGTCAAGATACGCGCCTACGCCTCATCAGGACTGGATCCGGCCCTCATGGGCATGGGTCCGGTATCGGCCAGTCAGCTATGCCTGAAAAAAGCGGGCTGGACGTCCAAGGATCTCGATCTGATGGAAATCAACGAAGCCTTCGCCGCTCAAGCGATCGCAGTAAACAAAGAAATGGGCTGGGATACCAGCAAGATCAATGTGAATGGTGGAGCGATCGCGATCGGCCACCCGATCGGTGCTTCCGGCTGCCGCGTCCTGGTGACCCTGATCCACGAAATGATACGGCGTGATGCAAGCAAAGGACTGGCCAGTCTTTGCATAGGCGGCGGCATGGGTGTTGCACTGGCGATAGAACGGTGACAAGAGCGTTGATGAGTACGTTGATGAGTACGTTGATAAGCACGTTGATAAGCACTGACCAAAACAAAAAATACTTTAACAGGGAGCACACATGAGCAGAGTTACCTTAGTCACTGGCGGCATGGGCGGTCTGGGCGAAGCGATTTGCATCAAGATGGCCGACATGGGTTATCAGGTGGCGACTACCTTCTCACCCGGCAATACCAAAGTGAATGCATGGCTGGCAGAGATGAAGGCCAAAGGCCACGACTTCCGCGCCTATCCCTGCGACGTCGCCAACTACCAGTCGGCGCAGGAATGCATCTCGCATATCGTCAAGGAGATGGGACCCATTGATGTGCTGGTGAATAATGCTGGCATCACGCGCGACATGACTTTCAAAAAAATGGACAAGACGAACTGGGATGCCGTGATGCAGACCAATCTGGATTCTGTGTTCAACATGACTAAACCGGTGTGCGATGGCATGACGGATCGCGGCTGGGGACGCATCATCAATATTTCGTCTGTCAACGGACAGAAGGGTGCTTTCGGGCAGACCAATTACTCGGCCGCCAAGGCGGGGATGCACGGCTTTACCAAGGCACTGGCGCTGGAGGTGGCGAAGAAGGGAGTGACCGTCAACACCATCTCGCCCGGCTACATCGGCACCAAGATGGTGACCGCCATCGCGCCGGAAGTACTGGAAACCAAGATCCTGCCGCAGATTCCGATGGGACGTCTGGGCAAGCCGGAAGAGGTCGCCGGGCTGGTAGCTTATCTCGCGTCCGACGAAGCCGCCTTTCTCACCGGCGCGAATATAGCGATCAACGGCGGACAGCACATGCAATAAACCACCAGCACGCCGAACACCACCGCGTCAGCGGCGTGTAGGCGTGGAGTTCTGGTAAACTTCCGACCTTGGTTAACGCCTCGGTGGTGAAATTGGTAGACGCGCCGGACTCAAAATCCGGTTCCGCAAGGAGTGTCGGTTCGATTCCGACCCGAGGCACCACACAATCGACTGCATCGTCCTGGTCGGTCTGATGAAAAAAGGCTCTCTTGCGAGAGCCTTTTGTTTTTTGACAGCTGGCTTATTTGACCGGCGTGTCTGCGGTATCGGTTGGAGGCGGCGCTGCATCGGCTTCCGTCCCGGCGGCTGCGTCTCCGAGTAGCTCGGCTCGGGCAGCCGCACGCTCCTGCGCTGCTTCAGCAGCAGCAGACTGCGCCGCCGCCACCCTCTCTTCGGCGGATGCTTTAGCTGCGGCCACCGAAGCTTCTCTTTCTTCGGCGGCAGCAGCTCTTGCCTCTTCTCGTGCTGCGGCACTCTCTGCAACCGCCGCCGCTGTCTCATCAGCGAGCGAGGGTGGAGGGGGAGGCATCGCCGGTCCGGCTTCGGCTTCGACAGGCGCGGCGGCAGATGCATTACTGCCGGCCGTGGCTCCCTCAGCGTCCTTGCCCTCCTCACCTTCCTTGTCCTTGGTTTCCTGATCTTCCTTCTTCTTGCGCACAGGTTTCTGCAGCTGGCTGGCTCGCACATTTTGTGCGAGCACCACGGTGGCAAACATGGCCAGCACTGCCAGCATGATGATCACAGACGTCGGCGTCAGCGTAACCACGGCCATGAATCCGAGCACAATCAGAATCGCCAGCGGCAGCATCGCCAGTTCTGCAATGAACACGAAGGGGGTCACAAAAGCCGACATCAGCAGGATGAAACTCAGCCATTGGGCGGTGAAATCCCTGCTGAAGAGCGCATGAATGCCTACGCTCATGAACAGCAACCCGATCGGGAAGCGCACCCACCATTTTTTCCAGAAACGGCGACTGGCGATGCGCGTATCGCTCATGTATCGCTGCTGCTCCTCAATCGCCTCCTCAGTCCACTCCCATTTCTTGGCCTTGAACAGATGGATACCCTCGGAGTTGAACCAAAATAGCAGGCCATAAATCCACAAAACCAGTGGCAACGCCCAGTCGATCGGGCCCATGTCCGGACTGAACGCATACACAGTCTGAACGGCCGCCGGCGTGCCCAGCGTCACCAAGGTCGGCAGGGTCGCCAACGCCATGCGCTCATCCCTGCTGAGGATCAGATAGTCACCATTGATACCGGGCTGTTTTTTCATGCTCGCGATCTGAGTTTACGTTTGCGCAGCTCGTGCACCGCAATGAGAACCAGCACAGGGATCAGCACCAGCACAGCGATCGCTGCCTCGATCGGCAAATGGTTGATGATCCAGCCGACGATCGTCATCAGCAGCACGCCCACGGCCACCAGCGCCACCAGCACCAGCGGCTCACGCCAAGACCAGAGATTGATGATCGTCACGATCGTGGTGGCGACCAGCCAGTGACCGGGCAGCTGCATCTGATGAATGACCAGCACCCAGTACATCAGGCCCATCAGCAGCAAGGCCAGCGGCACACGGATCAGCGGATGAAATGGCAGCGTCCATTCCTGCTCCTCGGGAATATCGGAGACCGGTCGTGGCAGGCTGGGTTCGAACATCCTGCCATCGCGACGCCACACTGTCCGCCGACGGCGTCCCGCCCACCAGCCCAGCAGCGGCGACAGCAACCACAAAAGAATGTAAATGCCGAACGCCCAGATCCACGGGCTGTTCGGTGCAGCGAACAACGCCTTGATACCCAGCCAGAGAAAAATCACGAGAGCAATCGCCCGGACGAGGCGGTGGCGCCAGCGCCCGCCGAACTCGTCTGCGTCCATCTCTCCAGCCATGATCCGGCTTTGCCGCTGTGTCATGACGATGCCCTTGCTCCAGGGTGGTCTTGGTGCCGGGCTATGTCATGCCCAGGCCTGTGTGAGTGCTGCCAGCAAAAAACGCTGGCTATTTTAGCATTTCGATTCTTTTTGGAAACTAATCTCAGCGCCCGCGGCTGCACGTCAAAGCCGGACCCGTTGATATGCGTTTTATTGGTCGCGTTGGACATTTTTTAGTAAGTTCTTGCCAAACAAGGTCAACTTGCGCTGAGCTACACGAAGTTTTTTCTCTGATGATCAACGAGTGTATGCGCCAAACATCTGCCCCTTGAACGACTTGCTGTTCGATTAACATACGTTTGTTCAATAGACAGCGCAATTCAACCGTTCGCTGACATACCGCAGATGATTTTGTGCGGTCACCGATTTTTTTATCACCGACAGAACCAGAAATAACTATTTTTTCTCATTGGCACAGACTTTGCCCTTGCGAACCAATCCACGCAATACAAGTGGATCAATGTTCACTGATCTATTCCAAGGGGTGCTTTATGCGAATGTCTTCTTATCATCGCCCAACGAGGGCGCAACAAGGTTTTACGCTGATTGAGCTGATGATCGTGGTAGCGATCATCGGTATTCTGGCCGCAGTAGGTATTCCAGCGTATCAGGATTACACAGCGAAGGCGCGTCTCTCGGAGGGTCCCAGTCTGGCTACGCCCGCCATGACTGCGCTTGGCGCAGCATGCAGTGACGGGACACTGGAGGAGAAAGGCACGAAACTTTCACACGATGACCTGGGCTTGCCAGCTAAAGATGACATCAAGGGCAAGGGTGTCAGCTCGGTACAGGTTATTGGCACCGCAACGGACAAGGCGACCATCACCATTACCTACGGAACAGGTATTCCCGGCGTAACCAGTGGAGATACGATCGTTTACGCTGGTACTTGCAAACCTGGCGCTGGCCTGACTTGGAGTATCGACAGTACTAGCAAAGTGCCTGCGCGTCTGTTACCGAAGATCTGATAACTTCCAACATAAAAAAGGGGCCTATGCTCGCATAGGCCCCTTTTTATTCGCAGCGACGAATTACAGCATCGCCTTCAGCAATCGTCCCATCTCCGAGGGATTACGCGTCACCTTGATACCGCACGCATCCATGATTTCCAGCTTGGCTTGTGCCGTATCGGCACCACCGGAAATCAGCGCGCCCGCGTGACCCATGCGCTTACCCGGAGGCGCGGTCACGCCGGCGATGAACCCGACCACCGGCTTCTTCATGTTGTCCTTGATCCAGTGAGCCGCATTCGCCTCATCCGGACCACCAATCTCGCCGATCATGATCACCGCATCGGTATCGGGATCGTCGTTGAACATTTTCATGATGTCGATATGCTTAAGGCCATTGATCGGGTCGCCACCGATACCGACGGCTGAGGACTGACCCAGGCCGAGCGCGGTCAGCTGACCGACGGCTTCATAGGTGAGTGTGCCGGAACGGGACACCACGCCGATGCGACCTTTCTTGTGAATGTGGCCGGGCATGATGCCGATCTTGATTTCATCGGGCGTGATCAGGCCGGGGCAGTTCGGGCCCAGCAGCAAGGTCTTGCTGCCGGCTTTTTTCATTTTGTCTTTCAGTGCGAGCATGTCGCGCACCGGGATACCTTCGGTGATGCAGATGGTCAGATCGAGTTCGGCATCCACTGCTTCCCAGATGGCATCCGCCGCGCCGGCGGGCGGAACATAGATGACTGAGACAGTGGCTCCCGTGGCTTTCTTTGCTTCCTTTACGTTCGCATAAATGGGAATGCCTTCAAAATCTTCTCCGGCTTTTTTGGGATTCACACCGGCGACGAAACACTGCTTGCCATTCGCGTAGTCGCGGCACATGCGAGTGTGGAACTGGCCGGTCTTGCCGGTAATACCCTGGGTAATGACCTTGGTGTCTTTGTTGATCAAGATGGACATGTGAATTCCTTGGCGATTATTTTCCGTTGGCGGCTGCAACGACTTTTTGCGCAGCCTCTTCCATGGTGTCAGCAGAGATGATGGGCAACCCGGAATCGGCGAGCATTTTCTTGCCGATGTCTTCGTTGGTGCCTTTCATGCGCACGACCAGCGGTACCTTCAGCGACACAGCGCGCGATGCCGTGATCACGCCTTCGGCGATGACGTCGCAGCGCATGATGCCCCCGAAAATGTTCACCAGAATCGCCTGAAGATGAGGATTCTTCAGCATGATCTTGAAGGCTTCGGTCACTTTCTCGGCGGTGGCACCACCACCCACGTCGAGGAAGTTTGCCGGTTCGCCGTCAAACAGCTTGATGGTGTCCATCGTTGCCATCGCCAGACCGGCGCCGTTCACCAGACAGCCGATATTGCCATCGAGCGAGATGTACGCAAGATCGAACTTGGAGGCTTCGACTTCTGCCGGATCTTCTTCATCGAGATCGCGATAGGCCATGATTTCTGGGTGACGAAACAGGGCGTTGGCATCGAAATTGAATTTCGCATCCAGCGCAATGACCTTGCCATCACCCGTCAATATCAGGGGATTGATCTCCGCCAGAGAGGCGTCGGTATCCCAGTAGGCTTTATATAGCCCTTGGAGCAGTGCGCGCGCGTCAGGAATGGAGGCCGCAGGCACACCGATCTTGGCGGCGATATCGTCGGCTTCTTTGTCTTTCAGGCCGGTCGCCGGATCGATCTCCACCTTGTGAATCAATTCAGGATGTTTGTCGGCGACTTCTTCGATATCCATGCCGCCTTCAGATGAAGCCATCAGCACCACGCGCTGCGAGACGCGGTCGGTGACCATGGAGACGTAGAGCTCCTTCTTGATGTCCGCGCCTTCTTCGATCAGCAGGCGACGGACTTTCTGACCTTCGGGGCCGGTTTGATGGGTGATCAGCTGCATGCCCATGATCTGGTTGGCATATTCACGCACCTGATCGATGGATTTGGCGACTTTCACGCCACCGCCCTTACCGCGACCACCGGCATGGATTTGGGCCTTGACGACCCACACCGGTCCACCCAGTGTTTCGGCGGCTTTGACGGCCTCATCGACGCTCATGCACGGTATGCCTCGCGGCACAGTGACACCGTATTTCTTCAGGATTTCTTTTCCCTGGTATTCATGGATTTTCATGCGGACTTCCCTCTAGTCACAATGGGTAGGAGTGATCGGTTGATGTTCATTCTGTGGTGCTGCGGGTGTTTTTCAAAACCTTATTGTTTTACCGCTATCAGGTTTCTGGCTTGAGGAACCAGCGCGGATAGTATTTTTCTACAGCTGGTCCATCGCGTCGCAATGCGTGGCAGCGGTCGATCTGGAAAGGTGGATGAGCGCTGCCGTCATCGGTCGCGCCGTCGCGTGTTGGCAGCACATCGCCAGCGAATGCTTGGATGGCGGCAGTTGGCAGCACGCCGGCCAATTCGGTCAGATGAGTGCAACCCTCGACGCCGGACAAACGATCTTTCAGTTCACGGCGAAAGCTGCGGAGCAGGTTGAGTCCGACGAGCTTCTTGTACGCCGGTCCGATCGTATTGCAGTGCCCCGGATAGGGCACGGCATCTGATACGGCCTCCGCATCAATGATAGTAAGTTGGGTATCGATCGTGATCCTGATCCAGAGATCATGGATCGGCGTGCCGGCAGGTCTTGAGCCAGACGCAAGATCTGCAACTCGGGTTTTGGTATCGGTGATACGCGTGTCGATGTCCCACAAACCGTCTTCGCGCTGGAAGGCTTGTGCCTCGATACTGCGGGTGTGGCGCAGCGCACGAGAATAGGTTGGGACGGACAAAGGCATAGATCTGATGGCGCGCTGGCGCAAGGGCGGTGCGCGGAGTCAGGAGTTGTGCAGCCTGTCGCAGCTTCTACGACTGGTGCCGCTCATGCGGCGCTGCAAAGCTGCCGAAGTTTAGCACACGGGCACCGCTGCGAACTCGGCTACGCGGGGGGCGTGGCACGTGCACACGGTCGATTTGCGGATGAATGCGGCTCATTCAATCTTGCCCGATCTCACCTCGACCAATCCGTCTCATCGTGGACTGTATCGCGCTTATAGAAAAACCTCGCTGTTGCAGGAAACGCATTTGCTTTGCTCTGGTTTCGGGAGAATCCGGTGGCATACCGAATTTTTTTTTCCATGCCTGCCAGGCGCGCTCTTCTTCATCGTTGCGCAGAGAGGCGCGCATCGATGACACGGTAGCCTCATCGAGACCATGACTCTGCAGTTCAGACAGGATGCGTGAATTGCCGAATCGGGAAGCGCGACGATGCACCAGAGACTCGGCAAAACGAGATTCGGAAAGAAATTTCTGCGCCTCTAGCCAGTCGAGCAGCGCATGGATATCGTCGTCTTCGCTTGCATGACGCTCAAGTTTGCGTCCGAGCTCCAGACGACTATGCTCGCGCGCTGCAAGATAGCGCAGCGCACGAGCCTTCAGGCTGGGTTTGGGAGCAGGCACGGAGCCCGGCTTACTCTTCCTTCAGCTCGGCTGTAGCGCGCGACTTTTTCGGCGCCGGCGCCTCGGTCTCGGCAACGGGTGCGATCGGGGCGGCCGCGCCGGGCGGTAGTTGCGGCACACCCAGATGAGCGCGCACCTTGTTCTCGATCTCGCGTGCCAGCTCGGGACGCTCTCTCAGGTACTGGCGTGAGTTGTCCTTGCCCTGACCGATGCGCTCGCCGTTATAGCTATACCAGGCCCCGGATTTCTCGACAATCTTGGCCTCGACGCCAAGGTCGATGATCTCGCCCTCGCGCGAAACGCCCTCTCCGTACAGAATATCGAAGTGCGCCTCCTTGAAAGGAGGTGCGACCTTGTTCTTGACGACCTTGATCTTGGTCTCGTTCCCGATCACTTCGTCAGCCGACTTGATCGAGCCAGTGCGTCGGATATCCATCCGGACGGATGCGTAGAACTTCAGCGCATTGCCGCCCGTGGTGGTTTCCGGGTTACCGAACATGACGCCGATCTTCATGCGGATCTGGTTAATGAAGATCACCATGGTATTGGTGCGGTTGATCGAGCCCGTCAGCTTGCGCAAGGCCTGCGACATCAATCGCGCCTGCAAACCGGGCAGCGAGTCGCCCATGTCGCCCTCGATCTCGGCGCGCGGCGTCAGCGCGGCGACAGAGTCGATCACAATCAGGTCGACTGCGCTGGAACGTACCAACGCATCGGTGATCTCCAGCGCCTGCTCGCCGGTGTCCGGCTGGGAGATCAGCAGGTCATGCAGATTGACGCCCAGCTTTTGCGCATACACGGTATCGAGCGCGTGCTCGGCATCAATGAATGCGCAGGTGCCGCCCAGCTTCTGCATCTCGGCGATCACTTGCAGCGTCATCGTGGTCTTGCCCGAGGATTCAGGGCCATAGATCTCGATCACCCGGCCGCGCGGCAAACCGCCAACGCCCAGCGCCACGTCCAGACCCAGCGAACCGGTAGACACGACCTGAACTTCTTCGGCAACCGCGCCATCGGCCATGCGCATCACCGAGCCTTTGCCGAACTGTTTCTCGATTTGTGCCAGCGCTGCTGACAATGCCTTGCCCTTTTCGGAATTCGCCAGTTTTTTGTCGTCCATGGGTTTCTCTCGGTGCGGTGGTGGGGAAATCAGGCCGTCGGGATTAACGGCCCCGCTGTAAACAGTACTGTATAAAAAAACAGTGGATGATGCAAGCGTATTTTTATGCCCAGATCGTGTCTTTTAGAAAACTTTCAGGGGAATTGCCCTAAAAATGCTTGGTTGCTGGCAACCTTCAAACCCAATAGACTTGGTTACGCTAAGAGCCTATCCCATGAGGTCGTTGGCAAGGCGGCAGTACCGCAGACAGAAAAGACGCACGGCAAGGTACTGCCAACGCCGCTAACGGCCTCATGGGACAGGCTCTGAGGCGGGCACGCACGCAGCGTCGTTATGCTGATCACCCGCTCCGCGCAAGCGCCCGAACCACTCAAACCACTCTGAAGACGCATGCGTATCCTGCTTGCTGAAGATGACAGCGTGCTGGCCGATGGCCTGACACGATCGCTGCGCCAGTCGGGCTATGTGACCGACTGCGTCGCCGATGGGCTGGCCGCCGACAGCGCGTTATCCACTCAGGATTTCGACCTGTTGATCCTCGATCTGGATCTGCCCAAGCTGTCTGGGCTCGAAGTCTTGCGCCGCCTGCGCGCGCGCGACTCGCGGGTACCTGTACTGATCCTCACCGCTGGCGACTCGGTCGAGCAACGGGTGAAGGGACTGGATCTGGGCGCGGATGATTTCATGGCAAAGCCCTTTGCCCTGTCGGAGCTTGAAGCGAGGGTGCGTGCGCTGACGCGGCGCGGCGCGGGCGGCGGGCCAACGGTCATCAAGCACGGCCCGCTGAGTTTTGATCAGGTGGGACGGATCGCCTACATGAACGATCACATGATCGACCTGTCTGCTCGCGAGTTGGGACTGCTGGAGGTACTGCTCAAGCGCAGCGGACGGCTGGTGTCCAAGGAACAGCTGGTCGATCACCTCTGCGAGTGGGGCGAAGAAGTCAGCAACAACGCGATCGAGGTGTATGTCCACCGGCTGCGCAAGAAAATCGAAAGCGGCGGCGTGCGCATCGCCACAGTGCGCGGACTGGGCTATTGTCTGGAAAAATTCGGCCCTGCGGCCGCAGACGCCGGCGCCAGCGGCCGTGCCTGATAGCCGCCGTGCTGACAGATAGCCCACCGGCGCGCGCCTCATCTGGCGAGACCCGTCTAGCGCCACAGAGCAGCCAGCGCTCTCTGTTTGGCGACATTCTCGACTGGATGCTGATGCCGCTGCTGTTGCTGTGGCCAATCAGTATTGGCATCACCTATGTCGCTGCGACATCAATCGCCAACGAGCCCTTCGATCGGTCGCTCGAGGACCGCGTCACGGTACTCGGTCAGCAAGTCCGAGAGGTGAATGGCGTGCTCAGCGTCGATCTACCCGTACCGGCGCGCGACATGCTGCGTGCCGACGACATCGACAATGTGTATTTCCAGGTCAGCGGTCCGCGGCGCGAACTCGTCGCCGGCGACGCCGACCTACCGCTGCCGACCGAGGAAGACACGCCGGTACCCTGGTCGGTGATGACGCGCGATGCGCTGCTGCGCAACACCGAAGTGCGTGTGGCCTACCTCTACGTCAATCTCCAGCCGCTGCGCAGTCCGAACGCCGGTGATGAGCAAAACCGGCTGGTGCTGGTGCAAGTCGCGGAGACGCTGGAAAAACGCCGCGCGCTCGCCAATCAAATCATCAAGGGAGTCATCCTGCCGGAGTTCATCATTCTCCCGGTGGCGCTGACGCTGCTGTGGTTCGCATTGACGCGCGGGCTGTCGCCGCTGACCACGCTGCAAGAGCGCATACGCTCGCGGCGACCGGATGATCTGTCGCCGATCGACTCCAGTGGCGTGCCGGAGGAAATATCACCATTGGTGCGTTCGCTGAATGACATGCTAGCGCGCCTGTCGCAAAGCATACAGCTGCAAAAGCGCTTTATTGCGGACGCGGCACACCAGATGAAGACGCCGCTGGCTGGCATGCGCATGCAATCGGAACTGGCGATGCGACAATCAGACCGGCAGGAGATACAACAATCGCTGGAGCAACTGTCGAAAAGCTCGCAATCTGCCACGCGCATGATCAATCAGCTGCTGGCACTGGCGCGAGCAGAGAACCCTTCCGCACAATCGATGCCCTTTGAAAGCGTGGACCTCAGGAGGCTGGCGCGCGATACCGTCCAAGAGTGGGTTCAGGCAGCAATGGCGCAGCGGATTGATCTGGGCTTTGAAGCCGAAGAGCAAGCGCCGGTGGTACGCGGAAACCCGACCATGCTGCGCGAAATGCTGAATAACCTGATCGACAATGCGCTTCGCTATTCCAGAGCGCATGGACATGTGACGGTTCGCGTGCGCAGCGAGGCGGGCACGCGTGCAGTGATCGAAATCGACGATGATGGCCCCGGCATCCCGGCGCCGGAGCGCGCTCATGTGTTTGACCGTTTCTACCGAATACTTGGTAGCGACACCGAGGGCAGCGGCCTCGGTCTTGCCATTGTCAAAGAGATTGTCACTTACCACTCGGCCGACATAAGCATTGACGACAACCCGCGCGGCAAAGGCTGCCTGTTCAGGATCAGTATCCCGCTGCTCTCTGTTCTCTGACCAGGACAGTCACAGACCAATGGACACGCCCTTCACGGACAACCGCTCTGCCAGCGCCGCGAGATACCGATATTGGTCTCGGGTGCGCGCTCTGACTGTTGGACTACTGTGCCTGTGGTTTGCCGTCAATCTCATCGTCATCTTTTTCGCGCGCGAGCTCGCCAGTCTGACGCTCGGCGGCTGGCCCATACCCTTCTACATGGCCGCTCAGGGCACGACACTGATCTATCTGCTGATCATTGGCATCTACACGCGCTCGGTGAATCGAATGGAAAGAGAAGTGTCAGCCACCGAAAACAGGAAAGACGGCCATGAAGTCGACTGACTTCGCGCGGCTGCTAGGCCGGTACTTCAGCATGTACACCGCAGGTTTCGGTGTGCTGCTGGTATCGCTGGCCATACTCGAGCAGGAAGGCTTTCCCCGCTTCTGGCTCGGCTATCTCTTTTTGTTTACCTCGATCGTCGTCTATGCCGCCATCGGCGTTATCAGCCGTACCTCGGATATCAGCGAATACTATGTCGCTGGCCGGCGTGTGCCCGCGCTCTTCAATGGCATGGCGACCGCGGCCGACTGGATATCCACGGCAAGCTTTATCGGACTCGCAGGCGGTCTGTATCTGCAGGGTTTCGACGGACTGGCGTACATCATGGGCTGGACCGGCGGCTATTGCCTGGTCGCGTTGCTGATCGCGCCTTACTTGCGCAAATTCGGTGGCTACACCGTTCCGGACTATCTGGCGGCGCGTTTTTGCGGGCACGGGAATGGCAATGCCGTGCGGATGCTGTCGGTGGCTGCAACGTTGATCATCTCGTTCACTTATGTCGTCGCGCAGATCTACGGGGTCGGACTGATCACCTCGCGCTTCACGGGCATCGATTTCTCGGTTGGCATCTTTCTGGGTCTGGCAAGCATCCTGGTCTGCTCATTCCTTGGAGGGATGCGAGCAATCACCTGGACGCAGATCGCTCAGTACATCATCATCATCGTTGCGTTCACTATTCCGGTTGCCTGGCTGTCCGCAAAACAAACGGGTGTGCCCGTGCCGCAGATCGCTTATGGCTCTGCGGTCGCCAAGCTCACCGCGCAAGAGTACATCCTCGCCGATGACAGCAGCGAGCGCGAGGTTCGCGATCTCTACCGAAAGCGCGCAGAGCAATATCAGTCAAAGATTGCCAGACTCCCGCAGTCCTGGGATGAAGGCCGGGCCGAGGTGCGCCGACGTTTGCAGGAACTACGGACCAGTAACGCCTCGCTGATCGAGATCAGGGCGGCGAGTCGCGCCCTGGCTGATTACCCAAAGAGCCCGGAAGAAGCAAAACGGTTATGGCAGCAGCAAGCTCAGAGCTATCTCACCCGTTCCCAACCCCTGCAATCGCATACGCAGCCCTTCCCTGGCGAGGATGCACAAAGCTCGGACATCAAGCGCAACAACTTCATCGCGCTGATGTTCTGCCTAATGATGGGGACCGCTGCACTGCCTCATCTGCTGATGCGCTCGTACACCACCACCTCCGTACCTGAGGCAAGGCGCTCAGTGTTCTGGGCGCTGTTCTTCATTATGCTGCTGTACACCGCACTGCCCGCGATGGCGGTACTGGTCAAGTTCGAGATCTACAGCAGTCTGGTTGGCACCGACTACGCGCACCTGCCCGGCTGGGTCAACTACTGGGCGAACATCGACAAGACCAAGCCGATGATCACGATCACCGACATCAACATGGATGGTCTGGTGCAGCTAGCCGAGATTGCGCTGGACGGTGACATGATTGCGCTGGCCGCACCCGAGATCGCCGGTCTGCCGTATGTGATCTCGGCGCTGATTGCCGCTGGCGCGCTGGCCGCCGCGCTGTCGACGGCCGATGGTCTGCTGCTGACGATTTCTAGCGCACTCTCACACGACACGTATTATCGGATGGTTAACCCCTCGGCCTCCAGCCAGCGGCAAGTGACGATTTCGAAATTACTATTGATGGTGGTCGCACTACTGGCCGCCTATACCGCATCCTTTCGCTCCGGAGACATCCTGTCCATGGTGAGCGCCGCATTCTCGCTGGCGGCATCGACGCTGTTCCCTGCACTGGTTTTGGGCATTTTCTGGAAACGTGCGAACCAGCAGGGAGCAATCGCCGGCATGCTGACCGGATTTTTCGTTTGCCTCATCTATTTGGTGCAGACCAGTCCCAGCTTTGGGGGCAACAGCAGCCAGCAGTGGTTTCATATAGCGCCGGCTTCGGCTGGTATCTTCGGCGTACCCGCGGCGTTTGTCGCCATGATTGTCGTTTCTCTGTTGACTGCACCGCCGACCGAGCAAGAAAAAGCACTGGTGGAGTGGCTACGAAGCCCTTGAGGCGCCTGATTTTTGCCCTGGCATATTTCTTGATTGTGAGATGAACGACAAGAACATCTCTATCAACAGGGTGGCGTGGCGATGGCCAGCTTTTTCAATGAAATGCTCGAAGATGACGGTACCCGGGTTCGCCCTCATTACCGCGAGTTCGAACGCTGGCTGTCCGAGCAGGCTGCCGAGGTCTTGGACAGAAAGCGGGTCGAGGCCGATCTGATCTTTCGTCGTGTCGGCATCACCTTTGCTGTCTATGGCAGCGATGCCGGTACTGAGCGGCTCATACCTTTCGACATCATCCCCCGAATCATTCCTTCTGCTGAGTGGTCGCAGTTGCAGCAAGGTCTGAAGCAGCGCGTCAGAGCGCTGAATCTCTTCATTCACGATATCTATCACGACCAGCATATCGTGAAAGCCGGCGTGATACCGGCCGAACAAATCGTCAACAACGCGCAGTACCGTCCTGAAATGAAGGGCATCGCGGTCGCCTCTGACGTGTATGCGCATATTGCCGGTGTTGATATCGTGCGCGCCGGTGAGGGCGAATTCTATGTGCTGGAAGACAATCTGCGTGTGCCATCTGGCGTGTCTTATATGCTGGAAGACCGCAAGATGATGATGCGGCTGTTTCCCGAGCTGTTTGCGCGGCACAAGATTGCACCCGTTGCGCATTACCCTGATCTACTGCTCGACATGCTGCGCTCGGTCGCCCCGACGGGTGTCGATGATCCTACCGTGGTCGTGATGACGCCCGGTATGTACAACTCGGCGTATTTCGAGCATGCCTTCCTCGCACAGCAAATGGGTGTGGAACTGGTCGAAGGCCAGGATTTATTCGTCATGGATGATTATGTGTACATGCGCACGACGCGCGGGCCGCGGCGTGTCGATGTGATCTATCGTCGCATCGATGATGATTTTCTTGATCCGCTGGCATTCCGCGCAGATTCCTCGCTGGGCGTGCCTGGACTGCTGTCTGTCTACCGCGCTGGCCGCGTCACGCTCGCCAATGCGATTGGTACCGGCGTGGCTGATGACAAATCCATCTACCCGTATGTGCCGGACATGATCCGCTTTTATTTGTCAGAAGAGCCCATCCTGAATAACGTCCCAACCTATCAGTGTCGCAAGAAAGAAGACTTGCAATACACCCTCGATCATTTGTCGGAGCTGGTAGTCAAAGAAGTGCATGGCGCCGGCGGCTACGGGATGCTGGTTGGTCCCGCATCGACGCACGCAGAGATTGAAGATTTCCGTCAGCGCGTGATCGCCAAACCGGATGGCTACATCGCACAACCGACCTTGGCGCTTTCATCTTGTCCGACCTTTGTGGAATCCGGGATCGCGCCACGCCACATCGATCTACGGCCGTTTGTTTTATCAGGCAAGACCGTCAGCATGGTGCCCGGCGGTCTGACACGCGTCGCACTGAAAGAAGGATCGCTAGTCGTCAACTCCTCGCAAGGCGGCGGTACCAAAGATACCTGGGTTCTGGAGAAATGAAATGCTCAAGCTCGCTACACATCACGCCACTGAGTTCGGAGGACGCGGCATGCTGAGCCGTACTGCTGATCATCTGTTCTGGATGGCTCGTTACACTGAGCGTGCCGAGAACACGGCTCGCATGCTGGATGTGAACATCCAGACGCAACTGCTGCCGCAGTCTGCCGAATCCGCCGAGCACGGCTGGCGCGCGGTACTGGGTATCTCGGAACTGCAGCCGGTCTTCGATGCAAAATATGGCCTCCTGTCGCGCAAGGATGTGCTGGATTTCATGGTGCGCGATCCAGACAATCCTTCTTCCATTGCCTCGTGCCTGACACAAGCCCGAGAAAATGCGCGTGCGGTCCGGGGCACTCTGACCACCGAGGTCTGGGAGACACAAAACACCACCTGGCTCGAGATGAACACCCTGCTCAGCGAGGGTCTGCTCGAGCGCGATCCCGGCGAGTTCTTCGAATGGGTCAAACATCGTTCGCACTTGTCTCGTGGCGTGACAATCGGCACCATGCTCAAGGATGAGGCGTTCTACTTCATTCGTCTCGGTACTTTTCTGGAACGCGCCGACAACACCGCCCGGCTACTCGATATCAAATTTCATCAAACCGATCGCGAGTTGCTGTCGGCGACCGATATGGATTTCTATCATTGGGCCGCTGTGCTGCGCTCAGTGTCAGCATTTGAAACCTATCGCAAAGCGTATCGCGATGTGATCACGCCAGAGCGGGTGGCTGAGCTGCTGATTTTGCGGGGCGACATGCCGCGCTCACTGATCGCCTGCATGAGTGAGGTGGTGAACAATCTCGCGCAAGTTCGCAATGATGTCTCGAGCGAGACTGAGCGTTTTGCCGGCCGTCTGCACGCTGATCTAAAGTTCAACAGCATGGAAGATATCCTCAGTCGCGGGTTGCATGATTATCTGACGGAGTTCCTCGAGCAAGTGTACGAGCTGGGCAACCGCGTCAGTCGTGATTTTTTACTGCCGCTGGCAGCCTGAGCGAACAAGCATCATGACCTATTGTGTAGCGATGCGCCTGAATTCCGGGCTGGTTTTTCTTTCCGATTCACGTACGAATGCGGGCGTCGATCATATTGGCACCTTCCGCAAGATGAGCGTGTTCGATAATCCGGGCGACCGGATCATGGTGATGATGACCGCCGGTAATCTGGCGATCTCGCAATCGATACGGCAGATGGTCAGCGACTATCTGTCTCCGGATGGCACGAGCATATGGACCGCCTCCTCCATGGTTGAAGCGGCACAAATCGTCGGTGAGTCGATACGCGCTGTGTATCAGCGAGATGCCAAGTCACTGGAGCAGTTTGGCATTGACTTCAATGTCAGCCTGATCTTTGGCGGACAGATTCGTGGCGAGCGCTGCCGACTGTTCCAAATGTACTCGGCTGGCAATTTTATTGAATCGCACGATGAGAATCCTTACTTCCAGATTGGGGAAGCCAAATACGGCAAGCCCATCATCGACCGCGTAATCACCCCGACGACACCGCTGGATGAAGCAGCCAAGTGTGCGCTGATTTCGATGGATTCCACGCTGCGGTCGAATATCTCGGTCGGCTTTCCGCTGGATCTGATGGTGTATGAACAGGATTCACTGACCGTGAGCCGCTTTGCTAGCATCAACGAGAGCAATCAATATTTTCAAATGATACGCAGCACCTGGGGAAGGCAGCTGAGATCCGTATTCGAGAGCATCGACAACCCGTTGTGGAATGCGGCGCCCGACATGACGACCAATGTCTTGTCCAGTGTGGGAAATCTCAGTCAGCCGGTGCGGGTTCATCCGCCAGCCACGCTAGCCCATGCCAGCACGCAGACCGCACCAATGCAAACGCTGGCAGAAAATGAGGCACGTAAGGCGCAGTATTGAGGCCGCCTTACAAAACGTTGTGTGAGCCGACTGCTTGGTTACCCTTGTGCTGCAAGGCAGGCGGCCATGGATCCCTGCGTTCTTTGATTTTTTGAGCGCAGGTTTTACTGCACCAGCGTCTGCGCCTCATTCCCCAGACGCTCGCGAATCTGGCCGATACGGTAGACCGTCTCGCCAAGACGCGCCAACTCAGCCTGAGCCTGATCAGCGACCTCTGCGGCAACGATGACCGCCATACCGATACCGCAATTGAACACGCGATGCATCTCCGCATCGGCGACACCGCCATGCTGCTGCAGCCACTGGAACAAGGGCGGCAGCGTCCAGGCATCGCGATGCAGCACCGCAGTCAGGTTCGGTTGCAGTACACGAGGAATGTTTTCAACCAGCCCGCCACCGGTAATGTGCACCATGCCTCGGACGTCGATCTTTTCCATCAGCGACAGCAGCGGCTTCACATAGATGCGGGTGGGCGCCAGCAAGGCGTCGGCCAGCGGACGCCCATGAAAGTCTGCATTTAAATCAGGCTTGGCCACCTCGATGATCTTGCGGACCAACGAATAGCCATTCGAGTGCGCACCGGACGATGCCAGGCCGAGCACCACATCGCCAGGGCTGATTTTTTTGCCATCGATGATCTTTGACTTCTCGACAGCGCCGACCGCAAAACCAGCAAGATCGTACTCGCCATCTGGGTACATGCTGGGCATTTCAGCGGTCTCACCGCCGATCAACGCACAACCGGCCATTTCGCAGCCGGCTGCAATACCCTTGATCACATCGGTGGCGGTAGCGACATCAAGTCGGCCACAAGCAAAGTAATCCAGGAAAAACAAAGGCTCGGCGCCCTGCACCAGAATATCGTTCACACTCATCGCTACCAGATCGATGCCGACCGTGTCGTGACGGTTCAGATGAAAAGCCAGCTTGAGCTTGGTGCCCACGCCATCCGTGCCAGAGACCAGCACCGGCTCGCGAAATTTCTTGCTGACCTCAAACAGCGCGCCGAAACCACCGATACCTGCGAGTACACCCTCGCGCAGGGTTCGTTTGGCAAAGGGCTTGATGGCTTCTACCAGCGCATCACCGGCGTCGATATCGACGCCAGCGTCGCGATAGGAAAGGGAAACACTGGAAGTCGAAGACATGTCAGGAATGGCGGAGGAAACGGTAGAATGCGCTTGTCCCTATGACAAGGCGCTCATCAGAGACTGCCAGAGAAGCTGCTGTCGGCGCCCGAGGGCGAGCGGCATGCAATGAGGTCAGTCGCTGAGCCGCGTATTTTACCAAAACCCCCTCTTCACCTGCGCCCATGGCCTCTGCCCCCGTTCCAGAATTCCGGCAATTGCTGCCCTGGCTGGGCGTAGGCGCGCTGACGTACCTGCTGCTGGTGCCCCTGGGCCCCGTGCTGACCCCGTTTGTCGCCGCCGCAATCATTGGCTATATGCTCAATCCCGGTGTCGACTGGCTGTCTGATCGCGGCGTGCCGCGCGCGCTGTCGGTGCTGGTAGCGCTGGTGTCTCTGGTATTGGTAATCATCGCGATCGCGCTGGTGCTGCTGCCAGTGCTCGGCGCACAGATACCCGTGCTGCAAGAGAGGCTGCCGGCGCTGCTCGATGCGTTTGACAAAGCCGTTCGTCCAGTCCTCCGACAACTCGGACTGAGTGTCCATCTCGACAGTGCCGGAATGAAGACGCTACTCGCGCAAAAGCTCGCAGGCGCCGAGGGCTTGGGTGCCAGCATGCTGACCTGGGTTCGTGTCGGCAGCAGCGCAGTGCTAGGGTGGGCAGCGACGATTTTTCTCGTGCCTATCGTGTTGTTCTATCTGCTGCTGGACTGGTACCGTATTTTCGCGCGGTTGGCGGAATTCGTGCCGCGTCGCTGGATCGGTCTGGTGGCCGAGATGGCTCGTGAAGCTGATGGTCTGCTGGCGCAGTACCTCCGGGGCCAGCTACTGGTGATGGTGCTGCTGGCCACCTATTATTCATCGGCGCTCGCCATCGCCGGCTTTGAGGTCGCGCTGCCAGTGGGCATGATCACGGGCCTGCTGGTCTTCATTCCCTACATCGGTTTCGGACTGGGACTCACGCTCGCGCTGGTCTCTGCGATCCTGTTTTTCGACAGTTGGTACGGACTGATCGCCGTGGCCGTGGTTTATAGTTTGGGACAGCTCATTGAAAGCTTTTATCTGACGCCCCGACTGGTCGGTGAACGTATCGGACTCCATCCGCTCACCGTCATCTTTGCGCTGTTATCGTTCGGTCAGTTGTTTGGTTTCGTCGGCATACTGCTGGCGCTTCCTGCGTCCGCTATACTCTCGGTCGTTCTTGGCCGACTGCGCCAACACTACCTGACCAGCCGTTTTTACAATCAATCATGAGGCAGTTGCTGCTCGATTGGGGCGCAGCCCGTCCGCAAACTCTAGATAACTTCGTCGAAGGCAGGAATGCCGAGCTGCTATCCCTGCTGCGCCTGATTGCAGAGCACAAGGCTCGCTCGCTGGATCAGCGCTTCGTCACGATCTGGGGCGATGCAGGCTCAGGCAAATCGCATCTGCTGCGCGCGCTTGCGGCGTCTACCGAGGCGCTGCTGCTCACGCCGCAGAACTCATCCCGTGAATTCCTTTGGTCGGTCGCGACACCCTTGTATTTGCTGGACGATTGCGACAAGCTGGCGCCTCACCGGCAGCAAGCTGTCTTTTCGCTGTTCAATCAAGTGCGCGATGCAGGAGGTGTGCTGGTCGCTGCGACCAGCCAGCCTCCCGCGCAGTTATCGCTGAGGGAAGATCTGCGCACCCGCCTTGGGTGGGGTCTCGTGTATCAGGTACACGGACTGTCCGACGAAGAAAAAATCGATGCGCTGTCGAAATCGGCGCTCGCGCGGGGTCTCTCATTGTCGCCGGGCGTGTTACCCTACCTGCTGACACATTTCCGGCGCGACATGCAATCGCTGTCTGCAATGCTGGATGCCCTTGATCGCTACTCGCTGGAGACTCAGCGCCCAATCACGATGCCGTTGTTGCGCGAGCTGCTGCAACTGGGCGACGCCAACACGCTCTCATGAATCTGGCTTTATTCGATCTCGACAATACCCTGCTCCCTCTCGATTCCGATTATGAATGGGGCCAGTTCCTGGTACGCGCCGGCGCAGTCGACCCTGAGGCTTTTGCCGAGCGCAATGCCGAATTCTATGCGCAATACCAGAACGGCACGCTGAATCCGATTGAGTATCTTGAATTTGCGCTGGGCACGCTCTCCCGCTTCCCTCGTTCACAGCTGGATGCCTGGCATGCAGAGTTCATGGAGGACATCATTACGCCGGCAATTCTCCCTTCGGCACGCGCACTCGTTGCAAAGCACCAGGATGACGATGAAATGGTGGCCATCATCACGGCAACTAATCGCTTTGTCACCGGACCGATTGCCAGAGCGCTTGGTGTATCGCATCTGATCGCCGCAGAACCGGAAGTCGCCACCGATGGATCGATCACCGGACGCCTGCTAGGTACACCTCCGTTCGGGCCAGGCAAAGTGGTCAACACACAAGAATGGCTAGCCTCGATGGGCAAGACGCTCGCGGATTTCGGACGCAGCACCTTCTACAGCGATTCGCAGAACGATATTCCGCTGCTCTCTGCCGTCACGCATCCGGTCGCTACCAATCCGAACGCCAGTCTCGCCGCGCACGCGACGACCCATGGCTGGCCCATACTACAGCTGTTCGATGATTAAGAAACTCATACGCCGCATACTCGGCGGCGCTGACCCAGGTGCTGCCGTCCGCCCAAAGACGTTCGGCCCGCAAGAGCATGGCATTGATCCCGATGATGTCTCGCCGAATGCCGTGCGTGTCACGCAAGCACTCCAGACCGCGGGCTACAAGGCTTTTATCGTTGGCGGCGCCGTGCGCGACCTGGTGCTGGGTCTCAAGCCCAAGGATTTCGATGTGGCGACTGACGCCACCCCCGAAGAAGTCAAGCGTCTGTTCCGACGCGCTTTCATCATCGGCCGTCGGTTCCAGATCGTGCATGTGATGTTCGGTCAGGAACTGATCGAAGTCACGACCTTCAGGGGTAGCTCCTCTGAAGACGCTCCCAAGGATGCGCATGGCCGCGTGCTGCGCGATAACACCTTCGGCGAGCAGCATGAAGATGCCGCCCGGCGCGACTTCACGATCAATGCGATGTATTACGATCCCTCGCAGCAGGTCGTGCTCGACTACCACGGTGGCATGAAAGACATTCGCGCTCGCATGCTTCGCATTATCGGCGTCCCCGAGGCACGCTACCGCGAAGACCCGGTACGCCTGCTACGAGTGATCCGCTTTGCCGCAAAACTCGAATTCAAGATCGCGCCCGCCACGCGCGCACCCATGGCTTTGATGGCACCGTTGATCAACAATGTCCCGGCCGCGCGTGTGTTCGACGAAATGCTCAAGCTGCTGATGAGCGGGCATGCGATGGCCTGCCTTCAGCGCTTGCGCAAGGAAGGCCTTCATCATGGCCTGTTGCCGCTGCTCGATGTGGTACTGGAACAGCCACTGGGTGAAAAATTCGTCACGCTCTCGCTCGCCAACACCGATGAGCGAGTACGCCAGGGCAAACCCGTATCGCCCGGGTTCCTGTTCGCGTCCCTGCTCTGGCATCAGGTGCTGGAGAAATGGGAAGCCTACCGCGCTGCAGGTGAGTATCCGATTCCGGCATTGCATCTCGCCGCGGACGATGTCCTCGATGGCCAGACAGAGAAGCTTGCGCTTCAGCGACGCATCGCCACTGATATGCGCGACATCTGGGCGATGCAGCCCCGCTTCGAACGCCGCATCGGCAAATCCCCTTACAAGCTGCTGGAACATCCTCGCATGCGCGCTGGATATGACTTCCTGCTGCTGCGCTGCGCATCGGGCGAGATTGATGCAGACATCGGTCAGTGGTGGACCGATTTCATTGATGCCGACGGTACTGAGCGTGAAGCACTGATCAATCGCAAGTCGGACGATACTGCTGACCTGCCCTCGAAAAAGCGCCGCCGTCGTGGCGGCCGCAGCCGCAACAAGGCCCGGACCGAGAGCGCTGACGGATGACAAGTACTGCGTATGTCGGCGTGGGCGCGAATCTTGGCGACGCGCAGCAGACAGTGCGTGCAGCGATCGAAGCAATGACGATACTGGCGCATACGCGCGTCGCTGCCTGCTCCTCTTTGTTCATCAGTGCGCCGATTGACGCCGGCGGCAATGATTTTGTTAATGCCGTTGCCCAGCTGGAGACTGACCTTACCGCACAATCGCTGCTCGACAATTTACAGCGTATCGAGCTTGCTTTCGGACGCGAAAGACCTTTTCGCAACGCGCCCCGAACCCTCGATCTTGATCTGCTGATCTACGATCAGCTCCAGATGAGTAGCGACACGCTGCAATTGCCGCACCCCCGAATGAGCGACCGTGCTTTTGTGCTGCTGCCGCTGCTGGAGCTGGCGCCAGAAATTCATATTCCAGGCAAAGGCGCTGCCCGTGACTATCTGCCCGCAGTGAGCGGCCAGACAATCGAAAGACTCCCCTGATCAAGGTGTGAGACGGGCGGGCGCTTAGTAGTTGATATGTCAACGCATTCACGTATCATCTCCACTCATGAATCTCGATAAATACCGATACATCGTCGTCGAGGGGCCCATCGGTGTCGGCAAGACGAGCTTGGCGCGCCGGATCGCCGCCGAGACCGGTGCGCAGCCACTACTGGAACAGCCCGAGGAAAATCCTTTTCTCGAGCGCTTCTATCGAGATGCTGCTCGCTATGCGCTACCCACGCAGATGTTCTTTCTGTTCCAGCGCATGAATCAGCTGAGAGATCTCACGCAGACCGATCTTTTCTCGGCGCCGGTAGTGTCCGATTTCCTGATCGACAAAGACCCAATATTTGCCGCGCTGACACTGGCCGATGATGAGCTGAACCTGTACCGGCAAATGTTCGAGCATTTCAGCCAGTCAGCACCCCGGCCGGATCTAGTGATTTATCTACAGGCAGCACCGGCCACGCTAGGCGAACGCATCAAGCGGCGCGGCATACCGGCAGAATCTGGCATATCAGACACCTATCTTGAGCGACTGTGCGAGAGCTACAGCCGGTTCTTTCATCACTACGAGGTGACCTCTCTGCTGATCGTGAATGCCGAAAAATTCAACCCAGTCGAGCGTAGCGAGGATTTCGATCTGCTGATGAGGCGTATCGCCAGCATGCGTGGAAAGCGAGAATTCTTCAGCCGAGGAGATTAGATACTATGAATCCCTATGCCAGTAAGAACGATACGAGTAGTGAGACTGGTGCGATTGGCGCACCCATCCGCAAAAAACGGACCACCACCCTGCTGGCTGCCATGCGCGCACAAAATGACAAGATCACGATGTTGACTTGTTACGACGCGAGCTTCGCCAGCCTGATGGATGAATGCGGCATCGATATAATTCTTGTCGGTGATTCGCTGGGCATGGTAATTCAGGGGCACGGTACTACGCTGCCGGTCACCGTAGACGATATCGCTTATCACACCGCCTGCGTCGCACGCGGTGTGCGCCACACCATGGTACTGGCAGACATGCCCTTTGCTTCCTATGCCTCCACCAATGATGCCATGACCAACGCAGCACGACTGATGCGGGCGGGTGCAGAAATGGTGAAACTCGAGGGTGGCAGCTGGCTTGCCGACACCGTACGTCATTTGGTGGAACGCGGGATTCCGGTGTGCGCGCACCTCGGCCTCACGCCTCAATCAGTACACCAGCTCGGTGGTTTTCGCGTGCAGGGTAAAACCAGCGCAGCGGCCGACGTGCTGATCAGCGATGCGCTAGCGCTGCAAGAGGCAGGCGCCTCGCTGTTGGTGCTGGAAGCGATTCCGGCTCCTCTGGGAGCCACGGTTACCAAGGCGCTGCACATCCCCACCATAGGCATAGGTGCTGGTATCGACTGCTCGGGTCAAGTGCTGGTGATGCATGACATGCTGGGCGTTTTTCCCGGTCACAGGCCAAAATTCGTGAAGAATTTCATGGAAGGCCGCGCCAGTGTCGGTGAGGCGTTTACAGCTTTCGTGAGTGCCGTGAAATCGCAGAGCTTCCCCGGGGCAGAACATTGTTTCTGAGTCGCTGACGTCACGTTTCTTATGTCTGGTTTCTTCTGTCTTTATATATCGCGGTCATAGCGAGCCAGACTGGCTGCCACCTGAACTGACAACGACCCCACGTCGCTCACTGCCAGTCCGAGATCGCGCACCAAGCCGTCCTCAAGACTGTATACCCAGGCGTGCACGGTCAGATCCTGACCGCGCTCCCAGGCATCGTGCACAATGGTCGTCTGACAGACGTTAATCACCTGCTCGATGACATTCAGCTCACACAAGCGATCTCCGCGCTGCTGCACAGGCAACGTGTCAGGAAAATAGTACCAATGCTTCAGATGTACATCCTGCACATGGCGCAGCCAGTTGTCAGCCAGCCCGACACGTCGCTTGTCCATCGCCGCCTGCACGCCTGAGCAGCCGTAGTGCCCGCAGACGATCACATGTTTCACGCCCAGCACGTCGATCGCGAACTGCAGCACCGACAAACTATTGAGATCGGTATGGACGACGACGTTGGCAACATTACGGTGGACGAATAGCTCACCAGGCTCCAAACCAACGATGGTATTTGCCGGCACCCGGCTATCCGAGCAGCCTATCCACAGAAATTCGGGTGACTGCTGGGAGACCAGTTTCTTGAAGTAATCCGGGTCGCGCTCCAGCATGGATGCCGCCCATTCCCTGTTGTTGGCCACCAGCTGGCGCAAGGCCTTGTCGATTTTTTTTTCTCTCATCGGGGATCTTTGGTGTAGTCAAGGGCTGCTTGTGAACGGATTGTACCTTGAGCAGACGCTACCCCAATCAACTTATCAATCCACCTACCGATAACGGCCTAGTCCGCGGTGATCTCGCATCGCCATAGCTTGACCCTCGTCGATTGCGTCAGAACGTTGGGCCGCTTCAACAATAAGTTTTTGAACTTTGAAATCAGTGTTAGCAAAAATATGAATACCACTAATATTTTTTACAAGTGACTACCAGTCTCCTAGACTCTGTTCAGCTTGGCAGTTCATGATCGAAAACAAAATTTGGGAGTTTTTGACCACGAATACATCAAGCCGAAAAGCCGCGCGTGGTAAGCAGATGCAGCAATCTTAATCAAAATAAATTTTTATTCTAATTTTTAACTAATTTACCTGGTCACAAGTCAATTGCAAAGGAGCATCTCATGCTAGACATTTCTTACATGGATACAAGCAAAGCCAAACGATCAGATATTTATTCGCCGCCGAGAAGACAGTATCAGCAAATTGTTCAAGAATATGATCCTGCGCTGAAGGCCTTGTGGGTATCCATGATGCCGACCAATATTCCTTGCTTCAACCAGCCTCTTGTTGAAGAGATACATCATGCGTTTCATCTGCTCGATGAAAAAGAAGGAAATTTCTTGCATGAGGAAAGCTGGCAGCCCGTCAATTATTGTGTCATCGCCTCACGCCACCCAAAAGTCTTCAATCTGGGCGGAGATCTCGTATTGTTCATGCAGCTGATTCGCGAAAAGAACAAGGAAGCGTTAATGCATTATGCACGTCTCTGCATCGAAGCCATCTATACGCGACTGACGGGATTCAATGCAAAGGCCATCACGCTATCAGTCATTCAGGGCGATGCATTAGGCGGAGGATTTGAGTTTGCCCTCTCGAGCAATATCATCATTGCGGAACAGGGAACTCGGTTTGGATTTCCGGAGATTCTTTTTAACATGTTCCCCGGAATGGGTGCCTATAGCCTGCTATCAAGAAAAGTGGGGATGCGTATCGCCGAAGACCTGATCACCAGTGGAAATACCTACAAAGCGGAAGATCTGCATAAACTGGGCATCATCGACATCATTGCTCCAGTGGGCGAAGGAAAGAAAGTCGCCAATGATCTGATGCGCAAACAAGAAAAACACGTCAATAGCCTGAAGAATATCTACCGATGCCGGCAGCTAGTCAATCCGGTAAGCAATACCGAGCTACAAAACGTGATATCTGCATGGGTTGATGCTGCGATGCTAATCAGCGAAAAAGATCTGACCACCATGCGCCGGCTAGCCAATTCTCAGAGATATCAGCAAGAAATGCGCATACTGCCCAAATCATCAGAAACTTTATATAGCCCCGATTTGGCCGCGGCATGAGCTTGAAAAATTCAGCTGAAGTCAGACAAGGCTGCCTTGGGAGATTTTCATCCTCGCCCAAGGCAGTCGCGATGACACCAATCCGTTTCAGCAGGTGACGAGAGAGCCATTATCTTCAGGAAAAAAAGCCGTGTCTTGCGCTCTATCTTTTCCATTGAAACCAATAATATTTTTGAATAAATAAAAATTGGTTTCCACACTATTCAAAAGCACATCGTCATGTGTTTTATTTAGCGACATGAAAAGATTTTTCAGCTTTACCGTGTGATCTTCATCTAGTTGCGCATGAGAGTCCAGAAAAGTAAATCCCTGATCCAGCTCTCTACCCATTGAGGTAGAGACGGAGTGAGCAACTCTACCCCCGTATAGAAATGCCAAAATTTCTAGAACATAGATAAAACCGAGGACATACACAGGATTGGATAACGCATAGTGATAGTTGTATGCCAGCATGGCTTGAACTGGCGGAGAGGGAATGCGAGAAGGAATATCGGACACTTCGACATCGAAAGCAGAAAGATCATTCAGCACCAGAAGCTCATGCTCACGCTCCTCGAAAATATGATCGTATAAATAGCGCCTGACGACATCATATCGATCTGCGCAAAGTCCCGCAGCGAAGGCCATCGTTGGACAAAAATTGGACACAATAGGGTAGAGATTCGTCAAAAAAGCGGTGTACTGCTCCCTGTTTAACTCGCCGGATAGCATCGCTTGCATATGCGGCAAGGCTTCAATGTCATCACAGGCTTGCTGAGTAATTCTGTCCAAGCGATCAGAAAGATTCATTTTTCCCCCAATTGAATTAAATCAAAAAATGGCTCACTCCTTTTTGCCACATGTCCAAGTTGTCCGGATGCATTTTTATTCATAGAAGCGCTGAACACGCTGCTGTCGATATCGTTCTAATTCTTCGCACAGCATGGTGAATATTTTCCTCAACTGCGTGTTGATTTCATGTGAATACACAGCGATCACTACTGGATCGATTTTTTCAAGACGCCGACATGCCATTTTCATCGATGTTGCGCCGACACTGAGTGCTGAGCCTTTCAGTGCATGCACTATCTCCCAAAATCGCTCCCATGTCTGAGCCAACATCGTCTGCTCAAGACTATCCAGCAGTTGTTTGTTATCTTTGATGAATTCAACAATCAAGTCATCCAGAAACTTCGGATCATGACTCATCTTTTCAATACCCTCCAAAGCAACTGGATTCAGCACGGGCTCCTCGTCGATCAGAAGCACAGGACGTGACGGCGTCGATGCTCGCTTTTTTCCCAGCCCGGGGACACTGCCATGAAAATCCTCCACAAGCCGATCCAACGTTCTCAGGAATGTATCGACCTGTATGGGCTTGGGCAAGAATTCATCGGCGCCTGCCTGCATGCTTTCCCTCCGGGCTTCGGGCGTTACATTGGCAGAGAACATGATGATAGGAATTCGCGCAGACTGCCCATGCATTAGCCGACATAATCTAGCCACATCCGTACCGGCCACTAATGGCATGTTCATGTCAAGGACGATGGCATCGAAAGTACGCTTGTCCACTGCATCCAATGCTTCTTCACCATCCTTGACGAGTACACAGCGATGACCAGCGCGCTCCAGTATCCTCTGCAAGACTTTACGATTGGTAGGATTATCTTCAGCAACCAGAATCTCATAGCCATGATGCTCGGTTGACGCAATCAAAGGGCCAGGGTCCCGCGTGGACGTCGCTTGTAATTCCCTGGTATTTACATTGACATTGCTGCGGTCGAGATCGATCAGATGGGCATGCAGCAGATTGTTGAGAAAATCCGGCACAGGAGGCAGCCCAAGGATGGCATACAGCCCAGCCACATCCATTAGATTGTCCAGATCGGCACGCAGGCCCCCATCCGAAGTGAGCAGAATGACCGTCACCTTTGCCTGTATCGATGCATTGCGTAAAAGATCAACCTGTGTGCGTATCTCGCACGCATAATCTTGGACCGACTGCGTATCCTTGAATGGCAGGTCGAGGAATATCAAGCGTACCGGGTGCCCCGCCATCGATGCCTGCTCCATCAGCACGGTGGCTGCCGTGGTATTTCGGGCGAGCACCGGTGCTCTTCCGCACAGGTCTACCAGACAATCCACCAGTGGCTGCTGCTCCTCTACCGGGCTGATAATCAGCGTTCTTATCGCCTCAAAAGAATCCATCGCATGCAAGGCAGCCGGCTCCCCTGCGCAGAATTCCAGTTCGAACCAGAAAGCACTCCCCTCACCCTGGGTGCTGCTGAATCCTATGCTTCCTCCCATGAGTTCGACTAGCTGTTTGCATATGGTCGTCCCGAGCCCGGTACCGCCAAACCGGCGCGCAGTGGATTCATCGGCTTGGGTAAAGCTGTCAAAAATTTTTGTCTTTGCAGCTTCCGAGATGCCAATACCGGTATCTTTGATCAGAAAATGCAAACGTATTGATGACTCTTTGCTGCCGGTCTTTTTTATCCGTAGCGATATGCTTCCCTGCTCGGTAAACTTGACTGCATTACCGATCAGGTTGACCAGAATCTGTCGTAAGTGATGCGGATCACCCTGAAGCCAGTACGGAACATCCTCTGCGATCGAGTGGCTGAATGCTATCTGGAAAGGATCGATCTGGTAAGAAAAAATATCGTGTATACCCTGCACTAACTGATACAGGTCAAAAGAAGTGTTCTCAACAGACATTTTTCCTGCTTCTATTTTGGAAAAATCGAGCACATCTTCAATTTGAGACAGCATGACCTTCGAGGTGTTGGTCATTGATGCAAGAATTTCTTTCTGCTCTCGATCTAATATTGTGCCGTTCAATAAGTCCACCATACCAATGATGGCATTCAAAGGCGTGCGTAACTCGTGACTGACCGAGCAGATGAAGGTACGCTTGGCCTGATTCGCTTCTTCGGCACGACTCAGCGCATTGCGCAGACGACTGACAAAGGTACTGAAATACAGCGAGATCAGCAGGGTTCCGAGCCAAAGCCCTGCCGACAGATGAAGCTCTTCGTACCAATAAGGGACAAGGACGATGACGACACCAAAACCCAGCAGGGCCATCCCTAGGGCAATGAATAAGTATTGGGTACCAAAACGAAATCCGTAACCAATGATGATCCACTGATACAGAAAAAACAGCGGCGCTGCCTTGCTTTCTGAGATGACAAATAAATAGGTCAGCGTTCCCACGTCTAGCATGATTGCCATGATTCGACGCGCATGTTTATCCCCCGGCCAGATCCATACCGAGAAGGTGAGCATGGCGGAAATCACCACAAAACCAAGCAGAACGCATATCGGATCCAGATGAATCCCGAGACTGTCAGCGCTTGCTGGAAAAGGCGTCCTCGAAAAATAGGCGAGTGCGAACAAACCGATAAGCACACGAATACTAGCTTGCTCGAGCTCGCTGTCTCTTTTCCCAAGCAGAGACCGACAGGTCGCATACAGGGTCTGCCCGAGATGGGCGATCAGCTGCATGCCTGTGCGCGCGATGATTTTACTTTCTTGCTTTTTAGCATTTTCATTGTGATGCACTGAAAGATATCGAGAGCAATGTACCTTTCATTCATGGTCTACCCAAGCATCACGCAAATTTCACAACCTATTATGAGAAAAATTCACCGCCATTAAACGGATGTATAAATGTTCGAAGATCGAAAAAGAAAACGCCCGCGCGATGGCGGGCGTTTTGTCAGTAATGAATGAATTTCTTGATTCAATAGACGTACTGATTAAACACAACGAAAAACTTTTTAGGTTGCGTTCTGTACAAAAAGTCCTTGATTTTGCTGGGCCCTGCGTTTTCTAGCGAGGCTGTCTCGCCATGAAATGCCGAACAGTTCAGGATCTCTATTCGAAAAATTCCTTGACCTTGTCCATCCACGATTTGCTTTGCGGGCTGTGTTTGGCGCCGCCCGCTTGGGTTAGCTGATCGAATTCACGCAACAACTCTCTCTGCTTGTCGGTAAGCTTGATCGGTGTCTCGACTAGCACATGGCAAAAGAGATCGCCCGGGAAGCCTGAGCGCACGCCTTTGATGCCTTTGCCCCGCAGTCGAAAAGTCTTGCCGGTCTGCGTTCCTTCGGGCACGGTAAATGACACCTTTCCAGACAGCGTCGGTACCTCGATCTCGCCACCCAGCGCCGCCTTCGCAAACGAGATCGGCATTTCACAGTGCAAGTCGTCGCCATCGCGCTGGAATACGGCGTGCTGCTTGATGTGAATTTCTACATACAGATCACCGGGCGGCCCGCCGTTCATGCCGGGCTCGCCATTACCGGTCGAGCGTATCCGCATACCATCGTCTATGCCCGCAGGTATTTTTACCTCCAGGGTCTTGTTACGTTTCATTCGACCCGAACCAACGCAAGTCGTGCAGGGATCGGGGATCACCTTCCCGGTACCATGGCATTTGGGACAGGTCTGCTGGATGCTGAAAAAGCCTTGCTGCATGCGAACCTGACCATGCCCGCCGCAGGTACCGCAGGTGGCGGGCGACGTGCCTGGTTTCGCGCCCGAGCCATGACAGGTATCGCACTCACTCCAGGAAGGCACGCGAATGGTCGTATCGAAACCATTGGCGGCCTGCTCAAGAGTAATGTCGAGGTTGTATCGAAGGTCGGCTCCGCGGTAGACCTGCGGGCCACCACGTGAACGCGCACCGGCACCAAAGATATCGCCAAAGATATCGCCGAATGCATCGGAGAAGCCTCCCGCGCCGAATCCGCCCGCACCGCCACCCCCCATATTGGGATCAACCCCTGCATGGCCGAAACGATCATACGCCTCGCGCTTCTGCGGATCGGACAGCATTTCGTAGGCTTCCTTGGCCTCCTTGAATTTATCTTCAGCGCCCTTGCTGTCAGGATTTCGATCAGGATGGTATTTCATCGCAAGCTTGCGATAAGCCTTCTTGATCTCGTCATCCGACGCATTTTTTGCTACGCCAAGTATTTCGTAAAAATCGCGTTTAGCCATCTTCAAGTATCCAAGCAAAAAACCGGGCAGGAGGCAAACTCGCGCTCCGGCCCGGCGGCGTCTGCACGGCCATGCCGTGCGACGGGGGAAAAATTATTTGTCTTTTACTTCCTTGAAGTCAGCATCGACAACATCATCCTCTGCGGGCTTGGCGCTTGCCTGCGCGCCGGAACCAGCGCCAGCCGCACCGGCACCTGCTGCTGCACCCGCTGCAGCGCCTGCCTGCTGCGCCTGCATGTCGGCGTACATCTTCTCGCCCAGCTTCTGCGCGGCCTCTGACAACGCAGCCACTTTCGCATCGATCACGGCCTTATCGCTGCCCTTGAGTGCTTCTTCGAGATCCTTGATCGCAGCCTCGATTTTTTCCTTTTCGCCGGCCTCAAGCTTGTCGCCATGCTCGCCCAGTGCCTTGCGCGTCGAATGCACCAGTGCGTCGCCCTGATTGTGCGCTTCAGCAAGTTCCTTCAGGCGCTTGTCTTCTTCGGCATTCGCCTCGGCATCGCGCACCATGCGCTGGATTTCTTCTTCATTCAGACCAGAGTTGGCCTTGATGGTGATCTTGTTTTCCTTGCCGGTGGCCTTGTCTTTGGCGCCAACATGCAAGATGCCGTTGGCGTCGATATCAAAAGTCACTTCAATTTGCGGCGTACCACGGGATGAAGGAGGAATACCTTCGAGGTTGAATTCGCCCAGGCTCTTGTTGCCCGATGCCATTTCACGCTCACCCTGATAGACCTTGATGGTCACCGCCGGCTGGTTGTCTTCGGCGGTCGAGAACACCTGACTGAACTTGGTCGGTATCGTGGTGTTTTTCTTGATCATCTTGGTCATCACGCCGCCCAGCGTCTCAATGCCGAGCGACAGCGGCGTCACATCGAGCAGCAACAGGTCTTTGCGTTCACCTGACAGCACCGAGCCCTGGATCGCCGCACCCACCGCCACCGCTTCATCGGGATTGACGTCCTTGCGCGGTTCCTTGCCGAAAAATTCTTTAACCTTCTCCTGCACCTTGGGCATGCGGGTCATGCCACCGACGAGGATGATGTCATCGATCTCGGAAACCTTCACACCCGCATCCTGGATCGCAGTACGGCAAGGCTCGATGGTCTTGGAGATCAGCTCTTCGACCAGTGCCTCAAGCTTGGCACGCGTAATCTTCAGATTCAGGTGCATCGGTGCGCCATTGGCCATCGCGATGTAGGGCTCGTTGATCTCGGTCTGCTGCGACGAGGACAGCTCGATCTTTGCGCGCTCGGCTGATGCCTTGATACGCTGCAGAGCAATCGGGTCTTTGGCCAGATCGACGCCATTGATCTTCTTGAACTCATCGATGATGTAGTCGATCAGACGCTGGTCGAAATCTTCGCCACCGAGGAACGTGTCGCCGTTAGTGGACAGCACCTCAAATTGCATCTCGCCATCAACATCGGCGATTTCGATGATCGAGATATCGAAGGTACCACCGCCCAAGTCATACACTGCAATCTTGCGATCGCCCTTGCCACTCTTGTCCAGGCCGAAGGCCAGCGCCGCTGCTGTTGGTTCATTAATGATGCGCTTGACATCCAGACCGGCGATACGGCCAGCGTCTTTGGTTGCCTGACGCTGCGAATCGTTGAAATAAGCAGGCACCGTGATCACGGCCTCGGTGATTTCTTCACCGAGATAATCTTCTGCGGTTTTCTTCATCTTGCGCAGCACCTCGGCCGAGATCTGCGGCGGCGCGAGTTTCTTGCCGCGCGCCTCGACCCAGGCATCGCCATTTTCTGCCTTGGTGATCTCGTACGGCATCAGTCCAATATCTTTCTGGACCTCTTTCTCGTCATACTTGCGGCCGATCAGTCGCTTGACTGCGAACAGCGTGTTCCTCGGGTTGGTGACTGCCTGACGCTTGGCCGGTGCGCCGACCAGGATCTCGCCATCTTCTTGGTAAGCGATGATGGAAGGCGTCGTACGCGCGCCCTCGGAGTTTTCAATGACCTTGGGCTGACCGCCCTCCATGATGGCGACGCAGGAATTTGTCGTTCCCAGGTCGATGCCGATAATCTTGCCCATGATGATTTCCCTTCAAAAACTGTCGCTGGTTCAAATCTGTTGATGCCTGATGTTCTGTTGGTTCTGATATGCGGCGCCGCACCAGGGTTTCAAGCGGGGCAGCGCATTTGATTCGTCAATCGATTCGCGGTCCAACTCACTGGGATACCGTGACCAGCGCGGGCCGCAGCAAACGGTCGGCGATCATATAGCCCTTCTGTAGCACGGTCACGATGGTGTTTGCCTCCTGATCGGCCGCCACCATGGAGATCGCCTGATGCTTCATCGGGTCTAGTTTGTCGCCCGGCTGAGGATTCACCTCGATCAGTCGGTTCTTCTCGAATGCGGCAGACAGCTGCTTGAGCGTCATCTCGACACCTTCTTTCAGTGACTCAAGCGAGGGCGTCTCGATCTTCAACGCCATCTCGAGACTGTCTTTCGCAGGAAGCAATGCCTCGGCAAAACCTTCGACAGCAAACTTGTGGGCTTTGGCAATGTCCTCTTGCGCGCGGCGCCGGACGTTTTCCATTTCGGCCTTGGCACGCAAGAAAGCATCCTGCATCTCGGTGGCCTTGGCCTCAGCCTCGGCAAGACGCTGACCGAGATCCAACCCGCTGCCCAAGGCCTGCTCGGCGAGCTGCTGTGCCAGCTGCTCGGCCTCCGAAGCAGACGGCGCAGCTTCTTGGCCGGGCACCTCGGGGGGGCTTTGTTCAGGCGAAGGGTTTGGCTGAGCGCCTTGCTGAGCATTCGGCTGTTCACCCTGAGTCATAAAATCTCCAACGAAATCAATGGCTTAAAATAACACTGGATGGCATATGGGGATCGCTGCCAAGTTTTCAAGCGTGGAAACGTCGCCGCCGCAAAAAAATCGGGGGCCTGCAGCCCCCGAATCCTCAGGTCGATGGCCTGATTAGTCTGTGGCGCCGAGCTCCAATGCCCGCTCACGACCGACTTGCGCATCGGCCTGGCGGCGCTGCCGCGCGTTGGCGTCCTCTGTGATGGGCCAGCCTCCACTGTGCTTTTCGACCAGATCGGCCATCGCTTCTATCCACTGTGGGAGTTCATTCAGGCAGGGAATGTAATGAAATTCTTTGCCGCCGGCGTGCAGGAAATCTTCTTTCGCTTCCATGGCAATTTCTTCGAGCGTCTCGAGACAGTCGCTGACGAAACCGGGGCACATCACGTCGACGCGCCCAACGCCCTGCTGGCCGAGCGCCTGTAGCGTAGGCGCAGTGTAGGGCTGCAGCCACTCTGCCTTGCCAAAGCGCGACTGGAACGTGACCAGGTAATCGTCTTTCGCCAACCCCAATGCTTCGCCCAGCAGTCGCGCGGTCTTGTAGCACTCGCAATGATAGGGATCGCCCAGCAGCAGGGTACGCTTGGGCACGCCGTGAAAACTCATCATCAGTTTGTCTGGCCGGCCGTGCTGCTCCCAATGCGCACGTACGGTCGCGGCCAGCGACTGGATATAGCCGTTTTCATCGTGGTAGTGCTTGATGAGCCTGAGCTCGGGCGCATTGCGGACTTGTGTGTAATGCGAGAACACGGTGTCGAAAATCGATGCTGTCGTCGTGGCCGAATATTGCGGATAAGCAGGCAACACGAGGATTCGGTCGCAGCCCTCAGCCTTGAGCTGGTCAAGCACATTGGGCAGTGCTGGGTTGCCGTATCTCATCGCGACTGCCACGCGCACATCATGACCGCGAGCACTCAGCACCGATTGCAACAGCGCCGCCTGGCGTTCGGTGTGCACCTTCAACGGCGATCCCTGCTCCGTCCATATGGATGCGTATTTTTCTGCTGATTGTCTGGAACGAAAAGGCAATATGATCCCGTTCAGGATGATCCACCAGATCAGCCGAGGAATTTCGACGACGCGCGGATCGGAGAGGAATTGCTTGAGGTAGACCTTCACCGCCGCTGCCGTGGGCGCATCGGGTGTGCCAAGATTTGCCAACACAACGGCCGTCCGGCTCACGTTACCGTGGCGATGCGAAGGTTCGGGGTTGAAGCCCATCGAGGACTGCCTTTCTGTCAGATCTTGATTGTATGAATGGCGGGTGCCGGGAGCGCCGCGCGCAGGGCGTCGAGCATCAGGAAGCCAGCAGCTCCCTTGCATGCTTGCGGGTGGTCGCCGTAATTTCCAGGCCGCCGAGCATACGCGCAATTTCCTCGACGCGCTCGGCAGCCGGCAAAGCGAGGATGCGCGAGACCGTGCGACCGTCGGCAATGGTGCCTTTGCTGACCTGAAAATGCTGGGCAGCCTGACTGGCCACTTGGGGAAGATGCGTTACGCAAAGCACCTGCCGATCCTGCCCCAGGCGCTTGAGCAGACGACCGACGACCTCGGCCACGCCGCCGCCGATGCCGCTGTCGACCTCATCGAAAATCAGTGTCGGTGTCGCGGTAGCGCTGGACGCGATCACCGAGATCGCCAGGGCAATGCGCGCCAGCTCACCGCCTGACGCGACCTTGGCCAGCGAACGTGGGGTGGTACCCGCATGTCCGGCCACCAGAAATTCCACCTGCTCCAGGCCATGCGCCGCGGGCTCGGCCGCATGCAATGCAATATCAAAACGTCCGCCCGACATCGATAGATCCTGCATCGCGGCGGTCACTGCAGACGATAATGACTTTGCCGCCTTGGCGCGTTCCTTCGAGAGTTTTTGTGCGAGCGTGCGATAAGCCTGCGCTAGTTTTTCTTCCTGCGCGCGTAGCGCATCGAGATCGCTGGCGTCGGCCAGCTGTGCGAGTCGCTCGGATAAATTCTGGAACTCTGCCGGCAAGTCATCCGGTGCGACATGAAACTTACGCGACGCGGAATGGATGGCTTCCAGTCTCGCCTCGACGGTGCGCAGGCGCTCGGGATCGAGCTCTATGCGGCCCAGATAATCATTGAGTGCATAGACAGCCTCTTGCAGCTGAATGCGCGCAGGCTCAAGTGCATCGAGCACCGGCTTGAGCTTGTCATCGATGTCGGCCAGTTTGTCGAGCTTGAGTCCCATCGAGGTCAGTTGCGACAAGATGGGGCTGGACTCCGATTCTGAGAGTATGTCGAGCGCCTGTTGCGCGCCCTCGATCAGGCTGGCCGCGTGCGACAGGCGGCTGTGCTCGTTGCTGATCTCGGCCCATTCGCCAGGGCGTACAGCAAGCTTTTCCAATTCGCTGACCTGCCACTCGAGCCGCTCGCGCTCCAGAAGCACGTTCCTGGCATCACGCTCGAACTCTTCTCGCTGACGGGCCAGGGCGCGCCAGCTCTTGTGGGCGGCAGCCACCGCTTTCGCGTCATCTTGCAAACCGGCATGCGCATCAAGCAGCATACGTTGCGCATCGGCTTTCATCAGTGACTGATGCGCATGCTGACCGTGAATATCGACCAGCATCTCACCAACCTCACGCAGCTGAGTGATGGTGGCGGTGATGCCATTAATGAAGGCTTTCGAGCGGCCGCTGTTATCGATCACCCGGCGCAGCAGCAGCTGGCCGTCCTCGCTACGGAATTCATGCTCATCGAGCCATTGCATCAGCATGACATCGAACTCGCCGGTGAATTCGGCGGCAATGTCAGCCCGCGCCGCGCCTTCTCGCACCACGCTCGCATCGCCTCGTCCGCCAAGCGCGAGCGTCAGCGCATCGATCAGGATGGATTTTCCGGCACCGGTCTCGCCAGTAAATACGGTAAAGCCCGCCGCGAGATCAATCTCGATCGCGTCGACGATTACGAAATCACGAATGATGAGGGTACGAAGCATGGAGGACGGCTGGCCAGAAAATCCGCGGTGACGTTACCGGGCAAGCCGCTATTTTAGCTGGCCGAGCACCGAAGGATATTCGTTCCAGTGCAGCTTTTCACGCAACGTGTGGTAATAACTCCAGCCTTCCGGATGCAGGAAGTGAACGGTATGCTCGGAACGACGAACAATCACGCGATCGTGGTGTTGCAAGCTGGTCAGCGACTGCATGTCGAAATTGACGCTGCAATCGCGGCCGCTGGCCAGTTCGATACGGATCTCGCAGCTGTCTGACAACACAATCGGGCGATTGGACAAGGCATGCGGCGCAATCGGCACGAGCACGATGCCGCCCAGCCCGGGATGGAGTATCGGCCCGCCAGCGGACAGCGCATACGCGGTCGATCCGGTCGGTGTGGAGATGATGAGCCCATCGGAACGCTGGTTGTACATGAAGTGCCCGTCGACCTCCACGCACAGCTCCACCATGCCTGCACCGTCACCGCGGGCGACGACCACATCGTTGAATGCCGCCGCGCGAAAGATCTCACGCCCTTCTCGTTCGACAGCGCCCTCCAGCAGCGAGCGTGACTCGGACACCAGCTTGCCATCGAGGACTTCACTCAGCGCAGGCAGCATGCGTTCCTGAGGTATGTCAGTCATGAAACCCAGACGCCCCTGGTTCACGCCGATCAGCGGTACGTTGAAGGGCGCCAACTGGCGCGCGATGCCCAACATCGTGCCATCCCCCCCCAGCACGATCGCCACGTCGGCGCTAGCGCCGATCTCGGCTGGCGTCATCGCGACAACATGAGCCATGCTGAGATCTTGCGCTGTTACGGTATCGGCGACGAGCCGGTGTCCGCGTCTCTCAAGAAACGCCGCCAGTTCAAGTAACGCGGCGCCCGCGACGGAATCGCCGTGCTTGCCGATGATGGCGACGGTATCGAAACGCCGGGGCGGAGGATGTGCTGCTCGGGACATGTGACAAATTAGACCATAATTGCGCGTTCCTATAAAACTTCACGATGTCGCGGTGCCAGCACACGTCCCACTACCTGCCAAACGTCCGCCGGTCGCGGCCATCCTTTTTGATCTGGACGATACGCTGTGGCCAATCACGCCGGTCATCATCAGAGCAGAACAAGTACTGTTCGACTGGATACGCACACATGCGGCTGCAGTCGCCGAGCGGCACAGCATCGAATCCATGCGGGCGCGCCGATCCGAGCTGATGCGCGAGCATCCCGCATTGCGCGCCGATCTGGTGGCGCTGCGACACCAGTGCCTGGCCGAAGCCTTTTCCGCTTCTGGCGTCGCCCTGTCCAAGGTCGACGAGGCAATGCGCGTATTCACCCGCGCACGTAATCAGGTGGCACTGTTTTCTGACGTGGGCGAATGTCTCCCCCGGTTGTCACAACGCATTCGTATCGGCTCACTGACCAATGGCGCAGCGGACCTGGGCGAGATCGGACTGGCCGACCATTTTGAGGTGACTATCGCAGCGCACCAGCTGGGCACCACCAAACCCGATCCGGCAATCTTTCACGCTGCCTGTGAAGCGCTGGGACTCGCTCCCGCCCAGGTCGCCTATGTCGGCGATGACCTGCAGCTGGATGTCGAAGGCGCGCAAAAAGCGGGGCTGACAGGTCTGTGGATGAACCGCTCTCGCGCGCCGATACCGGCGGAGCTGGCGCATATCCGACCGGATCATCATCTTTTTACGCTCCACGATCTCTGGGACTGGCTGAACGTGTGTGGCTGTCCTGACTGAAGTCGCTGGCGCACGGGCAACAGCCTCGCTAGAATACGAACATGCAACTCGATATTCGCGCACAAACCTTATTGAAAGCTCTGGTCGAGCGCTACATTGCCGACGGTCAGCCAGTGGGTTCGCGTGCGCTATCGAAAATCTCCGGGCTCGAGCTTTCGCCCGCGACGATCAGAAACATCATGTCGGATTTGGAGGAGCTAGGACTGGTCGCCAGCCCGCATACCTCTGCCGGCCGCGTGCCCACGCCGCGCGGCTATCGTTTGTTTGTTGACAGCTTGCTGACGGTGCAGACCATCGACGAAAGCACCGTCGAGTCCCGCTTGCAGGCCAGCGCCTCTCCGCAAAAAATCATCGCCAGCGCGGCCCAAGTACTTTCTTCGCTGTCGCAATTTGCCGGCGTCGTGCTGGCGCCGCGCCGAGAAACCACGTTCCAGCAGATTGAATTCGTGCGACTCTCTGCCAAACGCATTCTGGTGGTGATCGTCGCCCCCAACGGCGATGTGCAAAACCGATTGCTGCTGACCGAGACCGATTACACGCCGACGCAACTGATTCAGGCAGCGAACTACATCAATCAGCATTACGCGGGGCTGTCGTTCGACGAAGTCAAGATCAAGCTCAATGACGAGCTCAAGCAGCTGCGCGACGACATGATGCAGCTGATGCAGGCTGCCGTCGCAGCTGGCAGCGACGCCATGACCGAGGATAGCGAAGACGTCGTGATCTCTGGCGAGCGCAATCTGCTTTCGGTGACGGATCTGTCCTCGAACATGAGCTCACTACGGAAGCTGTTCGACATCTTCGAGCAAAAGACCAGTCTCGCTCTGCTGCTGGACAGTTCCAGCAAGGCCAGCGGCGTGCAGATTTTCATCGGCGGTGAATCGCAGCTATTACCGTTGGAAGAAATGAGCGTGGTAACCGCGCCCTACGAGGCCAATGGCCGTATCGTAGGCACGCTGGGCGTGATCGGGCCGACCCGCATGGCCTACGAACGCGTGATTCCCATCGTCGACATCACCGCGCGCTTGTTGTCGAACGCGCTGTCGCATTCCTGAGCGGACCGCCCGCTTCCCCCGGATCGCAGCTCTCAGCCACCCGAACGGTGCTGACAGTTTTGCTTGGTGCAGTTGCCGTACAGGGAGAGCGCATGCTCGGTCAGCTTGAAGCCCCGCTCTTCCGCGATCTTGTGCTGCCGCCGCTCGATTTCTTCATCGAAGAATTCTTCGACACGACCGCAATCGAGGCACACCAGATGATCGTGATGCGTGCCCTGATCAAGCTCGAACACGGCTTTGCCTGATTCGAAGTGATTACGGCTCAGAATGCCCGCCTGCTCGAACTGCGTCAGCACCCGATAGACCGTTGCCAATCCAACATCTAGATTTTCTGCCAGCAGCAGCTTGTAGACATCCTCCGCTGACAGATGACGCACGCTGCTACCTTGGAAGATTTCAAGGATTTTCAGGCGGGGCAAGGTGGCTTTGAGGCCGCTGGATTTCAGATCGGCGGGGTTGGTAGGCATGTTTTCGCTTCTTTAACTTGAACTGCTTTATCATATAGCGTTTGGCTTTTGCGCTCAATGAAAGCACTCTCATGAAGTTATCGCGGTACGCATCATCTGTTGGCATCACTCGCCCGCTCGCGGCGACCGTCACTGCTTTGTCTTTGCTGGTCGGCGGCTGTGCACTGAATCCTTTTGGCGCGAAATCTCCGATCGCCAGTGAGGCAACGCCCTCAGCGGATGGTGTGGTGCAAACCGTGCAAAAGAAAAAGCTGTTCGGTGTGATACCGGTCTACCGCCCCGATGTTCAGCAAGGTAACTTCGTGTCCAAGGAAATGGTCTCTCAACTGAAAGTCGGCATGACGCCCGAGCAAGTGCGTTTCGTGCTCGGCACACCGCTGGTCTCCGACATCTTCCATGGCGAGCGCTGGGACTACCCTTTCCGCATGCGCAATGGCGATGGCCAGATCACCACCAGCCATGTCTCGGTGTTTTTCAAGGAGGGCCGCGTCGAACGCTACGAAGGCGGCGATCTGCCGGAAGAGAAAGACTACCTCAAGCGGCTCGCCGCACCAAAAAAATAACAATTCGCACGACCCCGGAACCCCTGATTCATGAAACCGTTGAAGATTGCCGTTGCTGGCGCCTCTGGCCGTATGGGCCGCATGCTGATCGAAGCCATCGTCGCCGATCCTGAGGCCATGCTCGCGGGTGCGCTCGACATGCCGGGTGCACCGGGCATTGGTAGCGATGCCGCCGCTTTTTCAGGCCAGCCCGCCGGCGTGACGATCGAATCCGATCTCGCCAAAGGGCTGGCGCAGTCGGAATTCCTGATTGACTTCACCCGCCCGGAAGGGACGCTGAAGCATGTTGAGTACTGTGCCGCACACGGTATCAAGATGATCATTGGCACCACAGGTTTTGATGATGCCGGCAAGGCAGCCATCGCCGCTGCTGCAAAAAAAACTGCAATCGTATTCGCGCCCAACATGAGCATCGGTGTCAACGTGACGATGAAGCTGCTCGAGATGGCAGCAAAAAGCTTTTCGCACGGCTACGACATCGAGATCATCGAGGCACATCATCGTCACAAGGTGGATGCGCCATCCGGTACGGCGCTGAAGATGGGTGAAGTCATCGCCGATGCGCTGGGTCGCGACCTGAAACAAGTCGGCGTGTTCGCGCGCGAAGGTGTCACCGGCGAGCGCGACCCCTCATCCATAGGTTTTGCGACCATACGCGGCGGCGATATCGTTGGCGACCATACGGTACTGTTCGCCGGCATCGGCGAGCGCATCGAGATCACTCACAAATCGTCAAGCCGCGTGACCTATGCACATGGCAGTTTGCGCGCTGCTCGCTTCCTGAGAGAGCAATCCAGCGGCCTGTTTGATATGCAGGATGTGCTCGGCCTGCGATAAGTCGCCGGTCCTAGCCACTTGCACCTGCTGCTGATGACCCTTAAACGGCATTCCAGTGTTTCCGCCGCCGTGTCGGTGGCGCTACATGTCGCGGTCATCGTCATCGTGTCTTTGGGTTTGCTGAAGCACTCTCATGATGACGTCGAGAAGCCGCCGGTCATCATCGAGTTGGTGCGTCCCAAGCCCGAGCCGCCACCACCACCACCCAAGCCCGAGCCGCCCAAGCCCGAGCCACCGAAACCCAAACCACCCAAGCCCGAGCCCGTGCGGCCCGAGCCACCTCGGCCAGCGCCTCCCGCCCCCGTGCCGACTCCGCCACCCGCGCCATCACCGGCTGTCAGCGTGCCCGAAACCAAACCTGCGCCGCAACCACCGGAACCAGCGCCGGCGCCGGCGCCCCGACCGGCACCGGTGCCTCAGGCGCCGCCCGCACCACCTGCCCCGCCGGCAAAAACCGACGTCAGCATCTCGGCCAGCTACAGCGCCAGCAATGCCAAGCCGGTGTATCCGACAATGTCCAAGCGCATGGGCGAACAAGGCACCGTTATGCTTCGCGTGCTGGTAAAGAGCGACGGTAGCGCAGCCAACGTAGAAGTAAAATCCTCCAGCGGTTTTCCGCGGCTTGATCAGTCAGCGGTCGAAGCAGTGAAATCATGGCGTTTCAATCCTGCGACGCTCGATGGCAAGCCCGTCGATGAGTGGTATCAGGTGCCCATTCCCTTTAAACTCCAGAACTGAACTTTATCCAGCGGAAAAGAATGAACGACACCATCAACCAGAATCTCGGCTTCGCCCATTACTGGGCGCAAGGCGATGCCGTCACCCACAGCGTGGCCTACCTGTTGCTGCTGATGTCCGTCGTCAGCTGGTATTACATTCTGTCAAAAGCCTGGAGCTCATGGCGTATTCGTCAAAGCTCGGGCGCAGTCGAGCGTTTCTGGGATGCGCCCAATCTGGATGATGCGATCGCCCTGCTCAACCACGAAGACACCGAGCATGTCTACGCGCCGCTCGCCACCCATGCGGTCGAGGCAGTCAGCGTGAAGTCCAAAGGACAATCCCTGAATGCCAGCGTCGATCTGGGAGAGCTCGTCACCCGCACGCTGCGACAGCAAATCAACCGCGTGTCTTCCCGCCTTGAAAGCGGACTGACGCTGCTGGCCTCAGTCGGTTCGACCGCGCCTTTCATCGGCCTCTTTGGAACGGTCTGGGGCATTTATCACGCGCTCGCCGCCGTCTCGGCAGCCGGCACCATACAGATCGACAAAGTCGCGGGTCCAGTGGGCGAGGCGCTGATCATGACCGCGATCGGTCTCGTGGTCGCGATTCCCGCTGTGCTCGGCTATAACGCCTTCACCCGCGTCAACCGAATCACGCTGGCCGAGCTGGATGCGTTCGCGCATGATCTTCACGCCCACCTGACCACCGGCGCCCGCGTCACCACGCGCAAGCCGGCCTGATCACTGACCGTACAGGGAACCAAAGATGGCCTTCGGCGGATTTAACGACAACCAGCATCAGGCACCGATGGCAGACATCAATGTCACTCCCATGGTGGATGTGATGCTGGTGCTGCTGGTGATCTTCATCATCACCGCGCCACTGTTTACGCATGCGATCAAGCTGGAACTGCCCAATGCGCAATCGCAGGCAGCCCCGGAAAAGCCGGAGACCATCACGCTGGCGATCAATGCGGAAGGCAAGCTGTTCTGGAACAACGCTGCGATCACCCGCGAAGAACTGTCGCAGCGCATCGCCACCGCCTCGCAGAAGCAACCTCAACCCGAGCTGCAGCTACGCGCCGACAAATCTACTCGCTACGAAGTGATCGCGCAGGTGATGTCTGCAGCGCAAAATGGCGGAATGAACAAGATCGGATTTGTGACGGATCCTAAGGAAGGTGGCAGGTAAAACGCAGCGAAGAGCTGCTATCAGTAGTTACCTGTATTGACCCAACAATGAAGGTAGTCCCTGCTCACCGCCGTCAGACCGACTTCCTCACATTTCCCCGCCCACCTCAAATCGTCATCCTGGCCCGCGCCGGGATGACGTGATTTACTGAAGCCAGACAATCAACGCCTTCCGGTGCGCAAGAAGGCAATCACCGCAACCGCGTTCCCACCTTCGCGCGTACGCCCATTCCCCCCATCCTCAGCCGGTATAATGGCCGGCTACACGACACTCTCTCCGCTGACCCAAGATGCAAGACAAATACAGCCCCGCCGACGTTGAACGCGCAGCGCAAGAACACTGGAACAAGACCGACGCCTATAAGGTCGTCGAGCACGCTCGCGACGCGCAGGGACGCGAAAAAAAGAAGTTCTACGCTTGCTCGATGCTGCCCTACCCGTCGGGCAAGCTACATATGGGCCACGTGCGTAATTACACGATCAATGATGTGATGGCGCGCCAGTTGCGTATGAGCGGCTACAACGTACTCATGCCGATGGGCTGGGATGCATTTGGCATGCCCGCCGAAAATGCCGCGATGGCCAACAACGTCCCCCCTGCGCAGTGGACTTACGCAAACATCGATCACATGAAGCAGCAGATGCAGGCAATGGGTCTGGCGATCGACTGGTCGCGCGAAATGGCCGCCTGCAGCCCCGACTATTACAAATGGAATCAGTGGATGTTCCTGAAGATGCTGGAGAAAGGCATCATCTACAAAAAGACTGGCACGGTAAATTGGGACCCGATCGACCAAACCGTTCTGGCGAACGAGCAAGTGATCGACGGTCGCGGCTGGCGCTCGGGCGCGGTGATCGAGAAGCGCGAGATACCGATGTATTACGCGCGCATCACCCACTATGCAGAAGAGCTGCTCGATCATGTCGAGCACAAGCTATCCGGCTGGCCGGAGCGCGTGCGCATCATGCAGTCGAACTGGATTGGCAAATCCACTGGTGTGCGCTTCGCGTTCACTCACCAGATCAAGGGCGATGATGGTCGGCTGATCAATGACGGCAAGATGTGGGTCTTCACCACACGCGCCGACACGATCATGGGAGTGACCTTCTGCGCAGTCGCGCCCGAACATCCGCTGGCCACCCATGCCGCAGCGGGTAACGCTGAGCTCGCCGCTTTCATCGCCGAGTGCAAGCAGGGTAGCGTGATCGAAGCCGATATGGCCACGATGGAAAAGAAAGGCATGCCCACCGGCCTGACCGTCATGCATCCACTGACGGGCAAGGCGGTCGATGTCTGGGTCGGTAATTACGTACTGATGAGCTACGGCGATGGCGCGGTGATGGGCGTACCCGCACATGACGAACGCGATTTTGCATTCGCAAAAAAATACCATCTGCCCATACAGCAGGTGATTGCAGTCGACGGCCAGACTTATGGCACCGACGCCTGGCAGGAATGGTATGCCGACAAGGAAAACGGTCGTTGCATCAACAGCGGAAAATACGACGGCCTGGGCTATCAAGAGGCTGTTGATGCCGTCGCCACCGATGTGGCAGGCAAAGGCGTCGGCGAGAAAAAAATCACTTACCGTCTACGCGACTGGGGCATTTCGCGCCAGCGTTACTGGGGCACGCCGATCCCGATCATTCACTGCCCTTCCTGCGGCGATGTGCCGGTGCCGGAAAAAGATCTGCCCGTCGTGCTGCCGGAAGATTGCGTGCCCGACGGCAGCGGCAATCCACTGAACAAGCACGAGAAATTCCTGAAGGTCGATTGCCCGAGCTGTGGCAAGCCCTCGCGCCGCGAGACAGACACGATGGACACCTTTGTCGACTCCTCCTGGTACTACATGCGCTATTGCTCGCCGGGCAGCGCGGATGCAATGGTTGATGCGCGCAATGATTACTGGATGCCTATGGACCAGTACATCGGCGGCATCGAGCATGCGGTACTGCACCTGCTGTATGCGCGTTTCTGGACCAAGGTGATGCGTGATCTCGGTCTGGTGAAGTTCGATGAGCCTTTCGTGAACCTGCTCACACAAGGCATGGTGCTGAACGAGACCTACTATCGCGAGGATGAATCCGGCAAGAAGATCTGGTTCAATCCCGAAGACGTGACACTGAAGCTGGATGACAAAGGCCGCCCTGTCTCCGCCAAGCTGACATCGGATGGTGAGCTCGTGCAGATCGGCGGCACAGAAAAAATGTCGAAGTCCAAGAACAATGGCATCGATCCGCAGGCCATCATCGATCAGTACGGCGCCGATACCGCGCGACTGTTTACAATGTTCGCATCGCCGCCTGAGCAGACGCTGGAATGGTCGGGCGCCGGTGTCGAGGGTGCGCAGCGTTTCCTGCGCCGTGTGTGGACTTTCGCGCATGCGAAATCTGCCCTGATCGATGCATCAGCCTCACTACCTTCGGCGCTGAATGCCGAGCTGAAGACCCTGCGTCGCGAGATCCACAAGGTACTACAGCAGGCGGACAATGATTACCGCCGCCTGCAATACAACACCGTGGTATCTGCCTGCATGAAGATGCTGAATCTGCTCGAGGGCGCCAGCTTCAGCGATACCGCTGACAGCCGCGCGGTCGTATCTGAATGCTTTGGCATCTTCCTGCGCGTGTTGTATCCGGTCGCGCCGCACATCACGCATATGCTGTGGGAGGGACTGGGCTATGCGAAGCCTTATGGCGACATTCTTGATGCGCCCTGGCCCGCTGTCGACAGCAGCGCGCTGGAACAGGCCGAGATCGAGCTCGTAGTTCAAGTGAATGGCAAACTGCGCGGCAGCATCACGGTGCCCAAAGCGGCGGACAAAGCCAGCATCGAAGCGGCGGCTCTGGCCAATGAACAGGTACAGAAGCATGTAGCAGGCACGCCAAAAAAAATCATCGTCGTGCCGGGCAAGTTAGTGAACATCGTCGCCTGACAAAGACAACCTCACGCAGGAGAAGCTCATGCAACACTCGCGCAGACTCTGGATATCCGCACTGATGATTCTGCCGCTGGCCTCGTGCGGCTTTCAGCTGCGGGGCTCGCGTCCCGATGCGAAACTGGAATTCAATTCCGTGCATCTGGAAGCCACCACCGGCACGGCGATCGAGCGCGATTTGCGCACCGCGATACTCGCCCAGGGCAAGACGGCACTGGCGACGGATCGCAAGTCAGCTGACGTGACGCTGCGCATCCTGCAAGAAAACCAGGAAAAGAAAGTCCTGACGATCAATGCTCAGGGTCAGGTGCGTGAATACAGCCTGCTGTATCGCCTGCGCTTCGATGTCCTTGGCAAGGATAATGGCGTGCTGCTGGAGCCGACTGAGCTCGCGCTTCAGACCTTCATGAGTTTCTCGGAATCGCAAGCGCTGGCAAAAGAAACCGAAGAACGTCTGATCTACAACGATCTTCGTGCTGATGCGGTCAGTCAGGTGATGCGGCGACTGTCTCAAATCAAACCTGCGCTGTAGGCGATGCAGCTGCGCGCCGAAGCGCTGGATGCGCATCTCGCCAAGACGCTGGCGCCACTGTATGTGATCGTCAGTGACGAGCATTTGCTGGCACTCGAGGCGGCCGATCGCATACGTATTCGCGCGCGCAGTCAAGGATTCTCCGAACGTGAAGTGCTGACGGTTGATCGCCATTTCAAATGGGGCGAGTTGCTGGCCTCCAGTCAGGAGATGTCGCTGTTTGGCGATCGTAAACTCATCGAGCTGCGCATCCCTGGCGGCAAGCCCGGCAAGGAAGGCAGTCAGGCGCTGCAGGACTACGCTAAGGTGTGCGCGCCGATGGCTGAAGCCAGCGATACGCTGACGCTGATCACGCTACCCAAGCTGGATTGGGCGACACAAAAAGCGGCGTGGGTGACTGCGCTGCAGCAGTCGGGTGTGTATGTGGATATCCCGCTGGTCGAGCGTCCGCAGCTGTCGAGCTGGATTGGGCAGCGCCTGGCCGCGCAAGGCCAGAGCGCGGACAAGGCCTCGCTGGATTTCATGGTCGAAAGAGTCGAAGGCAATCTGCTCGCTGCGCATCAGGAAATCCGCAAGCTGGGCCTGTTGTATCCTGAAGGCCGGTTGTCTGCCGAGCAGATACAGGATGCGGTACTCAATGTCGCCCGTTACGATGTGTTCAAACTATCCGAAGCCATGCTGGCCGGCGATGTCGCGCGGCTGATGCGAATGCTGGAAGGTTTGAAAGGCGAAGGTGAGGCCCTGCCGCTGGTACTCTGGGCCGTCTGCGAGGAAATCCGCATTCTGCTGAAGCTCAAGCTCGGCACGACCGACGGACGGCCACTACCGGTGCTGATGAAGGAATACCGTGTCTGGGGCCCGCGCGAGCGATTGATGCCCTCAGCTGTTGCCCGATTAAAGCTCTCGATACTGCAATCTGCGATGCGCGAAGCTGCGCAGGTCGACCGAATGGTCAAAGGTCTGCGCAGCAAGCAGTTTGCCGGCGATCCCTGGGATGCGCTGCTTCAGCTAGCACTGAAAATTGCAAAGCCCGCATAACGGACGTCACAACGCATCAATCGTATCAATCGCATCAATTGCATCAACAGGAATACCAAGATGGACATTCAAGAGTACATGAATCATATTGGAAGAGCCGCACGCAAAGCTTCGCGTGCAATGGCCAAGGCTGATACCTCTGCGAAGAACCGTGCGCTGGAACTGATCGCGGCGGGCATACGTCGCGATTCAGCGTTGCTGACCGCAGCCAACCAAAAAGATCTAGACGCCGCACGCGCCAATGGTCTTGCTGCGGCGATGGTAGATCGACTGACGTTATCAGAAAAAGCGATCGCCACCATGGCCGAAGGGCTGGAGCAAATCGCCGCACTTCCCGACCCGATTGGCGAGATCAGCAACATGAAGTACCGTCCCACCGGCATTCAGGTCGGTCAGATGCGCGTGCCGCTGGGCGTGATTGGCATCATTTATGAAGCCCGGCCGAATGTCACCGTCGATGCCGCAGGACTCTGCATCAAAAGTGGCAATGCCACGATACTGCGCGGTGGCTCGGAAGCAATTCACTGTAACCAGGCGCTGGCCAAGCTGGTGAAAGAGGGTCTGTCCGGCGCTGGCTTGCCCGCCGAGGCGGTACAGATCGTCGAAACAACAGATCGTGCGGCGGTCGGTGCGCTAATCACGATGCCCGAATTCGTGGATGTGATCGTTCCGCGTGGTGGCAAAGGACTGATCGAGCGGCTGATGAAAGAATCCAAAGTACCGATGATCAAGCACCTCGATGGCATCTGCCATGTGTACATCGATGACAAAGCGGACATCGACAAAGCACTGCCCGTCGCCTTTAATGCCAAGTGCCATCGCTACGGCACCTGCAACACCATGGAGACCCTGCTGATCGCCCGCGAGATCGCACCGAAAGTGCTACCTGAGCTGGCAAAACTATATGTCGACAAGCAGGTCGAGCTGCGCTGCGATCCGGAGTCTCTGGCACTACTTGCCGGTTATCCGCACCTGAAAGCTGCGACTGAGGAAGACTGGCGCACCGAATATCTGGATGCCATCCTGTCCGTGAAGGTCGTCGCCAATGTCGATGAAGCAATTGACCATATCAACACCTACTCTTCGCAGCACACGGATGCCATCATCACTGAAGACTACACGCGCGCCATGAAATTTCTGCGAGAGGTAGATTCAGCGTCGGTGATGGTGAATGCCTCGACCCGCTTTGCCGATGGCTTTGAATACGGACTCGGCGCCGAGATCGGTATTTCGAATGACAAACTGCATGCGCGCGGCCCAGTGGGTCTGGAGGGTCTGACTTCATTGAAGTATCTGGTACTCGGCCATGGCGAAGTGAGGATTTGACCATGTTGTGGGTTAAGGCACTACATATCGTCTTTATCGCCTCATGGTTCGCCGGGTTGTTCTACTTGCCGCGCATTTTTGTGAATCTGGCGATGGAAGACAATGAAGTCGCCAGAGCACGCCTGCTATTGATGGCCCGTAAGCTGTATCGCTTTATGACCTTGCTAATGATTCCTGCACTGGCTCTAGGCCTGTGGCTATGGCTAGGCTACGGGATCGGCCAGAACAGCGCATGGATGCATCTGAAGATGGTGCTGGTGTTCCTGCTGATTGGCTACCATCATCTCTGCAAGCGAATACTGAAGCAGTTCGAGCAGGGCGAAAATACGCGCTCACATGTCTGGTATCGCTGGTTCAATGAAGCCCCAGTGGTGGGCATGCTGGCCACAGTGATACTCGTCGTGGTCAAGCCTTTTCAATAACACCTATTCCCACAAAAAAATACGGAGGCTCTAATGAGCAAATCAGTCGACTATTTCATGGCACCGCAATCTCCGTGGTCATACATGGGACATCAGCGTTTTGTGGCTATCGCCCGCAAGCATGGCGCACACATCCATCTGCGGCCGGCAGACATCGTAAAAGTATTCAGCGTATCCGGCGGCGTGCCTGTCGCCCAGCGACCGCCGCAGCGTCAGGCCTACCGACTGGCCGAGCTGCAGCGCTGGAGTGAATTTCTGAATATTCCGCTGAACCTGCATCCGACATTTTTCCCTGTGTCGGGTGAACCTGGCGCGAAGCTGATACTCGCCGCCCTGCAAAAAAATGGCACGGACAAGGCGCTTGATCTGGCCTTCGCATTGGGCCGCGCCGTCTGGTCGGAAGAAAAGAATATTGCCGATGAGGCCACGCTGATCGCCATCGCCGACAGTATCGGACTGGATGGCAAGGCACTGTTTGCCCACACCGCCAGTGATGCCGTCGCTGCCGAGTACGCAAAAAATACCGAAGAAGCACTGAACACCCATGTATTCGGCGTGCCTTGGTACAGCGTCGATGGTCAAGGGTTCTGGGGACAGGACCGACTGGATTTTGTCGAGCGAATACTGGCTCGCTGATCATAGATTCACCCTCCGGCCAGCTAGCATGGATGTCTGGCCTCCACAGATAAAAGGTGCACTGTGCAAAAAAATCTCTCCTACTTCTGCCCCTGCCCGCGCGGTCTCGAAGCGGCGCTGGCCGAAGAGCTGCAGGAAATCGCTTCGGCGAGCGCCACGCTATCGGTCCATAATCAAGTACCCGGCGGCGTACATTGCTCCGGACAATTGACGGATGCGATGCGTATCAATCTTCATTCGCGTATCGCATCGCGTGTGCTGATGCGCATCGCGCATGGCAGCTATGCCAATGAGAATCACATCTACGATCTGGCACTGGGTGCGGCCTGGGAACAATGGTTCGGCATCGAACATACGATCCGTGTTGATGTCACCGCAATCAAATCGCCGCTGAAAAGCCTGGAATTCATCACGCTCAAGATCAAGGATGCGATCTGCGACCGCTTCCGCGACCGCGAGGGTAAGCGTCCTTCGGTGAATACACGCACGCCCGATATGCGGATATCGGGATTTCTGGATGCTCGCACGATCACGCTGTATCTGGATACCTCGGGCGAGCCGCTATTCAAACGAGGCTGGCGGCAAGAAACCGGCGATGCTCCGCTGAGAGAGAATCTGGCCGCCGGCTTGCTGCGCACTGCAGGCTGGAAGCCTGGCGTGTCCTTGCTGGATCCGATGTGCGGCTCGGGCACCTTGCTGATCGAGGCCGCACAAATGCTGGTCGGGATACCACCGGGAGCGCATCGTCATTTCGGGTTTGAGAAATTTCATGGTTTTCGCGCGACTGACTGGCAAGCGATACACGATGCCGTGCCCACCCCTTCCGTGCCCACGGAGATCAATATCTATGGCAGCGATATCTCTGGTGACATGCTGGTCATGACTCGCAACAATTTGCAGCGCGCCGGCATACCGTTTGACATCCCGCTCAAGCAGATTGATGCGCAGGAAATCAAGCCCCCGACGGAGCAGCCCGGACTATTGATTGCCAACCCGCCTTATGGCGAGCGCATCGGTGTACGCGGCGACCGCCAGCAAGCACCGGATGAGCTCGCGGTGGCGTTTTTCAGCACGTTTGGCAGCACGCTCAAAAGCCGCTTTGCCGGCTGGACCGCGTGCCTGTTCACGGCAGACCTCAGCTTGCCCCGCATGCTGCGTTTGAAAGAATCAAAAAAAACGCCGTTTTTCAACGGCGCTATTGAGTGCAGGTTATTCCGATTCGAGATGGTGGCGGGGTCAAACCGTAAAACTTAGGTGAATCCCCGCAGAAATCTCCTGTATCACTTAACCGATTTTTCCAAACTTATCCGGCACGGTCAGATTCCAGCCTTCAGCATGAAGCCTGAGCGGGGAGGTTTTCAAATCTCTATCTGCAGAAAAATCCAAATCCATACTCACTGTGAGATTCGCCTCGCTATCGATAGCAAAGTATCTTCCATCTTTAGTTTGCGATTCCCTGCCGGGGTCTGGCTTCATTTCGTAAAGAACCTTTACCTCTACACCACCATCACTGGCTTTTTTGAAGCGATATCGGATAGTTACATCTCCCTTGGGCATTATTTCAGTCCCGTCATGAAGTTTTACGGGTACCGGCAAGCCTGGGGCAAGCCCAAAAGCTAGTTTTCCCATAAAGCCCGTGAGATTTTGAGAGGTGAAATGCGTTATGTATCTTGATCTTGTAAACACCCCCTGCTCCATACCAAGCTCCGGACTTCCTAGCGATTTTGCTTGGTCGGACTCAGGATCTCCGTCATTCAAAAAATCTGCAAATTCTTTTAAAGAAATAAATTCTTTGATATCTCCATCACCAGATTCGCACTCCAGCTTTACGGATCCCCCGCTAAAATCCCTGAGAAAATAGGGCGCAAAGCATAAATTCATGCTCTTTTTTTCTTCATCATCAGCATTGTTATACACGCTACCCCTGTCTGTACTTAAATCAAATTTCTCCTCCACGAATTTTTTAAATTCTTGAGACCATGGCAGATAGGGATTCTTCGTCAGATCAATCTCAACATCAATGACCGCATTGGCACTGCGCTTGCTGACCTCGTTAGATAAAAGTTCCAATTTTTTTAAATCACATGGGATATTTCGCTGTTCCAACATCTCCATGAGTTTTGCATGCACAAGAAGGTTTTGTCTGGCCGGACTACACTTTTTAAATCCTTCTTCATTCTTTAATTTCAAAATTATTTTTGTTGCCTGATTGCACACATCATTAGTAAATTCAGCTGGCCAGGTCCTCGGAGTTTTTCGCGGCGAATGCTTCGTCGGAGATACTCTTCCGGCAGACACTGGGGAATTTTTGGCACTTTCCCTTTTTGGAGAAAGTCCTTCCAGAGCCCCGGAGAGATTCAGTGTCAGCTTGGTAAATTTCTTACTGACTTCTTTTTTGAGTTTACGTACCGATAAATTATTTGGTGCAGTGGATTTTTCCCCTTCCCTTTTTACAAATATCGTCATCGGCGATTCATCTGACCGGTTTTTTTCAGCTTCCCGATGACTGATCTTTCCTCTTCGCGGACTTTCGATTGATGTATCAAACTTTCGTGGCGAATTGGATGGCCCGTCGGATGATTTTACGCTCGACGAAAAGTTTAATTTCTTGGGATTTTCCGATCGACTGGTAAAAACCGGCGGCGTATGGGTCAATTCAGCCAAGTCAGAATTCTGCTTGCCATCCCCTGTATCCGTTTGAGTGACCGTTGGTCTCACGTGCGCTGTCTCTTGATCACGCACTTTCATGACAGGCGCTTGGCTTCCCGTTCCATTCGTCTGACTGGGCGTTCCCGCTTTCGATAATTGTTCAAGAGTATTCCACTCCTTCTCAAAATCTTGAAATGTCAATGTTGCTGATTTTCTGTTCTGATTACTGGCACGACTCATGACGTTATTCCTCTTTATTCCAAGTTAAAAATTGCCGTTGCTCAGTAACTTTCCAGCATTACAACGTTCCTTAAAAATACTGTTTTTTAACAAGCCAAATCAACCGCAGCTTCCCTCCTGCGGCGATCAGTTATGCTTTGGGTTTTGGCGCTATTTCAGGAGTCTTCATGTCGCAACACACTGCCCTGCACGCTCAACTGTCGGATCCGAAACTGCTAAAGTCGCAGGCATGGTTGGACGGTCAATGGGTCGATGCGTCTTCCCGCTTTGCAATCACCAACCCCGCCGACGGCGGACACCTCGTTGATGTGCCCAATCAGGGGCCGAAAGAAGCTGAACTGGCGATCGCCGCCGCCGCACGGGCCTTTCCCAGCTGGGCTGGGAAAACCGGCAAGGATCGCGCGCATTTGATGCGCAAATGGTTTGATCTGATCGTGGCCAACGCCGACGATTTGGCCAAGCTGATGACCGCTGAGCAAGGCAAGCCCGTCCCCGAGGCCAAGGGAGAGGTGATGTATGGCGCAAGCTTTATCGAGTGGTTCGCGGAAGAAGCCAAGCGCGTCAATGGCGATGTGCTGGCCTCACCGGCGGCAGACCGACGCTTGGTTACGCTGAAGCAGCCCATTGGCGTTTGTGCCGCAATCACGCCGTGGAATTTACCGATTGCGATGATCACCCGAAAAATCGCTCCGGCGATGGCTGCGGGCTGCACCATTGTTATTAAACCCGCCGAACAGACACCGCTATCGGCACTGGCGCTGGCCGAACTGGCCCATCGTGCCGGCATTCCCGCTGGCGTGATCAATATACTGACGGCGGATAGCGAGCAATCGATAGCGATTGGCAAGGTGTTGTGCTCCAGCCCGATCGTGCGTCATCTCTCTT
>JACCDY010344953.1_pt1 | contig 110996 bp, 109 predicted proteins | sample 7446391 | NCBI WGS metagenome assembly JACCDY01 (sample SAMN15323451, study PRJNA562643) | freshwater metagenome | isolation source: river surface water | place: USA:Blue River Watershed | collected 2017-08-18 | reverse complement strand
TTTTATTTACCTATGGAAATTTAGGGAATTGTTGGAAATCTGGTTCGCGTTTCTCTAAAAAGGCATTTTTTCCTTCTTGTGCTTCTGCTGTTAAATAATAGAGCAGGGTCGCATCACCTGCAAATTCCATTAATCCATGTTGCCCATCAAGTTCTGCGTTCATCGCTCTTTTAATCATTCGAATTGCTAATGGGCTTCTTTTCATAATAGTTTTGCACCATTCTATTGTGGTGTTTTCTAGTTCCGATAAAGAAACGACTTTATTAACAAGACCCATTTTTTCAGCTTCTTCAGCTGTATATTGGTTACACAAAAACCAAATTTCTCTTGCTTTCTTTTGACCAACGTGCCGGGCCAAATAATTTGATCCAAATCCACCATCAAAACTACCAACTTTAGGACCTGTTTGTCCAAATCGAGCATTATCTGATGCAATTGTTAGATCGCAGACTACATGAAGTACATGACCTCCTCCGATTGCGTAACCATTGACCATGGCAATCACCGGTTTAGGAAGTGAACGAATGGCTTTATGTAAATCTAATACATTTAGTCTTGGTACACCATTTTCAGATATATAACCACCTATGCCTTTGACGTTTTGATCTCCACCTGAGCAAAATGCCTTATCTCCTTCGCCTGTTAAAATAACTACGTTGATATCATTCGATTCTCTACAAATATTCATGGCATCAAGCATTTCCATATTGGTTTCTGGTCGAAATGCATTATAAACTTTCGGTCTATTTATTGTGATTTTTGCAATACCTTCCCAAAATTCAAATTTAATATCACTGTAGGATTTGATTGTTTTCCAATTTCTTTTTTCCATTTTTAAATTTTAAAACAAAAATACTAAGATTGATCAATAAAGTGTTTGAAATTCAAAAAATGAAAAGAACATTCTCATTTTATTGGAAGTGATTAGTGTGTTGTAATGATAAGCTAATTATTTCAGGGATACCTGGTGTAACATGAAAACCGAAGGAATTGGTTTTGTTGTAGTGATATTTATATTCCATGAAACCACCATACCAGATGTATTTATATTCCCATAATTTATTTTTAGTCAATTTCATCAAATTGTCACTTTCATAATCTTTTAAGGAACGCCAGCTTTGCCTAATAAATATAGTAGGTCCACCAATTAGTTGTATTTCATGTTTCGTGTTGAATAATGAACTCGTACTAATAAACACTCCTACATGGGACATTATAAACATTTTGTTCGCACAATCTTTAGGCAATATGGCTTGTGTTAATGTAATTCCGCCATATTCATTTAAATAATATCCGATTCTAAATCCAAATCCACCGTTATAAACGAGTTTTTTATTTTTAGACAAGGCTCTGTGAAAGTGTTCCGGATTTATAGGTTTCTTAATGTGAAAATTTAACCCATTAAAGTATATTCCGAAACTCCATTTTTGCGAATAGCCAATACTGAGATAAAATATAGATATCAAAAAAATCATGAGTTTCATGGATAGAATTTTATTAATCACATTCATTTAGAAAGATGTTTTGCAATTATATCTAAAAAAAATCTTAGTTGTATTTATTTGGTAAAAATTTATATATTTTACTTCTTTTTGTTTACCTTGGACACTATGAGAACAAACCTATTTCACCTCAGTTCAGTAAGTTGTATTTTATTTCTGTTAGCATCATGTTCGGTTTATTATAAAACATCGGATATTGAGCCCAAGTTGAAAACCATGGTATCTCAGGTTAATTCAAATTGTTCTATAACTCAGTTACAAATGGATAAAGTTCAAATGGATTTTATGTCAATGAAATGCGAATCTGAAATTCCCTCAGTTAAAAAAGCAAATCAATTATTGTCTGATGTAGGTAAATCATTACAAGACCTAAATAGTATTAAAACATTGGTTAATAGTGAATACGCTAATTTTATTCAATATACTAGGGGTAAAACTCAAATTCAATCGAATTCTAATGAATGGAGTCGATTCAAACAAACTAAAAAGGTAATGAAGCAATCTCTGAAAGACTTTGATAAAAAAGGAAAATTAATAACAGCAATAGCATCCGATTTTTCAACGTTTATTTCTAGGGAATTTTCTAACGTAGAATTCTTGGATGTTCAAATTACCAGCAAAAAATTCAATCAAATGATTCTTGATTTAGTACAAACAGAGAAGGATCTTACTGAAAAATTGAAAAATCAAGAGAATCAAATTGTAGAGATTATTTCAAAAAAAGCGCGTTCACATGAGGAGCAATGTAAACAATTGAACGATGACTTATATAAGGTGATTGAGGAGAAGAAAAAATTTAATACCTCAAAGCAAAAAATCATACAAACAAATAATGATTTTAATAATAAAATACAAGGGCTACATCGGATTTATTCATGTTCAAAAGAATGGGAATATATAAAAAGTACAGAAAATAATTTAACGAAAGAACAAGAGGAATTAAAAGTAATTATCAAAAATTTAGAAAGAATCCATAAACATATGCAGGATGTAATTACTTCAATTAACTGATTTTAACGGTCTTGTAACCCCTTGATTTCAATAATTTCACCAACCATACAAATACTTCCACCTGAAATTTCTTGATATTTAACCCATACTTTTTGATTATCTTCTATCGTGGCATCATCATTAAAATCAGGTAAATTGATTGGTTCTAAATACGATTGGTTTTCTAATTGAATTACCATTCCACACCCATCCAAACCGGTTAAATCTTGTATGGTTGCTTTTATCCAACCTGTACTTGATTTTTTACAAGAACTAAAAACAGGTAATAATGCAATCAATAAATAAATTAATCTTTTTTTCATCTCAATTGGGCATTTAATTCTTTTTCTAAACCGGTTTTGATTTTTTCCATCACAGATTCGATTTGTAAATCTGTTAAAGTACTATCATTATCTTGAAAATTAAATGAAACGGCATACGATTTTTTACCTTCTTCTAAGTTTTTACCCTCATAAACATCAAATAATTCAACATTTTTAAGGAGTTTCTTTTCTGTTTTTTGTGCGACTTGACGAATTTCGTTAAAAGTGATGTTTTCATTTATCAATAGTGAAAAATCGCGTCGCACTTCAAAAGTTTTTGGTAATTCTTGATATCTGATGGAATTTAACTTGAGGAAATTAGTAATGGCATTCCATTTTAAGTCAGCAACAAATACAGGTTGTTTAATATCGAAGGTTTTATTGATTTTTTTATTCAACCAACCCAATTCCGCAATAGTTACTCCTTGAATTTTCAACGCTTGACCATCTGCATAAATCCCATTTTCTAAATCAGTATAAGAACAAAATTTCAATAGACCCATTCTCGTTAAAATAGCTTCAACTATTCCTTTTATGGAAAAATAACTAACTAGTTCTTTATTTGAATTCCATCGTTCTACTTGTTTTTTTCCTGTTATCGCAAGGGTAAGATGCTTTTCCTCATGAAAGCCACTTTCAGTTTTGGAATAAGAGCTACCAAATTCAAAAAGTTTGAGGTTACTATGTTGTCTATTTTGATTGTGTTGAATATTTTCTAATAGGCCAAATATGAGCGTTTTACGCATAATATTTAGTTCTTGACTTAATGGATTTAGAATATTAACTGTATTTAGGTTGTCCGTATCATTAAGGGATTCATAGTTTTGTTTGGTTAATGAATTATTTAACACCTCATTAAAACCTTTATATACTAATAAGTCCGCAACTGTATTTTGAATTTTCTCCAAGTTTGGTTTTGGAAAAATGGTAACAGAACTATTTAATTTTTGAGGGATTTCAACCTTGTTAAATCCATAAATCCTTAGTATTTCTTCAGAAACATCGCATGCTCTCAGTACATCAACGCGATACGCTGGAGAACTTAAAGTCCATGTTTCACCATCTTTAGATTCGACTTTAATATCTAGTTCAGATAGAATTTGATCAATTTCAATTTCGTTTAAATGAATACCCAATAATTCATTGGATTTTTTTAGATTGAACTCAATTTTATTCGAATTTGGAGGATTATTTATAATCTTTTTTAATTCCATGGAAATTTCACCACCTGCAATTTCTTTAATCAGCAATGCAGAACGCTTTAATGCAAATTCCACTAATTCGGGATCGATACCTCTTTCAAATCTAAAACTGGCATCTGTATTTAGTCCAAAACTTCTAGCTGTTTTTCGAATTGATACCGGTTCAAAATAAGCGGCCTCTATAAAAATAGAAGTAGTAGCATCTTTAATACCAGAGGTTAAACCTCCATACACTCCGGCAATGCATAAATTTTCTTCACCATTCGTTATCATTAGATTTGATTCATCCAACGTGCATTCAATCCCATCAAGTGTAACGAATTTACTTCCTGGGACAGCATTTCGAACTACAATTTTTTGATTTAGTTGGGACGCATCAAATGCATGAAGTGGAGTTCCTAATTCACGCATAACAAAATTGGTAACATCAACCACATTGTTTATTGGACTTAGTCCGATTGAACGTAATCTATTTTGTAACCAAGCAGGAGAAGGTTTTACTTCTAATCCTTCAATAGTTACACCACAATAAATCGGACAAGCATCAGAATTTTCAACTGAAACTTCTATTTTTAAATTGTTGTGTTGCGCTTTAAAAGCTGAAACATCTGGTAATTGAAGTTTTAGTTGTTGTGATTGATGAATATTCAAATAGGCTTTTAGATCTCTCGCTACTCCAAAATGGCCCAGGGCATCCGCACGGTTTGGTGTTAATCCGATTTCAAGTTGATAATCATTTTCCAGTTGAAAATATTCAGCAGCTTGGGTTCCATTCGTTGTGGATGGATCCAAAACCAAAATTCCTTCATGAGATGTTCCAATTCCGAGTTCGTCCTCTGCACAAATCATTCCTTGGGATTCAATTCCACGAATCTTCGATAATTTTATCTTAAAAGCTTCATCTGGCTTAGGATATAGGGTACATCCAACGGTTGCAACAGGTACTTTTTGACCAACCGCTACATTGCTTGCACCACATACAATTTGTAGAATTTCAGTGCCAACATCCACGGTAGTAATCTTTAATTTATCTGCATCTGGGTGTTTTTCACATGTTAGAACCTCGCCAATTACAACACCTTCCAAACCTCCTTTTACGGCTTCTATTTTTTCAATTCCTTCCACCTCGAGGCCTGTTTGAGTTAGGATTTCACCCATTTCTACAGGTGTTAAATCTGTTTGGATATATGTTTTTAGCCAATTATACGATATTTTCATGTGTCCTATTTGAATTACAAAAGTAAGTATTAATTACTTAAATTATTTTAGATTAAAAAGGTAAAATAGTTGAAAATAAAAGTAATTAATCTGACACTGTTTTGAAGTGTTTTGATTTAATTTTCCATAAAAGATAAACCATGAAAGTACAAGTGGAAAATATAAAATGCAGTGGGTGCATCAAAAGTATAAAAAAGGAGCTAAAGGAAATTCCAGGAGTAATTTCTGTAGGTGTTGATTTAGAAAAAAGTGAAGTCTTGCTGGAAGGTGAATTTGACGAAAATACAGTATTTAAAAAGTTGGATCAAATGGGATATCCGAAAGTGGGTAAAAATTCATTGTTGAAAAAAGCAAAATCATATGTGAGCTGTGCAATTGGTAGAATAAAAGAGTAGTAAATTTGATTTTAAGCAATTTAATTTACTTACTTTGTTGCTCAAATAAAAAAAAGTATGTACTCCAACGAATTTCAAGAAATAATCAATTTTAGAAGGTCTAATCGCGTTTTCGATGCTAACATTCCGGTTCCGGAAGATGTGATGAAAAAAAGTATAGAAAGAGCTGTATTATCACCCAATAGTAGTAATATGCAATTGTGGGAGTTTTATTGGATAAAATCGGAACAGGAACTTAAGAATTTTATTCCTCTTTGTTTGAATCAACAGGCGGCACGAACTGCTCAGCAAATGGTTGTTTTTGTTACGCGTAAAGACAAATGGCGCGAGAGAGCTCAATGGAATTTAAGTAAAATTAAAGAAACCGTTGTTGGTGAGCCAAACAAGTTACAAAAAGGGGGAATGGATTACTATGGAAAAGTGATGCCATTGCTCTATATGAACGATGGATTAGGAATCATGTCAACCATACGACGATTAATTAGTTTCTTTGCCGGGTTGAGAAAACCTTTTTTTAGAACGGGAGGAAGTTCAAATCAACGAATTATGGTGCATAAATCGTGTGCATTGGCCGCCCAAACATTCATGCTTTCTATTGCTGCTGAAGGATTTCATTCTTGTCCAATGGAAGGGTTCGATGAAAAAAGAGTTAAGCGTGCATTAGGTTTACCTCGAGGTGCTGAAATAAATATGATTATTTCGGTTGGTAAAGGAACGGAAGAAGGAATATGGGGCCCTCGATTCAGAGTACCTAACGAAGAAGTGATTTTCGTTAGATAACAACCTAAATACAAGTCAAAAAAAAGAGCCAGCTGCTGCTGACTCTCTAAAATTTACTTATTGTTTAAATTATTTTTTAATAATAGGTAAGTTTTGGGTTCCATTTTCGTTTGATAAGCGTAAAATGTAAGATCCTGAATTTAATGATGATAAATCGATGTTGGTGTTATTGTTTATCACTCCATTTTGTATTGTTCTTCCATTCAAATCGACTATACTAAAGTCCATTGTATTTTTAACTTCAAGCGTTATGTAATTTTCTGTAGGATTTGGAAAAACGGAGATTTTATTTTCTTGGTTTTCATTAACTCCAACAGATGAAGGAAGAAGAACTTTATCAATTACATGAACAACTCCATTGTCTGCTAGAACATCTGCTGTTGTAACGTTAGCATCGTTAATCTTTACACCGCCTGTTAATGTAACAATTACATTGTCCCCATTTACCGTTGTAACAGGACCTGCTACTAAGTCAGTAGAAAGTACCGTTCCAGAAACAACGTGGTAGGTTAATACATCTGCTAGATTAGGTAACGCAAGTATACCATTTAGATCTGTTCCTAATGCGGTTGCTAAAGTATCAAATGCAGTATTGGTTGGAGCAAATACAGTAAACTCTGCTAATGGATTTGTTAAAACAGGTAATAATTCCGCTTTTACCACAGCAGCAACAAGCGTAGTAAATCCGTTATCAATTGCTACATCTGCAACGGTTTCAATGGGAAGAACAACACCATTTAACACATGAACAATACCATTATAAGCAGTAAGATCCACAGCAGTAACTTGTGCTTGATTTACATAAACATTTCCAGCACCTGTAACGGTTAATTTTAATGTATTAGTTGTACTCAACGGTTGAACAATTGCTCCGTTTGTAACAGCTGATGATGCAACTTCAGTTCCCAACACATGATATGTTAAAATATCAGCCAAGTTAGGTAGTGCTAATAAGCCTGAAACAGTAGTGCCAAGAGCTGTTGCAAGATTATCAAATGCAGCATTAGTTGGAGCAAAAACAGTTAAGTTAGCCAAAGGATTTGTTACCGCCGGAAGTAATTCTGCTGTAACTACCCCAGTAACTAAAGACGTGAATCCGTTGTCTATAGCTATATCAGCAACAGTTTCAACAGGTAAAACAACTGCACCCAATACGTGTACAATTCCGTTATCTGCATTAATGTCAACTGAGGTTACTGGTGCTTGATTAACGAAAACATTTCCAGAACCGGTAACAGTTAATTTTAATGTGTTGGATGAGCTTAACGGTTGAACAATTGCTCCGTTTGTAACAGCTGATGAAGGAACTTCCGAACCCAAAACGTGATACGCTAAGATATCAGCCAAATTTGGTAATGCCAATAAACCATTAACCGTTGTTCCTAAAGCAGTTGCTAAATTGTCGAAAGCAGTATTTGTTGGTGCAAAAACGGTTAATGTTGATAACGGATCTGTAAAGGCAGGTAGTAATTCGGCAGTAACAACGGCAGTAACAAGTGTTGAAAATCCATTATCGATCGCAACGTCGGCTACGGTTTCAATTGGTAATAGAACTTTATTCAAAACGTGTACAACACCATTAGTTGCCGTTAGATCAGCAGTACTAACTTGAGCTTGGTTAACAAAAACGTTACCGGAACCCGTTGCAGTTAGTTTTAAAGTATTCGTAGTACTCAATGGCTGAACAATTGCACCATTCGTTACTCCTGAAGCAGGAACAGTTGAACCTAAAACATGATACAATAAGATATCACTTAAGTTTGGTAATGCTAACAAACCATTAATGTCAGTTCCTAAGGCGTTAGCCAACGATGTAAATGCAGCATCGTCTGGAGCAAATACAGTTAATGTTGCAGATTGATTTTGAAGAGCTGATGCAAGTCCTTCTTGAATTAAGGCAGCTTCTAGGTAATTGTGATTTGGACTTGTTGCAATTACATTATCAAAAACGTTCGTTTGCGATAGGCCGTTGAAACTAATTAGTAGGATCCCGAAGAGACCAACTAATTTTCCTTTTTGTTTTTTCATATTATTTTGTTTAATAAATTTTTATAAACATTAAACAAAAACTATCAAGTAATGTTCAGACCAACAAAAAAATATGTAAAATAGAATATTAAATTCTTATAGATTAGCGGATGATGATTTTCTACTCCATCCATAATTTTAGCGCTTTTTCTTGAGCGCTATTTTTATTTTCAATGGGTTTTACCGCATAGGTTACATAGAAGAAACGTTGTACTTCAGGTAGTTGTACGCTTCTTATTTTTCCTTCGCGAATAAAAGTAATTTCTTTTATATCTTCATCAAAATAGGCAAACCAAGATTCGATATCGTTGTTCAGCACATAACCGTTTATTGCGATAATTTCATCTCCGATCCGCAAACCACCTAATTCGGCAGGTCCCCCCGGATACATTGCGGTAAGGTAGAATGATTTACCTAATGGAAGTAATTTCATTCCTAATCTTCCTTCTGAATAAAGGGAAGCAGGTTTATGTGTTAATTCCAAGCCTAAAAATTCCAGTGATTCAGTTAAAATTGACTCATAAGGATTAGTACCATGAATAAAATCTGAAAAAAATGAATCAAATGATATTCCTGAAACATTTTCTAACGTGGTTTTGTAATCACTTTCTGAAATACCCTTTCCTTGCATGGGAAATTCAAAATACAAGCGTTTCATTACTTCATCAAGTCCGTATTTATTGCTTGTGGCCTCTCTAATTTTTAGATCAGTTACAAAAGCTAATAAACATCCTTCTGTATAAATTGAAACTTTTCTACCCGGTGCACCAGGAACATATCCATCCAACCATGTGTCGAAGGAAGATTGTGCAACCGAATAATTGAATCGAGCAGGATTATCGAAATGCTTCTGTAGTTGAACATTGAATTCAGTTAGGTACTGATCCAAAGTGAAAACACCACTTTTTAACAGGAAAAGATCCCCCATGTAAGTAGTAATTCCTTCATAAATGTAACCTAATTCAGAATAATTTTCTTTTTTAAAATCATATGGCCACATTGCCGCAGGTCTTATTGCTTTTACATTCCATGAATGATATAGTTCATGAGAAGAAACGCCCAGTAATTCTTTGTATAACCCTTTGAAAATATCATGGGTTGGACCTAACGTGATAACTGTACTTTTGCAATGTTCTACACCGTGATAGGCTTTTGTAGGTAATATTTGAATAAGAAAATGATATTCTTTAACAGGAAATTCAATAAATTTTTCAATCTGTTTTATGGAAAACGCCTCAAAATCAGGGAGAATTCGATCCCAATCAACTTTGATTTCACCATTAAACCACACATAAAATTTAGTGTCATTCACTAAATACGTTTCAACTTGTAACTGATGTGAACAAATAAAGGGCGAATCTGCTAATTCATCAAAATGGGCTGCTCTTCGTTTACTAAATTCACCATTCAATGAGGTAGCGACTTTCCATGTTTCAGGAATAGATAAATCAACTTCACATGGTAAATGTTGGGTTTCCTCTGTATAAACACAACAATTAACTGGATTTACATATAGTTGATTATCCGATAAAAAAGTGGATCCGGCATTTAATTCTGACGCATAATAATTATACTGAACCGAAATAAAATCAGTGGCGGATGTAACTACTTCCCACGTATCTTTTGAAACTTTTTGAAATGGGATGGGTTTATTAGCATCGTTGTAAACACGAAATCGATTGATGTTTTTAGCGAAATTCCCTAATTCATATCTGCCCGGTCTCCATGAAGGTAAATGCACCAAGGTAATATCTTTCGAAACAGGAATAGTTACCTTAATTTGAACATATTGTTTATTTCGTTCCTCGGCAGAGAATGTGTAGTGAACAATCGATTCCATACGTTAAATTCAATTAGGCATACAATTCATCTTGCAACTGACTTATCTTAGCATCTGCTAAATAATCATCGTAAGGCATCATTTTATCTATGATACCGTTGGGTGTTAATTCTATAATTCGATTGGCCACAGTATTTACTAATTCGTGGTCATGAGAAGTAAACAAAATTACTCCAGGAAAATCGCGCATTGCATTATTTAAGGCTGTAATTGATTCCAAATCTAGGTGATTCGTGGGTTCATCCATTATTAGCAAATTAGCCTTAGCCAACATCATTTTGGACAACATACAACGAACTTTTTCTCCTCCTGAAAGTACATTGGCTGTTTTCATTGCTTCTTCACCCGTAAATAACATTCGACCTAAAAAAGTACGCAAGTATACTTCTTCGCGTTCTTCATCCGTTTGTGCATATTGACGCAACCAATCAATCAACGCAATTTTCCCTTCAAAATACTGATGGTTATCATTCGGAATGTATGCCGTAGAAATAGTAGTTCCAAAAGTAAATTCTCCGCTGTCTCCCTTCATGTTTTCATTCAGAATTTCGTAAAATGAGGTTAATGCAACAGAATTTTTTGAAATAAATGCAATTTTATCTCCTTTATTCACCGTAAAATTAACATCAGTAAAAAGTTGAACTCCTTCGTCCGTTTTTTTAGATAAATTTTCGATAGTTAAAATTTGATTTCCCGCATCACGATCTTGATGGAATGTAATTCCTGGATATCTTCTTGACGATGGTTTTATTTCTTCCAAGTCCAAATTATCTAGCATTTTTCTTCGGCTAGTAGCTTGTTTAGATTTTGCAGCATTGGCAGAAAAACGAGCAATGAACTCCATCAATTCTTTTTTCTTTTCTTCCGCTTTTTTGTTTTTATCTGAACGTTGACGAGCCGCTAATTGAGAGGATTGATACCAGAACGAATAGTTTCCGGTGAACAAATTCAATTTGCTAAAGTCAATATCAACAATGTGTGTACATACGGTGTCTAAGAAGTGACGGTCATGCGATACAACAATTACTGTATTTCTAAAGTCCATTAAAAAATCTTCCAACCAACCAATCGTTTTCAAATCAAGGTCGTTTGTTGGCTCATCGAGAATCAATACGTCCGGATTACCAAAAAGTGCTTGGGCAAGTAAAACGCGTACTTTCAACTCATTGGGTAAATCTCCCATTAATGAGTAATGATGCGATTCCTTTATTCCTAAATTGCTCAACATTGTAGCTGCATCCGTTTCGGCATTCCAACCTTCCAGATCAGCAAATTCACCTTCTAATTCCGCAGTTCTCATTCCGTCCTCATCAGAAAAATCGGGTTTTGAATACAATGCATCTTTTTCAACCATGATTTCATACAATCGCTTGTGTCCCATGATTACAGTTTGAAGCACAGGAAATTCATCAAAACCAAAGTGATTTTGGCTTAAAACCGCCATACGTTTACCGGGCTCTAGATCAATTCTACCCGTTGTCGGATCTTGATCGCCTGTTAAAATCTTTAAAAAAGTTGATTTTCCGGCTCCATTCGCACCAATAACACCATAACAATTTCCATTAACAAATTTGACATTCACTTCATCAAATAAAACTCGTTTTCCAAATTGAAGTGACACATTACTTACTGTAAGCATAGTTGAATTTTTTTTGCAAAGATAAGATAATTAAAGGGATTTTATTAATAAAACTTACTACTTTCGATAATCCAAGCCACTTTTAAAATGAAATGGCAAACAGAATCCTTTGATTAATTTATTCATTGGAATTGTTAAATTGAATGTTATGAAGCTAGAACGAAAAAATCAACAAGTAGCAACTTTCCCTCGTTTTATGGCGCGCATCGGAAAGTATGTTTTACTTTCTTTGGCCGTAATTACCTTTTCTATGGCAATCGGTACCATTGGTTATCATTATATAGCAGATATTTCGTGGTTAGATGGTTTCCATATGGCCGCCTTGATTTTAACCGGAATGGGTCCTGTTGTAGAAATGACTACCCCAGCAGCTAAAATTTTCTCTTCTTTTTACGCTCTTTACAGCGGAGTTGCTTTCCTAAGTTTAACAGCCGTTTTTATGACCCCAATTATTCATCGGGTGTTACACATAATCCATGTAGAAGATGGAACGAATGATGAAAATTAATCGAACTATTTTATTTTCTCCTTTTCTTACTAATTAATTTAAAAAATCGATGTCAACAAAAAATATTGAAGTAATTGTACCACCGAGAGAACCTCATTTTGTTGGTGACGGTTTTCGAGTTCATAATTTTATTCCAAGTGCTTACCGCTTAGATATGCAACGCATGGATCCTTTTATCATGTTAGATTATAATTCACGGTATTATTTTCCGCCTAGCGATAAACCAAAAGGAGTAGGAGTTCATCCACACCGCGGCTTTGAGACAGTAACGATTGCTTATAAAGGTAAAGTGGCGCATCACGACAGTAGCGGTGGTGGCGGAATAATAGGCGAGGGGGATGTTCAATGGATGACGGCTGCGTCTGGCGTATTGCACAAGGAATATCATGAAGAAACGTTCAGCAAAGAGGGCGGGGAGTTTCAGATGGTGCAATTGTGGGTGAATTTACCTGCAAAATTCAAAATATCACCTCCAAAATACCAAGCAATTGCCAATCAACAAATGGGAGAGGTTGAACTTGAAAATAAGGGTGGAAAAGTAGAGATTATTGCGGGTGAGTACCAGGGAGTGAAAGGTCCTGCATTTACTTTTAGTCCCGTTTCAATGTTCAATGTGAATATCAATGAAGCAGGAGAGGCATCATTTGATTTTCCTGCGACTTATAACACGGCATTATTGGTTGTAGAGGGTGAAATTCAAGTTAATGGAGATTCAATCGTACCAGTGGATCATTTCGTGTTATTTGAAAATGAAGGTGAAACTTTTCACATCAAAGGGCTCGATCAATCGATGGTCCTAATTCTTTCTGGCGAGCCGCTCAATGAACCCATCGCTGCACATGGACCTTTTGTCATGAATACACGAGAAGAATTGGTTCAAGCCTTTCAAGATTTTCAAAATGGAAAGTTTGGATATTTGGAGGATTGAGGGTTCTTATTGTTAATTGCTCATTCTAACTCAATTTTATCCACCTCTTTCATCAATTGGATGCGGAACGCGTGGAAAATCATTTTAAAAACTCCTTATATTTTTCTTGGTAGGTTGTATAGTGTAAAACTGGGTAAATTAAGTCTAGGGTGTCGATAAGATAAAATTGCTTCTCCCTTTGAGGTGAGACCTAGAGAGGTGATTGATTGTTTTTTTGATCAACTATCTTCAAATTAAGTTAACAATATTTCTGAATAGAAATAAGTCGATTGGAATATTCTTTTCCATCATATGCTTTGAAAATAAACGAAATGGGGTAAATTTTTTTAGAGTTGATTTGTATTATTTTGATTCATATTTTTCAAACTGATTCCCCACATGCTTCCCGGCGATAAAACCCGTAGTCCAGGCAGCTTGAAAATTGAATCCTCCTGTGATTCCGTCGATATCCAACAATTCACCGGCAAAAAACAACCCAGGTACTTTTTTGCTTTCCATGGTTTTGAAATCAATTTCTGATAATGAAACTCCACCCGCTGTTACAAATTCCTCTTTAAAAGTTGTTTTCCCACTTACTTCATATCGGTCATTTAACAAGGTGTTTACCAATTTATTGGTATTCTTTTTTCCAATGTCTTTCCAGCGCGTTTCCGGGTGAATTTCTGATTTTTCTAAAAGAAAATGCCACATACGGTTGGTAACCGGAAATGGATTTAAATTGCCTATCATTTTGCCGCCGTGTTCTTCTAAAATCTCATTTATATGTTCTCTTAATGACGATTCTTTTTTATCATCTAACCAATTCACCAAAATGGCAAACTGATAACTCCTTTCTTGAAGAATGCGCGCTCCCCAAGCAGATAGAAGTAATATGGCCGGGCCACTCATTCCCCAATGCGTCACTAATAAAGGTCCTTTGCCAATTAGTTTTGTTCCTTCAATTTTAACGGTAGCTTTTTCTACCACGTTTCCCATCAATGCTCGAATAGGGTTCGTTGGCATGTTGAACGTAAACAGCGAAGGTACTGGCTCAATAATCGTATGTCCGAGGTTTTCTATCCATTCTAAGCCCGATCTCTTGGGTTGACCGCCGGTTGTAACAATTACTTTTTGAACATGGAATTTTTCTTCTCGCGTTTGCAATTCAAATCCCATGGGTGTAGGCAAGATTTTTGTAATAGATTGTTTAAGTTTGATTTTAATCCCGCTGAGTTGCACTTCTTTTAAAAAACAATCAATTATGGTTTGAGAATCATTCGAAACGGGAAAAACACATCCATCCGAATAAGTTTTCATGGAAACACCTCGTTTTTTAAACCATTCTATAGTATCCGCCGCATTGAATTGCTCAAAGGCTTTCCGAAGATAATTTTCTCCACGCGGATAGTGAGATGCTAATAGCTTATTATCGAAACAAGCATGGGTTACGTTGCACCTCCCACCACCTGAAATTTTGACTTTTGAAAGTACTTTATCCGATTTTTCAAAAATAATTACCTCTGCCTCTGGGTAATGTTTTTTAGCAGATATGGCGGCAAAAAATCCGGCTGCACCACCGCCAATAATTGCAATGTTAGCTTTGCCCATTTATAAAAATACTGGAGGTTTTCTGAAATCTAGTTTAGCATCCCGCAACATAGTTGAAGTATTTCTAATGGTTAGCAAAAAGCTCTTGTTTGTTCCGATTGGTGTCCAATAAAAAGATAAATCCCAACAATGTAAATTTCGTCCGAGTGAAAGAAAAGCGTTGGATATTTTACCTTTTTTCATGTCGAAATTTAAATTGGCCCCCATTTTCCACCTTCGTGTAAAACTCATATCTCCTTGCGCAACAAGGGTATGGATGAGGTTGTAATCAGAAGAGTTTGAGGTTGTTTTAAATGTATTTGCATTAATACCCACAACATGCGAAATGTTCAATTTCCAAGGGATATTAAATTGCTGTAATTGCTCAGGATGCAAGGCAAAGTAATTATAATCAGCATTCCAATTTGTATTCAGTTCATCGCTGCGATCCTCGATGATTTCTCTACTTTTTTTCGGTGCAATCGTGATCGTACTAGTAAAGTTGGTGGATAGGAATCGGCCCAGTCCTTGTTGCGTTGAAACCGCATATTTTCCTTCCGTTTTTCCGGTTTGTGCATTCCAGCTGTAAGGACTAAAATTGGCTGTTGATACAAAATTGATCCAGTTAGCAGGACTAATTCGTAGGTTTAAGGCAATATTGGAAAGGTTCATTGAATCGCGCTGAAAATCATAATTACCCGTTATGGAAAATTGATCCACCAAACGCAACTTAGAAAAACCGGTTATTGTGTCCTTATTTGATTTTCGTTTTAGTTCAAACGTGTTATTCACCCCAAAAGTTAAAAAACTCGACGTATTTCCATAATTGGCTTGGTAAATACTTTTTTCAAACGGTGAATAACTTATTAAGGATTGTCCGGCACCCGCGAATGAGGATGAAAGGGTGTTTAATCCAGGGACATATCGATAACCAATGGTTGGAGTCATTAGATGACGCAAAATCGGTTTACTTTTCCCGATAAATCGATAATAGGAGTAAACAACGGTGGTTAAATTCACATTCAAGTTGAAATCATGAGCCATTCCAAATTTTTGAATCGTATCCGTTTTTGAATTATCAATGGATGCATCGTAATTTTTTTGAATTTGCTGCAAATTGATTTTATTGGCATACGATATACTGGGGTTAATTTTAATTGCATTTTTAAATAATCCAAAGGTCGATTGCAAGGACATTTGTTGTGATACACCATTGAAAAATTTACTTCCAATTTGCGAGAAAGCTCCTTGATTGAGTAGAGAATCTCCAAAAGTTGAGCGATTTTGACCTTCCATGGAATAAGTAAATCCGGTACGCTCCAACATTTTTTCAAATTCATTGGATGGATTTTTTACAAGGCCTTTGAATGGGAAAACACGATTGACGTTTACGTTTAGTATTGGACTTATCAGTGCAATGTTTCTGGTGATTGAATTTTGTCTCACAGACATTTTTACCCCCATAGATAAAGGTTTTCCAGGAAACAATTTGTTCAGATTGACGTCCGAATTGAAACTGTTATTAAAATAGGTAGGATTCAATGGATCTAAGCTATTCTTCGATTGGTTATCTGAAATGAAATTTACGCTTGAACTAAAATTCCAATTGGGGTTTGATTTTGGATCTTTGCGATGTGTCCACATTACCGACACTTTAAAAGGTTTGTCATTACTCGGGAACCCAATAAAAAACTGTTGAAACCCCACGTTCAACTTTCCTGAATAGCCATAACGTTTTGCATAATCCAACTCATTTCGCAAACCCCAGCTGCCTCGGTTGTATAAATTAGCATACAAGGTAGTTTGAAGTCGATCATTGATGGGTATGTAATAGCCCAGATTCTGAAGACCAAAACCGTAGGCTGAAAGCGGCACAAACTCAGGAAAAATAAATCCTTTATCTCGTTCCTTTGTTTTTAATGGAATGGCACTAAAGGGCAATCCAAGAGGGGTAGGGACTCCATTAATATGGAGGTTCATGGGACCGGTAACAATTCTTTTTTCAGGAATTAATACTGCTTTCGAGAGTTGAAAATGATAGTGTGGCTCCAATTGATCGCAGGTAGTAAATCGACCATTAATGAAATGAATATCGTCGTTGGATTGTTTTTTTGCGACCCCCATATATAAATAGGTCTCTTCTTGTTTAATATTCGTTTCCTCTATAAAGCCTCGTTTGGAATTTAGGTTATATCGAATTCTAGCTGCTTCAATTCGCTCACTGCCATCTGTAAAAACGGGCATTTCAGTTCTAATGCTATCTTTTTCCAATCGATAAGAGGCAAGGATTTCATTTTTGTCTAGGTCAATTAAAATGTATCCTGCAACCATATTGATTCCGGTCATTTCAACTTTTGCATTGCCCCACAAATAAATTTTCTTGTTTTTAAAATCGGTGTACAGGGAATCCTTTGCATTATAAATGAGCACGTCCTTCATGGATTCATCATCCAAATAAATGGTATCCTTTATTCCAATAGGTTGAGCGTAACAAATTCGCGAAGAAAACATTATCAACAATGGAACGAAGAAAACTAAAAATATGGTATGTATCTTGCTCAAGAAGCCGTTTTAAATTTGTAATATGAATTTTAACGAGTACAAAGCTATTAAAATTGTTAATGCATCGGTTCTTTTTCGACGTTCATCTTCCGTTCTGGCAGGTGTTATTTTTATTTTGTTTTTTAGTTTCCAGTTAGAGGCTCAAAAAACAGCGTTGAAAACAGTCGTTATTGATGCGGGACATGGAGGACACGACTCAGGTTGCTTGGGGGCTTCCAATTATGAAAAACACGTTTGTTTATCGATTGCATTAAAACTTGGTGAATCCATTAAGAAGAATTTTCCGGATGTGAAAGTTATTTACACGAGAGATAAAGATGTTTTTGTGGAATTACATGAACGTGCGGCTATTGCCAATCGCAACAAAGCGGATTTGTTTATTTGCATTCATGCTAATTCTGCATCGCCAAGTGCTTATGGTGCTGAAACCTATGTCTTAGGTTTACACAAAACGGATTCTCAAAAACAAGTGGCTGAACGTGAAAATAGCATTATAAAATTGGAACAAGATAAGGGGGCTCGATATAAGAATATTGACCTTTCACCAGATGCATTAATTATCATTCAATTACAAATGTCCGTGTATTTGAATCAATCTATTTTATTCGCAGAGCGCTTACAATCTGAATTCAAGTCTATAGGTCGACATGATCGAGGCGTAAGACAAGCGGGGTTTCTGGTGCTTCACCAAACAACCATGCCAAGTGTATTAATCGAAACCGGGTTTTTAACGAATCCAAATGAGGAGAAATTTTTAGGGAGTAAAGACGGTCAATTACAAATGGCTGATGCTATGTTTAGGGCATTTAAGCGCTATAAAAACAAGTTGGAAGGTGTTTCAGAACAAACTAGTTCCGGCTCAGGTAATTCAAGTCCAATTGAGAAGGAAGAGCCAGTAAAACCAAAGGATTCGGATAAAATTGAAAATCCATTTGATAAACCGGTTTCATCAAGTTCTTCAAAAAACGAACCCCAAGATACTGTAGTATTTAGAATTCAATTTGATATGTCTGAAAAGCAAATCGCGCCTACTTCCTCTCGATTCAAAGGATTAGAGGTTTTTGAGTACAAGCATGACAATTTGTATAAATATGCTACAGGACGATTTGTAAAAGATTTTAAAGGTGCAAATGAATATAAAAATGAAGTTAGAAAGCTTGGATTCTCTACCGCTTTTGTAGTTGCATTTTTAAATGGTGAACGGATTAATTTGGAAAAAGGTATTAAATTAGCAGAAAAATAAGGAAAGTGAAGTTTTCAAAAGAGTTAAAAGCAGGCTTAATCGCAATTGCAGCTATCGTATTTCTAGTTGCTGGAGTTAATTTCTTGAAGGGAAACAGCTTTTTCGGTGGCGATAAAATATATTATGCATACTTCCCTAATTCAGGCCAAATTGCACCTTCTGCAAATGTAACTTTAAACGGTGTAATTGTTGGAAAGGTCATGTCAATTGAATATGTAGCATCCAATACGCCAGACAAAAAAGTGAAAATTGGTTTTTCTATTTCCGAAAAAAACATTCAAATTCCAAAAGGCTCTAGAATAGAAGTTGGATCCTTAGATTTATTAAATAAAGGGATGTTATTATACTTGAATCCTGATTTATCAAAGGGATTTGTTGAGCCAGGTGAAACAATTGAAGGAAAACTTTCCGTAGATATGTTTTCACAAGTAAAACAATATGCGGATCCTATTTCTCAGAAAGTTCAGGCAATGATGAGCTCTGTTGACAAAATGGTTGGTTCTCTTTCCGCTTTTTGGGATAATACCGCTACTTCTGAAATAGAAGGAAGCATGAAAGAAGTGAAATTAGCCATAAAAAAATTGGGGAATGTTGCCAATGAAATGGAAGGATTTGTTGCCGATGAAAAAATCAAATTTGATAAAATCTTAAATAATGTTGAGAATATCACCAATAATTTGAAGAAAAGTAATGAAGAAGTAACCTCAATCATTGGGAATACTAAGAAAATTACGGATGATATTCTAACATCAAAATATAAAGAAGTAATATCTGAAGCGAAAGAATCGCTTAAGAGTTTTAATGACGTATTAGTAAAAATTAAAAATGGTGACGGATCAATTGGATTATTGTTGAACGATAAACAATTGTACAACGAGCTTGTTAACTCAAATAAAGATTTGCAGAATTTACTGCAAGATTTGCAGAAAAATCCAAATCGATACATTCATATGAGTGTTTTTGGAGCGAAGGTAAAGGGAACTCAATTGAGCCCGAAAGATGAAAAGAAATTGAAAAAAATATTGGATAGTATTCCTGAATAGTTCAATCGTATGATTCACATTATTGCATTTGCATTACTCTTAGTTGGAGGAGTTGGTTTTTTCTCCTGGAATGTTTATAAAATCCGTCAGAATATATTGTTAGGACGAGAGGTAAATCGATCAGGTCAAGCAAGTGATCGTTGGAAAACAATGATCTTGGTTGCTTTTGGACAGAAAAAAATGTTTACTCGACCTATCCCTGCCTTACTTCATTTATGTTTATATGCAGCTTTTGTAATTACTCAAATCGAGTTGATTGAAATTGTTGCGGATGGGTTAAGTGGTGGTCATCGTTCATTCAGAGAAGCGTTAGGAAGTTTTTATACTTTTATGATTAGTTTCATAGAGGTTTTGTCTGTGTTAACTTTCTTTGCTACGATTGCCTTTTTAGCGAGAAGAAATATGTTGAAACTTCCACGTTTGAATATGGCGGAGTTGAAAGGGTGGCCAAAACAAGATGCAAACCTTATTCTGATTTTTGAAATTATTCTTTTGTCTTGTATCTTCACTATGAATGGTGCTGATGAGGCTGTCCAAGTGTTGCATTCGAATGTAGGGTATGGATTTACAGTGAGTTCGTTTTTATCTCCCATACTATTCGGAGGAATCGATTCTATTGAAACATTACATACCTTAGAACAGATTGGATGGTGGGGACACATTATAATGGTATTTGTTTTTTTAAATTACTTGCCGTATTCCAAGCATTTACATATTGTATTAGCATTTCCAAATACTTATTATTCGAATTTGGAGAAGAAAGGGAAGTTTTCCAACATGGAATCTGTTACTAACGAGGTGAAATTAATGCTTGATCCTTCAGCTGATCCTTTTGCAGCTCCCAGTAATCCAGAAGAAGCTCCTCAACGTTTTGGTGCTAAGGATGTAACGGATTTAACGTGGAAAAATTTGTTAGATGCATATACCTGCACGGAGTGTGGGCGATGTACATCTTCTTGTCCTGCTAATATTACGGGTAAAAAATTATCTCCTCGAAAAATCATGATGGATACACGTGATCGATTGATGGAAGTGGGTGATTCGTTGAGAAAGAACGGGAAAGAATATCAAGATGGGAAAAGTCTCCTTGGAGATTATATTTCTGAAGAAGAAATTTGGGCTTGTACCTCTTGTAACGCATGTGTTCAAGAGTGTCCGGTAAATATTGATCCACTTTCTATTATTGTAGATTTACGAAGGTATTTAGTGATGGAAGAATCAAAGATGCCTACTGAGTTGACGGGAATGTTGACAAATATAGAAAACAATGGAGCGCCTTGGCAATTTTCTCCGAATGATAGATTAAATTGGGCTAACGAAGATTAAGATATGAGTTTGAAAGTACCTACAATGGCAGAAATGCTTGCAAATGGAGAAACCGCAGATGTGTTGTTTTGGGTTGGTTGTGCAGGCAGTTTCGATGATCGTGCAAAGAAAATAACAAAGGCAGTAGTTAAAATATTAAATCATTGCCAAGTTAAGTTTGCCGTTTTGGGAACGGAGGAAAGTTGTTCAGGAGATCCAGCTAAACGTGCTGGAAATGAATTTACTTTTCAAATGCAAGCCATGATGAACATTCAGGTTTTAAATGGTTATGAGGTTAAAAAAATTGTAACAGCTTGTCCTCATTGTTTTAATACCTTAAAAAATGAATATCCTGAATTAGGTGGAGAATATGAAGTGATACATCATACCCAATTAATCCAGGATTTAATAAATACCGGAAAGTTAGCGCTTGAAGGAAGTCAAACTTTTAAAGGAAAGAAAATTACGTTTCATGATCCTTGTTATTTAGGTCGAGCGAATGATGTGTATGAAGCACCTCGTTCATTGATTGAAAAGTTGGATGCCGAATTGGTTGAAATGAAGCGATGCAAAACAACCGGATTGTGTTGTGGTGCAGGTGGTGCTCAGATGTTTAAGGAAGCAGAAAAAGGAAATAAGGAGATAAATATTGAGCGAACGGAAGATGCACTTGAAACAAACTCTTCGATTATTGCCACAGGTTGTCCGTTTTGTAATACGATGATGACTGACGGTATTAAACATGCTGAGAAAGAGAGTGAGATTCAAGTATTGGATGTTGCCGAATTGATTGCCAATGCTGCCGAACTTTAGTAATTTATTGAGTGAATTACCGAATACAAGTCGTGTTTGGTTGTATTTAGCAGATCGATCATTTGATGCTACTGAGTTAGATTATATTCAACAAACTATAACGGATTTTACCCAAAATAAATGGGCTACTCACGGAACAAAATTGATGGCTTCTGGTACTGTATTATTGAATCAATTGGTTCTGTTGGCTGTAGATGAAGAAGTAATGAATGCATCCGGTTGTTCAATTGATTCTTCTGTGCGGATGATGAAACAATTGAGTGCAGAATTAAACACCGATTTTTTTAATCGTTTGTTTGTGTTAATTTATAATGAAAATGAGATGAAACGAGTTCATTTTCAAGACTTAAATCAGTATTCGGATTGGAAATTATTGAATCCAATGGTTAGTTCATTGGAAGAAGTTCGAAATCGTTTTTTAATTGATGTAAAAGATTCGAATTTAGTTAGATAGGATTGAAAAAGCGGAAAGATTTACCAATCTCCTCCAGCACCGCCTCCACCAAAACTTCCGCCGCCAAATCCACCAAATCCACCGCCACCACTACTTCCAGATCCACGACCAAATCCACCACCATAGAAAAATCCACTTGATCCGGCTGTAAATCCGCCGCCGCCATTTCTTCTAATAAAGAAGACAAACAAGATGATACCAAGAATGACTAGTAAATTTAACCACCACGGACTCTCTTCTTCCTTATCGTAATCTTTGTGATTAAATTCTCCTTTCGCTAATTTTTTAAGAACAACCAAAGACGCTGAAATTCCTTCGTAGTTTTTGTTATTTTTTAAATTTGGATTGAGTTCTTTTTCGACTATTCGTTTGCAGGTAATATCCGGTATGGCTCCTTCTAGACCTCTTCCGGTTGCAATAAAAGAAGTGCGCTTACCGTTTGTTTTAGTGGGTTTAATAAGGATTACAATACCATTGTCTTCTTTTTCTTTCCCGATTTTCCATTTTTCCCCCAGTTTAATTGCGTAATCGGCTTTCTCATATCCATTAAGGTCGTCCACAATAACCACCACAATTTCATTAGATGTTTCTTTTTCGAAATTTTCAAGGTCTTTTTCTAGTTTTGAAGCTTGCTCCGCGCTCAAGAAATCAGGAAATTGTTTCGATAAATTAACGTATAATTTGGGTGGGGAAGGGGCATTGGGAATATCATCCTGACCCACTATCTTTAGTGTGCTAACAACACAAAATAGAAAAGCTAAAAAGAGGTGTAATTGCTTTTTCATTCTCCTTCTCCTATACTTAAATCGTTCGCTAATTCATTTGTGTCATCAGAAAGGTAAGGGAAATGAGTTTTCAACTTTTCTCCAACATCCGCAATGGCATGCGTAATTCCATTTATATATTCACCTTTTTTGAATGCAGAGATTAGATTGTCTTTGGTAGTTTCCCAATAATTGGCAGGAACTTTTTCATTGATATTTTTATCTCCAATGATAGCTAGCTTCCTGTCTCGTCGAGCAATATAAATCAATACGCCATTTCTGTCTTTTGTTTCATGCATTTTCAATCGCTCAAAATGTGCAATCGCTATTTTTATAGGATCGTTAGAACATTTTGAATCTGCATGAACACGAATTTCGCCGGACGTTTGCTTTTCCGCTTCTTGAATGGCTTCAAGAATTCGATTTTTATCAGATTGGCTAAATTTAAAATTCATATTAGAACTTTACTTCCGGTGCTTTATCAGAGCCTGCTGCTGCTTTAAATGCTTCTTTTTTAGGGAACGTTTCGCTATTTAAAAACATACTACTAAAGAAACCACGTATGTGAGTATTGTATTTTTTTACAGCATCGTTGTAGTCATTTCGGGATTTGTTAATCCGATTTTCAGATCCTTCTAATTGAGATTGCAATTCTTGGAAATTTTCAGTTGAACGAATTTGAGGATAGGCTTCAAATGCAAGATTGATGGCTGTATTGATTTTTTTTCCGGCAATTTCCATGTCTTCTGGTGTTTTTGCGTTTACAATACCAGCTCTCGCGTTGGTTACTTGAGTTAAGATATCTTTTTCATTTTTTGCAGCTCCTTTAACTGTTTCAATTAATTGAGGTATTAAATCGGCTCTTCGTTGGTATGCTGATTGAACATCTCCCCATGTTTTATCTACCTCTTCTTGGTATGAAACGGCACTATTATAAATGCTTCGGTAAGTGAAAATTCCAATTAATACAATAAGTACAATGGAGCCTAAAATAATATACGATCTTTTCATTTTATTTGATTTTATTCAAAAATAGAAGTTTATTTAATAGCTCGCTGTCAATGTATGTTAAATATATCGAAATTTTAAAATGATTAAAAAATAATCTAAAAAAATGATTAGAATATAATAATTAATTTTATCTTTGTGGAGTCAAACCTGGTGAGCCAAACGATTCCGGTTTTTCTAATCGATATACATTACCACGATAAAAATAAACCTTAAAAATTAGGTAATGGAAGGATTGCGTTCAATTGTACACATGGATTTGGATACGTTTTTTGTTTCGTGCGAACGAAAAAAAGATAGTCGATTAATTGGAAAGCCAATATTAATTGGCGGGACCAGCGATCGGGGAGTGGTTGCATCATGTAGTTATGAAGCACGAAAATTTGGTATTCATTCAGCTATGCCTATGAAAATGGCAAAGGAACGTTGTCCGGAAGCGATTATCATTAAAGGAAATACTCAAATATATTCGGAAGAGTCAAAATTGGTTACTGAAATTATTCGTGAATCAGTACCTGTTTTTGAGAAGTCTTCAATTGATGAATTTTACTTGGATTTGACTGGTATGGATCGTTTTTTCGGTACGGTAAAATATGCAACAGAACTTCGCCAACGGATTATTCATGAGACAGGATTACCCATTTCTTTTGGGCAGTCGATTAATAAAACAGTATCCAAAATCGCAACCGGCGAAGCGAAGCCTAATAATCAAATTCACATTTATCAAGGCACTGAGAAAGAATTTTTGGCTCCTCTTTCTATAAGAAAAATTCCAATGGTAGGCTTAAAAACGTACCATACATTGTGTAGTTTGGGCGTAAAGAAAATTCAAACAGTTCAAGAAATGCCCGTTGAGCTAATGCAGAGTGCGTTGGGTGAAAATGGAGTTCTAATTTGGAAAAAAGCACATGCATTAGATAAAACACCAGTCGAACCTTATAATGAACGAAAATCGATTTCAACGGAGCGCACATTTGATCGAGATACGATTGATGTAGTTAAGCTTCGTGGAATTTTGGCTGCAATGGCAGAAAATCTAGCATTTCAATTGCGTAGAGGAAATAAACTAACCGGTTGTGTAACAGTGAAAATTCGTTATTCTGATTTTCAAACTCAGACACTCCAAAAGCAGGTCTCATATACGGCAGCTGATCATGAATTGCTTCCAGTTGTAGCCGAATTATTTACCCGACTTTATAATCGTCGTTTATTGGTTCGTCTGATTGGTGTTCGATTTAGTACGTTGGTTTCTGGTCATTATCAGTTGGGTTTATTTAGTGATGAAACCGATTATCCTTCCTTGTATAACGCGCTTGATCGCATTCGGAATCGCTATGGGGATCGTGCAATCATTCGAGCAATAGGTATGGAAGCTAAAACCATTGGGGCATTTAATCCATTTGCGGGTGAGCCGCCTGCTATTTTGGCAAGTAGAAAAATGTAATAAATAAATACGATGCATAATTTTAGAAATTTAGAAATCTGGAGCGAATCCATTGAGTTTGCGAGTGAGATTTATGAAAAAACAAAAACATTTCCTTTAGATGAAAAGAATGGATTAATTGACCAAATGAGGCATTCTGTTGTTCGGATTTCGTCTCACATAGCAGAAGGGTCATCTAGGGAAAGCAAAAAAGAATTTAAGCAATCTATTCAGTCTTCTATGAGTGCAGCATTTGAATTGTTTGCGCAACTCGAAATTGCTAATCAGTTACATTTATTAACAGAAAAAGAAAAAGAAAGGCTTTTGTCCAAATTGATAGCATTAGAAAGAAAATTGGCAGCGTTTCACAAACAATTGTAGAAAATAGGGGGGGATAAAAATAAGATGTTACATTCCTATTTCAGTATTAAATATGGGATATTGTCTCCTGAGGAACTCATTAATTGGGCTTCAGATTCGGGTTATCCCTACGCTGTGTTGACGGATATCAATCATACAGGATCAGGATTGAGTTTTGTGCGACGTGCACAAGAAAAAAAAATTCATCCTATTCTTGGAGTGGATATTCGAAATGGGATGAAACTTCAGTATGTTTTATTAGCCCAAAATAAGGAAGGTTTTTTTGAAATTAATCAATTTGTATCAGCACATTTACATCAAGAAATCCCATTTTCAAGTACACCTCCACAACTTCAGAATTCTTATGTTATTTATCCTTTTGAAAACCTTCCGCCAACGTTAAAGTCAAATGAATTTGTTTTTTTTCAGCCCAATCAAAATAAAGATTTTTTATTAGCAAAGCATCCCCAAATTCGGAATAGAATACTTGCTTTACAGCCCATGACTTTTCGGCACAAACGCGATTTTAATGCCCATAGATTGCTTCGAGCGATTTCTTCTAATTGTTTACTTTCTAAATTGCCTAAAACGGAACAAGCACAAGAACAGGAGCGATTGATTAGCTACGAAGCATGGCAAAAAGAATGGGAAAACTATCCGGATATTTTTTTTCGGACGGATACAATCTTAAAATCATGTCACATTCATTTTGCTTTTGGAGAACAAGCGATTCCACAAAATAAAGCAACGTATAAAGAGAGCAAATACGAAGATTTACAAACGTTAAAATTGTTGTGTGAGGAAGGATTGAGTTATCGATATGGCAGCGCTTCTGAAGAAATTATGCAGCGCATGGATAAAGAAATTGAAATCATTACGCAAAAGGATTATTTGTCCTATTTTTTAATCACAAGGGATTTTACATCCTATGCTCGTTCAAAAGGATATTTCTATGTGGGTAGAGGAAGTGGTGCCAATAGTTTGGTTGCCTATTTGTTGAGAATAACAGATGTGGATCCCATCGAATTAGACTTGTATTTTGAACGATTTATCAATTTATTTCGTAAAAATCCTCCTGATTTTGATATTGATTTTTCATGGCGAGATCGAGATGATGTAATTGATTATATTTTTAATCGTTTTCCACATGCGACCTTGCTTTGTACCTATAATACGTTCCAATTTAAAGCAACGATTCGAGAATTGGGGAAAGTATTTGGTTTGCCTAAGGAAGAAATTGATAAACTGATTCAAAGTAAAATGGATGTTTCTTGTTTAGATGATGTGTCTCGATTGGTGTTGAAATACAGTAATCATATTCAGGGATTGCCTTCTCATCTTAGTATTCATGCTGGTGGAATTATCATAAGTGAAAAACCGATGCACTATTATGCTGCGACATTTATGCCCCCAAAAGGATATCCTACCACTCAATTTTCTATGCTAGAAGCAGAAGAAGTAGGCTTGTTTAAGTTTGATGTTTTGAGTCAACGCGGCTTGGGAAAGATTCATGATTGTTTGGATATTATTGGTTATAATCAACCTGAAAATCAACCGCATGATATTCATGATGTGAATCATTTTAAAACAGATATAAAGGTTCGTGACTTATTATTAAATGCTCAGGCTCTGGGGTGTTTTTATGTTGAATCACCCGCCATGCGTATGTTGATGATAAAATTAAAGGTAAAAACATATTTGGATTTAGTAGCCGCAAGTTCAATTATTCGACCCGGTGTTGCGCAATCAGGTATGATGCGTGAATATATTTTAAGGCATCTATACCCTGAAAGAAGAAAGCAAGCGAATTCAATTATGTTGGATATTATGCCGGAAACGTATGGCGTAATGGTGTATCAAGAAGATGTCATAAAGGTTGCCCACCATTTTGCCGGTTTATCGCTTGCTGAAGCAGATGTTTTGCGCAGGGGTATGTCGGGTAAATTTCGCTCACGAGAAGAATTTCAGCAAGTAAGGAGTTCGTTTTTCACCAATTGTTTAGCAAAAGGTCATTCGAATGAACTCACAGCAGATATTTGGCGACAAATTGAAAGTTTTGCTGGCTACGCTTTTTCCAAAGGTCATTCTGCTTCATATGCCGTAGAAAGTTATCAAAGTCTTTATTTGAAGGCATATTATCCATTAGAATACCTTACTGCAACAATTAATAATTTTGGAGGATATTACCGTACGGAAGTCTATGTGCACGAAGCACGAAAGTGGGGAGCTATTATTGAATCTCCTTGTATCAATGAGGGTAGGTGGGAGTGTGTGTTAAAAGGAAATCGATTGATTTTGGGATGCATGCTGATTAATGGAATTGAGTCAAAAACGATTCTTTCAATTTTGGAGGAGCGTTCAAAAAATGGACGATTTCTGGATTTTGATGATATAATGAAACGGATTTCTATTCCATTAGAGCAACTTGTTTTACTTATTCGAATTGATGCGCTTCGTACTTTTCCGGAGAATAAAAAAAATATGTTGTGGTTAACTTATCAGTATTATCAAAAAGCTCCTAAACGTGCTGCTATTCTTACTTTGTTTGAAGAAAAACCCATGCAGTTTAGCTTGCCCTTGTTGGCCGAAGAAGAGTTAGAATCTGCTTTTGAAGAACTGGAATTATTAGGTTTTCCGTTGCGAAATCCATTTGATTTGGTAGCGAAATCCATCGGGAAACATATTTTATCATCCGAATTTCAGTCTTATTTAGGACAACGTATTGAAACATACGGGTATTTATCAGCATTAAAAAAATCGTATACAAGCAAAGGAGAGGTTATGTTTTTTGGGACATTCATTGATTTACAAGGGGGAACAATTGATTCGGTTCATTTTCCGGAATCAGGTAGGAAATTTCCTTTTCGCGGGCGGGGAGTTTATCAGCTAAAAGGAATACTAACCGAAGAATTTGGTTTTTACACGTTGGAAGTTGGTGAAATGAATAAAATGCATTTCATGGAAGATGTACGATTTCGGGATTAAAATCCTTGTTTTGAATTCAAAAGAATATTAGAAAACAATAAGCCGGAGGCTAAAGCAACTGCTGAAATAATAGTTGAAAATGCAGAGTCTATTCCTGTTAAGGTTTGATTATTAACTAAATAAGAAAGGCTTTTAAACCCAATGGAACCAGGAACCAATAAAATAATACCAGGAACGAGCATCAGAGAAACGGGAAGTTTTTTCCATCTAGCGATAGCATTACTCATTAAGCCCAACGTTAGAGCAGAAAAGAAAACAGGTAATCCATCAACTGTTAGGAAATCAAATAAGGTTAAACTGAAATAGGAAATAAGACATGCAAAGAAAATCCACGGATAGTGTTTGGGAAGTGCATTGAATAAAACTAAAAAACCTGCAGGAATCAAAAGTAAAGCCAAGTAGATCAACCACGAAGGGTGAGTTGTAAAAGCGCTTGTTCCACTTTCAATAGGAATAAAAGAAACCAATTGATATCCTAATCCAATACCAACAGCCATCATGATAAAAGAAATTATGGATTGCGCTAAACGTATCGTTCCTGATTGCGCATGACTGTGAGCTAATTCAGATATTGCTAAAGATAAGGTAAATCCGGGAATCAATAAGATAAGACCCGTTATTGATGCGATTTCATATGAATAAGAACCCAAAAAAGAAACTGAAAAATGGGAGAAAAAAATAGCGAAAGTAGCTGAAAGTAACAAAGAGATTTTCGAGAAATGAGGCAGCCAAACACTAATAAATCCAACAAATAAACCAATAATACCAGAAACAAACATTTCATTATAACCACCACCAAAAACACAAGCGGCACTAATCGATGAAAGGGAAATTGAAAAAATAGTAACCCACTTTGAATATAGCATGGGTTTACCATGAATACTAACTAAACCAGCTAAACCCTGCTCAATCGTAATTTTTTTCTGTAAAACCTGTTCTACTAATTCACTTAAGGCAACAATTCGATCAAAATTAATATCAATGCGCCCGCTTTTTTTATTGATGGTAAACGGCTTTTCACTTGAAAGAAAAGTAATTGAAACATATTCTGGGTTGGGAATAACGGTAGCTTGAACTCCAATTGTCTTCGATACATCATTGATTGAATTTTCTAGTCTATGAGAAGGAATTCCAAATTGCTGCATGGAATGCGCCAACTCAATGATAAACAATTCTTCCCGTGTCAATTTTATTTTAGGTTTAATATTCCAAATCGTTCCCTGCCCCCAGAAACAGCATACAAGATCAACTGTTTATTGAATTGATCAACCGAAAATAATTTTGGAACTACGATGGAATTAATTTCTTTTTGACTAAACATCGATTGTCGAACAACCTCTCCAGACTGAATGTCAATTTCTACCGAAGCAATCGTGGTTCTGTTTCTGCTGAAATTGGTGGCTCTAATTCCATCAGTGGTATTAAAATCACCGTTATCTAAGTAATTTCGGTTATTATCATTAAAAATGAAACAAAATTTACCTTCACTAAAAAAATGAGCATATGAACTAAAAGGGCCATTGTCATTTAAAGATGCTTGACTTTTTTCAATGGTTTTACACCAATCAAAATTGTTTCCAATACCTATTTTAAATGCTAAAATATCGTCGTAATAGTAATAATTTACTGAATTGGAGATACCAGTTCTTGAATCAAAATTTGTTCTAGAATAAACATAATATTGTTCAACGGAACCAATTATACTTCCATCTGGCAATAAATCCATATTTCGTAATCGATAGTCGTATAATTGACTTGAAGATTGCCAATTTTGGTTCATCAAGTTATTTCTCCCATACACCCGGTTATTGTCGCTCCATTGCAATCGTGTAAGTTCAGCACTGAAAGGAACAAATCCTTGTTTGTTGATGGAACCGTTCACCGAATTTAAAGTTAAATAGAATACTCCTGTAGTACCTTGGGCATCTTTTTCTGCATACAAGCCAGTTAATGTAAATAAACTATCATTGCTTTTCATTTCTATAGCTTCAACCCGTTTGCCACTAAAATCTAATTGAAATGATTTTAATGTATCTGATTTTATTTGGAAAACGTGCATGGCTTTATAATTCTTAGCGTTTCTAACAAACATTCGATCGTTAGGACTTAAATGCTCTGTTACGCTCATGTAAAATGCACCATTATTTGCCAGGTGATGTTCGTTTATGGTGGCCATGTTCCCGTTAAACGGTAGGGTATACACACCTTTATTAACCTCGGTAAGGTTTGAGTCTAAAATGGTGAATCCATAGGTGTCTTGATTTAATTTGTTGCCTTGGATTTCGTAGGAGATAGCAATGAATTTTTTATTTTGAGACTGAACAATTTGAAATTCTGGTTGCGCACCTAGTTTATCATTTTCATAACAAACTAATTCTTCACTTGGACCAACCGGTTTTAAATTGGATCCCAATTTTTGATAATACATGCAGTTCTTTTTACCTGTTTTATCTGATAAAAAAATGATTGGTGTTTGATTTACTGTTGCGCCAAATTCCATGGTTGCCATACCATTATCAACTGATTGCTTGATTTTAGCTGATTCTAATTTCGTTAAATTTTCATGTTCAACGATGTAATAGGATCCAAAAACTCTTCCGCCTAGCCACCTTAATGAATAAAAATTTCCAGCTGTTTTCGGCATGATTGAAAGTAAATCTCCATTTCCTCTTTCAAGTGGTCCCCATTGAATTTTGTCTTGTGCTACAAATGCATGAGATAAAAAAAATAAGACCGAAAAGAGAAATACTAATTTCATATACTTTATTTTACAAGTTGAATTCCAGCATAATTGTGAGGAGTTATGGCTTTAAGCTCTTCTTTTACCGTATCAGAAACGTTTAAAGAAAGAATGAAATTCTGAACACTTTGCTCGGTGATTCCTTCATTTGTTCGAGTTAAATCCTTTAGCAGTTCATATGGTTTTTCAAACCCTTCTCTACGCAAGACAGATTGAATTGCTTCTGCTACAACGGCCCAATTCGCTTCTAGGTCTTGCTCGAATGCTGATTCATTTAATAATAATTTATTTAATCCTTTGAGTGTAGAAGAAAAAGCTATGAGTGTATGAGCGATCGGAACTCCAACAACTCTTAATACCGTTGAATCGGTTAAGTCTCGTTGCAATCTTGATACAGGAAGTTTGGCAGCTAAATGCTCAAAAAGCGCATTGGCAATACCAATATTCCCTTCTGAGTTTTCAAAATCAATAGGATTAACTTTATGAGGCATTGCTGATGAACCAATTTCTCCTTCTTTAATTTTTTGTTTGAAATAATCCATAGAAATATAGGTCCACATGTCTCTGTTTAAATCAAGAACAATATTGTTGATCCTTTTTAACCCATCAAATAAGGCGGCTAAATTATCATAATGTTCAATTTGAGTTGTCGTTTGGCTTCTATCCAATCCAAGTGTATTGTTAACAAAACTATTCGCAAATTCCACCCAGTTTTCAGTTGGGAATGCCACATGGTGTGCGTTAAAATTTCCAGTTGCTCCACCAAATTTTGCAGAGAAAGGAATGGTTTGAAGCATAGCCAGTTGTTTTTCAATTCTTTCTGTGAATACTTGAATTTCTTTTCCTAGTCGAGTAGGGGAAGCCGGCTGACCATGCGTGCGCGCTAGCATGGAAACATCTTTCCAAGTTTGCTGGTATTCTTTCAGTTTATTAATTAATTCAGTTAATTTGGGAAGATAAACGGAATGAATTCCTTCTTTTAATGATAAGGGAATAGCTGTATTATTGATATCTTGGGAAGTTAATCCAAAATGAACAAATTCTAAGTATTTAGATAATCCTAAGTTTTCTAGTTTTTCTTTTAGAAAATACTCAACGGCTTTTACGTCATGATTGGTAATTTTTTCTTTTTCCTTTATCCACAAGGCATCACTTTCAGAAAAACTCAAGTAAATATTTCGTAATTCCCCTGCTTTATCAAGTGGGAAATCTGCCAACGGTTTTAATTTCCAAGTTGCCAACGCAATCAAATATTCTACTTCAACACGAACCCGATATTTTATTAAACCAAATTCTGAAAAATAGGGTTGAAGTGATTTTGTTTTGGATTGGTATCTTCCATCAATTGGAGAAATTGCTGTTAAGCTGCTAAAATTCATAATTGAAATTAATTGAATAACAAAGTTAGTTTAATTATTGAAATGAAATTTGGGATTAAGGCGTGAAAAAGTTATAAAATTTCGCAGAAGTTAATCGTCTTAACGCATTTCCAATAGTGCCTTTTTTGTGCCAATTGTCCTGGTAATAAAATCAACTTCCAGTTTTGGACTTCTTGCCGGTGAGTATTCTCGTCCGTAAAAAATGATTTGTAAATGCAATTTATTCCATAATTCCATGGGAAAGAGTTTCTTAGCATCCTTTTCGGTTTCTTCAACATTTTTACCAGACGTCAATCCCCAGCGTATCATAAGTCTGTGAATATGCGTGTCAACAGGAAATGCAGGTACTCCAAATGCTTGTGACATAACTACGGACGCTGTCTTGTGACCAACACCGGGCATGGCCTCTAAATCTTCAAATGTTTGTGGTACTTCTCCGTGGTGTTTGTCTAAAATGATATGTGAAAGATCAAAAATAGCTTGCGATTTTCTAGGAGATAAGCCACAAGGTTTAATGATTTCACGGATTTCCTCTACCGCTAATTGTATCATTTGTTGTGGTGTTGACGCCTTGGAAAATAACGAAGGTGTAATTTGATTTACTCGAATGTCAGTACATTGAGCAGAGAGTAATACCGCAATTAATAAGGTGTACGCATCTGAGTGATCTAATGGAACTGGAGTTTCAGGATAAAGTTTTTCCAGTTCTTCAATTACGTATTTCGCTTTTTCCTTTTTGGTCATTTTTTATAGAATTTCGTAAAGGGAATGAAGCGCGGAACTTGTTTTTGGTATTCTTTATATTCTGGATATTTTTCAGCAGAGATCTCTTCTGAAAAGTCTGAACTTCCTTTGAATAAAACTAAAAGAAGCAAACATCCAGGCATCGACCAATTGATCCATTCTCCTGTTGATACGACACTGAACCCATAAAAGATTAACCAAATAGATTGTTCCATGGCATAATTGGGGTGTCTCACTATTCCCCACAAACCTTTAGCAATGAAGCCTGATTTATATTCGCCAAGTTCTTCACCTGCATTTATTCTTCGGTGTTTTTCAGTCTGAAAATCATATTGTTGTTGATCGGCGATAAATTCAAGGATAACACAACCAACGTATAATAGACCTAATATCCAATCTATCGTAGTAATGGATTGGGGTGAACCTGTGTAAAGAACTGTAAGTATTGGAACTGTGAATAGAAAAATCAATACATTTTGATAAGCAGAAATAAAGAATAAATTAAATGCCATCCAAATGAAACGATTATTAAAACCCGGTTTTTTTCGAAGAATTTCCCATCTGTAATCTTCTTCACCCGCCCAAAATTTCCATTGATAAGCTCCTCGTCTAGCAAAGTTATAGGTTAATCTGGCTCCCCAAATAGTTACAAGGATACTCATAAATACCATTCGTGGATGAAAATCTCCCATGGCGGTCATGTGCCAAACATAGTAAATAGGTATGATGCTCCACAATTTATCTACTTGCGAATTGTTTTTGGCTAATTCACCAACTAGGAAGCAATATCCAATTACAACGGATACAGAAATCCCCATGCAAGAAAGAATATCATTTTGTAAAGGCTCTAAAGGTGTTCCAAAATAAAATGAAACTAAAGGTACAACGACAACTGTAATGATTAATAACAAGATAGTAGACAACATAAGAATTTATTTTAGTGTTACAAATAAACATAAAAAACTTGTATTTTGTACGTTTGAGCTCGATTGAAACACAAACGAATCTTTAGATTTCGATGATTTTCTGCTAAAAATTATTTATTTACCTGATCAAAATCATTATTTCTTTGTTTACTATTCAGTAGCTTTGTTAAAACTAAAAAAGATATGAAAGAAATTAGTTTAGTAGAATTAGAAACGCGTTTTCAGGAAAAGGTTGACGCCGAAATCAGAATTGAACCTAATGATTGGATGCCTGAAGAATACAGAAAAACACTCATTCGTCAAATTTCTCAGCATGCTCACTCGGAGGTAGTAGGTATGTTACCGGAAGGAAACTGGATAACAAGAGCTCCTAATTTGAGGAGGAAAGCGGTTCTACTGGCTAAAGTTCAAGATGAGGCAGGTCATGGTTTGTATCTATATAGTGCAGTTGAAACGTTAGGAGCAGATAGAGAGCAGACGATTGATGATTTACACTCAGGAAAAGCCAAATATTCCTCTATTTTTAACTATCCAACTCCTACGTGGGCAGATATGGGTGCCATTGGTTGGTTGGTAGATGGTGCCGCAATTATGAATCAAGTTCCTTTGTGTCGTTGTTCATATGGACCTTACGCTCGGGCAATGGTGCGGGTGTGTAAAGAGGAATCTTTTCATCAGCGTCAGGGATTTGAAATCATGACTGTTTTAGCTCAAGGAACGCCAGAACAAAAAGCCATGGCGCAAGATGCTTTGAATCGCGTTTGGTGGCCTGCATTGATGATGTTTGGACCAAATGATGATGATTCCAAGCATTCAAAACAATCTATGAATTGGAAAATTAAACGTCTTTCCAACGATGATTTGCGTCAACAATTTGTTGATGTTACTGTTCCACAAGCCGAATTAATTGGATTAACCGTTCCTGATCCAGATTTGAAATGGAACGAAGAAACGGGCCATTACGAATTTGGTGCAATAAACTGGGATGAGTTTTGGCAAGTAGTTGCAGGAAATGGACCATGTAATCATGACCGAATTAAAGCGCGTAGAGAAGCAAAAGAAAATGGAATGTGGGTTCGAGAAGCAGCGACAGCGCATGCAGCAAAAAGAGCAGCAAAAAAAATAGCATAGGAAATTAAAATTTAGAAGTATGTCTAACTCAAAAGAATGGCCTCTTTGGGAGGTTTTTATTAGAAGCAAACAAGGATTGAATCATAAACATGTGGGAAGTCTTAGAGCTCCTGATGCTCAATTAGCAATAGAGAACGCACGGGATGTATACACGCGTCGTTCAGAAGGTATATCTATTTGGGTTGTTGAATCCAACAACCTATTTGCTTCTGATCCTCAAGATTCTGATGCTTTCTTTGAACCTTCAGAGTCTAAGGTGTATAGGCATCCAACTTTCTATGATGTTCCGGATGGAATTTCTCACATGTAATACGGCGTTATGAATTCACTATTTGAATATATTTTAAGAATCGGTGACGATAGTTTAATTCTTGGTCAACGTTTGGCCGAGTGGTGTGGTCATGGTCCTATTTTGGAAGAAGATATCGCCTTAACGAATATCTCACTGGATTTAATTGGTCAAGCAACGAATTTTTTAACCTATGCGGCACAAGTTGAAAATGCTGGTCGAGATGCTGATAAATTAGCTTTTCTACGTATTGATAGAGAGTATAAAAATGCATTATTAGTAGAACAACCAAACGGGGATTTTGGTGATACAATGGTAAGACAGTTTTTATTTGATGCGTTTCGCAAATTGTTTTTTGAAAAACTTCAGTACTCTAACGATGAGCAATTGGCTGCTATTGCCGAAAAATCATTGAAAGAAACGAGGTATCATTTAAAACACTCATCAGAATGGGTAATTCGTTTAGGAGATGGAACGGAAGAATCACACAATCGAGTGCAAAATTCATTGAACATTCTGTGGAGATACCGTACCGAATTATTCTTTATGGATGCCGTTGATGCTGAATTGATTGAGTCAGGTATTGCAATTGATTTGAATACGCTAAGAAATGAATACGACACCTTTGTTTCATCTATACTTGAACAAGCAACGCTAGTAACTCCTGCCAATAATTGGGAGTTTGATGGAGGTCGAATTGGTAAACATTCAGAACATTTGGGTCATTTGCTAGCAGAAATGCAATATATGCAACGCGCATATCCAAACATGGAATGGTAACAGAAGAAAAGGTTTGGGAAATATTAGATCAAGTTTCTGATCCAGAAATCCCTGTGCTTACAATAGCCGATTTAGGGATAATTCGCTCCATTGTGCCAGTAGGTGAGGGAGTGAAAATAACGATTACACCAACGTATTCTGGTTGTCCAGCCATGCGTGTCATAGAATCAGAAATCGAAGCCGCATTAGCAAAAGAAGGAATAACGGACGTTAAGATAGATACCATATTGTCTCCTGCTTGGACCACAGATTGGATCAGTGAAAATGGTCGCATAAAATTAGCGGAGTATGGCATTGCACCACCAGTAGATGAACCGGATAAAAGTATTTTATTCGCCGATGCACCAGCAGTTCCTTGTCCAAAATGTCATTCCTCAAATACGAAAATGGTGAGTTTATTTGGTAGTACAGCCTGTAAAGCCCATTATCAATGCAATGCTTGTTTTGAGCCCTTTGATTATTTCAAGTGTTTGAAGTGATTAATTTATTCTAAAAAAATATTAGTTTCTGGATTTTGTGCACAATCCCAAACAGTTAGAATGATAACAATCTTATTTTTCAATTCGTAATAGATTATGAAATCATCAATTATTAATCCGTGAACATTAGTTAATCTTGTTTTAATTCCAATCATAGGTGTCCGAGCTAAAAGCCTAACATCTTTCATTAATTTTTCGTAAAGTTTTTTTGAATAAGTATCAGACTGATTTCTTTCGGAATAAAAGTTTAATATTTCATCCAATTTTTTAATGGCTGTTACGGACCAAACAATGTTTAGCTTTTCCACTTCGAAAATTGTTTTTCCACAACTTCTTGAGTTTTAAATTCTCCCTTTTTTATTTGTTTGCGTGCCATTTCAATTTCCTGTAAAACTTCATTAGGAATATTGAGTACCCTATCTTTTTTATTTTTTAAAAGCGCTTGTATCTCCTTCAATATTTTGGTGTCTTCAGTATTGGCAATACTTTTTATTATTGTTGATTTGAGAGTATTTGATGACATAGAACGAATTTAATGAAAAAAATGAAATAATATTCATTCTAAACTTAGAATTGCAAACTTCCAAGGAGTGTTTTTATCTTCCATTTCCCTAGGGGAATCTTTGTAGTGATAAGTGAATTCATACGTGTTGTATAGGATATCTTGAGTGATGACAAGAGTAAATACAGCTTCATAGCGTTGTGGTTGTTCTCTTTTTATGCGTTTGGTGGATGAATTTGAAAAAGTGAAAATTTCCAATTCTCCGGCCATGGTGCCACCCCAATCTGTCCAAACTTCAAATACCAAGGTGTCGCCAATTTCAACAGAAATCGATTGATCTAAAAAACTAGTTGTTTTTTCAATGAGTATTCCGTTTTTGAAGATTTTGACTTCATCCAATCCATCTGCATACAATGCTGGGCTGAATAAACACAAAAATAAAATATAGAAGAGTTTCATTATTTTACAACGAAGCTTTTGGGTTTCCGTTGCTTGAAAAAATAAATACTAATTTTGCTTGAAACATTCAAAATGAAACAGATAATTATAAATGGTTGCGCTGTATTGGCTGGTCTTTTTGCAGGGGCATTTATCAATGGTGGAATCATAAACATAAGTGGAGACATTATTCCACCTCCGACGGGTGCCAACTTAAAAACGATGGAGGGATTAATTGATGCGATGAAAATTATGGAACCCAAACATTTCATTATGCCTTTTTTGGCCCACGCTCTAGGTACGTTTTTCGGAGCTGTGTTGTGTACCTTACTCGCTCGTAGCTACCAATTGATTTTGGCTTTATCTATTGGCTTGGCTTTTTTTATTGGCGGATTCATGATGGTATTTCAACTGCCTGCCCCGCTTTGGTTTGATTTAGTAGATTTGATTTTCGCTTATTTTCCAATGGCTTGGTTGGGATATAGGGTTGTATCTTTGTTTAATCGGTAAAAGTTCAATTCTTACAAATTTATAATACAAATAGGGTCGGGATTAATCCCGACCCTATTTGTAAATTCACACATTAAAAATGGTTTCAACCATTTATCACTGCAACACAATTTTCCTTACGGTCACTGTATTGTTTTGTGGGTCGATGAGATGTACAAAATACAATCCGTTACCCGTCCAAGTGCTCAAGTCTACATAAAACTGCGCTTGATTGATGGCACTTTGAAATACTTGTTGACCCGCATTATTTTCAATTTTAATGCTATAACCCGCCATGGCGGCAAAATTGCCATTATCAATGGTGATGTGATCGCTAGCTGGGTTTGGATAAATCAAAATCGTATTCTCGTTATTTGGTGCAGGTAAACTCAAAGTGGTGTTGATTATGAGTGTATCTGTTACAGTGGTTAGAAGGGTGTCGTAAATTGTAACGTTTGTAATGCAGGTATCCGCTATTTGGATGGTGGTCACATTGGAAGTGTCAGAGCAATTTCCTACATTAGCAATTAAACGGAAAGGTTGATTGTGATTGTTTAGCTGTACATTGTTTACTGTTAATGTATTGGTGTTGCCTCCGCTATATGTTGTGTTGGAAGGAACATTTTGCCAGCCTAAATTTACTCCATTTGTTTGCCATTGTAAGCTTTGAGATGTAGAAGTGGATGATAATGTAACTGCTGAACCTACTGTTGCAGATTGAGTAGAAGTTAAAATTGAACCTGCTACAGAATTAATATGAGCATTGTATAAATCTTGAATTTCACAATCGTTGAGAGCACGGTTCCAGATGCCAATATCATCAAGTATACCATTGAAGAATCTATTTGTTCCAACAGAACCTCCATTTGGTGAGGTGAATTCTTTGCCAATAAATAATGATAAATTACTTGCTAAGGGTGAATTATTAAATGATTCAGAATATACCAAAACTCCATTAAGGTAAAATTTTCTCATTTGTCCATCATGAACCATTATGATATTTGCCCATGTGCCACTAGTATGAGGTGTATTAAAACAATAATTATTGGCAATAGAATTATTAATGAATATATCACAAATACTTTGATTAGTAATATTAATTCCTATTCCGGTTAAATTTAGGTTTCTTTCTTTTGTTATTAATGCGAATTCTGAAATAGTTGGAATAAGTTCTAAATTATACCAACCTAATAATGTGTATGCAGAATTAAAGTTTAGAGAACTATTATGTAAAATTTCGATAAAATCGTTAACACCATCAAAATCGTACGCCTTATTCGCTACCCCAAATCGATCCGTGGTCAACGTAGCTCCATTCACAGTACCATTGTTTCCATTTCCACTTTCGTCGTTGGCATTCCCGTTAAATGGCCAGTAGCCTACTAATCCATTAGTGGGAACGTAACCAGGTACTTGCGCCATAATCTGCCCCGGCAGATAAACATTTGCAGTTAAACAAAGCCCAATTGCGAAGGCTGTAAACATAATTCTTCTCATTTTTAGAAGTTTTTGTTTCACTCGCCCCGCAGTGAGTTGATTTAATTAAAAAAGCGTGGGACAGTTGCTTTAGCTTGCACCAGTGGGAGTCGAAGCCCAATTCACAAAGCAAAGCAACGCCCACGCCTATGGCATGAGCGTTTTACTTTCACTTCCCTGTGAATTTGAAATTTCGACTTTTCTGGTACAGGAGGTTTAGCAAACGCTAATTTTTTATAATAAGATTTCCCCGTTGGGACGGAACAAATATACAATTATTTCACTAAAAGCAATAGATCGTTTTGCTCAATTGTATGAATCTAGGGGGGTATACAAAACTCACATAATTAAAGATATACCTGAAGAAAATGGTTTAATTATGGTTTAATTTCTTCATCAACCCCAACTCTTTTAATCTTTTTACATGCGAAATAAAGGCATGCCGCAGGGTAGGTTTTAGATTGTAAGATATACCATATTTGAGGGCCGTTTCCCGAACAATGGGCGCAATGTTGGGATAATGAATGTGACAAATATTAGGAAATAAATGATGTTCTATCTGAAAATTTAAACCTCCAATATACCAACCCAACAATTTATTGGTTGGAGCAAAATCGGAGGTGGTCATAAGCTGATGAACCAACCATTCATGCGGGATGATTTTAGAGGAGTCGGGGAGTGGTTGTTCCGCACCTTCCACCACATGAGCCATTTGAAAAATAGTACTCATAATGATTCCTGCTGTCATATGCATAATTCCAAATCCAAGCAACAGTTGCCACCACATATAGGCAGTGAACCAAAATGGAATTCCCAAAAAGAGTAGAAAATAAAGCGTTTTTGTAACAAGTAAAATCCTGATTTCTCTTTTTGGATTTGCTTGCTGGCGTTTGGTAATTCCATTCTTATTAAACTCAAGCAATTGGGTGATATCCAGCAGGATTTTAGATAAAGTCATCAATCCGTACAAAAAGAAGGAATAAATATATTGGTACCGATGGTATTTTCTCAATTTGGCGTGTTCACTCAGACGAATAACAACCTTGGTCCCAATGTCCGGATCATAACCATAGATGTTTGTATACGTGTGGTGATATAGATTATGTTGAATTTTCCAATTGAACATGTTGCTCCCTAGCATATACATACTCGATTGAAACAACGTATTCACCCATTTTTTTCGAGAAAGTGCTCCATGAGCCGCATCATGCATAACAGACATGCCAACTCCTGCCTCGCCAATTCCCATGACAATGCATAATCCCAAAGCAATCCATCCATTCATCGGATAAAATAGGATGAGAAACCAAGGAATCAAGTAAATTCCTATAATGACGAAAGACTTAAAGTATAACCAAAAGTTACCTTTGATTGATAACGAATTGATTCTAAAATACTCGCTTACATTTCGTTTTAGTTCTTCCGTAAATTCTTTTTCTTTTGGGTTCGAACTCTTAAATTGAATTGTTTTCATACTGTGAAATAAGTACGAACCTACAAAAAGATATGGGGCTTGTATTTACATAGGATTCAATTATATAACAATTGATTTTTAGGTATAAATAAATTCTATAAAACAAAAAAAGGCTGCCTTTGCAGACAGCCTTCAATATACCAGATAACTGATTAATAATAAATAGATCGCTGAACTTTAGTTACGTATTTAGCTAAGCGAATCACTTGTTTTGTGTATCCAAACTCATTGTCGTACCATGCGTACAACACAACATTTTTTCCGTCATTGGAAACAATTGTTGCATGCGAATCATAAACAGAACAACATGTGTTACCAATAATATCGCTAGATACTAACTCTGGGTCAACGGAATAGTATATTTGGTTCACCAAATCACCATTTAAGGCAGCTTCACGAATTGCAAGATTTACATCTTCTACAGAAGTATTTTTGGCTAATTCTAAACTTAAAATCGCTAATGAACCATTTGGGGTTGGTACACGAACGGCATTGGCTGTTAATTTGTCTTTTAAATCAGGAATAACTTTCGTAACGGCACTTCCTGCACCGGTTGAAGTAATTACCATATTAATTGCCGCAGAACGACCCCTTCTTGGTTTGTTGTGCATATTATCCAACAAGTTTTGATCGTTGGTATAAGCATGAACCGTTTCAATATGTCCTTTCACCACACCATATTTATCATTTACCACTTTCAAAATAGGTGAAATGGCATTCGTTGTACACGAAGCGGCAGAATAGATTGTTTCATTTTCAATATCTAAATCTCCTTGATTAATTCCGTATACCACATTTGGGATTTCTTTTCCTGGAGCGGTTAATAATACTTTGGAAACTCCTTTTGCTTTCAAGTGTCTTGACAATGCTTCACGGTTTGTAAAAACACCGGTATTATCAATTACTAATGCATTGGAAATTCCATATTTCGTATAATCGGCATCTTCCGGATTGGACGCATCGATCATTTGAACAATTTGTCCGTTGATGATGATTGCCTTATTTTCTAGATCTTCTATAACCGAACCTTTAAAAGCTCCGTGAACTGAATCGTTGCGCAACAAAGCAGCACGTTTAATAATATCAGCATCAGAACAACCACGAGTAACAATAGCACGCAATCTTAATTGTTGCCCTTTTCCAGCTTGTTTAATCAACTCTCTTGCAGCCAATCTACCGATACGACCAAAACCATATAAAATAACATCTCTTGGTTCTACGGCTTCACTTGAAGCGCTAGAAAACCCACCTAACTTGGTTTGCAAGAATTCCTTTTTAGACGCGTAGGAAGCTTGTTCATTTAACCATTCAGAAGCGAGTTTACCAATATCTAATTTAGATGGAACGATGTCCATGGTTGAAATTTCGGCAGCTAATTCAGAAGTAGTGAATACATCAATGGGTTTATTCACCACTTTTTTGGCATATTCATGTAAATTCAAAATTTCTGATATTGTAACATCAGTTAAGTGATTCCTAAAAAGTACGAGTTCGATTCCCTTTTCATATAAAAGTTCACCTACCTTACTTTGTAATTTCACTGCAGCTCGTTCACGTTCAACGTGCGATTTAAGCTCTAATTCATACCCTTGTCCTTTTTCCATTCTATTTTTTTGTTGATTGATGGGGCAAAAATAAAAAAAGGCTACCAAATTGGCAGCCTTTTCAATAGGAATTTTTATATTATCCTAAATAAGATTTCAACAATTTATTTCGAGAGGTATGTCTCAATCTACGAATTGCTTTTTCTTTAATTTGTCTAACACGTTCTCTTGTTAAATTGAATTTTGCTCCAATTTCTTCAAGCGTCAATCCATGATTCATTCCGATTCCGAAAAACAATCGAATGATTTCACGCTCTTTGTCTGTTAATGTGCTCAATGAACGCTCAATTTCTTTTTGAAGCGATTCTGCCATTAACATGTGGTCTGTTTTTGGCGCATCATTGTTTGCCATTACATCCATCAATGTCCCCCCATCTTCGTTTGTCGTTAAGGGAGCATCCATAGATACGTGACGACCGGAAACATTTAAACTTTCTTTAATTTTGTCTTCCGGAACTTCAAGTGCCTCTGCTAATTCTTCAGCAGAAGGTGGTCTTTCATATTCTTGTTCTAAACGAGAAAACGCTTTGTTAATTTTATTCAAAGAACCTACTTGATTCAATGGTAAACGAACTATCCGTGCTTGTTCTGCTAATGCTTGAAGAATTGATTGACGAATCCACCAAACAGCGTATGAAATAAATTTGAATCCACGTGTTTCATCAAATTTTTGAGCAGCTTTAATCAAACCTAAATTACCTTCGTTAATTAAATCGGGTAATGTTAATCCTTGATTTTGGTATTGTTTTGCAACAGAAACAACAAAACGTAGGTTGGCTCTAGTGAGTTTCTCTAATGCTAATTGATCACCTTGTTTAATTTTTCTGGCCAATTCGACCTCTTCTTCTGCTGTAATCAGCTCCTCACGCCCAATATCTTGTAAGTATTTGTCTAATGACTGACTTTCGCGATTGGTAATCGATTTGGTAATCTTTAGTTGTCTCATGCTTTTTAAAAGGATTTTAAATTTAAGCTATAACGATATGTTAGGGCAAAGTAACACCAAAAAATGTGATTTCAAAAATTTATTTTTACTTTTTCGGAGCAATTTTGCCCATTGTTGAAAACTTGTGCTTTTTGTTAGTTATAGTCCTAATCCTTTATAATCTTTTTGTCCTGATTCAGTAATAATCTCAAGTAAAACACCTCTGTTGACCCCATTTAACTTGGTGGTAAGTTGTTCAACCGATTCAATGGGTTCATTATTTACTTTGCTAATTACCATTCCTTCTGTTAAGCCGATAGCTTTTAATTTTCCGGCTTGAATACTTTTGATTTTTACTCCATAAGAAACGTTTAATTCCTTTTTTTCCTTATCAGTTAGTTCAACAAAAGAAGCTCCTAATGCAACATTTTTACTCACCTCTTCTTTCGAGATCAATTTAGTTTCTCCTTCTTTGTTTCTAAGAATTAACTCAACGATTTCTTCTTCTCCTTTTTTGTTTCGAACCGTTACACTTACTTTGTCGCCTGGTCTACGTTTTCCAATTTCTTCTTGCAAACTAGCAACAGAATTCACTTCTTTCGTTCCGATTTTTAATATGACATCACCATCTTTGATTCCGGCTTTATCGGCGCTACCATCTTCAACTACCTTCGTTACAAAAACTCCTTTTGTGCTTGGCAAGTTATTTTTGGTTTTGATTTCCTGTGTAATATCATTGATTTGAACGCCCAAATAACCGCGTTGCACAATTCCATAATCAATTAGATCGCGCATTACTTTCTCCACAAGGTTAACTGGAACGGCGAAAGAATATCCAGAGTAGCTTCCGGTTTGCGATGCGATTGCCGTATTAATTCCAACCAATTCTCCTTTCGTGTTTACCAATGCCCCACCGCTATTTCCCGGGTTTACAGCAGCATCTGTTTGGATGAATGATTCAATAGGAATGACATCCTGTCTGGATCGATCAGAAAGTAAGTTAATGTTTCTCGCTTTTGCAGACACAATTCCTGCCGTAACTGTAGATGTCAAATTAAATGGATTACCAACCGCTAAGACCCATTCACCAATTTTTAAATCATCACTGTTACCAAGCGGAATAGGTTGAAATCCAGTCCCTTCAATTTTCAAAATGGCAATATCAGTTGATGGGTCGGTTCCAACGATTTTTGCTGTATACTTTGAATTGTCGTTTAGAATTACCTCAATTTCACTTGCGTTTTCAATTACGTGATTGTTTGTCACAATATACCCTTCAGAGGAAACGATAACGCCCGAACCGGATCCTGAACCATATTGCTTAAATTCTCTACCACCGGCTCCTGGACCATTAAAGAATTCTTGGAAAATATCGCGTTGAAATGAGGTTTGAACTACTTTGGTAGTTACGTGAACCACTGAATTTATTGAGTTTTCTGAGGCTTGAATGAAATCAACCGGAGTGCCCTGCATACTTGCGAATCGAGCAGTTGCAATTCTGTTACCATCCAAAACTTTGTCTGAAAGTTTGGTGTCATCCGTTACATAATTAAAAGTTAAATAGGCTGCAAGGGGAATAATTCCTCCAATTATACCCAGCGCCAATTGTTTCATGCTTGTAGTTTTCATAATTTACGCTATTTAATGTTCAATGCAATAATAACAGAAAGACATTTTTGTTGTTATGTTACTCGTGTTAAAGAATGTTAAGCAACCAATTACCATAAAAACTGCTATTTTTGTCAAAAAAAAGTGCAACTTCCATTTTTTAAATATCAAGGTGCGGGCAATGATTTTATCATGATTGACAATCGATCTGGAGCTTTTGATTTTTTGTCCGTTGAGCAAATAAAAATCCTGTGTGATCGTCATTTTGGAATTGGCTCCGATGGATTAATTAAAATCAATGCTCATCCTTCGACAGACTTTTATATGGATTTTTATAATCCAGACGGTTCGAAGAGTTTTTGCGGTAATGGTGCAAGATGTGCCGTTTCTTTCTACGCTCAATTAACAAGGAACCAAACTAGTTTTTTCTTCGAAGCTATCGATGGTTTACATGAAGCGTTTATTGAAGAAAATAATAGTATTCGTTTGAAAATGAAAGATTTAATTTCTGAAAACTTAAGTGATTCGGTTACATTTGAAATCAATACGGGTTCGCCTCATTTAGTTCTTTTTGAATCAACGATTGATCAGTTAGATGTTTACTCGAAAGGATCTACTATCCGTTATTCTGAAAAGTATAAACAGCAAGGTATTAATGTCAATTTTGTAGAAGAGCTTAGTTCAAATTCTATTGCCATTCGGACCTATGAACGGGGAGTAGAAAATGAAACGTTGGCTTGCGGTACAGGCATAACTGCTGCAGCAATCGCTTTTGGGTTAAAAAACAAGTTGCAAGGTAAAAATTCCATTGCAGTTAAAGCCTTAGGCGGAAATTTAAGTGTTCAATATAATCAAATTGAAACAGGAGATTTTCGCGATATTTACTTGATAGGTCCAGCAAAATTTGTTTTTAAGGGGGATTATGAACTACACGTATAAGTTTAACGGATATTCCGTAGGTGTTGTTCCCCTTGATTTTAATACATCTATGTTGTGGATCATCCACTCCAATCAAATTCCTCCTCACATCGGTTTTTCAACAGCTGATTCCTATTTCAGTTTGAAGGCGACGGGAGTTGATTTTAATTTACAGGCCACTCGCGTGTTCCATTCGCTTTACAGAAAACAAGGTGAGTTTGTGTTGGTGGAATTGAATCAATATTTTGATATAGAGCAGGTTAAGAAAGAATTTCAAGAAAATTCGGTTATTTTCAATGGGAAAAACACCTGCCTTACACCCATAAAGCATTTGTTTGGTGTTCAAAATCTTCTGATGTTACCTGATTTACTGATTTACCTTGAAAAGAATCAACTTATTTCTAGTATTTTTGCTTTTAATGTATCCGATTCCCAGTTAGGAATTAAGTCGTATACGCAGGCAGATATTGACGAAAGAATAGAAAATTTACAACGTGCTGCAAGGAGAAAAAGTTAATTTACGTGCAATCGAACCCAGCGATTCTACACTCATATATTTGTGGGAGAATGATATTGAAAACTGGAAATTCACCAATACGGATGCACCACTTTCGATGTTTGAAATTTATCAATTAATCGAAGAGCAAAGGGCTGTTAGAGAATCTGGTCAAGTTCGTTTAATTATTCAAGATAAAGAAACGAATACGGCAGTTGGAGCAATAGATATCTATAATATTGATTTCAAGAATGGTTTTGGTACAGTTGGGATTTTAATTGCGGAAGAACAATACCGCAGAAAGGGATTTGCTGCTGAGTCGTTGAATTTGTTGGCCCAATATGCAAAGGAGCATCTACAATTGCATCATTTAACGTGCGGAATTCAATCCAGTAATTTACCGAGTCAATCGCTTTTTGAAAAATGTAATTACCTAAAAATTGGAACTAGAACGAATTGGTTTTTAGTGGATGGGAAGCGCGAAGATGAATATATTTATCAATTAATGTTATGAGAATAAGTGTAAAAATCATTTTTAATATTGCTCTTCTTGGGTTATTGTTCAATACGGCAAGTTGTTCATTTTTTGAAGGAATGAGCAAAACCGAAAACAATAAAGAAATAACTATTCTTGTTAAGGATAAAACCACTGTCTCTCAACTAGCGGAGGAATTGAAAAATAAAAATATCATTGAAGAAATTGATGGTTTTATTCAGGTAGCGTCTTCCGATGGGTTAACAGATCAAACTTTGGCTGCAGGAAAGTATCGAATTAAACCAGGAACAAAGATGAAGGACTTGGTTTTTGGATTTGTGAAAAATGAAAATGGCCAAGGAAACAATGAAGTGTTGGTTAAAGTGCTGGTGTATAAATTTCGGGATATCAATCAAATGGCATCGATGGCTCATCAATGTTTATCTCTGGATAGTTCATCATTAATCAATTATTTGCACCAACCTCAAACTATCAAAAAACTAGGATTTAGAAATAAAGAAGAATTGAGTGCACTCTTTATTCCAGGAGAATACCAAATGTATTTCGATACCAATGAAAAGGAATTTGTGGAAAAAATGAAACAAAAATTCGATTCGTTTTGGACTGCTGATAAAAGAAAAAAACTAGTTCAAATAGGACTTAAAACTCCTGCAGATGCCGTGAAATTGGCTAGTATCGTTTACGCAGAGCAAAGTAGAAACAAAGAGGAATGGCCCATTATTTCAGCGTTATATTTGAATCGATTGAAAAAAGACATGAAATTACAAAGTGATCCTACTTTTCGGTTTTGTTGGGGGGATGCGTTGAAAGGAACGCAAAGACTCATGGAAAAGCACCGCGACATTGATTGTGCCTATAATACCTACAAAATCAAAGGATTGCCTCCTGGACCTATTTGCTTTACACCAACCGATGTAGTTGATGCCGTATTGAATCCTGCTAAAGTGAATTATATTTTCATGTGTGCAACCCCTGATTATTCCGGAAAACACAACTTCACCGCTTCAGATGTTGAACATGTTAAAAATGCTAAGGAATATCAGTCGTGGATAGCCAAACAAGAATCTAAATAAAAATTGAAAATGAAAAGAAGAACTTTTTTCCGATTGGGTTTGGCAACAGGTGTGTTGACCTTAACAAGAAATGTATTCGGTAATCAATTATTTGTTGAGAAATCGTTTGAAGGAAAAACGGATGCTCCTATTGTGTTATCCACTTGGATTCATGGACTAGAGGCAAATCGAGCAGCGTGGGAGATTTTATCGAAAGGTGGAAAAGCGCTAGATGCTGTGGAGGCTGGTGTGCGCGTGACAGAGGCAGATTTAACAAATAGAAGTGTTGGTATTGGAGGGAGACCGGATCGTGACGGGCATGTTACTCTCGACGCGTGTATTATGGATGAACAATCGCGTTGTGGTTCCGTTGCTTTTTTAGAAGGTATTGCTCATCCCATTTCAGTTGCCCGTGCTGTAATGGAAAAAACACAACACGTAATGCTAGTAGGTGAAGGGGCTAAAAAGTTTGCTTTAGAACAAGGCTTCGAAACAGCAAAAACTCCCTTGCCAGAAGTGAAAAAAGACTGGAAAAAATGGCGCGAAGAAAATAAAGATTTATTTGTTAAACCTAGAATTAACCATGAAAACCATGACACGATTGGATTAATTGCCATGGATAAAAAGGGCGATTTGAGCGGGGCTTGTACCACCAGCGGATGGGCCTATAAATTACATGGTCGAGTAGGGGATTCACCCATCATTGGAGCCGGTCTTTTTGTAGATAATGAAGTAGGAGCAGCCACTGCCACTGGGTTAGGAGAAGCCATTATTCGTATCGCAGGGAGTCACACGGTGGTTGAATTAATGCGCCATGGGTATTCGCCACAAAAAGCCTGTGAAGAGGCGGTAAATAGAATTTTAGCCAAACACAAGGATTTAACGAACTTGCAATGTTGTTTTTTAGCCATTGATAAAGAAGGGAATATTGGTTCTCATTCCGTCTATGCTGGATTCAATTACGCACTAAAGACAAGTAGCGAAGATAAAATGGTTGATTCTACTTTCGATCGAAATTGGTGATGAAACACTTGAAGGGATTCTTTTTTTTATTTCTATTTTTAAGTTTCTGCACAAAAGGACAAAAAGAACTTTCGTGGCGCTTTTTCCATCCGTTGAAAAAAGAGTGGTTGCCTTATCATACCCATGGATCGATACAGGAAAAGTTGATTCAATCCGGTGAATTGCCTGCGCCATTTTATCGGGATAATGAATTTAAATTTGATTGGGTTGAATTAAATCAGTGGAAATTAATTGCGGATACGATAGTTAACGAGTATGATTCTCCCCAACTGATCGATATCCACTTACCTGAAATTGATACCTATGCATCCATTTATTGGAATGATTCCTTGGTGCTGTTGGCTGAAAATGCATTTCGTCCATATCAATTTCAAGTTGTTTTGATGCCGAATTCAAAAAACACAATTACAGCCGTTTTTACTCCTCCTGTCTTGTATCACAAAAATCGGTTTGAAACAGAACGTTTTCATTACCCTGCACCCAACGATTCTAAATCCATCGCTGTTGCGAATTTAACTCGGAAGCCACAATATCAATTTGGCTGGGATTGGACCGCTCGAATGAATACCATTGGCTTCACAAAACCTGTTTCTTGGAAGTATCAAAAATCAAATTCCCTGACTGATTTTTCTGTTCAATCTTCTTATGAAGGGAAAGAAGCTGAAGTCACGTACCATTTTTTGTTTTCACCCATTGAAAACCCAATTACCATAAAAAGTAGGTTGTTTGGAGATTTTGAAATGAAAACCAATGATACGCTCTTGGATTGGAAAAACACACTTGTTCAACCCAAGCTTTGGTGGCCGAGAGGATGGGGAGAATCATACATTTACTACGATACCATTCAGGTTTTTTCATCCAACGGATCGCTTGTTGATACAAGATACATTCACTTTGGGGTTAGATCATCCGAATTGATACAGCAGGAAGATAAATGGGGCACCAGTTATGTGATTCAACTCAATGACAAACCTATTTTTTGCAAAGGAGCCAATCTAATTCCCCCTTCCGTATTTACCAGTCAGCTAAGTGATTCGGTGTGGGAAAGTCAAATTCAGGTTATTAAGGAACAGCAGTTGAACATGGTTCGCATATGGGGTGGAGGAATTTATCCGAGTGATTATTTTCTGACGCGTTGTGATGAGGAAGGAATTATGGTGTGGCAAGATTTAATGTTTGCCTGCGCCATGTATCCAGCAGATTCGTTGTTTTTACTCAATGTAAAATCCGAAATGGAGTATCAAATTCCACGTTTAGCATCTCATCCTTCGGTAGTTTTGTTCAATGGCAATAATGAAGTGGATGTGGCATGGAAAAATTGGGGCTTACAAAAGCAGTATCACTTAACCGTTTCTGATTCCATTCAAATTGGGAATGAGTATCAGATTTTATTTCAAGAAAATATTCCCAAGTGGATAAATTCATTTACAGATATCCCATACGTGCATACATCTCCATTGAGTAATTGGGGGGAACCAGAGCGCTATAATCATGGTTCTCAACATTATTGGGGAGTGTGGCATGGTAATGATCCAATTGCTGATTTTTCCAATAATATTGGTCGTTTCAATGCTGAGTTTGGGTATCAGAGTTTTCCTGAATATTCCACTTTATTAGCCTTAGGCGCTCCGGAAACTTGGAACTTAGATTCGTTGGGGATAAAAACGCACCAGAAAAGCTATGTGGGGAATGGGAAAATACATTCAGAAATAAAGAAGTCTTATTCCCAACCGAAAAACTTTATGGAATTTGTTTATTATTCACAACTCATACAGGGAGAGGCCATGGAACAAGCTGTTTCTGCTCATCGCTTGAATGCTCCGCGTTGTATGGGTTCTATTTATTGGCAATTGAATGATTGTTATACTGGTCCAACATGGTCCGGTGTAGATTACCTTGGAAATCGTAAAATTATACATTATCGGATGAAGCAAGTAATGCAACCGATTACCGTATTGCGTGAAAAAGATTTAACTAGTTTCAATCTATTGCTTACCTCTGACATGCCTGAAAATCAGCAAGTACGTTTTATCATCAACGGAATTGTAAAAATGAAAAACAAGTGGTTGATGCACGAACTGAAGACAGATTCGATTCAACTTAACTATTTGGAGAGTCAATCTATTTTTACGGAATCTACGTTAAGTCGCTATTTTATTGCCAATGCTGTTCATGGGTTAGAGGTTCGTTGGCAAGTAGGCACTCAGATGCATAGCCGCATTTTTTGGATAAAAAAAGAGATACCAAAATCAATTCAAAAAAAGGACATCTCCATTCGGATTTCAAGAATTGATCGAAAGAATAAATCGTTGATTTTAAAGCTAAAGGCAAAAGTTCCCATTCAACATTTTTGGATATATTCTACTCAAAAAGGAATTCGATATTCGGAAAATGACATGACCATTTTGCCCGGCAAGAAGGAAATTGAAATTCATTTTGAGACTGTTCCTAGCCTAAAAGATTTTAAATGGTTTGGTTTGAAAGTGGGGGAGTAATTTATTTAGTAAATTCACAACCTAAAGAGTTAGATTTAAACTAAGAGAAATAGTTCATGCGACTAAATAAATTCATCAGTGAAAGTGGTTTGTGTTCTCGTCGCGAGGCAGATCGATTTATTGAAGGTGGTTTAGTATTCATTAATAATCGTAAAGCCACTATTGGTGATCAAGTCAACCCAGGTGATAAGGTGCGCGTAAATGGAAATGATCTGGAGCCTCGGGAAGGTGAAGACATTATTTTTATTGCCTTTAATAAACCCGTTGGTGTTACGTCAACTACAGAAGAAAATGTGCGTGATAATATTGTTCAATTTGTCAATCACAGTAAGCGTATTTTCCCCATCGGCCGGCTCGATAAAGATTCTCAGGGACTCATTTTTTTAACGAATAACGGAGACATCATTAATAAAATTTTACGTGCAGGAAATAAGCATGAAAAAGAATATGTGGTCACTGTAAATAAGCCGTTAACGCAAGACATGATTGCTGCGATGTCAAAAGGTGTTCCTATAATGGGGGTAAATACAAAAAAATGCAAAGTGGTTCAGGAATCAACGACTGTTTTTAGGATTACCTTGATTCAAGGATTAAATCGACAAATACGGCGCATGTGCGAACATTTTGGTTATGAGGTAATTAAGTTGGAACGAGTGCGAATTATGAACATCGCGTTAAAAGGATTGCCTTTGGGAGAATGGAGGGATTTGACAGATGCGGAAATGGAGGTTATTAACAAATTAGTGGAAGGTTCGTCGAACGAAGACGTGCGAAAACCAGTAAAAAAGCCGAGTATTCAAAAAGCCAAAACTGGTAGTCATTCTTCACCAACGCACGGTTCAAGATCTAAAAAACCACATTCGGACTCGAATAAGTTTGGTGGTACTTCCAAAAAGAAAAACCTGAAAGGAGTAAACAAAAAACCAACAACGCGTCGATCGAAATCGCGGTAAAACGAATTAATTTAAAAAATAGGAAATAAAGAATGCTCCATTTAAGCTGAAAGAGTTGAAATATGCGGGGTATTGAGCTTGATGGGTGTTAATATTTCAATTTATTAAATTATTAATGGCCTAGAAATTATTTTATTTTATCATCATTTTTATATTCCAGAATGTCAGCTGGTTGACATTCCAAAGCTTTACAAATAGACTCCAATGTGCTAAATCGAATAGCCTTTACTTTACCTTGCTTTAGAATGGAAAGGTTAACAACTGATATACCTACAATTTCAGAGAGTTCTTTTAATTGCATTTTGCTTTTGGCTAGCATTACATCTAAGTTTACAATAATCGGCATTTTTAAACAGTTAATGATTTTTCAAAAGAGTCAATAAAGATCTCGAAATTTTTTTGATTACGATTCCAAGAGGTATTGCCAAACAATGTTACAGATGTTAATGTTACATGGCTTCCTTCTTTTGAATTTTCTAATTGAACATAGATGTTTTCACCCCAAGTTAAAAAATTTGGATTGGTTCCACATAAAATAGCTAATGACTTTTTGTTTATATCCATTAAAGTGAATTCAGAATTTTCAATAGTTTCTAGCAGCTTGTCAAAGAGTAATTCATTACTGATTTCGCTTGGAATTGATTGTGATTTTCTCTCTAATAAGAAGTTTTTAGGACTCAGAAACCAATTCTTATATGACAATTTATTTCTTAATACGAGGTTAAGAATCAAAAAGATAATCGGAATTAGAAAGATCAGTAAGGATAGCCAAACTTCTCCTGTTAAATGGCTAATTAATCGATAAATAGCGTAAAAAACTACAGTCAGTAAAAAAGGTGTTTTGTTCATATTATTTTTTTTACAAATATATGAATATAATTATATAATTAATGAATAACATTAAATAATTAATCATTATAGCTCTTGGTAAAATTCAAATACACTTATCATATTCTTGAATTTCCCATTCATCCCTCAGTAATGACATCATTATTTTGTCATGATAGTTGCCTTCTCTAAAACAAGCTTGACGTAATCTTCCTTCGAACTTAAAACCTGCTTTTTCATACGCACGAATACCACCAATATTAGGCTCAGATACAGTCAGCATAATTCTATTGAGATTTAACTTCTCAAAACCGTATTTAATCACTTTCTTAGTTGTAATAGTGCCAATTCCATTTCCCCATTGAGTCTTATCCCCAATGAAGACAAAGTATTCTCCGCTTCTATTGATGTTTGAAATATTACAAATGCCAGGATATCCTACCAAAACATCATTTGATGAAAGAAAAATCCCCATGGTATAATCACTGTGATTTGACAATAATCTGGAATACCATAATTGAATGTCGTTTTCTGAATTGAATTCTTGAAAAGAGGTCAAGGAGTATTTTATTACTTCCTCATCTTTTAACCAATAAAAAAAAGGGTTGATGTTATCTTCTAAAAGTGGTTTTAGTATTATCATGTTCAATTCTATTATTGGAAAGTCCAAAAAACAAAATCATTCATCACCCAATACCATTTTCCATTTTGATAATCTGGAATTCCATCTTTATTTATCGGAAAGAAGTTATGTTCTAAATTCGGATAACGAATGACTTTATAATTCGATTTACCTTTTTCAATGAAATATAGTGGTAGTAAATCGCAGAAATCAGAATTGATGTCGTTTGAGCCATACGCAACATAAACTGGTATTTTCAGATTTATTAGTTCATTTAATTGACTTTTAGAGAATGATTTCCATGATTTAGCAAATGCCCCATTCTTAACGCTATCAGGTTCATAGTACATTTTATATTCATTGAAACGGGACTTTTGGATAGAATCAGCTTCTTTCCATGTTATTTCACCTGTCTCAGCTTGTTTTCTTGCCGAACGAATGTACTGATCAATTCTGCCTAATGGATTAAAGCCAAAAAGTCCAAGATGTGTTACTTTCTTATTGGAATGAGCAATTCCCATGGCAACATGCGACCCTTGTGAATGACCAGCTACCACCAATTGTTTATTATCTACCCATTTTTGCTTGTTTAAAAATTTAAGCACCTGATTTGCCCGAGACACATAATTATCGAGGTAATCAGCTTTTACAAATTCAGGAGAATAACTGTACTCTTGGGTTGTGTCTAATACATAATTGTAAGATTTGTTGAGATGATCTAAACCAACTATTACTGGTGTTTTAGGCATGGAAATTACCACAACATGATAGTTCTTTGTCATTTCTCCAACATCAAAATTGTTAAGCGTTACAGGAATAATCCCTTGATCAGGAAAGTCAAAAAACAAAGGGACAGGTTGAGAACCTTGACAAAAAAGCAAAATGGGTTTTTTGAAATTGAAATTTGTATCTGCGACTACAAAATCTATGGTGTCTTTTTCGAGGGTTAATTGAAAATGCGAGTAATCTCTTGCAATAATGTTTTTTCTTTGGCTAAAACATGATAAGGAAATCATCATGAAAATCAACAAGGGCACTTTATTCATCTGTTTTGTTTTTCTCAGCATAAAAAATATAATTCTTCATTTTCTCCTTAAGTTTTAATTTTTTAGGTAATTATAAACTTAACGTTTTTCCAAATTATGTATATTTTTTTGGGCTTTTATTCTTGCCAAAAAACTCAATTAAATATCAATCCACCTTAGCTACCCGTCTGCTTGTGATGCCTTTTGATGTGGTGATTTGAAGAAGGTAGCTTCCCGTGTTCAAATCAGCTAAACTGATTTCGGATTGAAACTCTGTTTTTAACAATTGACCATTTACAGAGAAAACTTCTATTTTTTCTACTATTGCATCTGCGCTCACATGTACGCTTCCCGATGTTGGATTGGGATATACAACCAAATCAAGTGATGCTGTTTCGTTGATTCCAACCGGATCTTCGCTGCGCACTTGTATGTCGTCTAAATACAATTTAAATCCATCAAATGTCCTCAAAACAAATGCCACGTAAATGGTTGAATCATTGTATCCTGATGTACTCAAATTCACTTCGCGATTGGTCCACTCAAAATTTTCTTGTTCGATATTGCCAATCGTATCTGTGAAACTAGCCAATTGATTGTCTGTGGTGGAAACAAGTACAAGGTAATCATCCGGAAAGGAAGGATCATGTGATTTTGCATTCCAAGAAAGGTAGTTTCCAAATGATGCTAATGCAAGGGGAGGAGTGATTAACCAACGATCTGCTGAATCGGCTGTATCAAAAAATGAAGTGGCAGCTGCAACCGTATCCGATGGATTTTCTGGGTCGGGTAGTACTATCCATGCATTTTGACCTAAAAAATCAGTCATGGAAGCATCCGGCGTGAAATTGTCATTATTTACAATGGAGTAGGCTATTGGTATACCCTGTTGAAAATCAGTAGATAATAAAATATTTTGAGAAATTCCATTCAATAAAATGAAACTAAATACAAGTAACACAGCTAGCTTATTCATAAGAGCAAAAATACGGTTATTCAACTAATAGTATTAAAATATCTTTAAATTCTTGATAAAAAGAATCAAATTCAATGAGCTGTTGTTTGAAAAAAGAATGAATTTTAGGCCAATCCGCTTCTCGATGAAAATCAACATCTTCCAATTCCCAACAAATTCGACTGATTATTAATCCTTCGGGAGTATGGTATTCTTCCATCCAATTGCCATTTGTTGTCATGGTTTTTTCCATGATGCTCCTCAATTCCCCTAATTGCTCCCATACAATTGAGCGCACTCCAGTATCTTTGAATTGAAGATCTAAGCACATAGCAGTTTGTTTGCCATCGCAAATTAATCTCACATACAAATCTTTAATTTGAGTGGGGTAGGTTGCCCAATTTACACGCCTTCCTCCAGTGGACTGGGTTCTGCGCATAACCTCTTTGAAGGCCGACCAGAACTTTTCATTGCGTTCTTTTCGTTCTTCCTTAGATAACATGCCTATTGATTTCCTTTAGCGTGGTCAGCCAAGAATTGTTGCAAGCCTAAATCCGTTAATGGATGTTTAGCTAACGCTTTTATCGCACTTAATGGTCCGGTCATTACATCTGCACCAATTTCCGCACAATGTATAATGTGCATAGGATGACGAACAGAAGCTGCCAAAATTTCCGTGTCAAATAAATAGTTGTCGTAGATTGTTCTTATTTGTTCGATCAGCGCAATACCATCAGTTGAAACATCGTCCAACCTCCCTAAAAATGGGGAAATATATGTTGCTCCTGCTTTTGCTGCTAAAAGTGCTTGTCCGGCAGAAAAAATCAAGGTGCAATTGGTTTGGATTCCTTTCCCGCTAAAATATTTTATTGCTTTGATTCCTTCCGGGATCATTGGAATTTTCACCACAATGTTTTTATGCAAAGCCGCTAATTGTTCTCCTTCGCGCACCATTCCTTCAAAATCAGTGGCAATAACCTCTGCGCTTACTGGTCCATCAACAATGTTACAAATGGCAACATAATGCGCTAAAATATTTTCCTTTCCGGTAATTCCTTCCTTCGCCATAAGTGATGGATTGGTTGTAACCCCATCTAGGATTCCCATGTCATTCGCTTCCTTAATTTCAGCTAGGTTTGCCGTATCGATAAAAAATTTCATAGTTTATTTTTTCTTGTTTTTGTTCATTTCCAACTGCTTGCGTTGCATCTCTTCTAGTTTTTCTTGAAAGCGAGATTTTTTCTTTTCCTTACCACCGCTCGCTGCTACTTTCGCTTTACGATCTGCCATTTTAAGCTTTAGTTTTTCTTCATTAACAAAGAAGTATTTGATCGCTAACATGATTAAAATAGAGAATAGTGTTGAGATAAAATAATAGTAACTCAATCCAGAAGAGTAATTGTTAAAGAAGAATATCATCATAAAAGGAAATATGTACATGATAATTTTCATGTTTGGCATTCCCGGCTGCTGTGGTTGTTGCATGTTTCCGCTATTCATGTACGTGTATAGAAGCGTAACACCTGCCATCAACAAGGTAAATAAACTCACGTGATCACCGTATAATGGCACACTAAAATTAAAATCAAGAATTGAATCAAAAGATGATAAATCCTCTGCCCACAAGAAAGATTGTTGTCTCAATTCAAACGCAGCAGGGAAAAATCGGAATACGGCTAATAATATCGGCATTTGAATGAGCATAGGAACACAACCAGCCAATGGGCTTGCACCAGATTCTTTATAGAGATTCATCATCTCCATTTGTTTTTTCATGGCATCTTCCTTGTTTGGAAAACGAGCATTTAATTCATCAATTTCCGGTTTTAAAATTCTCATTTTTACCGATGAGGTAAACATTTTCCATTGTACCGGCATCAAAATCAATTTCAAAATTAGTGTCAATAAGAAAATAGCTATACCAACTCCAACGCCATTGTCTACCAATAAGCTAAAAATAGGTTGAACAGCGTAAATATTAATCCACCGGAACAGTCCCCATCCGAAATTTAATATTACATCATAATCATGTCCCATGGATTGTAACACTTCATAATCATTTGGTCCAAAAAACCAATTCATTTTAAATGTTGTTGCTCCTCCTTGAATAGTTCCTAAAACTAGGGATGACTTGTAACTTTTGATATGCGATTGAAATTTAGGATCCGTTTCGGTGTAATTTTGAACCGCCATTTTAGTTCCATTTTTTAAGAATGGTTTTTCAGGTCTTAATATAGAAGAAAAATAACTTTGTTTGTATGCTACCCAAGTAAGATCATCTTCAGCCAATAAATCATCATCACTTGCTTCACTCAAGTAGCTGAATCCTTCCTTGTTCTGGTTGTAACAAATGGTTGAAACTCTTCTTTGTTCATCTAATAATCGTTCTGTTTTCAGGTAATTGGTGTTCCAGTTTAAAGTCACATTTGAACCCGTATTTCCTTTGAAACCAACCATTTCGATTGAGTAATCAAGGGTGTAACTATCCGCATTAATTGAGTAGGTTTGAATTACTTCATTTCCTGCTGGAGTTTTGGCGCTGAAAATTATTTTGGATGGCGTAACTGCGGACTTAGTAAAAAACAAAGAAGATGTTGAAATGGATTTATTACCATCCATTACTTGAATTCCAGTGGATTGATCTCCTTTATTGAATAAGCACAAACCTTGATCATTGTTTGGTGTTTTTCCGTTCAATTTAGCCGAAAACGAGGTGTAAGAATTAAATTCTTTCAAATAAACAGCATTGATTTGTCCTCCTTTGGTGCTTAGATCAACGGCAAGTTTAGCATTTTCAATTCTCACCGTTTCTTCCTGAATAACAGGTTTTTGAATGGTGTCTGTACTATCTTTTTTTACTTCAGCGGTTTTAACTGTTTTTGCGGATTCAGCAGCTTTTTTTGCAGCAACGGCTTGTTGTTTTTTAATCGCAAGTTCTTTTTGCTGTTGTGTTTTTATCTCTTCATCTGTTGGTTGATTTACAATCGTATAAACGGTTAATAATAAGCCTAGTAAAACGATTCCAACAACGGTATTTCTTTCCATTATTAATTATTTTTTATTAAGTAAAGCTGCTTGAATAAAAGCAACAAAAATGGGATGTGGAGCATCAACCGTACTTTTATATTCGGGATGAAATTGGGTGCCAACAAACCAAGGGTGATTTGGAATTTCAACGATTTCAACCAATCCACTTTCTGGATTTTTTCCAGATGCAATCATACCAGCATCTTCAAAATCTTTCAAATAAGTATTATTGAATTCAAATCGGTGTCTGTGTCTTTCTGATATGATATCTGTATTGTAAGCTGTTGCAGCTTTCGTTTTCGGCTTCAATTGACATTTAAATGCTCCTAAACGCATAGTTCCACCCATATCTGCGATTGATTTTTGCTCTTCCATCATGCTAATTACCGGATGGTTTGTCGCTTCATCAATTTCGGTCGTATGTGCTTCTTCTAATCCCAATACATTTCGAGCAAATTCAATAACGGCACATTGCATACCTAAACAAATTCCGAAAAAAGGAATGTTATTTTCACGAGCAAATTGAACTGCCTCAATTTTACCAGAAATTCCCCGAGAACCAAATCCAGGTGCAACTAAAATACCATCCAACTCTCCTAATTCCTTCGATATATTTGATTTTTTGAGTTTTTCGGAATGAATCCATTTTACATTTACTCTGGTTTCATTGGCAACTCCGGCATGTATAATTGATTCACTTATAGATTTATATGAATCTTTTAATTCCACATATTTCCCAACTAATCCAATAGTAATTTCATTAGTAGGGTTTTTGAGTTTGCTAAGAAAGGAAGTCCAATTGGATAAATCAGGAATTGATTTGGTTGGAAGACCTAGTTTTTCCAAAACTACTTTATCCAATTCTTCTGCTTGCATGAGCAAAGGAACATCATAAATCGATTCTGCATCCCTTGATTCAATAACGGCATTCATGGACACATTACAAAACTTAGCAATTTTTCTTCTTAGTGTAAGGTCTAATTCATGCTCGGTTCTACAACATAGTATATCAGGTTGCACTCCAAGCTCCATCATTTGTTTAACGGAATGTTGGGTAGGTTTTGTTTTCAATTCTCCAGCTGCAGCCAAATAAGGAACTAAAGTTAGATGAACAACAATACAATCCTTTTCAAATTCCCAAAGCATTTGTCGAACAGCTTCCACATACGGCAATGATTCAATGTCACCAACTGTACCACCAATTTCTGTTATTACAATATCAAATTTGCCTTCTTTTGAAACGGCTTGAATACGGTCTTTAATTTCGTCCGTAATATGCGGAATAACTTGAACTGTTTTACCTAAAAATTCTCCTCGTCGTTCTTTTTCTATTACAGCTTGGTAAATTCTTCCGGTAGTAACATTATTCGCTTGAGAAGTAGGTACATTTAAAAAACGTTCATAGTGACCCAAATCTAAATCTGTTTCTGCTCCATCATCGGTAACAAAACACTCACCGTGCTCATATGGGTTTAATGTACCTGGATCAATATTAATGTAAGGATCTAGTTTTTGAATGGTAACCGAATATCCTCTTGCTTGAAGTAATTTGGCTAATGATGCTGAAATAATTCCTTTGCCCAGAGATGATGTTACTCCCCCGGTTACAAAAACATATTTGGTTGAATTCGACATGAAAATAATTTGTAACTACGGGGCGCAAAGTTAATACATAGGAAGAGAAGGTGACGTATTTTTTATTAACAATTAGATAATTTTTTAATTATCTGAACAAAGAAATATTCCCTGTTTTTATCTTTTTTGTCCCATCAACATAAATTACCAACGCTTGATAGGCATAGATTCCGGAAGAACATTCCTCATTTTTGAATTTTCCATCCCAAGAAAAATAGATGTTTGCACTAGAAAAAACTTGAACCCCCCATCTATCATAAATGAAAAAATCAACGGATTCAACTGTTTCATCCACAATGATTGCGAATTGTTCATTTTGCGCGTTTCCGTATTGATTGGGACTAAAGGCAGTAGGGATAAAAACACCATCATTTTCAGGAACCACATCGATAATGGGGCAATTAAAACGCGTCGTGTCAGAGTCAAAAAAAACGGCCCCGTTTCCAATTTTGTTCCCCTGTATAAAAACTTCATAATATCCATTACCAAATGCACAACATAATCCATCGTTACCGGAATCATTGATAACAAATAGGATACAAGCCGTAGAATCGATACAAACGGAGTCTCCATGATGGGTGCCAGAAAGTATCAAGTTATTGTTTTCAAATAACTCCCAACTAGTTTCACTTGCAAAAAAATCGGGCTGAATAACAATACTCAGTTCTTTTTCGTGCGGCAAACATTGTGAAAAGTAACTGGTCACATGAATACATAAAAAGAACAAAATCAACTTGTATTTCATTGTTCAAATTTCAGAATAAATGTAATTCAAAAAACGAGGTCAGTTCTAAATTTTTAAACATTTTCATGCTTAGGCGGAAACATAACTTCGTATATTTTTTAACTATATTTGTTTGTGTCTAAATTAAGGTTATTATTTTTCCCGTTCTCTTTCCTGTACAAGAGAATTACCAATTTACGTAATTTCCTGTATGAAAAGGAGGTGTTACACGCTCAGACTATTCCGGTTAAGTCTATTGTTATTGGTAATTTATCAGTAGGAGGAACAGGTAAATCTCCGGTTACGATGTATCTTGCTAATCTGTTTTCATCTCAGTTGCATATTGCAATATTGAGTCGAGGATATGGGCGAAAAACTACTGGATTCATTGATGTGAATGAAAACGCGGATGCTAATGAAGTTGGAGATGAGCCCCTGATGTTTAAAAAAACGTTCCGAAATCATGTTTCAGTTGCTGTTTGTGAAAAAAGAAGCGAAGGGGTGGGGCAATTACTATTGAATCATCCTGAAACCGAGTTGATTTTATTAGATGATGCCTTCCAACATCGTCAAATTAAGGCAGGTTTTCATTTATTATTAACCACTTTTCATGATCCTTTTTTTACTGATTTCATTTTACCTGCTGGTAATCTGAGAGAATCGAGAAAAGGCGCAAATCGGGCTGATATTATTTTGATAACTAAATCTCCGGATTTAATTGATCAATCTACGAAAGAAAGGTATTTCAATGCTTTGGAAAAGTATAATAAACCTGTTTTTTTCTCGCGAATAAACTATAGTGAATTGGTTCCATTTACTCTTGGAGTATCCGAAATTAAACATGTCCTTTTAGTAACAGGGATTGCTCAACCAGTAGATATACACACGTACCTTCAAACAAAATATAAGGTTGACCATATTCAATTTCCCGATCATCATCAATTTACACCCGATGACATCGATAAAATTCATCGAAAATTTGATACCTTTGCATCATCTGAAAAGGCGATAGTAACTACTTATAAAGATTACATGCGTTTGTGCGGTAATATAAGTTTGTGGGGAATTGATCAATTTCCATGGTACTTTATACCTATTTCAGTTTCAATTGAGAATGAAAATGAGTTTATTAAATTAATACAGAATTATGTTGGAAAAAATTAAAGAATCAGCTGCGTATATTAGTTCAAAAACGAATGTTAATCCTACCATTGGAATCATTTTAGGAACCGGATTGGGAGGTTTAGTGAAAGAAATTAATATTATTGACACAATTCCTTATGAGGAAATTCCAAATTTCCCGGTATCCACTGTAGAAAGTCATTCAGGGAAATTAATTTTTGGAGAATTGGGTGGTAAAAAGGTTGTTGCTATGCAAGGGCGTTTTCATTATTACGAAGGGTATTCATTGCAGCAAGTTACATTTCCAGTGCGCGTAATGAAACTATTGGGAATTGAGCGTTTGTTTGTTTCAAATGCTTCTGGAGGAGTTAATCCCGATTTTGAAGTAGGTGAAATTATGATCCAAGATGATCATATTAATCTATTCCCTGGTAATCCGTTAATCGGAAAAAATATAGACGAACTAGGTCCACGTTTTCCTGATATGAGTGAGCCATATGATCCTGAAATGATTGAATTTGCAAAAACAATTGCTACGGAGAATAATATTAAAGTTTCTGTTGGAACGTATGCAGGATTAACAGGTCCAACTCTTGAAACTCCTGCTGAATATAAGTATGTGCGCAATGTAGGAGCCGATGCTGTTGGTATGTCTACTGTTCCAGAAGTAATTGTAGCAAGGCATATGGAAATACCTTGTTTTGCCATTTCAATTATTACGGACTTAGGTGTACCTGGAAAAATTCAAAAAGTAAGTGTACAAGACGTAATTGCCGTTGCGAGCCGACAAGAACCAAAAATGACATTGATAATGCGTGAATTAATCTCTCGAATTTAATGTATGGAATCAACATTAAGAGATAAATACGAGGTTGTAATTGGCCTTGAGGTACATGCACAAATGCTTACGAAATCGAAAGCATATTCAAGTGATTTGAATGAATTTGGTGCTTCTCCCAATTCAAATGTCAGTGTAATTACCCTTGGACATCCGGGTACTTTGCCACGTATGAACAAAAAAACGATTGAATTCGCAATCAAATTAGGGCTGGCTTGTGGATGTGATATTGCTGAAAATCAATATTTCGCGCGTAAAAATTATTTTTATCCAGATTTACCAAAAGGATATCAAATAACCCAAGACAAAACACCTATTTGTACAGGGGGTCAAATTTGGATCAAAACGGAAAATGGCCAAGAAAAAAGCATTGGTATTACACGGATTCACATGGAAGAAGATGCGGGTAAAAGTATTCACGATGTGGATGTTTATGACACATTAGTGGATTTAAATAGGGCAGGGGTTCCGCTCTTGGAAATTGTTTCCGAGCCAGATATTCGATCGTCCCAAGAGGCTTATGCGTATTTAACTGAGGTGAGAAAATTGGTTCGTTACTTGGATATTTGCGACGGAAATATGGAAGAAGGGTCCTTGAGATGTGATGCTAATGTTTCTGTTCGTTTGATTGGTCAAGAAGAATTTGGTACTAAAGTGGAGGTCAAGAATATGAATTCCATTCGGAATGTACAACGAGCCATAGAATTTGAAATAACTAGACAAATTGAGGTAATCGAAACAGGAGGAATATTAACACAAGAAACGAGAAGTTTTGACGCTTTGAAGGGCATTACGATTTCAATGAGAACAAAGGAAGCTGCAAATGATTATCGTTATTTTCCTGAGCCGGATTTACAACCTATTGTTGTTACCGCTTCACAAATTGATCTGGTAAAAGTAGAGATGCCGGCATTGCCTCGTGAACTTTTTCAAAAATATACTTCAGCATATGGATTGAGTGAGTATGATGCAACCAACCTTACGGATAATAAAGCGATTGCTTCTTTTTACGAGTCATTATTGATACATACTAAGAATTATAAAGCCGCTGCCAATTGGGTAATGGGAGATGTGAAATCATACTTAAACGAGAATGGGGTGGATATTTCCGCATTTCCAATTGAAGTAGCAAGATTAGGAGAATTGATTGAATTAATCGAATCAGGTAAAGTTTCTTATTCAATAGCTTCTCAACGTATTTTTCCTGAAATGTTGCTAACCAATGAATTATCTCCACTTGAAATTGCTGAAAAATTAAATTTGGTACAAGATTCAGATGAAAGAGCAATCTTAGCATTTATTCAGCAAGTTATAAACGAAAATCCTTCAGAAGTTACGCGCTATAAAAATGGTGAAAAGCAATTGACAGGGTTTTTCATGGGACAATTGATGAAAGTATCTGGAGGAAAAGCAGATCCTAAATCGGCGAATGCTCTTTTACGCGCTAAATTAGAAGAATAATTATGTGGAATAGAATTTGGTTTTTTATTTTATTGCTTGTTGGGTTCTCATGTTCAGATTCTGCTGAAAATGAGGAAGAAATTAAAAATAATTTTGAAATTTCTGGAGTAGTTAAAGGAGCTGCAAACAAGAAAATATTTTTGGTTAGCACCAATCCGGAAGGAAACCAAAAAGAGATGGCCAAAGCTATAATTGATGGGAATGGAAACTTTCAATTGATTGGACATATTGACCAGTTTGATGCGTTTCAATTAATACTTGAAAATGAATCTAAAGTACTTGAATTGGTTATTGCACCCAAGGATAATATTAAAATCAATACTTCTTACCAACAGTTTGATGTTGAACCAAAAATCAGCGGGGTATCATGGGCAAAGCAAGCTAATGAATTCACAAAATTAAAAAATGATTTTTTGGCCAAGCAGAATGCCTTTAGAAAAGAAAATCCAGGTATTACGAAAGAAGAATCGCAAGTTTTTTTGGATAATATTATGAAAGAACTCGATTCAAATGCAGTGCAATTGGTGAAGAAAAATAAAAAATCAGATTTTAATTTAGTTCTATTTTCTTTTTTAGCTCCTATTCAATCCATGGACGATTGGGATCCAACGCATTTAACGCTGATGCAAGAGGTTGTTTCAAATCTTAAAGCGAAATATGCGGAGTCACCTAGGGTTCAGATGATTGAGCAACAAACAGGGCAAATTGAGCGCATCTATCAAGAAGAATTAATGATGAAAGAAGGGAAAATGGATGCACCAGATTTCACCTTAAAAACTCCTGAAGGAAAAGAGATTAAACTTTCCATGCTTAAAGGTCAATTTGTTTTAATCGATTTTTGGGCGTCATGGTGTGGGCCGTGCAGACAAGAAAGTCCAAATGTTGTAAGGCTATACAATCAATACAAAGCGGATGGATTTACGGTTTTCTCTGTTTCTCTCGATGATAATGCGGATAAATGGAAACAAGCGATTCAAAAAGATGGGCTTGTTTGGCCCAATCACGGAAGCGATTTGCAGGGGTGGAAAACGCCTCTAACTCAATTGTATGGTTTTAATTCTATTCCTCATACCGTATTAGTAAACAAAGAAGGCAAGATTATTGGTAGAGGATTGCGAGGCGGAGCATTGGAAAATAAATTAAAAAAAATCTTTAACAAATGAAAAAGAACATTTTATTATACTGTTTTGGAATTTTAGGTTTGTTTTCCATACATGCACAATCTGAAATTCAAATTTCTGTAACAGGTACGATCGCCAATACTGATTTTAAAAAAATTGAATTGATCAGAATTTCCAATGGTGTAACAACTAATTTGATGGATTCCGATTTATCAAAAAATGGATCTTTCAAATTTATCGGAAAACTTCCAAGTGCTGATTACTATTATGTGAAATTAAATAACCAGCTTATTCCTTTAATTTTGAGAAACAACTCGGAAATAAAAATTTATGGCGATGGAAATAAATTAGATAAGTTTTGCAACATCGTTAATTCAGATGAATCTCAGCAATTAATGGAATTTCAACGTGCTGAAAATAGTTGGTTGAAAGTGTTGGATTCAGCTAACAAAGCAGTTCAAGTCAATCCTGCACGTCAACAAGAAATTTATAACCAAATTACACCTCGATACCTGGAATTTGAACAATTCAAACAAACCTATGTGCAAATGAATCAAAATTCAGCATCATTATTTCCAATGATAAAAATGATTGATCCTAATAAAGATTTTGACAATTATCAACTTATCGTTACTCAAGTTACGAATGCATTTTCTGAAAGTCCATCTGTTCAAGCTGAAAACGCAAGGTATCTCCAATTTAGAAAGAAATTAATTGATGATAATCCGTTGGCAAAGGGGAAAATAGCTCCTGATTTTGAAGAGTTAAAAACAGATGGTAAAACAAAAATGAAACTTTCAGATTTGAAAGGTAAGGTTGTATTGATCGATTTTTGGGCATCTTGGTGTGGCCCGTGTCGAGCTGAAAATCCAAATGTAGTAAAAACCTATGCTAAGTATAAAGATGCAGGATTTACAGTAATGAGTGTATCGTTGGATAGTGATAAAACAAAATGGTTAAGTGCCATTGAAAAAGATGGTTTAGTGTGGCCTAATCATGTTTCTGATTTAGGAGGATGGAATAGTAAAGTCCCTCAAAAATATGGAGTTAAAAGTATTCCATTGACAATATTAATTGATAAGGAAGGAAAAATTATCAACACCAATTTGCGCGGGCCAGCCTTGGAGGGTGAATTACAAAAAATCTACGGCTTTTAAATTGGAGGATAAAAAAAATATCTATTTCGCTTCTGATTTTCATTTGGGAGCACCTACCTATGAAAAAAGCTTAGAGCGTGAAAAACAAATAGTTTCTTGGCTTGATTCGATAAAAACAGATGCTGCTGAAATTTTTTTGGTCGGTGATGTTTTCGATTTTTGGTTTGAATATTCTCATGCCGTTCCTAAAGGATTTATAAGATTACAAGGTAAAATAACAGAGCTCACTGACTCAGGTACTAAAGTCCATTTATTTAAAGGAAATCATGATATGTGGATGTTTGATTATTTACCCAAAGAGTTGGGGATTGAACTTCATTCGGATACCGTAAAAAGATCGTTTTTTGGAAAATCGTATTTCATCGGTCATGGTGATGGTTTAGGCCCTGGTGATATGAAATACAAAATATTAAAAAAGGTTTTTAGAAACTCCTTTTGTCAATGGCTTTTTGCACGGCTTCATCCAAATTTCGGCATTGGTTTGGCAAGTTATTTTTCAAAATCAAGCAGAGCAGCAACCGGAAATGAAGATGCCATTTTTAAAAGTATTGAACAGGAGCGCCTCTATCATTTTTGTTTAGAGTATATAGTTAAAGAGCACATGGATTGTTTTATTTTTGGACACCGCCATCTTCCCTTGGATATTCCACTTGGTGATTCGTCACGCTATATTAATCTAGGTGAGTGGCTTTCACAAAATACCTTTTTAAAAATTTCACCTCAAGGAATTGATTTACTTCAGTTTATTAATGGTCAAATTTCTACTTATCAACCGATCAATAAACGTTGATTAAAAAGGAAAACCTAAACCAAAGTGTATAGCCGGAGGAAAGCGTTTAGGAAGCTTTTCAAGGGTATAGGTAGCCGTTTGTTCTGGTGTTAGGTTCGTTACCCCATCAAAATATTGAATTCCTTCATTTATGTAGTTGGTGCTATTTTCAAATATCCAGCGAGAACCTTTAGGAAACACTGGATTATAGATAGGAATTCCAATATCAAATCGAATTATAAAGAAACTTAAATCAATACGAATTCCTGTTCCCGCTGCAAATGCAATTTGTTTATAAAAATCAGGAGTAAAATTACCACCAACACGTTGAGGGTCAGCTTTGTTTGTCCAAATATTGCCAGCATCCATGAAAAAACATGATTTAAATGTTTTTGTAATATTAAAACGGTATTCAAGGGATAATCCCAATCGAATGTCAGCCACTTGTGTTAATGTTCTATTCGTGTCAAGGTAATATTTGTACAATCCAGGACCCAAACTTCGCGCTTTCCATCCTCTGTTATCATTCGCTCCTCCTGCATAGAAACTATAGTCATAGGGTAGGGATGTACTAGAATTTCCATAAGGCAAACCATATCCCGCTTGAACTCTACTATGCAAACTACTTTTTACATTAAACTTGTGTGAATAGACAAATTCATTATCCAAACGTACAAATTGGGAGTAGCCTAATCCAAATATTTTATATTGGTTTTGATCGTTTAATTCTTGATTAGCTCTGAACATCCAAGGAGTATTTCCCGCTAAATCTAGGGATGAACTAAAATAAATATCATCGTTGTTTTTACGTTTTCCTTCATCTCTTTTGGTATTATTCAATTCGTAAAAAATTCGAAAATCTTGCCATATGAATTGATTCGAATATGTGTTTTTTAAAAATGGATCATTTAACTGGTTAATTTTTGCTTCAAAATCCGGGCTTGGATTGAATAAAACATATTTTATCGATGAAGCAAAGGGAAGCCCAAATTGAATTAATTGCCATTTGTCTTCAATGAATTGCCAAGAATAGTTCAATTGAAAGATTTTTCTGTCAAAAATATCCCGTTTTTGAAAATTGTAAGCTGAGCTTATTACCGTCTGAGGTTTTTGACGCTTGGATAACTTGGTGACAGGTACAGGAAATAGACCTGGAATTTCTAATTTTAAAGACGGTCCAATTTCAAAGGTGTTAAAACTACGATTTGACGTTTGAATTACCTCCCCACTTTCAGTTCTGTCAAATACCGCCGGTTGAGACTCAAAACCACCTCCGAAAGAGAGAGTCAATTTTTCACCGCCTCGAAATAAATTTTTATTGGTATAATTGACCGATGCGGATAATCCAAGAAAGCCGTTTGAGTTCTTAAAACGAGGCTCGAAGCGAACGAGTTGTTTTTCTGCAGGAATTAAATAATAATGAACATCCACTTGATTTTTTCCTGGAATTTCTACCAAATAAGGTTTTATAGAACTAAATAATCCAAGCTGCAATAAGCTCTTGTATGATCGATCTTGGTAATATTCCTTATAGTTGTTTGTTTCTTCCAAGTAATTCTGAAGCTCCAAAAAGCTCGGCTTAATGGATGGTCTTTTGCCATTATAAGTAACCGTAACTTTTCGGATGGGATTTAATATTTTACCTTTTTCTGTGATTTTTTTTTCTTTTTTCTGATTGCTAGTATAATTGATTTTTTCATATCGATACGTCTCTGTGGTATTAACAAATTGACTCAAGAGGGCATCAGTTGGCTGCATACCTAATTGCTTGATTTTACCGCTAAAATTATTCTCATGTACAGTGTCACACAAGTGAAAAAAGGTATTTCGAACTGAAAAGGATTTATAAGGTGTACTTATAATATTACCATCTTGTTTAGAAAGTATTCGATCAGCAATTTGAATTCCTAATTTTACCGTATTCGTTTTCAATGAGGTATCTGCTTTATAACTAATACTGGAACTTGTAAAAGCATAGAATCCCTCATCCCTCATTTTTTTAGCTAATAAGGTTCTTAATTCATCTAAATAAAAACTATCAAACGGTTTACCGATAAAAGGATGTTCTTTTTGCTTTTGTGTTATGGATGTTATAAATCTGTTGGTTACAGCGATATAGTTCTTATTTGTGAAATCAAAATAGATGGAGTCAATTTTAAAAAGAGGACCTGTTGTTACCTCAAAGTTTGTTTGTGCTTCCTTTTTATACGCCACAGTGGCAGTAACATTGGCAAAATAATATCCTTTCTTTTTTAAATAATTTCGAATTTGCTCCTGTGATTTATTGAAGGGAACACTATCAAATATTACTGGTTTCTCCCCATATTTATATTTAAACCATTCACGAAAAAAGAGACGAGTAGAAGTAGTATCGATTGTTTTCTCAGTGTAGTATTCATATCCTTTTTCAATAGCACGATCTAATCTTTTTTTATTTATCGAAGCTTGTTTTATTCTTTTTTGTTCATTTTTTTCAGCGATTTTCTTGTTCAATCTAATTCTTTTTTTCGCCACATTTGCAGAATCAACTTGATTATAGGCCCAGAGTTTAAAACGAAATCCAAGTGTTCGATAATTAGGTTGAGGCTTGATTAGAAGGAGTAATTCTTCTTTAGTTACGTTGTTCTCTTTAATTAAACTGGCTAAATCGATTGAATTAGACTTTGATTGAGTGGTATCATAATTTGTATATCGAAGGGATAGTTTATTTTTTTTTAATAAATAATTTCCACTTGGGATATTCTTGGAAAGGTTACAACCAACCAATATCAGCACCAACGTAAAATAAAAATAGGTAAGTTTACAATTCCTAAACAGCATACTTGAACAAAAATACTAATAATTCGCTTTGATTTACGCATCGAAAAACATACAGCAAGCAATTCAGAAATTGAAAATGAATAAATTCCGTAAACTTGAAAACCAATTCATAGTTGAGGGAGATAAGTTGGTACAAGAAGCTTTAATTTGGGCGCCCAAAAAAATAAAAACAATCCTGCTTACGGAAAAATCAGAAATAAATCCACGCACCCTTGATGGATATTCTGTGCTAGCCATATCAGAAAATGATTTGGCTAAAATTTCTAGTCAGCAAGCTCCTCAACATTCTTTGGCGGTATTAGAGAATTTAACTGATTTTCCAATTGAAAAACAATCGGATAAAATCGTGTTAGCTTGTGATGGAATTCAGGATCCTGGAAATTTTGGTACGATAATTCGAACGGCAGATTGGTTTGGTATATCAACAATCATTGCTTCTAAGAATACCGTTGATATTTACAATCAAAAAGTAATTCAGTCGAGCATGGGATCTATTTTTAGGGTTCAAGTGAACTACGTTAATTTACCTGAATGGCTTAACAATTCTACTCGATCGAAAATAGGAACGTTGTTAAATGGTAGTAACATATTTGAAGTTCAAGTAAATGAACCTTGCGTGCTTATCATTGGCAGTGAGGGGCAAGGAATTACACAACCAGTCAAGGATTTATTAGATGTTTCTGTAACTATTCCTCGAATTGGAAAAGCTGAATCCTTAAATGCTTCAGTGGCAGCTGGAATTGTCTTGGCTCAATTATCAAAATAATCAGAATTGATGGATTTATCCTTTCGAAATAATCGGTTTCCCAAAAAAGGAAGTATTTTAATTTCAGACCCGTTTTTGGCAGATGGTTATTTTACTCGTTCTGTAGTTATTTTGTGTGATTATTCAAATTATGGTTCCTTTGGATTAGTGTTAACGAATTATTTGGAAATTGATTTTTCAACTATTGATGCTTCCTTTCCGATTCCTAATGCAAAAGTTAGCGTAGGAGGTCCAGTGGATACTGAACATTTATTTTATATTCACCAATTCGGTTCTGACATTGAGGAGTCAATTTTAATAAAGGAAAATTTGTATTTTGGAGGTAATTATTCTCAATTGCAGCAGTTATTGCAATTAAATAAAGAGAATGAAAAAAAAGTTCGGTTCTTTCTGGGTTATGCCGGATGGGGGGCAACACAATTAGTTGAGGAACTGAAGGAAAATGCATGGATTGTAGTAGATAATATTTCAGTTGAAGAAATAATGAACACGGATGAACCTGAATTTTGGAAGTATTGCCTTGAAAAGCAAGGAACTAGATTTAAGATTATTTCACAATTCCCATTAAATCCAAATGAAAATTAAGTTTCTTTTATTCGTTTTTTTAGTCGGAATTTTTTTCCAAATAAATGGGCAAGATTCTTCCATGCTTCGCTTGAATGATATTCGAATTCTCGCTTCGCACAACAGCTATAAACGATTACCTAATCCTAAATTAATTCGATTTTTAATGAAATTCAGAAAACAGTTGGGACCAGAAAATGACCCAATTCAATTGGATTATGGCCATTTACCATTGGATGTTCAACTTTCTGATTATGCCATTCGCGGACTAGAACTTGATGTGTATCATGATCCTAATGGAGGATTATATAGAAAGCGAAAATTGAATCGATTCATAAGTGGACAAAAAATAAAATGCAATGATCCGATAATGAAAAAACCAGGATTCAAAACATTACATATTCCGGATGTTGATTTTGAAACTAATTACCTTACTTTTATTCAGGCCTTGACCGAACTTAAACGATGGTCGGATAGAAACCCCAATCATACACCCGTTTTTATCAATGTGGAAGCAAAGGGAAGTTCAGCAGCTAATGAATCGCGTTTTTTGCGTTTTATTGGATTTAAAAAAGCCATTCCCATGGATAGCATGGCTTACCTTGCTTTGGATTTGGAAATAAAATCAGTATTTAGTGAGGATAAATTGCTTACTCCTGGGGATTTAAAATCTAATTTCCCAAATATTAAAAATAGAATTTTAACTATGGGATGGCCGCTCTTGTCAGAAATGACGGGTAAATTCATCTTTATTTTACAAGGGGATTATGATGAAATTTACAAAGAAAGTTTAAAAAGGGGAGAGGAGAGGCCTATGTTTGTATATGATGAACCCGGTGGCGATAACACTGCATTCGTTATCATGAATAACAGCCTAGGAAAGGAAAAAGAAATAAATGAATTGACTAATCTATACATTGTTCGATCAAGAACCGATGCGGGTACGATTGAGGCACGTGAAAAAAACTACTCGATTTATCAGTCTGTTTTAGAAAGCAATGCCCAAATTATTTCAACAGATTACTATAAACCTGATTTACGTTTTAGTGATTATCAAATAAGATTAGACGGAGTTAAAAAAATAGTACCCTATATTCTTCGAAAACATTGAATGGACCTACATGTCACGTTTCAGCCATCCTCTTTTTATAAAATAACTCAAAAGTAAGATTCCAATTAGGAACATGACACCAACCACGGTATAATAACCATATTTATATTTCAATTCAGGCATGTTTTCAAAATTCATTCCATACACCCCAACAATAAACGTTAGCGGAATGAAAATCGAACTTACGATGGTTAACACTTTCATAATTTCATTCATGCGTTGACCTTGAACGGCGTAATACAAATTTGCCATACCATCTAAAATTTGCTTATTGGCATCAATTTCATCTAATACGGTTAAGCAGGAATCTTTTAAATTTCTAAAATGTAATTTGTTATTATTCTCAATTAAATTACTGTCGGCGGATTGCAGTTGATAAGTAATATCTCTCATGGGTTGAGCTATTTTTCGCAACTCAATTAATTTTCTTTTTTCGATTTCAATTTCTTTCAAAATATTTTGGCCATTTCTAGTAAGAATAATGGTATCCAATTCGGCAATTTTATCTGCAATGGTTTCAATAACCTCAAAATAATTATCAATTATTGCCTCCAGTAATCGAAATAATAAAAAATCAGCCTGTTTAGTTCTAATTTTTCCTCGAGCATTTTCAATTCGATCACGTACATCGGTAAAATGATCAGATGATTGTTGTTGAAATGAAATAAGGTAGTTTTTGCCAAGAATAAAAGAAATATTCTCTTGTATTAATAATTTTGTATTGGATTCTGAAGGTAATGCTGAATTTATGCTAAAAAACATATAAGTGGAATATTCCTCCACTTTTGGTCGCCTAGAAGGAAAATAAACATTTTCGATATTTAACTTTTCTATTCCAATATTTCGACATAACGTTTCAATACTATCCTTGTCTTTTAATCCATGAAAATTCAACCAAGAAACAAAATCATCGTCCAATTCTGTTTGGTGAAATTGTTCTTTAAAGTAAGCAGGAGTCTCTCTTTTTAGTAAATAGAATTCCTTGTTATACTGATATAATTGACAATGTTGCGGTTTATTCGAAGTTTCCATAGTTAAAGTTTATTCATAAGCAACTTATAAATACTAATCATGCTTTCAATATCGGATTTGAAAACCGTTTCTCTATTGGTGTGAACATGATTTTCTGGGGCTCCAATAAAGCACCAATCTATCGGTAAATGACTTTTTTGTAACGTACTGCCATCACTACCACCGCTGGATTCAACTTCAAGTTGGTACTTCATGCCATTTTCATTACAAATATCCAGTATTTTATTTAGAAAGACTCTTCTTGGAATCAATGAATCACGAAGTGATATAGCAACACCACCGCCGTGTTTTACTCCATTGGTTACCCAAGTGATATCAGCAATCAGTGCTTGAGTAGTCCCATATAATTCGAATAATTTATTTGCACAATACGCCACTGAATTCCCGCCATGTTCCTCATACGTAGAAAAAACGATTGCTCCATTTTCAATGGTTTCTGCTACGTTAAGTGCAACATAAACTCCTAATCGATTGTCTAGATAAGGTGATTGAATGTAGCTTGCATTTTCTACAAAATTGGGTTGGTAACTTAGCAATGTTCCTGGATCAATTTGTCGATCAAAAATACATTTCAATTCACTGTCTCCATCCGGATATTCAAACAACATTACTTCTGTTTGTATTGTGCCTTTTGAATCGTGACCAACCAAATTCATGGATTCAGTGAAAACAGGACTTCCAACAGGAATGAGATTATTTTCATATCCAACCATATATCCGATTGTATCCACATGCGAATAAATAACTGTTCTCGGTGTTCCAAAAATCAAAATTAAACAATCGTGCTTTTCTGGCTCATAAATGAAGGTAGGTTGGCACTTCCAATTTTTCATGTTTTGTTCGCAATATGATTTTACGAAGTGCGTGATTCTACTTTCATCTCCGGATAGGCCTTGAATAGAAATAAGTTCTTTCAGTAATTCCATAAATTATTGTTTTGCGTTTATTATCCAATTTCTCCCCATAGGTCCTTCGCAAAATAATAAATCCAAGATACTTAAATTGCTTTGAAAAATAAAACGATCAGCAAAAACTTGAATGTATGGTTTATGATTGTTTATTCTCCCCAAATATTCATGTTGCTCTACAGAAATGGTTTTATTCGAGTCTAATGAAATGGTTTCTAAACTCCAGCATTGTTGGAAAAATTCAAATATGGATTGGTTTAATTCAAGCAACGAATCGTGTTTCGTAAATAATAGACTTTTGATTTCCTGATCGTAGAATTCAAAATAGGGAGCATTTTTATAAGCACTTTCGATGGATTTCCAATGATCTAGTTGCCAATTCTCCGTATATACAGGAGTGATTTGATTGGTAAGCGACTTAGATCCAGCTGTTTTAGCAACAGGAATAGATAATTGTTGTATTCCATTACCTGTTAAAATTTCACATCGATTTCTAAATGATTGTTTCACATATAGTTCAGCCCCACCAATACAAGTTGATTCTGAAGCGCAAAGGGATTGCAAATAAGTAATTGACGGAAAATAACTGGTTGGGAAATAAACCATTAATGTATCAACTTCAATATTCTCCCCCAACGCACACCTAAATAGGGGCTTTTTGAAAACCAAACCAAGGATGCTCTACCTACAACATGATCTTCAGGAACAAATCCCCAGATTCTTGAATCTGCCGAATTATAACGGTTATCACCCATTAACCAATAGTAATTCATTTCAATCGTATATGTATTCGTTTTTTTACCATCGATATAAATACCATCCTTTTTTTCTTCTAATGTATGTCCTTCATACGCTGTAATGATTCTTCGATACCATGCAATATTTTCCTTTTTAAAATCAACCACTTTTCCACGGTAAGGAATTTGAATTTTGTGAAAATCAGTGATCGTATTATCGATAGAAAAATCATTAGGGAAAGTCCGTAAATTATCTAATGCCAATTTATTTTTACTTGTAGACTTTGAGGCTTTAGCTAGGATAAATTTCGCTTTTGGAAAATCTTTTAATATGCTGTTTTTTTCTTTCAATGAAATATTAAATGCATAAAATTCCTTGATTGGATCTACATTATATTGCAATGAAAACTCCATTTTGTCTGAAAACTCCATCATTTGGGGAGATTTGAAGTCTCCTCTTTCTGCCTCCAAGCCATATTTTTGAAACATATCTTCAGCCGACGGGAAAGTGGCTGTTGATTTATCTACAAAATAAAGAAGACATTGGTTATCTGCAACAAAAGCTTTTTTATCATTTACGTACAGTACAGAATTTTTAATTTCAATCCAATCTTTTGGAATTCCAACACATCGTTTGATATAATTTTCACGTTTATCAACCGGTCTATCAATCAAACCAAAATGTTCGATATAATTTAAGTCAGAACCAGGAATGCCTCCACGGCAATAAGTTATACCTTCTCTCATTCCATTTCGTGCTTTTTCTTTCCATTTTGAACTATTTTTTATAAAATCCTGTCCAAAGGAGTCGATAAATTTATCTTTTGCCTCGAATTCATATTGGTACTTATATTTTTGAGCAATTTCACCGATTAATGCCGCGTTTTCCTCCTGCCAATAGTATTTTGCTTCATCATTTACTATTCCATGATAATCATGCCCCATTAACCCGTCTGGCATTCTTGGATCATACACAGCGGTATCACCAGAAGGATAATTAAATACGACAACGTCATTTCTATTCACCTCACTCATGCCCGGTAACCGGAAATAGGATCCTTTTTCTAATGTTGTATATGATCTGATGTTCACCCATGGAACGGTATTATGAACCAATGGATAGGATAGGGGAGTTACGGGTACTTTGGATCCGTATGCCAATTTATTCACGAATAGAAAGTCACCTACCAATAATGTCTTTTCCATAGATCCTGTTGGTATTTGAAAAGGTTCAAACACATAAGTTCGAATAATTCCAGCTGCAATTAAAGCAAACCAAATTGAATCACCCCATTCTTTAACTAAGGTTTTATCTCCCGTTTTGTCCTTTTTGAAAAGACCGACCAAATAAGTTAGAAGATGCCCCAAAACAGGTAAACTTAAAAACAAAATTAAATGGTCGCTCCATGCTCGAGCTGCGCGATCTTTTTCCTTAGCCCAATTCGTTTCTGGAACGCATGGGTCACCGTTTAAACCAATTTGATACATTAAATAATAAGGGAATAGGATTCCTTGAAGCGTGTCAGCTAGGGAGAAATAGCCAAATTTTCGAAAATATGAAATATTTAAGGTGGCTAACATCACTAGATGCACACCAGGTACTATCATTAGCAACGACCACCAAGGTTTATTACATGCAATTTTAAAAGCTACATAATAATTATAGCCTGGTACAATCGCTTCCCATGATTTTCTTCCTGCAGCAGGAAACGACATCCACCAGCATGCAAGATAAGGGTGAATTAAAATTAGGCTGTAAAAATAAATGAATCCCATAATTTGGTTATGAATTTAAAACGTTTGACATTGTGAACACCCCTTTTTTACCATTAATCCATTCAGCTGCTACAACAGCACCCAATGCAAATCCAATCCGATTATGTGCTTGATGAGTCATTAATATTGAATCAATTTCAGATTGATAGATAACAGTATGTGTTCCGGGTACCTCTGGCTCTCGAATTGCTGTAATGGGTAAAATAGAATCAGAAACTTCAGGTTTTACTCCTTCGCCAGATTTCCAATCGTCATATGAATCGTTGTAAGCAATTATTCCTTTCGCAATCTCAATGGCTGTTCCACTGGGTGAATCTAATTTTTGTAAGTGATGAACTTCAATCACCTCAGCATGATAGTCGGCATTTCCTGACATTAATTCGGCGAGTCTTTTATTCAACTCAAAAAATATATTAACCCCTAAACTAAAATTTGGGGCATAAATCATACTTCCATTCAACTCATTGCACATGGTTTTTATGGTTTCTAACTCATGATGCCAAGCTGTAGTTCCAACTACGATAGGAATATGATTGTTGAAGCAATGAATTATATGTTTGGTTGCTAAATCAGGGGTTGAAAACTCAATCGCAATATCACAATTCGAAAGATCAGCCTTATCCACTGGATTTGAACTATTTACAATAGCTTCTATGCTATGTCCCCTTTCCAATGCGATTTTTTCAATCGCTTTACCCATTTTTCCGTATCCTATTAGCCCGATTTTCATATATAATGTAATTACTAAATTAGTGAAAATTGAATTGTAATGACAAGCCAACTCGATTGAATTGAAGCATTTTTGGTTTTATTAGCAAACTGATGTCATTGGAAACATCAAATTTCACAAAATGTGCTTCCACACCGGCATCGGCAATTTGAAAACCATATAAGGCAAAAAAAGCCAACATGGATAAATCTCTCCAATCCAAATATTGTCGATGCAATGTTAAAAGTGCTTGATTGTCATAGGCTTCCCAAGTTGGATTTTGAAGTCCACCCGCTAATCTGCTTTTATATTCTGTTTTAATACTCGATTGAGTAAGTTGGTTTTGTACAAGGAAATAAGAGGCTGCACCCAAACTCCCATAAATAATAGGAACTTTCCAATAGGCCTTTTTTTTACCCTTTGGCATTGCTAAATGATTGTAGATTTGTCCTGCTCCTGGAAGGCAAGCAGACAATATCACAGCTTTTTTTACCGAATGTTTTTGAGTGGTATCAAGGTCGTTTTTTTCAATGACCATTTCTTGAGCAGAACTACAAAAGCCCAACATAAGAAACATCCAACAGCCAACAACAAGGCGCATTAGCTTTTCAAAGTTTGAATTATACGATTTAATTCTGCCTCTGAATTAAAATTCAGGGATATTTTTCCTGAACCATTTTGAGACTTTACAATGCTCACTTTAGTAGATAAACGATCCGATAAAAAATCTTTAAATACAAGTTGATTTTTGGTCAGACCAATTTTTTCAACAGGTTGAAAAACAGGTGACTTTGAGGAGGTTTTTGTTAATGATTCAATTTCACGTACTGAAAGATTTTCGTCCAGAATTTGTTGGTATTTTTCTACCATTTCCTCCTCACTTTCACAGCTCAAAAGTGCTCTAGCATGCCCCATTGAAATTTTGTTATCGCGAACCCCAGCTTGAATGGTTGCTGGAAGTTTCAATAATCTTAAGAAATTCGCAATACCAGACCTTGATTTTGCTAGTTTTTGACTTAATTGTTCTTGAGTTAAATTACATTCTTGAATCAATCGGTCGTAAGATAATGCAATTTCGATTGCATTTAAATTCTCACGTTGAATATTCTCAACCAATGCCATTTCTAACATGGCCTGATCATTGGCAACGCGAACATAGGCCGGAACTTCGGTAACTCCTGCAATTTGACACGCTCGAAATCTTCGTTCACCAGAAATTAATTGGTATTTATCACGTCCCATTTTCCTTACGGTTAATGGTTGTATGATACCATGAGTTTTTATTGATTCTGCTAATTCTAAAAGCGCTTCCTTCTCAAAATGAGTCCTTGGATTAAAAGGATTTGCTTCAATATCAGTTACAGCAAGCATAGAAATTGACCCGACTAATCCAGCTTGACTTGATTTCGTTGTGATATCAGTATTGGAGTTTTCAAGTAGTGCACTTAGTCCTTTTCCGAGTGCCGGTCTTTTTTTAGCATTAGAGCTCATGGTCAAATTCAATTTTTTTATCGTCGTTACCAATTCGGGTTAAATTGTTCTTTTGTAGTATTTCTCTGGCAAAATTAAGGTAATTGATCGAGCCTTTACTTCCTGCATCATACATGACGATAGTTTGTCCGTAGCTTGATGCTTCACTTAAGGTAGTATTTCTGTGAATTAAGGTATCAAAGACCAATTCCTGAAAATGTGTTTTAACTTCGTCAACCACTTGATTTGCAAGCCTTAATCTAGTATCGTACATCGTCAACAATATTCCTTCAATTTCTAATTCTTGGTTTAATCTTCCTTGAATTATTTTGATTGTATTCAAAAGTTTACTTAACCCTTCCAATGCAAAAAATTCACATTGAACAGGAATCATTACTGAATCAGCTGCTGTAATTGCATTTACGGTAATCAGTCCCAAGGAAGGCGAACAATCTATTAAAATAAAATCATAATCATCTTTTATTTTTTCAATTGCCAAGCGAAGCATTTTTTCACGGTTTGGCAAATTAATCATTTCCAATTCAGCACCAACCAAATCAATGTTAGATGGAAGAATAGATAGATTGGGACTCGTTGTTTGAACAATTAATTCTTTCGGATCTTGATCATTCACTAAACAATCATAGATATTTCGAGTTGTATTTGGGTCTAACCCTAAACCAGAAGTTGCATTTGCTTGAGGGTCAGCATCAATTATGAGTGTTTTATACTCAAGTACACCCAAACAACCTGCTAGATTTATCGTAGTTGTTGTTTTTCCAACCCCGCCTTTTTGATTTGCAATTGCAATTACTTTTCCCATGATTTTATTTGAATATAAAATTACTGTTCTTTTCCATGATTTCCGAATCTTACTACCTAATTTTATTAACTAAAAACCAACAATTAGCCAACCAACTGTTAACGTTGAAAGGGATATTTTTATTTCTTTTTATGAATGTAATGATTAACTTTAAAAATAATACATAGGGAAAGAGAATGAAAAAAGGTGTTGTCGTATTTTTATTTAGTTTCATACTTAATTCAATAGTGGCTCAGCATCCTATTGGGGACAAATTGGAACAATTGTATTTTCAAGAACATTATGGGATTGTTTACCGAAAAGCGAAAAAACTAAGAGAAAAAGAAGAAACGAAATTATTACTTGCCCCCACGTATTATTTTGCGTTAACTACCTTGCAAAAAAGTGCAAATACATATTGGCTAAAACAAAATTTAGATCAACCAAAAGTGGCTATTTCTTTATTAAATGGAATGAAAAAATCCAATGAAGGTAGGCAATTTCTAGAGGCTCATTCCTATGAGTTGGAAGGATTAAAACAAGATTTGCTAAACTGGTTATCTGAATTAAATCAAACGAAATTAAAGTCAAATGTGAATGGATATGCTAAATTAATTGATTCTTTCTTTGCCGATTTAGAACTAACCAAGTATGCGGAAGGATCATCCTCAAAAAATGACAACATTTCTAATTATAAAGGGATTTCACAAGCCAGAATGGATGTAGCTGAATATGCAAAAAAACAGCTTGGAGTAAAATATGTTTGGGGAGGCGAAGACCCTACAGGTTTTGATTGTAGTGGTTTTACTCAATTTGTAATGAAAAATAAAGGAATAATATTACCTCGAACTGCAGGTGATCAATACCTCAAATCAACTAAAGTAGATGTACTTAATGTCCAATGCGGGGATTTGGTTTTCTTTAAAAATGATGGACGAATTTCACATGTTGGAATGGTCATTTCAAATAGAGGAGAATCTGTAAAAATGATTCATGCTAGTTCGAGTATAGGAATTAGTATAATAGAAATAAATCAATCAACCTATTGGAAACAACGATTATTTGCTTACGGCACTTTTTTAAATAACCGATAAAAATCTGTAGCGAAAAAAACAAAAATTAATCCACCCATTAGCAGTTGTGCCCAAGTGAAATATAAGGCATTGAATTGATTAAAATAAATCAATAAACCTAAGTAAATAAGGATTATGATGGTTGATAAGCACAAAAACTTAAAATAATAAGGGTGTACAAGTGTTTTTAATTTGATTAGCCAATAGCTCAATAATAAAGCGATAAAGAGTATCAATTCATATTTCCATAAGGATAAAAACCAACTCATATTCAAATTTAAAATAGTTGAAAAACTGAATATTAAAGAAATCCATGAAAGTTTTATTTTTACGTTGCTTTTTAGTCCAATAAGTTGTATAACAATAAGTTGAATACACCAAGAACAAGTGAGTATTGAAATTGTAATTGAAACAGTGGTTATTTTAGTTAGTAAAAAATAACTAGAAAAAAATGCAAAAATGAGGGAGATTAACAATAATACGAGTGGCGATTTTGAAAAAAAATTAAGCATTTTCTCTTCTTGATTTTTCGGTGGCACATACTAAATTCCAAAGTGCTCGAGCACCAACGTTAGCATCCCAATCACCTGATTCACCTGGTGATACTTCATTTAGGTCAAAACCAATTATTTTTTTTCCGCTTGCAACTAGTTTAAAAAATAAAAAAGTGATTTCCTCTAATTGAAAACCTCCTGCAACAGGGGTTCCTGTATTTGGACATAAAGAAGGGATCAAACCATCGATATCAAAACTAATATAAACATGTTCTGGGAGTTCAGAAATAATTTCATTTACTTGATTCGACCAATGAATGCCATTGAACGTTTTTTCTTTTATGTCCCAATCAAAATAGGTTTTGATTTTTCCATTTGAATTTTCAATGAGATCGATTTCAGATTGTGCTACATCTCGAATTCCAACTTGTACCAATTTAGATAGGTTACAACAGTTTTTAACCACATTAAACATGATACTAGCATGAGACTGTTCAAAATTCTCATACCCATCTCTTAAATCTGCATGAGCATCAATTTGTAAAATACCGAAATTGGAATAGGATTCATCAAGTGCTTCAATTAATCCTAAAGGTGTAGAATGCTCTCCACCTAATACGGCAACAATTTTATTTTTTTTAATTAAATCAAGTGCTCTTTCTTTCAGGTTGATTTTCATCGCCTGTTGAGCTGCATTTATATTGTCTAAAAACAAGCGAAAATCTCCAACTTCTGTTGCGCCGGATTCTAAATGTTGAATATAATCAATGGATTGCAAACAAAACTCTTCGTTAATATTCTCCCAATCTTGTGAAATGGGAGTTAAAAACACACGTGTTTGGTAAGCATTCTTAAGCAAAGGATGAAAATAATCTAATTGAGTCGATGCATCTAAAATTGCTTTAGGACCTTTACTTGTACCTTTTCCATAAGAGGCAGTTGCATCCCAAGGAACTGGGATAATGATAATATCGGCATCATTTTCTTGTACAGGAAACCCAAAAATATTCCCATTCGAAATACCAACACCATTTGGATCAAAATCAGCCATACTATTCTTTACCGTAATCAATTAATATTTCAGCACGCCTATTCAAGAATTTACCTGTTTCGGTTGTATTCAAGAATTTAGGTACTCCAGCGCCATAAAAGTTTATTTCAATCTTTTCGGGTTTTACTCCTTGTGAAATTAAATAGTTCTTAACAGTATTAGCCCTTTTTTTGGATATTTCAATGTTTCTATTTCGATCCCCAACATTATCTGAATGACCTGCAATGATAATCTTTGCATCCGGATTTGCCTTCAATAATGCGCTTATTTCATTTATTAATGACTCTTCTTGATCCAGAATGTCACTTTGCCATTTACCAAAATGAACATCAGTTAAACTTGAATATCCTTCTGGCGCATCAAAATTATAATCTTTATTAATGTATGGCTTTATGGTATCGATTATTGGTTTTATTGACAGAGAATCCTTTTTGCCGTCATTTTTTGGAGTATTATCTGCAATATTATCATTTCCTTTTATCTTTTCAGGACATCCATTTAATTTTTCAATCCCCGGTTCATCTGGACATTCATCATAGAAATTCTTAATTCCATCCCCATCTGTATCAATGTTTTTTAAACTACGGCCCTTGATATCAACTAATGCACCTGGCTCTGTATCTAATTCAAAATCCAAATAATTAATAACCCCATCTTTATCATCATCTCCTAATTTTTTAGCTAATTCCTCTTTTTCAAGTTTCAACTTAGAATTTTCATCCTCCAAATAACGCATATCAGGATAACAAGGAGAAAATGCCCAATCATAATGTTTTTTATTTTTTCCTAAATAATAATTGACTCCTACGGTAGCATTTGCAATAAATCCATCAAATCCCCTTTTATAAACCGGACTGGTCATGTCAAAAGTATATTGTTGATAGATATGCCAAATAAATGAGGCGTCAATGTTTATCGCAATTCGCTCATTTATTTTAAATTGAGGTGTAAATCCAAATAAGAAATTAACCATGCGGTCGGATAAATCCTCTTGTTTGTTTGTTAGAATAGATAATCCACCCCCCACATGAAAAAGCAAACTTACTCGTTCTGAAAAATTCTCAAAGGTAAAAATACGACCCAAGTCAAAAACTCCTTGAATTGAAGTACGATAGTAGTTAGATTTAAAGGGTAAACTATTTCCATTTTGTCCAACAATATCATTGGCTACACGGTCATAACCGGCATCTAGTTTTAATCCAAATTTATTGTTAAACATATACCTTCCACCTGCCGAAGTATGGAAAAATGAAACTGTATTAGACCAATAACCAGGTGAATAAGGTTTTACAGGGTTTGTTCCACCAAAACAAGCGTCGATGGACCAACTATTATCCGTTTTTTGGGAAAAGCCCTTGGAAGGGATAATTAGTAGGCCAACTATGAAAATGAGAAATTGTTTCATGCAGAAAATCTTTGAGAGGTAAAAATACAATTTTTTTGTTACACTTGAATGAGTAGAATGTTTGATTCGAATGGGTTAATATCCTCTAAAATTTCATCTAGATTTTTTAAACTTCCGTTTGAACAATATTGAAAAAAATGAACTACTCTTTCTTGGGTAGAGCCATTGGGGAATAATTTATCTTTGATCTGCTCAATTTGATTTAGAGAAACTGAATATTTTAAATTAGTCTGCTTTTCTAATTTTTGAATTAATTGGTTTACCGATTTTTCTATCGATTTCCATTCTGCATCAACCATTTTCGTATTGCCAGGGGCGAATTTTTCAAATAGAACTTTAGCAGATTCTTGCGCTTGATCAATTAGATCTTGAGTTCCGTTCCAATCAATAGTTTCTTTATTGGAAAGTAAAAATGTCTTTCTCAGATCCTCTTTAGTAAAATTAGCATAATCCAAAAAAGAAAAATCGAATTTCTTAAATTTATCGAGGAGTGGTTTTTCTATAATAAATAAAGATACTCGATTAACAAGAATGGGATAGGGAATTGAAAATGCATCAAAAATCCCCTTTAATTGCATCCAATAATTTAATTCACCTGGTCCACCAACATAGGCTAAATTGGGTAAAATAAGTTCTTGATAAATTGGACGTAAAAAAACATTGGGAGAAAAAAATTCTGGATGATTGTTTATTTCTTCCAGTATTTGAGATTTTGTAAAACTAATTTCATTCGTTGTAAATCCGTTTTCAGAGGGTGATATCTTAGATCTTTTACCTTCTTGTAAATAAAAGAGATTGATTGGCTGAATTTGAGCTTGTGGCGTAATCTCTTGATCTAATAGCCACTGATTTGTTTTTGAAACAGATTTAAAAGTAACAGATTCATTGATTTCTTTTTCAAAAATCGGAATCATTTCTTTTTTCAATATTTGTTTATTTGGATCCAAAATCAATAACCCATATTTCTGAAAAATGGCATGTATGAAATGAAACATTCCTTCGGCTAAAGAATTTCCAGAAAACGACTGAATTTTTTGTTGAATTTCATCGAACTCAGCAGAAGAAAATAACCTTATGAATTCTTCTTTACATAACTCAAATTCATTGTTTAATGAAAAGTTTCCTGTTGCTCCAGTTTCATTTGTTTCCCAGCGTAATTTTTTATTATAAATGGTTGTTTCCGAAATTTCTTCTTTATCATGGTCTTCCGTAGCCATCCAAAAAACGGGAACAAAATGATGAGAGGCATATTTTACATTCAATTTTTGGCACAATGAAATGACATGAAGAATCTTGTACATAAAATAGGAAGGACCGCCAAAAAGAGTTAATTGATGACCCGTAGTGATCGTAAATGTATTTTCTAAGGCTAATAAACTGATGTTATTTGTTATTGTTTCAACCGGTTCTATTGCTTCATATTGCTGATGGAAAGCATTAACCATACATTCTCTTTTTGCAGGAGTAAAATGTATTTTTTTTAATTGAATTTGTTGTATGAAATTTTCTTCATTGAAAGGTAATCCAATAAAACTAGATAAAGCTTCTTGGTTCTCAGCCAATTTAAGTTGCTGGTCACTATACATTTTAAACGTATGGCGAGGATAGGATTGTATTTTCATAGATGTATAACAAAAAAAAGACTACCCGAAGATAGTCTTTTCAATTCGTTTATAAGTTCAACTATTTAATTAATGAGGTAAACGTTGAATTTGCAGCAAATCGTAAAAACTCTTTATCTTTTGACGCTTTCTCTTTTAAACTTGCATTTTTTGCTAATGCGTTTTTCAAATTAGAAAGTGCAGCATCATCATTATTTAAACGAGTGTTCGCAATTGCTTTTAAGTAATATGATTCAGCCGTTTCTTTCGTTAGGGAAGCATCTATCGTTTTGATAGCATCTTCTGATTTCCCATTTAATAACTGAGCTAATGCTAAATTAAACGACTGGTACCCTTTTAATTGGGTAACTGCATCAGCATATTTTCCTCGTTTGATTGAATAGAAACCTAAATTATGTTTAGCCTCAGTTAAATTATTTTTATCTAATAATTTTTTTGCTAATTCATAATCTCCTTTTTTACCAGCAACAGCAGCTAAATTATTTTTCAACTCTGGGCTATTATCGATCTTACTTGATTTCTCAAAATTAGACTTAGCTTCATCATATTTAGCTTGTTCAAACAAAACAACACCTAAATTATTTAACACTAATTTATCTTCAGGACTAGAAGTTAATGCAGTAGTATAAATAGTTTGTTTTGTTTTTAAATCATTCGTTAGTGTAGCAGCTTGGATTAATTCATCTAGTTTTAACGAAGATGGGTTCGATGCACCAATTGATTTCAATTCATCATCTGAAAAACCAATAACAGAATACGTAACAACAACCTCAGCTCTTCTTAATTTAGGGAAGATGTCTTTTTCTATTTCATTATAAACTTTAGAAATATCTTTAATTTTTTTCTCTCTTGAATCTAAATCTGATGTTTCTTTGATGATACGAATAATCATGCTTTGCTCATCCGTCGCTAATTTACTTTCTTTTAATTTAGCTTGAAATCCTTCAAAATCCTCTCCTAATCCTTTTGTTTTTTCTAAAAGTTTAAGATCTAATTTCGGGTATTTAGCATCCTTTAAAATAGTTTCAATCGCTTTAGAAGTTGTAGATACACGACTATCTGAAAGAGTGATGTTTTTCCCTTCAACTCCATCTGGACAAGCAAATCCATTGATTGCAATTTCTTTAATCGCAATTTTTGAATTGGAAGCATTTGCAACTAACCATTCTTTGAATGCAATAACATCTACATCTTTCATTTCATTTGGACGAAGTTCAGATCTTCCTTTGTCAAAATTAATTGTAAATGATGTTGTGTAATTTTTAGTTTGTACATATTCTTGTGTCAAAGAAACAACTTTGAAATCAGGTTGAACTAAAAGTGGAGTAACAATGGTAGCATCAGCTAATTTTTTAGATTCAATTGTTTCTTTCTTTTTCTCTTTTGTTCCAATTGCTCCTTTGTATGCTTTTAAAGTGATAGCTAATTCACTGTTTTCAAAACTTGGATCATAAGCATATGTTTTATCATAACTTACTTTACCTCCTGCTTTGTATGAAATGGTTTTCTCACCAATTTGAATTTTTTCACCAGCAACTTTAATTGTTTCCAAAGTTTGGCTCCCAAGAGTTGGAGTAATTTCAGCTACAACTTTCTTTTTAATTCCTTTTTCAGGAACTTTTACATCAATTCTAACTCGAACTGAGTCACCGTGCATCTCTAAAGGATTTGGTGTTACTTTGTATTCTAGTTCTTTAAGTACATCACAACTGCTTAATAAAGAGGTTGTTAATACAAGTGATGTGATTTTTAAAGTTGTATTTCTCATATTCTTACTATTATCGTAATTTAATAATTCGGTCAAAATTAACAACTATTTGATTGTAAACCAAGTTGCGAATTGACTTTTTTAATTTATTAACTGTTTTATTGTCAAATTACGAATAGGGTCAATATATAAAGGTGCGATTTGTAGCAATGGAATCAAAACAAAATCTCGTTTCAAATATGATATGTGAGGAACATTAAGTCCAGGAATGTTAATTATTTCTGATCCGTAAAAAATAATATCTAAATCAATTGTTCTTGATTCATTTTTCCCTTTTGTTTTCTCCGGTCTTCCTAAGTCGACCTCAATTTTTTGCAGCTTTTTTAACACCTCACAAGCACTTAATTCAGTTTCAATTTCTATGCATGAATTCAGGAAATTTTTATCAGACTCCATTTCAAAAGGAACTGTTTCAATACAATCCGCTACTTTGATTATTGTACCAACTTCAGAATCAATTCTTTGAATTGCTGTATTAATATTATCCAGTCGATTTCCGAGGTTACTTCCCAGCGCAAGAATTACAGTTTTCACTGTTTTTTCCATTCAAATGTATTTATTAAATGTACCAAATCCTTTCGTATATAGTGCAAAGTGGGTTGCAATGAATCATAATTTGGGGTTCTGCGAATGAGTAATTCAGATCGAACAAAATGGGTTGTAGAATCTGTTAAATAAAATTGATAGTTAGTAGCTGAGTTTCCTACATATTCATACAATGTTCCAAAAACACGTTTGTCTTTAAGGATAAATGAGGTGTCAATCATTTGCTTAGCTTTAATTTTATGGTAGTCTATCTTCGCAAATGTTTGGTTGATCAATTTGGCTAATGTATTAGCGGTATCAATTTTGAAATATTGAAAATGGAGGTCTCCATCAATTTGCTTTCCTAAGTATAATATGAGAGAGTCTCGATTGGCAAAATTAAATCGTACATTCCAAAGTTTAGACATCTCAAATGTATAATTTGTGCTGTCTTTAAATGGTTTGTAGGAATGCGCTGGCAAGTCTACCATTAAATGGGTAGGAGGTTTGGGTATTAATACATTGTTATCGCAACCAACAGTACCAACCATGAGTAAGACAAAAAGATAGAATGCTTTAACTTTATTAGATTTCATTTTCAGGTGTTTGAGGTAAAATACACTTTATCATTTTAATTCGTCGTTTGTCCGACGATTCAACAATCATTTTAACCTGATTGCAAATAATAAATTCATTGTTTTTCAAAATCCTTCCGGCTTGCTCAATTAAAAAGCCACCCAGTGTATCAGATTCACCTTTCAATTGTTCAAATTCTTTAGAATCAATAGATGTTACTTTATAAAAGTCAACAAGTGCCGTTCTTCCCTCGAAAACAAATGTGTGATTGTCTACTTTGGTGTAGACTATTTCTGTTTCGTCAAATTCATCAGTTATATCACCAACAATCTCCTCTAGAATATCCTCAAGTGTTACCAGTCCAGAGGCGCCTCCATATTCATCTACAACAATGGCAAGGTGCATTTTCATTTGTTGGAATTCCTTCAATAAGTCATCAATTTTTTTATTTTCAGGAATAAAGAATGGTTTACGAACCATCTGTTTCCATTCAAATTCATCCGGTTGATTTAAAAAGGGTAAAAGATCTTTGATGTATAGAATTCCAATTACATTGTCTAACGATTCTTTATAAACCGGAATTCTTGAATAGCCTGAATCAAGAATGAAAGCCAATAATTCATGAATTGAAACATTTTCATCGATAGCCGAAATTTCCATCCTTGATTTCATGATTTGACAAGCTTCAGTGTTGCCAAAGCGCACAATGCCCTCCAGTAATTTTTGTTCTTCAATGGATCCGTTTTCTTCTTTTGTCAATGCCAATGCATGCTCTAAGTCATCGGAAGTGATTTTAATTGAAGCATTTTTATTTAATTTATTCACTAATGCTCCGCCATTAACTAAAATAATTCTAATCCAGGAAATAGGGGGGGATTTACTTAAAAAGTAAAGGGGTTTAGCAGTTAGTTTTGCAACCAAAAGCGGATTTTTATTTGCGTATATTTTAGGAACGACTTCTCCAGTTAATAAAATAACGAAGGTAATTCCGATTACATCCAATAAAAAACGTAGCAAATGATTTTCTTCAGCGGTGGCAGGAAAAAACTCATTCAAAATAAAAGAACTTAAAATAACAACACCTACGTTTACCATGTTATTGGTAATAAGAATTGTAGCTAACAAATCGCGTGGTTTATCCAAAAGTTTTTGAATCAATTTAGCACTTGAACTTTCATCCTCACTTAATTCATCTAATTCCTTTGGTCCTAAAGTAAAAAATGCTGACTCAGAACCTGACATCATTGCAGAAAGGAATAATAAAAGAAAAATTACAAAAAAATAGATTCCAATTGAATTTGAGACACCAAAAAATACTAGGTGTTCAGTTGAATCGATAAAATTAAAACTGGGAGGCTCTGAAGTTATCATAATTTAAAAAGGTAAAATATCATCGGGTGAACTATCTAAATTTCCGAGTGGGGCAGGAGGAGTAGGTGTTCCGACAGTGGGATATGGATTTTGTTTCGCAAAACCAGTTTCGGATTCATTTTTTGAGGAAAGGATTGTCATTTCATCAGCAACAATCTCAGTCGAATAACGAACGTTACCTTCTTTATCTTGCCAACTCTTCTTTTTTAATTTACCCTCAACAAAAATCTTCATTCCTTTTTTAAGGTATTTTTCGGCCACATCAGCTAATCCTCTCCACATAACAATATCATGCCAATCGGTCAGCTCTTTTTTTTCACCTGTAGACTTGTCTGTGTATGTTTCAGAAGTTGCTAATGTAAAACTTGCCACCACAACATTATTGTCTAACCTTCGGATTTCTGGATCTTTACCAAGGTTTCCAATTAAAATCACCTTATTTACACTACCTGCCATAATCTTGAACAAATGTAATAAATTTAATAGTTGAACGCTTTTTTGTTCGTATGAATTTGATAATAATGTAAAATAAGCTGGTGATTATTGTATTTCAAGTTATTTGTAGTATATTTGCACCCTTAAAATTAATTTATGAATCGAGGTTTCGCACCTCACAACGTAAAAATCTATGGCAACAAGAATTCGTTTACAAAGACACGGTAAGAAAAACAAGGCGTTTTTTCATTTAGTAGCAGCTGATAGTCGTGCAAAAAGAGATGGTAAGTTTATTGAAAAATTAGGGACTTACAATCCAAACACAAACCCTGCGACAATTGATATCAATTTTGAAAAAACTCTTAGCTGGGTTCAAAATGGAGCTGAAATGTCTGACACTGCTCGTGCAATTTTATCTTACAAGGGTGTGTTGTACAAAAACCATTTATTAAATGGTGTTAAGAAAGGAGCTTTAAATGCAGATCAAGTAGAAGAAAGATTCAATGCTTGGTTAGCTGAAAAAGATTCTAAAATCACTGGTAAAAAAGATGGTTTAACTAAGAAAGCAGATCAAGATAAAGCAGATCGTTTGAAAGCTGAAGTAGAAGCAAACGCAGCTAAGGCTAAAGAACTAGAAGCTAAAAATGCGGTTGCTGAAGAAGTGGTTGAATCAGAGGAAGCTACCGAAGAGACTCAAGAGGTTGAGGAAGCTCCTGCTACTGAGGAATCTGCACCTGCTGCTGAGGAAGCGACTGAAGAGCCTGCTACAGAAGAATAATTTAATAAGATGTACATAGAAGATTGTTTCAATCTTGGTTATATTGCGAAACTTCACGGATTTAAAGGTGAAGTTTCGTTGTTTTTGGACGTTACGGATGTAACCAATTATCAAGATTTAAAACTCATTTATCTTGAATTAAATGATCAACTTATTCCTTTTCCTATTGATCAACTTAAGTTAATGCCTAAGGGATTAGCAACAATCAAATTAAAAGGAGTTGATTCAGAGTTAAAAGCGAAGGAATTAGTTAAGAAACGTGCTTTTTTACCCCTTACCATGCTACCTCAACTGGGAGATACTGAATTTTATGATCATGAAATCATCCATTTCCTTGTAATTGATGTCAATAAAGGTAAAATTGGAGTGGTAGAGCAGGTTATTGACTTACCAGCTAATCCTCTTCTTCAAATAATGGACGGAGAACGTGAAATTTTAGTACCTCTAACTCCAGGTTTGGTTTCTCGTGTTAATCGACAAGAAAAGATGTTGGAAATTCACACACCCGAAGGTTTATTAGAACTATATCAATAAGGTTTGTCTTCCATTTTTTCATTTAAACAATTTAACGTAAATCAGCTTAATGCATCTTTTAAGGTGGGCACAGATGCATTAATTCTAGGCGCTCTTATAAAAAATGATAAGGCAAAACAAGCATTAGACATTGGTACTGGAACTGGAGTTATTAGTTTAATGGTTGCTCAAACCCACCCTAATGCAAGCATTGATTCTATTGAATTAGACAATGTAAATAGTCAACTTGCAAAACACAATTTTTCTTCAAGTTCTTTTTCTAATCGATTATCTGTCATTGAACATGATTTCTTAACATTTTCGTTCAATAAGAAATATGATTTAATTTTCTCAAATCCTCCTTTTTTTTTAGATTCCCTTCAAAATGAGGATGATAGAATAACAAACTCAAGGCATTTAAGTACTGACAAGTTAAATCGTTTTGCACAAAAAATGGTAGATTGTTTGGAAGATGATGGGGTTATTTTTCTTATTGTTCCTGTTGAAAATTTTTCATCTTGGATTAGTGCTTTTGAACAACAAAATTTATTTTTAATTCAAAAAATTGATATTTTCGGTAAACCCAATCATGCAATACGAACTGTTTCATGTTTCAGTAAACAAAAAAAAGAGCTGATTGAAAACAAGTTGACTATTAGAGATTCAGCTGGTAAGTATACAAACGAATACATTGCATTGACTAAAGATTTTCATTCTGTAGATTTAACTACCTTGCAATAAAGCCAACAATTCTTGTTGAATTGATTTTCCTTGATCCTCATTATACCATTTTTGTAAAGCTTCCTTTATTTGATGTAAATCGGCATTATTATTTTTTAAATCCGTTACTAGAATTTTGGCCGCTTCTGGACGAGGTCCCCAATGAAACAGATCTTCGTTTTGTCTTCGTACAACTAATTTTGGAATTGATTTTGAGCCATTTGTAAGGTAATTGTCAATTTCAGAATCGCTATCTCTTAGTTGAATGGTTACATTAATTAAGGAATTGTAACTTGCTAATTTTATGATAAATGGAACTGAATGTGCAGCATCACCACACCATGGTTCAGTTATTAATAACCATTCTTGTGGTTCATCAATTGATAATATAGAATTGATAATATCTGTTTCAATTACTCCTTTTTTTAACCATCGATTTTGCCTTGTTTGGTTCAGTTTGACATAAGAATAGAATTCCTCAGAATCATAAGGTGGGGATTGAATTGATTGATTTAAAATAGAATCAAAATGGTGTTGATATGCTTGAAAATTCATGATGAAAATAAGTTTGAACAATTGATTTGAAGGTAAAAGTAATTTATTTTTTTTTATTCGAAATAACATGATAGGTTTTTAAAAAATCAGATTAATTTTGGAAAATGATTTCCTTCGATAATACAGAAATTGCTTTTAAAAGCAAATCAAATTCACAGTTGAATAAGGCATTTTGGCTGTTTAAAATCATATCTTTTCCGACTATAGTTAAGTTGGGGAAATTTTTGGTTCCTTTGTCAATTAAATTGCATTTGCCTATTAAAGGTTTAATCAAATCAACTATTTTCAGTCAGTTTTGTGGAGGAGAGACAATCAAAGAATGTACGGAAGCTATTGATAAATTAGGGAAATACGGTGTTGGTACTATTTTGGATTATTCAGTGGAAGGTCAAAATAGCTTTGAGGAAGTAGAACATACGGTTCAAGAGATTATTCAAACAATTGAGCGAGGAGCAGAAGACCCGTTTATACCATTTGCTGTGTTCAAAGTGACGGGTATTGCAGACTTTTCATTACTAGAGAAGGTTTCTTCTGGAGTTCATCTTTCAGATAGTGAAAAGTTAGATTATTTACAAGTTGAAAATAGAATTAAGCGAATCTGTAAACGAGCTTTTGAGTGTAATCTACCAATTTTTATTGATGCAGAAGAATCTTGGATTCAACAAGCTATTGATGACCTTGCTTTTGAAATGATGAAAGAGTTTAATAAAGAAAGGGCAATTGTATATAATACGCTACAAATGTATCGTTGGGATCGATTAGCATTTCTTAAGAATTGCCTAGAGTTGGCTGAACATAATAATCTCTTTTACGGGGTGAAATTGGTTCGTGGTGCTTACATGGAAAAAGAACGTTCAAGAGCATTGAAGGAAGGGTATCCATCTCCCATTCAAAAAGATAAAGATTCAACTGATTTTGACTTTAATGCTGCGCTAGATTTTATTTTAGATAATAAAGATCGTTTTGCTCTATGCGCTGGAACTCACAACGAGGAAAGTTCTATTCGACTGACAGAATTAATGCAAAAACATCAAATTGAACCTTCTAATAATCGATTTTATTTTGCTCAATTGTTAGGGATGAGTGATCACATATCATTCAATTTATCTCATGCGAAGTACAATGTAGCTAAATATGTCCCTTATGGTCCTGTAAAGGAAGTGCTACCATATTTGTTGCGCCGGGCAGATGAAAATACATCGGTGGCAGGTCAAACGGGTAGAGAATTAACCTTAATCCAACGTGAGAAGAAGCGAAGAAAATTGGTATAACAAAACACACAGTTATAAACTGGTTCACTTACATGTTGAACGGTTGAAAAAATCTAAAGTTAATTTGTAGATTTTTATTGTTTCATCAATCATTTAGGTTATATTCGCACTACAAACTATCAACAATGTCACTTTCTGATACATCATTTACAATTCAAACCGTTCAACACTCGCGTGTTAGTGACGTAGACTGGGATAACCTTGCATTTGGAAAAATTTTTTCTGACCACATGTTTCTTATGGAATATCGGGATGGAGCTTGGCAAACGGGAGAAATTTTACCTTTTCAACCAATTCCTATGCATCCAGCAATGTCTGCAGTTCATTATGGACAATCCATTTTTGAAGGATTAAAAGCGTATCGAAATCATCAAGATGATATTGTGATATTTCGTCCGGATATGAATGCCAAACGTTTTATCGAATCTGCTGAAAGAATGTGTATGCCACCTATTCCTGAGGAATTATTTATAGAATCGGTGCGTAAACTTGTGGAAATTGATAAAGATTGGGTGAGCAATAAGGAAGGTTATTCGTTGTATATCAGACCGTTTATTTTTGCTACAGATGAGTTGGTCGGAATTAAACCAGCTGACACCTATAAATTTATGATTATTACATCTCCTGTAGGGATGTATTATTCGGAGCCTGTTCGTGTTAAAATTGAAGAATATTATACGCGAGCTGCCAAAGGCGGAGTAGGAAGAGCAAAGGCGGCAGGTAATTACGGAGCTTCGTTGTATCCAGCTAAACAATGTCAATTAGAAGGTTTTCATCAATTATTATGGACAGATGCAGTAGAGCACAAATATATTGAGGAATCAGGTACAATGAATATCGTTTTTCAGATAGGAGGGAAGTTAATTACTCCATCTGAAGAATCAGATACGATATTAAGAGGTATTACTAAGCGTTCAGTACTTGAGTTGGCAAAAAGCTGGGGAGTTGAAGTGGAAGAAAGGAAAGTATCGGTAGAAGAAATAGTTACAGCTGCTAGAAATGGTACCTTGGAGGATGCATTTGGAGCTGGAACTGCTGCTACAATTGCTCAAATTGCTGTAATCGGATATCGTGATGAAAAATTGGAACTTCCTGCCTTTGAAACACGAACTCTTTCTAATAAAATTAAAGAGCATATGGAAGGGATTAAAATGGGTTCCTTACCAGATGAAAATGGATGGTGTTTTCCTATTTAATTGTGGAAAATAATTCTTTTTGCATCTATTGGGTATGATGCATAAAATTTTTCTAATTATTAGCTTTTTCATAAGCAGCAATTTATTTTCACAAGTTGTTGAATATAGTTTTTTTGATAAAAAATCAGGGGAATCTATTCAAAATGTTAACGTATCTTTTCAGATTTGGAACCCGAATAATGTCACCAAAAAAGACACGTCATTTACTCAACTCTCCAATAACAAAGGGATTATTAAAATTCCATTTCAGTTATTTACTCCTAATTCTATTATTAGTTTAAAAGCATACCATCCTTTATATCAGGAAATTGTACAAAGTAATCGAATACGATTTTATCAATCGGATACCCTTTCTTTTAAAATAGAAATGAAAGCTTCAGATCAACAAGAAATAAAAGAAGTGATCATTAAAGCTCCAGGTATTCCAGATACTGTTTTTCAATCTGAAAAATTAAGTGTAGCAGATTTTGAAATTCAAAAAGATGGGCGCATCATTTTATTAACGTATCCAAAACAATTGAAAAAAGGGGGAGATATTGTTTTATATGACGGAAAGGATATTTTAGCTTCATTTCCAGTGGAGGATAAACCTCAAAAACTAATTCGTGATTTTAGAGGAAATACCCATGTATTATGTGAAAATGGAATCTTTACTCTTGTAAGTCAAAAAAACCAGTTGTTTTTAGCTACTATTGAGAAGGATTATTTTTTCAAATATATTGCTCCTATTGTTGATACCAATCGCACTAAAATGTATCTCAATAATTTCAACGAAGTCTATCCTGCATTCGATTATTTTACCTTTGATAAATTAGATTCAAGTTATCGAAAGCTCATGCATATTGAAGATGAATTTATGATGGAATTGTATAAATCTGAATATAAATGGATGGATGTTCGAACCAAATTATGGGCAAAGAATAAAGAAATTGAAACAGGTATTGAAGCCGAAGTATGGGTTGGAGCTAGTTATTTTACTCAATCTTTGTATTATCAGGAAGCGTATGCTCCCATGTTTCATAGAAATGATTCGTTATTTATTTTTGATTATGCACATGATCAATTGCTAACGTATACAGCATGGGGAAGATTGTTGGATACCGTACCTATTTATCATCATTACAATCCTAATCGTTCAGGCTGGAAGAAAAACATAATTCAAGATAAGGTTACTGGAGCATTTTATGCCGTATTTGAATCAAATGGGTTTTCATACTTGGGGTTAATTGATGTGAAAACGGGTAAAATTTTAAACAAAGTAAAGCTTGCATTTAAATACGTTGATAAAATTAGGGTCAATAATAATTTTGTTTATTATGTGTACAGACCTTTTGAATCTACTCAGAAAAAATATTTGTATAAGGAACAATTGCCCTATTATCTTTCAAAAAGTTCGGTTTTTCAGCAACCCGATGATTTGAAACAAGATTAATTTAGCGTCAATATTCATTTTTATAGAATTATGTAAGAAAAGTGATAAAAATCATATTAACTTTATCTTCAAATTACTGTTGCTCATGCTGATTAAGTCCTATAAAAGTATTTCCTGTTCCAATTGTCAATCAAAATCTCATTCCTTAATTGATAAATTAAATCCAGATGAATTACATGAATTAGAACAAAATAGAGGCTGTTCTTACTATAAAAAAAATGACTTTTTGTTTCTTGAAGGATCTTATCCAAGAGGTGTTTATTGCCTAAACCATGGGAAAGTCAAAGTTTTTACTAGGGGAGATGAAGGCAAAGAACAAATTATTCATATTGCTAAACCAGGAGAAATAATTGGATTTAGAGCGATGTTAAGTGGAGATCCCTACCCGGTTTCCGCTGAAACGATTGAGGAATGTGCCGTTTGTTTTATTTCCAAAGAAGAATTCTTTAAAATGATGGATTCGAACAGTGAATTCAGAAATGATATTATCAAAGGTCTATCAAAAGAATTGGGTGAACGTGCAATCTCAATAACGGATATGGCTCAAAAATCAGTAAGAGAACGTCTTGCTGCCAGTTTGCTTCAATTACAAGATATTTATGGTGCAGAACCGATTAATTTATCTCGCGAAGACCTAGCAAATTTTGTGGGAACAGCAACTGAAACATTAATAAGGCTCTTAAAAGAATTTAAAGATGAGGGAGTTATAGAAACTCAAACGAGAAAGCTTATTATTTTAAAATCAGATAAATTGCATAGCATAGCAGGTAAATAAGTTTGGCTCTATTTATGCTAAATGGTGAAAGTTAATTTTTACCTGTGAACAAACTTTTCTTTTTGATATTCCTATCATTCTTTGGATTTGCGAAAGGTCAATATTATTCTTTTTATCAAACTGGGTATCAACTTTCGCTGCTTTATCAAGTTGGTTCTCATGAAAAATCATTGGGGCTTCGACTAAATACATTCATTCAATTTCCATTTTTTCAAACAAATTTTTCTTCTTCTTTCCTTTTTTATAAAAAATCATTCGGACAACGAAAGCATTTTTTTGAGAATAAAAATGAACTGGGAATAGTTTGTTTTTTTGGAAAAAAAAATCAATTTGTTCAACCTCAGCTTTCAGCCTTTTCTCATCAAACACCTCACGAATATGCACTATCATATGCTTCTATATGGTATTTCGATAATGTACATACTTCTCAGAGATCTGGCGCTTTTGGGTTGCAATTAAAAAAAATCAATGTGAAAATGGAAAATGATGCGTTTGCAGGAATTGCCACAGATCGTTTCAGGACTGGTTTATTTCAAATTAGTTACTTAGATTCTTTAGTTAATTTTGGTACCGGGTTTTATATTTGGACAGGGGAAACTACCGGTGTGCCCTCAAAACAATTTCCCTTCAATAGGTCAAAAAAATATAAGGACGTATCTTCGCTTCCATATGGAAAAACGAGTCATGGTATTTGGTTTTTGAGCGGTCAAATTCATATTCTTAATGCTCAATTTATTCAGCTTAAATTGGGAATTGATAGTGAGGAAATACGAAATACAATTCAGAATCGGTTTTTACATGATTTACCCTTTTTACCAAGGAAATTCCAAAATCAAACGCCTCATTATCCAAGACTTAATGAAAATGGATTGCCCGTGTTTTCATCAAAAGAAGCTAAAAAAGCTACGGTATTTTATTCAGTAGGAATAAATGCTAACTAATTACTTCACGTAGTCTTGTTTTTGAATTAAAATAAATTGTCCACTGTCCAATTTTAAATAACCATACTCATAACAGAAGTAATACGTTTTTCCTGCTTGAGTTATAAAGGTATTGGTGATGTAATGAAAATTGAATCCTTCATCAGCCAGTGTTAGAGCATCTACTGTAGTTTTTCCGTTTGGATTGAGTTTGGCTAAAATACGTCGGTTTTTTCTTAATATTCCATTTATTTTTCGAACGGTTGCATTAGCGTCCTCATTCAATTTATTATTGAACCCATTCCGGCAATAATCGCTACAGAATTTTTGGTCTTTTCTTCCTGAAAGTTTTTGACCACATTCTTGACATGTTCTATTTTCCATAATATATTCACAAATTAAACAATTGTTTCTCAGAATTCAAAACACAACGGATGTTAATGCTTAACAATAATTAACACCAAATACTAAAAAATCACCTTCGAACTTTCTCATTTTTGCATACCTCAAAATTTGTAAAATGGAAGACCACAAAGAGATTATAAATCCCGCTGATTCAATTCGTCAATTGACAGATGAAATTCAAATTGAAACCATTGCAGTTCAAAAAATAAAAGAGGAGGTAGCTCAAGTTATTGTTGGTCAGAAGCAAATGATTGATCGATTGTTAATTGCATTGTTAGCAGATGGTCATGTGTTACTCGAAGGGGTTCCTGGTTTAGCCAAAACATTAGCAGTAAAAACACTTTCAGATACGTTAGATTTATCTTTTAATCGGATACAATTTACACCGGATTTACTTCCTGCCGATGTCACTGGAACATTAATTTTCAATCAAAAAAAGGAAGAATTTTCCGTAAAAAAAGGACCTGTTTTCGCTAATTTTGTCTTAGCTGATGAAATTAATCGTGCACCCGCCAAAGTACAGAGTGCTTTATTGGAAGCGATGCAAGAAAAACAAGTTACTTTGGGCGATGAAACATTTTATTTACCCAATCCATTTATTGTCCTAGCTACTCAAAATCCGATTGAACAGGAAGGAACCTATTCACTTCCTGAAGCTCAAGTAGATCGATTTATGTTAAAGGTTCATTTAGATTACCCAACCAAGGAGGAAGAAAAATTAATCATTCGTTCTAATGTTCAGCCTGGTGGTTTACCTAAGGTGAAAAAGATTTGGGGAGATAAAGATATACAGCGAGCACGTGAACTAGTAAGAAGGGTGTATGTGGATGAAAAAATCGAACAGTATATTGTTGATTTGGTAAGTGCAACACGTAAACCTACTGATTATGGATTAGCAGAGATGCAATCTTGGATTTCCTATGGAGCTTCTCCAAGGGCTGGGATTAATATGGCTCTTGCAGCAAAAGCGGTGGCCTTTTTAAATGGTCGTGGATTTGTTATTCCCGAAGATGTTAGAACGATAGCATCTGATGTAATTAGACATCGAATTGGATTAACCTATGAGGCAGAAGCTGAGAATATTTCCCATGCTGAAATTGTTTCCAGAATTATTGCTCGCGTGGAAGTACCTTAAGTATTTTAAAGGGAGTGGAGACAGCCGATATCATAAAGAAAATTCGTTCCATCGAAATAAAATCGAAAGGCTTGTCTGAAAATGTTTTTTCGGGAGAATATCATACTGCTTTCAAGGGAAGGGGTATGGCATTCAGTGAAGTTAGGCAATATCAATTTGGCGATGATATTCGTTCTATTGATTGGAATGTTACGGCAAGATATCAGGAGCCTTATGTGAAAATATTTGAGGAGGAACGTGAACTAACGGTCATGTTTATCATTGATGTTTCGGCATCAAATGATTTCGGTAGTAAAAATAAAACGAAACTAGAATTGGCGTTGGAGGTAACAGGTGTTCTCCTTTTTTCCGCATTAGCAAATAATGATCTATTTGGAGTTGTTTTTGTTTCTGACCGAATTGAAAAATACATTGCTCCTTCAAAAGGTCGAAAACATGCCTTGTATATATTACATCAATTACTTTCCTTAAAACCTGTTGGAAAAGAAACAGACCTTTCGGTAGGTATTAAATACATGCAAGAGAGAATTCGAAAACGATCCATCACATTTGTAATAAGTGATTTTATTGATGAATCTAATTTTCTTGATTCCTTTAAGTTTATTGCTAAAAAACACGATACCATTGCTGTTCAACTAGCCGATTCATTTGAAGTTGAGTTTCCAAATTTAGGGATAATCGAGTTCGAAAATGCCGAAACAGGAGAAACAAGTTGGGTGGATTCAAGCATACCGGAGGTTCGTAGATATATTTCTAAACAAGTGCATTACAGGTTTGAAAAATTGAAATATGAATTACGTAAAATGGGTGCCGATCATATTTTATTGAAGACAACAGAAGATTTTGTAAAACCACTTTATTTATTCTTTAAAAAACGATGAAGTTCTTTTTTACCCTTTTTAGTCTGTCTATTTTTTCACTTGCCTTTTCGCAATCTTCGCGTTTTGCGGTGAACCAAAAATCTGTGCTAATTGGAGAGCCGATTGAACTTTCGTTAACCGTAGTTTATTCAAGTAAATCATCACTCAAAATTTCGGAAAAATGGGATACATTGCCTGTTCGGTTTAAAACTAAAAAGGGAGAAATTGTTGATGCGGGAGATAAATTTGAAATAACTAACTGGACCAAAAACACAAAAAGACTAGGAGATTCAATCGAATGGATTGGTATAGCCAAAGCGGTACTCTGGGATAGTGGTACATTTGTTTTACCAGCAATAGCATACAAAGTAGATTCCAAAAATTTTGTGTCTGATAGTCTTATGTTGGATTGTAAATTAGCCGAAAAAATTAAGGGTAAAGATATTTACGAAATTAGAGATTCATTTATAGACGTTGAATCTGCTGAAAAAAAGGCAAAAGAAGATTCAAACAAGTTATTCTATGTGGGTGTTATTGCTGTGGTATTAATTATTTTTCTTCTGATTTATTTTATGATTAGAAGGGTTAAGAAAAAGGCAAGGGAAACATCGGCCTCGGAATTAACATTAAGTGATCGTGCCTTATTAGCGATCAACGAATTGGAAAAATTACAACTATGGAAAGCAGAAAGACACAAAGATCATTTTGTCGAGTTATCCTTTATACTTCGCTCGTATTTATCTTCAACTTTTGAATTAAAACTTCTTGAGAAAACGACAGAAGAAACATTATTACTACTTAAGCAAAAAAATGTATCGATCATGCAGATTAAATCTATCGAGTTTATTTTGAAGCATGCCGACATGGTGAAATTTGCTAAATCAATCTTAGAAGAAAATTACATTTTGGATTTAGATAATCAAGCAAGAAATTGCGTTAAAAATGCGGAGGAAAAATAATCGTGTTATCAAATTGGAATATATTGGTTTGGGAATATGAGTTTTTACAACCTCTTTGGTTATTCTTGTTACTTCTCGTCCCCATTTATTTTTATTTCATCTATCGAAGGAAACATAAATCCAAAGGAGATGTGAAATTTAGTGGTTCTATGCGAACTCAAAAAAAAGTAGAATTAAAATGGGTAAATAAGGTTAGAAAATACTCTGTGTTTTTGCGGGTGCTTGCTTTTGTTTTTTTGGTCTTAGCTTTATCCAAGCCATTCAATTGGGGAAATTATAACACACCTGAAACGGTATATAAAAATGGTATAGATATTATTCTTGCCATGGATGTAAGTGGATCAATGATGGCAACTGATTTTACCCCTAATCGATTAGTTGTTTCAAAGGAAGTAGCCAAACAATTTGTAGATGATAGAAAGGGAGATCGAATAGGTTTAGTTGCATTTTCTCAGGAAGCTTATACGGCTTGTCCGGCAACCTTGGATTATGATGTATTAAAAAAACAAATTGATGAATTAAATCCAAATGAGATGGGTAAATTGACTGCTATTGGAGTTGGTTTAGGTACGGCAGTTGCTCGATTGAGGAATGATAGCTTACCCTCTAAAGTGATTATTTTACTTACTGACGGAAGTAATAATGCGGGTGATATTGATCCACTTACGGCTGCTAATTTAGCTAAAGCGAAAAACATTCGGGTTTACACGATTGGAGTAGGAACAAATGGAACGGCCAAAATACCTGAAAATACTCCATTTGGAGTGGTGGAAAGAACCTTCAAAGTTGAGATTGATGAGGAAACTCTGCAAAATATTGCTTCCATTACCGGTGGACAATATTTTAGAGCAACGGACGAACAAAGTTTGAAGGAGATTTATGCTGAGATTGATAAAATGGAGAGGAAAAAACAACTTTCGAGCAGGTTTCAAAAAACACCACCCGCAACCCCTAATGCATTTCTCAATGTGAGTTTACTTTTGTTTTTTCTAACCTTTTCATTTGAAAAAATAATTTTTAAATCGAATGACTAATCAACGGTATACATATGCAATTTCATGGTTTACCATTTTATGGTTAACATATGAAATGCTGTTTTTTGGTCTATTTACTTTCCTTTTATTTTACTTTGATTTTTTCGGAGAAAATACGAATAATCAAGAGCAACTAATTTTCGAACATCCCGAGAAATTATTTCTTTTATTCCTGATTCTTTTAATAGGCTTTTTGCAAGTAAGATCTTTAAATAGGAGAAATGGAATGGTAATAAAAAACGTTCATTCTACCTTTTATTCAGTGCTTTTTAAGCCAGTTTCAACAAAAAAAGCACTCTTAAAATTTATTCTAATTAGAAATGTTTTTGTATTCGTTATTCTAGCGTTAGCTAATCCACTTATTGGAAAAATGAAACAAAATACAAAAGCAGATAACTTAGAATTAGTTATTTGTTTAGATATATCTAATTCAATGAATGCGCGCGATATTGAAAATACTTCTCGACTTGAAGTATCCAAACGAGCGCTATCACAATTAGTCAATCAATTAACAGGAGAGCGGATTGGAATGTGTGTTTTTGCTGGAACATCCTTTGTTCAATTGCCTTTAACGAATGATTATCATGCTGCAAAATTGTTTATTCAAGAAATTGAAACGGACATGATTTCAGCACAGGGGACCAATATTTCAGCTGCTTTGACAACGGCAAATCAAATGTTTACGAAGCTTAAAACTTCCAAAGGAATATTGATGGTAACTGATGGGGAAGATCACGAAGGAATAAATGACTCAATTGTCGATTTATTAATACAAAAAAAGGTGGAGATTTCCATTTTAGGAATTGGAACTGAAAAAGGAGCACCTTTCCTAATTGATGTTAAAAAACCAGGGTTAGGGTATAAGAAAACGAGTCAAGGTGAGGTGGTCATTAGTAAGCTAAATACCACATTTATAAAGGAATTAGCTAGTAAATTAAACGGGAATGCAAGTGTAGCGAATACAGCCTTTCCAAATGTGTCTGAAGTCTTAACAGAAATTAACCAAATGAAGAAAGGGAATTCCCGAAATTTGGAAATTGAAATTAATCAATCATGGTATCAAATTCCAGTTGGATTTGCTTTGATTAATTTGATTGTATTTTTAATTCTTTCATTTGATTTAAAGAAACAAACATGGTAAAAAAGATTGTTTTTTCGATTTGTGTTTTTTTAAGTGTTTTCTTGTCACATGGCCAAGACTGGAAAGGGAAGTTACAAGAAGCACGAAAATCATATAATGCAGGTAATTATCCATTATCCTACCAAAAATATATGGAGGCAAAGCAGATTGCTCCTGAATCCATAGATTTTTCAAATGAAATTGGACAAGCAGCTTATAAATCAGGTAATTACAAAGAAGCTACTGATCATTTTAATTCCTTTACCGAAAATTCAAAAAATAATAAAGTCGGTGCTAATGACTATCATAATTTAGGCAATTCATATATGAAAGCTAAAAATTATCAACAAGCCATTGAATCATATAAAAAAGCGTTGCGCAAAAATCCGAAGGATCAAGAAACTCGTTATAACCTTTCTGAGGCATTGAGAAAAAATACGGAAAATAATCAAAATAACCAATCCAATAATAACCCACCTCCTTCTAAGTCTGAAAATAAGAAAAAACCGGAAAAACCTCAAGAAAATAAAAATTCGAATTCAGGAAGTCTTCCTAAAAGAGCAGTTGATAGAATGTTGGATAAATTATCCAAGGATGAGGCCAATACGAAAAGAAAAATAAATAATCAGAATAATAAAGGACAAGGTTCAACATCAACAGGAAAAGATTGGTAATGAAAAAAATATCACTTGTTAGTTTGTTTTTTCTACTTGGCATGATACTTCATGCTCAACAAATAATGTTAACGGTTTCAGTAGATAATTCATCACCCACTGTTGGAGAAATGATCGAAGTAATTGTTAAAACAAACATAAACGGTAACATTCAAATAGCTTATCCAAGAGAATTTATTACCGGTGGCGGAGTAATGAATGGAATGTCAAGGCAAATTACCAATTCAAGTTACACCACCATTTATTATAGAAGTGAAAATGGTTCTTTTCAAAAGGAAGGTGAATTCACAATTGGTCCAGCAACAATAAGAAAAGGAAATAAAAGCTATACTTCAAATAAAATTCTTGTAAAAGTAAAAAACGCAAATTCATCATCGTCATCAAGTACATTAAGCCAATCATTACCTTCCAAATCAATGGCGAATAAGTCTGCTTTTGGATTAATTGAAACAAATAAATCAAGTGTTTATATCGGCGAACCCATTTCAATCACTGCGCGGGTTTTTGCTCAATTTGAACCGAAAACATTTGAAAATTATCGAGAGTATACATCCAAAGGTTTGCCAGATAAACATAAAATCCCAAACCCAGAGGTGACGAATGTAGAACTAAAAACCTTTCAGAATAAAAAATATTATTCATTTTCGTACGATAAAAGTATTAGCTTTCCAGCTGAAGCAGGTACTTTTTCGGTTCAACCTTTTCAATTAACATTAGGGCATTTCTTCGATCAAGAGCGGATAAATTCAGAACCTACCTCCATTACCGTAAAACCATTGCCTTCCGGTTCGCCAGCCTCCTTTAAAGGATCAGTTGGTAAAATGAATGTGGAACGTTTTATTAGAAAAACAGCATCTAAACAAGGTGATGTTGCTATTGTGAGTTTTGTTTTTTCAGGATATGGTAATTTACACAGTATTGAAATTCCGGATCTGCAATTACCTTCGAGTATTCAATTGTACGGTGATCCTATGATTAAAGAGGAGTTTGAGTTTACTGAGAAAGGAGCTGAAGGAAAATTAATTATCGATTATAACATTCAATTTTTAGATCCTGGAAACTTAAAAATACCCCATTTCGATTTTTCTTTTTTTGATTTGGAGACCGAAAAATTTGTTGAAATTCAATTGGATTCAATCGTTTTTTCTGTGGATCGAACACCTGGCTTCAATAAAGCGAAGGCTAAAGAGCAAGCGAGTTTAAAACTTGCATCAAAAAAGATACTTCAAGAATCAAATTCGTCTTTTTTTACTCCTAAATCCATGTTAATAATGGGAGGAATTGGATTCTCTTTGCTAGCCATGTTATTTATTATTTTCAAAAGAAAAAAGAAAAAAGAACCTACAAAGGATTTAATTGAAAATGCGAGGGAAGGTATACCTCATGCCGAGTATTCATGTAAAGAATCAATTGTACAAAAAAGAGACACTTTTAACTTAGATTTACAGGTATTAGCTTCTAAAATGAATGATTCTGAGGATTATATTCAATTGGTTTGTGAATCGCTTGATAATTGGTTGGAAGGTCAATTGACTTTTTCCGAAACAAAATCATTAACCAGATTTGAGAAAATTAATCAATTAGAGTCAATTAAAGGAATGGAACAAAAGTCAAAACTTGTTCGAGATATTTTCGCTAAAATCGATGAAGCACGGTATGGATTAAAAATAGATTCATTTGGTTGTCAACAAATTCAGATGAAGTTGGAAGATTTGATTAAAAAATAAAATCTACTTCAAATCCTGTATGTCTTCTAATATTCATTACAAAGTCATTTTCAAACAATAAATATTGTCCTTTAATTCCTAAAAGTTTACCTTCAAAAATTGGAGTCTTTTCAAGGTTAATTAAATTTGGTTGAATGGGGTATTTTAAAACGGGATAATTGAATTCAATAATTTCATCGTTTTCTGATATAAATGTTTGTAAATCAGAAGGCAATTGATCCACAACGTTCCATTTTTCTTCAATTAAATCGATCGAATCATCAATTTCATTTTGAAGCATTTTTCTGTAATTCGTTTTATCAGTAAAAAAAGCTTTAAGTGCAACTTCCAATATTCCAGCCTCATAGCGATTGGGTGTTTCGGCTAAAAAAATGGCGGATTTTGCTCCTTGATCAATCCATCTGGTTGGAATTTGAGTAGAACGAGTAACGCCTACTTTAACTGAATCAGATTGTGCTAAATAAACTACATGAGGTTGATTGTGATTTCTTTCTTCCCATTCAGGATCTCTCCCTTCGCCTACATGAGCTTTACACAATTCTGGACGTAAAATACAAGGGGATGCTTGCGAGGAATTTATAAAGCAAGAATAGCAAAAACCTTCACCAAAGAATTTTTTTGTTTCGTGATTACAAACTTGGCAATACAAATGACCGGTAAAATCTAGTTTGATTGTTTTGCCAATTAATTCATTAACAACTTGATTTGGTGCCCAATCTGAATTATATATAATTGAATCAGATAGGGTAGTGGACATTTTTTTTAAAATAGACATAAATGCAAGTTTACCAAGTTATTATTGTACCTCCCCAACTGTAGCCTACACCAAATCCCAACAGCATAACTTTATTTCCTTTTTTCAGTTTTCCATCTAATTCAGCATGTTTTAAAGCAATTGGAATAGAACAAGAAACGGTATTACCTATTTCTTCATAATAGGTATAAAATTTTTCCAAAGGAATTTTACATTTTCGTTGAAGGGCATTTAGAATGAATTTACTTGCTTGATGAAAAATAAACAAATCAACATCCTCAAATGTAATATTGTTTTTTTTTAACGTATTTTCTAGTAAACTAGGAACTCTCTGTAATGAAAATCGAGCAATTTCTAGCCCATTCATTTGCATGCGCCCATGAGATAGATGCTCTGGTTCGTCCTTGTATAACTCCAACCATTCCTGATCTATTGGAGAACGCGTTGTTCCTCTTTCAACAATCAAATTTTTTGCACCCGATCCGTCGTTCCCAAAAATAAATTTTCCAATTTTCTTTTCAGTACAAGACGAAATTAAAATGGCCACTCCTGCATCACCAAATATGCATCTCATTTCAAAATCTGTTGAATGAATAACGGAGGATGGAATATCAGCAACTAATAACAATACGTTCGTAGCATTTCCTGATTGAATCATGGCATCAGCAATACTTAATCCATAAACAAATCCCGAGCATCCCATGGGTAAATCGATACATCCACAATTTTCACTTAATCCTAATCTGTAATGAAGTACACTGGAACTGGTAGGAGCTTTATAATCCAACCCTTCAGTGCAAAAAATTAGAAAATCAATGGAAGTTTTGATTATTGATTTATTTTCTTGAAATAATTTTTCTGCAGCCTCAAAAGCTAAATCAGATCCTATTTGACCTGGATTTCGAATCGATCTTTTTTTAACTCCAAATAACTGAAGGATCTCATCTTCGGATTTGTCCTCAAATAATGAAGATAGGTCCTGGTTCGATAATGAATTAGGAGGAAGATAATAGCTGATGTTTGTAATTTCAGTGTTCAATTGATCAAAATGAAATCTAAATTTACAAAACTAATTTTAATTAGTATGAATGAAAAAACTCAAAAAGAATGTTTATTGAAGGACATCAAAAATAATTTATTTTAATGTTTGGCAACTTTTTCTTACATTCGTCGTCACTAATTTGTCTTAACTCGATTAACTGATTCTATGAAAATAATTGTAACTACCGTTTTAGTTTGCTGTACATTCGCAATTAAAGCCCAAATAACACCGAACAATTCTGTTCAAGTGAAACCAAAATCGGAACTAAAATCCCAAACGCACACCAAGCAAAAATCGGGGGGGAAGTATTACAGTGAATACGTAGTTAGGCCTGAAAAATTAAAAACTTTCTTTATCGACGGTTCAATACCTGCAAGTTTCCCAAAATACGATAAATACAAATCGTATGAGGAAAATAAAGCGATTGCCAAGTCTTGGGCGAAAGTGAATAAATCGCTTATTAAAAAAGAATTTTGGTTCAAGTTTGAGGATTAATCCCACCCTAATTTCTACCCTATGTTGAGAAATTTACTCGTTTCCTTTTTAGCTTTTTGTTTTATTAGTTTTTCATTTTCCCAATGTATTGGTGCCGATCCATTTTGCACAGGAACAACATACACTTTTCCAAACAGTACAAATGTTACCAATTTGGGTGCAGTAGATTGTTTAGGAAGTTCACCTAATCCATCTTGGTATTACTTGGAAATTGATGCGAATGGCACGATGAATTTTAATATCAGTCAAGTTAATACTTCAGGAACTGGTATTGATGTCGATTTTGCAATTTGGGGACCTTATACTTCTCTTAATGCGGCTTGTGCTGGAGCGAACCCATTTCCAGCTGGTAGTGGAACAGTAGACTGTAGCTATTCTTCCGCTGCTGTTGAATCTGCATCTATTCCAAATGCTCAAGTTGGACAGGTTTATGTAGTTTTATTAACTAACTATGCCAATCAGGCGGGAACGATAACCTTTAATCAAACTGGAGGATCAGGTTCTGCGGATTGTTCTTTTACTTGTGGTGTTAACCTCACTGCAAATCCATCTGCCTGTTCAAATAATACGTATACTTTATCTGGTAATTTGACAGTAACGGCCGGTCCAGGTATTTCTGTACCAAATTCAGGAACTGTTACAATTACTAATAGTTGTGGTGGTTCTCAAACGTTCAATGCACCTTTCACGAATATTCCTTACAGTTTCCCCGGGTTAACAGCCAATGGAGCGGCATGTACCGTTACTGCTACGTTTTCTGGATTTGCAAATTGTAATACCACTCAAGCTTACACAGCTCCAGCATCATGTGTGAGTCCTTGTGCTATATCTTCGGTATCTGCTGTACCAACGGCTTGTTCTAATGGTACGTACTCGGTAGGTGGTTCTATAGCCTTTACTAATGCTCCTACAACAGGTACATTAACCGTTACTGGTTCATGTGGAGGAACACAAACGTTTAATGCACCTTTTACATCACCTCTAGCTTATAACTTAACAGGTTTAACAGCCAATGGTGCTGCATGTACCGTTACTG
>JACCDY011162920.1_pt1 | contig 112277 bp, 97 predicted proteins | sample 7446391 | NCBI WGS metagenome assembly JACCDY01 (sample SAMN15323451, study PRJNA562643) | freshwater metagenome | isolation source: river surface water | place: USA:Blue River Watershed | collected 2017-08-18 | reverse complement strand
AGTAGCCGTAGTAGCCGTAGTAGCCGTAGTAGCCGTAGTAGCCGTAGTAGCCGTAGTAGCCGTAGTAGCCGTAGTAGCCGTAGTAGCCGTAGTAGCCGTAGTAGCCGTAGTAGCCGTCTTTCTCATTTTTTCTTCTTTGTCATCATTTATATCAAGCATATTTTCAAGTTCTCTTTTCATTTTTATTTCATTTGTATAAACTCTAAAATATAGGATTAATATTGCTATTGTTAATATAAAACCGGTTATGTTATCCAATAACATCAATATTGCTATACAGAAAACAGCAATATACAACTGTATTGTGGGGTCTTTAAATAATTTTTTAAAAGGTATTTCGACAATAATGATTATAGCAAACAATATAATGAATGCTAATAATCTAAATGTGTTGATATACATTTATTGTTATATTCCTATTATAATTCATATAAAAAAATGATATATATTATTATATGTATTCTAATAATGTTGTCAACTAATGGATATAGTATATCAAAAACATCTTTGAAACCTGAAGAAATTGAAAAGATTAAACGCGAGCTTACAATGAAGCCAAAAATTAATTTTGATATGGGAAATAAAAAAGAAGATGAAGAAGTTGTTTTTGAATTATATAGAGAGACCGATAAGCGAATCTATATTCCAAGATATTATGGCTTAGTTAATTATGGTGTTCCAAAAGTTATAAAATTTGCTACTAGAGGTTGTGTAGCAGGATGTAAAGGTAGGGCTGGAGCCGGAACTGGTACTGGCGCCGGTGCCGATATATCTGTAGGTTTTGTGGGAAAATTGAGAGAAGCACAGATGGAACCTGTAAATAATTTTTTAGAAGCCGCGAGAAATCCTCGTAAAATGGGTGGTATTATATCTGTCCCTTGCGGTTTTGGTAAGACAATTATGAGTTTATATATTGCCTGTGCTCTGAAGAAAAAAACGATGTTTATTAGCCACAAAGATTTTTTGAATCAGCAATTTATTGAAACTGTAAAGGAGTTCGCACCTGCGGCATCCATAGGAATCATTAAACAGAATAAGGTAGATGTTGAGAATAAAGATTTTATTATAGCATCATTACAATCTCTCGCTATGCGAGATTATGATAGTAAAATATTTGAAGATATCGGTTTTGTAATTATTGATGAAGTACATCATACAGGTGCACAGGTATTTTGTAGGGCATTCAAGAAACTAAATACTCCTATAATTCTTGGATTATCTGCTACACTAAATCGCAAAGATGGAATGCGAAAAGTATTTGAATATTATATTGGCGGTTCTGTGTATTCTATTAAAAATAAGGAATATACTGATGTCATTGTAAATATCCACAAATACTATGTTCCTGATATAGAATATTCGGCTATAAAGAAAATGTGGAATGGTAAGGAGAATATTGCTGCTATGATTAACAATATATGCTCTTATAAACCAAGAACCGAATATATTATTACGATTTTAATAGAACTCCTTAAAAATGAACCTGATAGGAGGGTTCTTATATTGAGTGAAAGAAGGAATCAATTAAAATCCATTGAAGATTATATAGTAGAGAAAAATATAGCCAATAAGGACTATGGATATTATGTAGGTGGAATGAAACAAGAACAACTAAATATATCTTCGGGAAAACAAATTATTTTGGCAACTTTTCAATTAGCTTCTGAGGGCTTCAATGTACCTACGCTGAATACTGTAATATTCGCATCGCCTATTTCAGACATCCAACAATCCATTGGGCGTATTTTGAGAGAACGCCCAGAAGACAGAAAATATACCCCGCTATGTATTGATATTTCAGACGAGTTCTCAGTATTCCGTAGAAAAACAGGAGCCCGTATAAGATTCTACAATAATAATAAATACAAAATATCTTATTATCAAGATAATGAAAAAATAGAAATAGATAATGGGGATGAAGCCGATAATGAAGAATATGTAGATAGCGATACGTATAGGACAGATAAGACCAAGGTTGTAAAGAAGCCGATGTTTATTAATGACGATGACGACGAATAACGATTAAAAATATTAATGTATTATAGTAATAAAGTAATAATATATTATGGAAGAAGAAGACAATTCTATGGAAGCTATACTTTGGGTATTTTTAATTGCTATATTGATAATGTCTATTGCCTATTATATAAATTATTTTATGTATAATAAACAGTATATTTTAATACCGAATAAAAACGGCGAAAAAGATGTAGAACAACATACAGAATCTACATATCAACCAGGGTATTCAAACGTAACTAATGAAAACAAAAAAAATAATCCGCCACCACCAAAACTTGTCAATTTATATAATGAAGATTATAAGAAAATGGTTAATAAAAATGATATAGATTATGTTAATAAAAATAACATATTGTTATATAATGATAAAGACAAGGGCAAATTAATGAAAGAGAATGATAATTTTGAAGTAGAAATTATCAGGCCTTTCATAAAAAATAATACATTTGATAGTGAATTGGAGAAAGTATATGTAGATGATATAGCAAATAACAATGACCCTAACAATAATTATAATGAAATATATGATTACAGTGTGAAACTTCAGAAAACTGACTTGCCCTTAGCTAATGTTCCTGTTTGTTTCTTAAAAGATAATAAACCCCTTAAACTCTCTGAAAATCAATGATGACCTCTTGCTTAAAAATAAAGAATATAAAGAAATAATGCGATATATATATAAATATTTACTATGTTTAGATATACTATATTATCATCTATGTCACTCTTAACAATTTCTATAACATTTACTAATTTTCTTCCAGCTATTGCGAATATCATAGTTCCCAGACCTATTTATCCAATTAATCCTATTAATCCAATCTATCCTCTATACCCTGCTAATAATACTTATCCTACATATTACGCAGACTATTCTGATTATGATAATATTTACAAATATAAATTATTTGAAATTAAAAAAGATAGACCGAGTGTTTTAGATACTATCAAAAACTCCTTTCGTTCCCTATATTATCCCTTTGAAAACAAGATACCTCTATATGCTTACAATCCTCGCGACACAGACACATAAGAATACAAGCTAAGCCAAGCCAAGCTAAGCCAAGCCAAGCTAAGCCAAGCCAAGCTAAGCCAAGCTAAGCCAAGCCAAGCTAAGCCAAGCCAAGCTAAGCCAAGCTAAGCTAAGCTAAGCCAAGCTAAGCCAAGCTAAGCTAAGCTAAGCCAAGCTAAGCCAAGCTAAGCCAAGCTAAGCCAAGCTAAGCCAAGCTAAGCATAGTCAAAATATATAATTTAATAGTTTTTTGTATACCATAGCTATATTACTTCCTTTGTTTTTATTATTATGAATCAAGTTTTCATTTTCGTCCTCTTTGGTGTCAAAGGATTCTTTCATTCTAATTTTTGATACCTGAGGGACTGGCGGACTCGTCATTTCCTTGGTATATTTATCATTTCCGTTTTTGTCCTTGTCCTTATCCTTGTCCATATTACCTATATATAGGTATTTATTTTGAATGAAATAGTATCCTATCATTTTGTATTATGTTATTATAATATTATAACAATTATTATTTATATTTATTTTTATATCTATTATACACGATTTGCTTAGTATGAACTTACGTCCCTGCTGAGCTTTTCCAATATATTCACAGAAGTCTTTTATAGCCTTGTGAGAATATTTTATATTTAACTTATCAAAGAATATTTTGGCAATTATTATATATTTAAGTGATGACAATTCTGTTTTGCTATATTCCGCAATATATTTACGACTATTATCGGCATTCACGCATTTTATTTTAGATATCATGTTGTTTATGATTAGCTCATTAAAAATATCCTGTGTATTTGCTATATAATCTCTCAAATAAAAGAAAGAATCTATTATAGAATTGTCCTCAATTCCTTCGTTGTTTTTGAGATGTAACAATGAAGGTCTAACAGAATCCCTAATTTTCCCACGTACAGACCACGCAGGCGTACTATCATATAGATAGGGAATATTATTGATATTCGCACAATCAATAATATGCCGTTTTTCTATATTCAATAATGGTCTCCAAAACATTATTCCTTCAATTTCTTTAAGTACCTCCATACCGCAAAGATTGTTATAATTACTTTTATTCGAAATATTAGTTATGACATTTTCAAAACAGTCATCTTTATTGTGACCGAGTAAAATATATGTATTATCACTATTATTCTTGATATTCAAACGATACATATCATATCTTATCTTTTTTGTAATATCTTCATATAAATCGCGTAAGCCATTATGTAAACAATTATTGCGAGAGATTTCTTTGATAGTTCTAAAATACAACTTGACACCCAATTTATTACAGTAATAATTTACAAAATCTAATTCATCTCCTGAATGATCGCGATTGTTATAGTTTATATGGACGGCAATTATATTTTTAATTTTACGAGGATTATAAGTATCTTTAATATACTTACATAAATACAATGCTACCATACTATCGACACCTCCAGATAATGACACGATAATCGTAGAGCCATCTTTGAGTTTATCTATTTCGTTTCGCATATTTTCGTGGATAATTGAACATACCATAACAGCCATTTTGCTATCTTCCATACATCTTGGGTCTAATATACTCTTATTGATATTGTCCCAAGATTTAACACGTATGCTATTTTTCATAGATAATATATTGATATCTTTGTAAATATTATTAAGAGTCGCTTGGAGATATCTTCGACACTTCAATTTATCTTCTGTGTCAGCCTTTTCATATAGCTCAATATATATGTTTATAATTTCATATATTTTGTCAATATCCTTCAAATGCCTATAAGGCAAATATATAAAACTTAATTCATCTATAGTAAATCTATTGTCCCGACAGCTATCTTGTAATAATAATATGTTAGAGAAATTTACAGCTTTTCTTGATAAATCAATAATATCTATATTATTATCATAAACTCTCTTAAAATGTCTTGATATCTGGTCTAATAATAAAATACACGCTATAATTGTCTTGTCTTCATATGAACACATATTATTTTTATAATTCTCATAAATATTCTTAGTAATATCTATATATTTATAATACTTATCGCATAAATATACATCTATCTTGCTATTTTTAGAAAACCAATAATCTTTATTGCTAAACCATTCATTATATAATTCGTTCAGCTTGCTTAGCTGGCAAGAATCTTGAGGATAATGAAGTTCATACATAGATTATTATTAAGCTAAATATTTATATCTATATCTTCTCATACTCCTCGTTATCGCTAACATATTTGTTATTTTCGGGTATATATATAACATTCTCTATAGCATCTCTTAAATATTTTGAAGATTCTACATAAGGCGAAACTTCTTTTACATCATGAACTTTGTTTGAATCTTGGATGTCTTGAATTATTATTGATTCTATGCGTTTTTTATTATTCAATTTGGAGGCCAATTCATTTTCTATACAATGATTAAGTAGCTTATTATATTTACGCTGTAAAAGTTGTAGTTCGCTATTTTTTTGAAGTAAAGCCTTATTAAGCTTATCAACTTCTCTGACATAATAATTATTATTATCTGTTTCTACTGAATTAACTGTATCTTTTGAAAAAATATATAGCAGATTATCAAACATTATATGTTATATATTATATAATAATATATAATTATATAGTTTTATAAAAAATATAGAACATTTATACTTAGCTTCACTTAGCTTCGCATAGTAATGTTTTAGGATTACGTTTTGTTCCATTGGGACAGCGTCCTAATTTAACATTCGGCTTAGGCGGCTTAGGCGTCTTAGGCGACTTAGGTTTTATTTTAGTATTTACCATATTTTTTTTAGGAACACATTCCTTTGTTATTTTATCTCTCATCATTCCCTTAGGACATTTCTTTAATTTTACAGGTATAATATCATTTTTACTTTTAATTAAATCTATAGGCTTAGACTTTGATTTAGACTTTGATTTAGACTTTGATTTAGACAAGGACGACAAAGATATCTTGGCGGGTATTATGTCATAATAGTCTAATGAAAAACACCCAGTTTTAATACTAAATTGGTCTGGTTTAAATGGTTTTGCCAAAACAGTATATTCATTTCCTTTTTTACTTATAAGTTCAAAAATTATATTTCGTGGCAATAAGTATTCTTTTTCATTTTTAAATAATGTGTTAGATACCATATTGATAAATGGTAATCCTTCATCTAAATATATTTTATAAATAACAGCATTAACTCCTGACTGAGCAAATTGTTTAGCAGTTGAATAGTCAGATGAAATAGATATATAAGTTGTAATAAGGGCAATATCTCCTATATTTTCTAATTCTTCGCCATTTGTATTAATATATTTTCTAGTCATTCCTCTATAGAAAACTTTATGAATATATGTTTTTTCATAGCGTGGCGCTACTTCAATAAAACCCTTATCTATTTTAGTAATCATATTATCCATAGCTTTTTTAAAATCTATGTTTTTAAAGTCTTTACTTTTCTTAACATCAAAGACTTTATTGAATTTTAATAGTTCAACAAACCCATTTTTTAATGGTTCATTATTATCATATAATGTTGGATTTAATAAAATATTATTTATATAACGATACATTGATAAAGTATATTGCTTTAAAATTAAAGACATTAATTCATCAAAATATACATCTTCATATACATATTTAAAGTTGGCTTTTTTAATTGATTTTTTAGAAGACAGTTTTATTAAGCCTATTGTTGTTAATTCTAATAACTCCTTATTTATATAAGTATTTCCAGTTGTTTTCGAAGTTAATTCAATAATTCTATGTTCTTTCAATACATTATTTAATTTTTTAAGATTAACAATAGCTTTTTTACCAATAAAATATCCTATATTATAGAATGTCTCAGGGTTATTATAAGTCTTCTTTTTAAGCAAGGCATTATTTGCTATAATACATCTTTTCATTTCATTATTAAACATAAAAAGAGACTTATTAACACCATAAGCTTTATTATTATAAATGATAACTATATTATTAATATCATTATCTAAATAATCATTTATTGGAATTCTCTCTAAATTTATTGGATCATATATTAACATATCTATATCTATTTATGCTAATTCTATAATATAAATATATAATATAAATATATTACAAAAAAAATATATTTAGATTTGCTAAAAGTTTGCCTTACTTAGCGTCGCATAATAATGTTATAGGGTTACGACGTGTTCCTTTGGGGCAACGCCCTAATTTAACATTTGACTTTGGTTTTATATTTTTATTTTTAGGAACACATTCATTGGTAGCCTTATTTTTTATCATTCCATTAGGACATCTTTTCTTTTTAACTGGTTTAATATTATCTTTATTTTTACCAGAATCTATCTTTGATTTTGACTTAGACTTCGATTTTGACTTAGACTTAGATTTTGATTTTATAGGTAATGGCATAGGCGACATAGGCGGTTTTGGCGACATAGGCGGTTTTTTAGGCGACATAGGCGGTTTTGGCGACATAGATATATTTGGAGGTAAAAATAATGGCGTAGATTGCTTTCTTGATGTCGACATAGATATCTTTGCCGGTGCTATATCATAATAGTCTAATGAAAAACACCCGGTTTTAATAGTAAATTGGTCTTTCTTAAAGGGTCTCGCGATAACAGTATATTCTCTTCCATTTTTACTTATAAGTTCTAAAATTATATTTCGCGGCAATAAGTATTCTTTTTCCTTCTTAATTTTCGCATTAGATACCATATTTACAAAAGGCAATCCTTCTTCAAGATATATTATATAGATAGGCGTTACTTTACCAACAAGATTACCAGCAAAAGCTTTTGCTACTGATTTTTTAGTAGAAATAGATGTATAATTAAGAATTAGTGCCGTATCGCCTATGTTTTCTAATGGATCCCCATTTGTATTAATATATTTATGTTGCATTCCTCTATAAAAAACTTTGTGAGTATATGTTTTTTCGTATCGTGGTGCTGCTTCAATAAAAACTCTGTCTATATTACTTATTGCCTTATCTATATATTGTTTAAAATCTCTATTTTTTAAATTATCAAACTTTGTAACTTTAAAAACATTTGCTAATATAGGTTTTAAATAATATTCCAATGGCAAATCATTATTATAATATTCGGGATTTAATAAACTATAATTTATATATGTATATAGAGACCCACTATATTCGTGTAAAAAATGGGATATTAATTCTTCAAAATATACATCTTCATAGGCATATTTAAAGTTGACTTTGGATATTGATTTTTTATTATTAGAAGGTTTTATTAAGCCTATTGTTGTTAATTCTAATAATTCCCTATTTATATAAGTATCTCCAGTGGTTTTTGAAGTTAACTCTATAACTCTGTGTTTTTCCAATAAATTGTTTAATGTTTTGAGATTAACAATAACATTCTTCCCAATAAAATATCCTATATTATAAAAAGTTTCCGGATTATCATATGTTGCTTTCTTAAGTAATGCGTTATTCATCAAAATACACTTTTTCATTTCATTATTAAACATAAAAAGCGATTTGTTAATACCATAAGCTTTATTATTATAAATGATAACTATATTATTAGTATCATTATTAATATAATCATTTATTGGTAATTTTTCTAAGTTTATAGGGTCATATACTAACATATTTCTTGCGTTATTTCTATAATATAAATACATATTAATTAAAAATACGCTTTTTATTTTTTACTTTTTATTTTTGTCTTCGCATTGTAATGTATTAGGATTGCGTCGTGTTCCTTTCGGACAACGCTTCAATTTAGCTTTCAATTTTACTTTTACATTTGCTTGTTCTTTTTTATTCTGTTTAGGTACGCATTCATTTGTTATTTTATTTCTTATCATTCCATTAGGACATCTCTTTGATTTAATAGGTGTAATATACTTTTTGCTTTTTCCTAAATTAGCAATTGACTTTTTAACTTTTCTCGATGATGTCGTAGATTGTTTTCTAGGCATTGACGTAGATATCTTTGCTGGAACAATATCATAATAGTTTAAAGAAAAGCATCCTGTTTTAATAGTAAATTGGTCTGGTTTATAGGATTTTGCTAAAACAGTATATTCATTCCCATTTTTACTTATAAGTTCAAAAATTATATTTCGCGGCAATAAGTATTCCTTTTCATCTTCAAATCGTGTTGTAGATACCATATTTATAAAAGGCAATCCTTCTTCCAGATATATTTTATAAATAATAGCTTTAGATCCTGAATCCGCAAACTGTTTAGCAGCATCATATGATGATGAAATAGATGTATAATTTAAGATTAGTGCCGTATCACCTATATTTTCTAATGTTTCCCCGTTTGTATTAATATATTTATCTTTCATTCCTCTATAAAAAACTTTATGAATATATGTTTTTTCATATCGCGGTACTGCTTCAATAAAACCCTTATCTATTTTGGTAACTATATTATCCATAGCATTTTTAACATCTATATTCTTATAGCTCTTTTTATATTTAACTTTTAATTCAATTATTAATACGGATTTTAAATATTCGTCTGTTAAAGGCTTATCATTATTATATAATTCTGGTTCTAATAAATTTTTATTTATATAATAATATAGTGACATACTATAATTTTTTAAAATAAATGATATTAATTCATCAAAATACACATCTTCATAGGCATATTTAAAATTAACCTTTCCTGCTGAATTTTTAGAAGAAGGTTTTAATAAGCCTATTGTTGTTAATTCTAATAACTCCTTATTTATATAAGTATCTCCAGTTTTTTTCGAAGTAAGCTCTAGTATTCTATGTTCTTTCAATATATTATTTAATGTATTAAGATTAACAATAACCTTTTTGCCAATAAAATACCCTATATTATAATAGGTTTCTGGATTGTCATAAGTTGTTTTTTTAAGTAATGCGTTATTCCTCAAAATACACCTTTTCATTTCATTATTAAACATAAAAAGCGATTTGTTAATACCGTAAGCTTTGTTTTTATAAATGATAATTATGTTATTAGTATCATTATTAAGATAATCATCGTGAGGAACTTTCTCTAAATTAATTGGATCATATACCAACATATTTCTTCAATTCTAAAATATAAATATATTTAAAATATATATTAGAAAAAAATGATATATAAATATATCAATATTAATATTTAAAACAAATGCAAGGGATTATTAGTTTTTCTAACAGAATAGCTTTAAATATTAAAAGCAATGATCACAAAGATGATATACTTAGTGATTTGAGCACTTTTTACAAAATCAAGATATTACAAAGGCATCATCATAATCTTGATACTACTAATGTTAATGTAGTAATTACTAATCATCTTATGAATTTGCGTTCAAATGGTAATAGATACTATCTTTATTTTACCCTATATAATGACATTGAAACGATGTATTATATAGATAAAAAGATACACCCAGGATATCAAAGACCTCGTATTATATTTGGTAGAGGATTATTTGATAAAAAGCTTTTTAAAAATACGCTTCTTGATGGTGAGATGGTTAAGTGTAAGGATGACACTTGGACATTCTTGATTAATGATATTATTTGTTATGAAGGCAAATATTTGAATAATAAAACATTACCAGATAGGCTCAATATTATTTATAATATGCTGGAAACTCAATATACTCCAGATAGTACTATTGATGTCTGTAATTTCAAGGTTAAAAGCTATTTCAATATGTATAAAGAATCTATTGCCGAATTACATAAGCTTTCAGATAGCCTCAATTATACTTGTAGAGGCATCTATATTTGGCCATATGATTTGAAATATAAACCTAAGCTATATAATTTTGACGAAACTAATGTAATTGATGTAGTTAGAAAAACAAAAGATATTACCGAATTTAAAACCATTGAAAACCATAATATCCGTATTTATAATGGTAGTGGAACTGGTAGTGGAACTGGTACTGATACAGATAATGATATTATCCAAGATAAACAAGATAAACAAGATAAAATTATAGGAAATACAAATACCAATGTGGCGACAGAAGCTGTTATGGGAATAGATGAGAAAGTACTATTTTTGATGAAAACTCTTGAACCAGATATATATGATATATATGAGACAGAGAATGCGAATGATAAATCTATCGGAATTGCTCTGGTTCAAACGATGAATGATAGTAAAATATTGCGGACAGCATTTAGAGATAAGAATGCTATGACGGTTATCAAGTTTGCCTGTGTTTATAATGACAAGTTTAAAAAATGGCGAGCGGTTCGTCAAATGTTCATTTCATAATTGCCGGGAGTTTGTCATGTGATTTGTAATTAACTAAAGTAAAATCGCTATATGTAAGGGATTCAATCCATTTTATCTTATCATCTATAGATGTCTCAATAGCTGGCGCATCCTTTTCAATAATAACACGAGGACTTTCATATATCTCCAATTCTATTTGTTTTTTTACTTGCTCTACATGTTCTTCATAGATATGAGCATCACATAATGATAAACTTACTTCAGACGCCTTCATATGTAATACATGAGCAATTATTTGCGTAAATAGTGCACAACTAGCAATATTAAAAGGAAGACCTAAGAATAAATCCGAGCTTCGCATAGTTAAATGACAACATAAACCATTCTTTGTTTTATTAAAGATATACATGATATGACAAGGTGGCAATGCCATAATATTTAAATCTATAGGATTCCAAGCAGACAATACGGCGCGCCTGCTATTTTCCATAAGCAATTCTGAAATTACATATTTAACTTGGTCTATACCTTTAGCAACTGCCGTCGTGGCATTTGTATCTTCTTCATTACCGTCTTTTAGTTTTTCAGGTATATATTTTTTGCCAAACATACGCCATTGCCATCCATAGACAGGACCCAATTCGCCCTCTTCGTAATCATTGAGACCTACACTATCTAAATATTCGCGCGTTGAATTGCCATTCCAAATATTAACATTTTTTTCTTTAAGTTCGTTGGCATTTATTGAGCCTTTGAGAAACCACAATAATTCTTCAACAATCCCTCTAAAAAAAACCTTTTTGCTTGTTATCAAAGGAAAGGCTGTGGAAATATTATCAAACTTAATCATACACCCAAAATGCGAAAATACATTGCCATTTCTCGTATTTTTAAACTCGCCATTCAAGGTATCTTTAAGCAGATTAATATAGCCTTCTTCATTTTTATAAAACATAGTTAAAATGAAAATACAATATAAGATATTATGTTGTTTACTATTTATATATGTTATTATAATAGATAATTATCATAGTATGAAGGATTGTCCAAGCGAGAAAATATTGAATCCTATTACTAATAGATGCGTTAATAAGAAAGGTAAAATAGGCTCTAAAATATTAAAGAAAGATATTAGTATTAGTATAAACATAAGCAACGAACACAATAGCTGTTTTATAGATAGTCTTTTAGTAGCACTATTTCATTTTAAGAATAGAGTTATATACAATATGTTCTTTAGAACTAAACATACATTGGAACACAAATATGCTCAAAGGATTCAGTCCGAATTATATAACATATATAGGTATATCAATAAAAACGAAGACATAGAAAATAAGAACTGTAGTATGATAAGAAAATATTTAGATAAATATTATAGAGAGCTTGTTAAAATTAATTCTAACAATAAAATATTTTTTAATAACAGAGATAACTGGCTTACTCAACAAATAGATGTATTTGAGCTAATAACTTATTTGGATAAAATATTTAATTTCAAAAATAATGTCAGGATACGCGATGGGGATAATAAGTATAAGAAAAATATGATACAAGAAATAGCATCATTTTATTTAATAGGCAAATCTAATCTTGATATATCAACTCTTGTACCTAATCGCGTCGACAGATATGATTTTGATAGCAATAATTATTTTAAAAACTCTAAGGGAAAACTGATAAAATACTATGAAAAAGAATATAAAATATTAACGACAAATGGCGTATTAATAATAGAAATATATAGAAATGTAGGTACCGAGAATAAGCTGACGACTAAAATAAATTACCCCAATACTATAAAGATACCAGGAGATAAAAAAGAGCTTAAACTTAGATCTATTATATTACATAAGGGAAATACAGTTGGATCAGGGCATTATACGACGCTTTTAAAAAGAAACGAGAAAACATATGAATATGATGATATACAAAAAACAAAAGTTAAAGAGATTACACCAGAATATGAAAAGAGTATGCGAAAAAATATAGTATGTCTTATATACGCACGATAAATATTCTACTTCTTCACAAATAGCCTCTCAATAGACTCTCAATAGCCTCTCAATAATCTTTCAATAATTATTATAAAATACTTAGATTTTATTAGCATTTCTAAAGACACTAGAATTTTTAAATTTTTACAATTTTAAATTTGAGTACATCTTTCTGTTTTTTCAAAAATTTCAAAAGTTTTTTAGAAATTACAAAATAAATCAAGAGATGTACTCAAATTTTATTTTTCAATTTTTAGAAAGTTTTAGTTTCTTTTTAAGACATCATAATGATAATATCAATATCTTAATTTATCTTAAAACATTTTCATTTTTATAAAATCTCTCAATAGCCTCTCAATAGCCTCTCAATAGCCTCTCAATAGCCTCTCGATAATAATTATATAATTAGAAATAGTAGAAGAGGATAGAGACATAATAAATGAAGAGCACTAAACATATTATAATTGGAGCCGGAATTACAGGATTATATTTGGCATATAAATTAATATTAAAAGGTGTTTCGGCTACTGATATAGTGATATTTGAGGGTTCTGGAAGGATAGGTGGGCGTATATATACAAACGAACATAAGGGATTTAGATATTCTGTGGGAGCTGGAAGATTAGGGAAGAAGCATAAATATGTTATGAAGATAATAAAAGATTTTAAACTCCAAGACCAAATAATAAATATTAACAAAACTACGAATTATTTTGTTGCCGGACGCTTAATGAACGAGGAAGAACTCTTAAATCATTACAAATCAAATTTCAAAAGCCTAAATGAATTATGGAGATATGCCATTGAAAAAAAAATAAACGGTAAATATGACCCTAATTTATATAATTTACATAACTATTTTTCTTTAATATTGAGCACAAATGATGTGGAGTTGCTCAAGATATCTCTTGGATATATTGGAGAAATGTATGATATGAATGCCTATAATGGCCTTCTAACACTGAGAAAAGATTTTGATATTCGCAATAATGAGTTTTTTGTATTGCGCGATGGAATACATATACTTTGTGATGTACTATATAAATATATATTAGATGCTGGTGTTTCTATACATTTTTCTTCATTTCTTGAAGATATTGGAGATGGCGACAAAAAATATATAAAAGTAAATGGAACAACATATAGTTATTCTAAGTTATATTTAACAATTAAAAGAGGAGATTATATGAATATAGGATATTTCAAGAAATACGAAAGTCTTTTTGATACTGTTAGCGACGGACATTTATTGAGAATATTCGCACAGTATAAAGATGTCTGGTTTAAAGATATGCCTAAGATACTTACACAAAATAAATTGCAGTTTATTATTCCTATCGATTATAATAGCGGTTTAATACAAATCAGTTACAGCGACAGATATAATGCAGACTTTTGGAATGCCTTTAAAAATGAAAAGGAAGTTAAAAAATATCTCACAAAAATATTGAATGAGATGTTTCCTGAAAAAAATATTAAAGAACCAGAATGGATTACTATGCATTTCTGGAAAGCCGGTGATCATATGTGGAATGTTGGAGTAAATACAAAAAATATACAAAAGAAAATGGATGAAATATTTATTCCCAAAGGTATCTATATATTAGGCGAAACATACAGCGAACGCCAAGCGTGGATTGAAGGAGCCTTAGAAACAGTTCATAAAAAACTTAATATATAAAGAATTCCAAAAATATACTATAAATATTATTAAACTTTCATAAATTCCAATGTGTAAGCACGCCAATGTTGCTATAAAACAAAAAATTCACACGACGGACTTAAAGAATTATTTGATATAGTAAGATGTTGTGTTTGATTTTCTTCATCTGTCTCTTCGAGAGTTTTAATCTTCTTTTTATAATTAAATAATATCTCCTTCTTTTTATACTCAAAATCAAGTCTATAATTATTAAACTTTATTATATCTTGTGTTGTTAGAAATTGTAGAATATTTGTTGATACTAAAATAGTATCATATTCGGCAATATCATTTTTAATTTTCTCTATTTCTTCAATTTTTATATCATCTTCTTTTGTTTGATATAAAAATTCTAAATTATTTTTTTGTTTATTATATTTATCTATATATCCTATCATTATATTTTGTTTTTCGCGCAATTCTTCAAGTATTTCTCTATAATTTTTAAATCTAACAAAACTTGTTAAAATTGTTATCAAAATACCTAAGGAAAGTAATAAAGCATTTACAAATGTAGTAAGTAAATGTTCATTTATCAATATCTCTTTGCTTTTATTTACATATTCTATAATAATTAGTCTTAGAGCATCTATAAATGTAACTATAGATGAAAATATAAATAATGTTAGAGTAATATTATAATATCTTTTATAATATTTTTCATATGCAACAGTAGCTATAAATAGTTGTTTTTTAATTTTTATAAGAGTATCATCTATATTTTTTATTTGATTTATAACTAGTTGTTTTTTTTGTTTATGTATTAGTTCCATTTATATTATGTTCATAATATAAATAGAATAAGCTAAATATTATCAAAATTGTAAAAAATATATACATAAATAAAGCATATAAAGTATCATATTATCTTTAATATGACCTATGAAGACAAGTACAATCATTTATATTGCCGCCACAGAAATTTGTACAAAAGAATTGTGGGCTTCGCTTTCTAATATATTTAGTGTTCTCTTGTTCTTCTAAGCTATATTTTTTATTATATTTATTTTCCACGGCTTTTTTGTTATTTTTTACAAGAATACTGAGGATATTATAGGTAATATCAAGTTTATCCTTGATACTGAATTTGCTAGCAATAGAAGATGCCATACTACCCTTTATGTAATAATTATCATAAATCTTAAATCAATTTTTTATAATTTACACATATTTAATATCGTGATGCGGAGAATCATAAACATTTATATTTAATTTTTTCAAATTATATTTAACAATATAACTATCCCATATATTATGTAAATGCGGAAAGTCATAGTCATCCATAATTAATATTGTTCTCGGCTTAGATAATCTATATGAGTTTATAATATCGCTATTAGCAATTTCAGCACTATGTCCCCCATCTATATGTATTAAATCGTATTTATCATTAACAGTCTGTAATGTTTTTGTGCTATCGCCAATTATTATATCAATTCTATTACCAAATGTCTCCTTTAATTTTATATAACATGGAATAGTATATTTATGTTCACCCAAATCAAAACAGGTTATATGAATATTTGGATTACTTAAAAGCATTAATAATGTAGAGAAACCTGAATTAAACCCGATTTCCATAACATTTTTTATATTTTTATTTAATACTAAATTGCTAATATTTTTTGTTTTATTTATAAACTCATTCGTATAATCAGTTGTATGATGCAACATAAATATATTCCCCTCCAATAATTCTCCGCAATTATAAATAATAGGTAATAAATTTGTATTAATATATGCCTTTGCCTTATTAATATTATCATTTATCGTGAAATCCTTTATATTATTCAAAAATATAGTCATATCATATATTTTATGAGCATAAACTCCTGGGCCACCTGAAAAATGATGTATTACTTTGTCACTATGAATATTCTTATCATTATTCACCACAAGTGATTTTAAAATCTGATTATTATATAAATTATACTTAAAAGCATTATATACTATAAAAGGCTGGTCGTGACATACATTATAAAAGGGTATATTAATAATATCTTCGTTTATTTTATTAAATAAGTATCTTATTTTTTCGCAATTTTTAAACAATAGCATTCCGCTCGTAAATGCTTTTTTGTCTTTATAATTATATAGTTCATTTCCAAATAACGATTTTCCCCAAAAATCGGTATCGCTATCTATTTCTCCTTCTTCTAATGTATATAAAAACTCTTCTTCGCATACATCAAATACCTTGTTGATATTATCTTTAACTAAAATATCTGTGTCTAAATAAAGTATTTTGTTGTAATTTTTTACAGAAGCTAAATTAAACAAATCTAATCTTGCCTTACACGCCTTTTCTATATCGTTGTATGTATCATTTATTTCAAATTTAATTTTTTCGTTAAATAAATGACTTTTTTTTATAATATTCATAAATGCCGTAGATGTATATATTAATATCTGCGTATTATCATCAAGATTTCCGTAAATAAATATGCTCTCTAACAACATTAAAAGCATATCAACATATTTTTCTTGATTAAATACACATATAAATATACAATTCATTATAAATATGTATTATATTTTAATTTGATAAAATAAACGAGTCATTTCCAAATATTCGATTTTTATATTCATATGTAATAGGAATTACTATGGAGTGGATTATTCTTTCAGTAATTCACAGTGCTATCGTAGCAGGTCTAATATTATTTTTGAGATATGATGAGACGCCGAGTAATATCTTTCCTATTATAGCAAATGTTATTGTAGGCATATTAAGTGTGCTCTATATATTGTCTTTTTACAAATATTATTATTTAATGGGTGAAATTATTAAACCGAAATATTATGTATATTCTTTTATGTTATTTCTCGTTATATTGCTAGGATATTATATAATAAAAACTTGTCCAAACCCAGCCTATTTTAGAACCTTTGTTGCTCTTGAAATTATATTTATGTTGCTATTTGCCTTATATTATGAAAAAAATATGAAAATATCATATCAAAGTATATTCGGAATTATGCTTGGATGTATAGGTATTGTCTTAATAACTCTCGATAACAATATTTACAAATAATAAAATGACAGAAAAAACCTCGCGAGATTTACTATTATTTTTAATGTCTATTTTTATATTCATTGTAACTAAAAATAAAAAATATATAAACCTAATCTATAAACCTAATCTATAAACCTAATCTACTATATTTCTCGCACTCTAAGGAAGGAAAGGAGCTACGACAAGTTCCTTCCTCTTCATATTATTTTCAGCTCCCACAAGAGTTTTTGAACAATTAACATCGCTTACGGCAGAATCCTTTGAAATTCTAATACGGACTGGAATCACAAGTCGCTTAGTACGCTTAGCGTATTTAAAAGTGCTCGCAACTGACGGTGTAGAAGCACTATTGCCATATCCGACTCTTCCAGCTACGCTACCCTCACCGATAGAACGAGAAACACTTCCGCGCATCCCACCCCCGATGCTACGAGTAGCTCCACCACCACGCGTAATTTCTTTTTCTTGTACAATTTCTTTTTCTTTACTGAGAACCATAAATGTAAGATACATCATTCCGGTATTTTCGGATGTTTCCTCAATACCGAGCTCTTTATCATCTTCTGTAAGCTCTTCGCCCATCGCCTTACTTCTTGAAGTCGTCCATTCATATTTAGCTTTTCCGTTCTGATAAAATACACTACTATTCGGTTTCCAAGGTTCTTGAATAGGAATTGACCACATTACACCATCCCTTTCGATATTGAATGGAGTAATATGACTGTCTTCAAGATAGTCTGGTTCATCAAAATCAACCGCGAAACCGAGAGCATAATCATAGTTATTATTGTACCTAGAATAAATATCCGGATTTTCAATTTTGATTACAATAGGCCCTTCTTCGGCAATTACATAATAGCTTTCAGTATCTTCAGTCTCGAGAGTTTCAATCTCATAACTCTTACTCAATTGTTTGGGGAAATTGATGAGGCATTTCTTGCCAAATGAAACCTTGAAGCTAACATTAATCATATCCGTCGTACATACTACATCTTTATAGGCATTGTAAGAAAGCTGAATACAGTCACTAACCTTGACAATAGGAGCAACAGCGGCGGAAGCAGAAGCGGAGGTTTCAGAAGAGTTCTTCGACATTATAAGTATGTAATTATTTTTGATATACACAATCAATTTTTATAAATATATTGAAAAAAATATTAAATATTTATCAAGCCAATATTACTGAAAATATAATAGTATATAATCGGGATATTAAACAATAAAAAGACAATTTTACAAGAATCTTTCTAGATCATTATATGATGTATAATATTAGAATATTTACGATAATTATTGAAGACAAGTAATAACATAGAAGGATTTTTTGTATGTGTATAAGAATAAAGGAGGGAAGATGGAGGAGTGGGTATATTTGTCTATTTTAAGGAGTACAATAATTGTAGGATTTATACTTTTTATAAGGTATGACGATGCTCCTAAATATATATTTCCAATTATAATAAATATAATAGTAGGCTTTGTAAGTTTAATATATTTCCTATATTTTTATAGTAATGATAAAAATATTACAGAAATAATAAGTAAGCCAAAATATTATATATATTCTATAATATTATTTGTCGTATCACTTATAGGCTTCTATATTATAAAAATATCCCCAAATCCGGCTTATTATAGAACATTCGCTGTTTATGAAATTGTACTGTTATTGCTTATAACATTATATTACAAAAAATACTTTGATATAAATTATCAAGGAATATTAGGTATTATTTTAGGCTGTATATCAATAATCCTTATTACAGTAGATAATATAATATAATATGATATAATATGATATAAAAATATAAATATATTATTATAAAATGTCAGAAATGTCAGAAACACCAGAAACATCAGAAAAAGAATATAAATATAAGATAATTTTGACAAAACCTGACAATATAATAGCATCGGATTTATATAATAAAATAAAATATATTACATCTTATGATAGACAAGCTTTGATTTTTAATACAGAAAAATATATTTATAATCATATTTTATTGCCACTATATGAAAAAAAGGATATTGAAGAGATTATATATAATTATGGGATACAAAATGCTCTACAGCATTTTATATTAAATAAAAAATATTACAATATTATCAGAGATATTGTTGATAATGACGAGTCAAAAATATATATTGGGGTTGCCTTTTATATTTTAAAAGAATGCTTTGATTATAGAATAGTAAATGCCGAACAATAGAATATGTAATTACTGTTTCCATTTCTTTCCACAAATAAGACATTCCATAAATAGTGTAGATGCTTCATCACCAGAGCGTGTCTGGAGTTCATAATAGCTTACCTTCTTACTCTTACATCTCATACAAGTTATCATATCAGACATAGCAACAATATTAAACTCATAAGCTTCTTTAAGACGCAAATTATTTTTATTGATAATATCATTCCATCTCTCTGGAAATACATTATGACATTGCATATACGGAAGCATATGTGGGACGAACTCTTTGTTTTCTACCATTCTTTTATATAAATCTTTATTTCCAATATAACTGTTAGATTTAAGATTTGAATAAATGCTCCGCGAGATATTAATATATGTATCTAAAAATAGCGAGCATTTCCACGACAATTGTATTTTATTAGTATTCGCATAATCAATTGTACAATTAAATACACCTATTTCTAAATCCGTAGCTTCTAACTCGGAGATAAACAAATTATTAATTAGCATATTCCGAAAATCATCACGAACCTTGTTTTTATTATACTGATTATTAAAAACCTCTGGATTATTATTAGGCATATTGTATTTATCTATTTCGTCGCTCAATTTATAGATTTTAAAATCATTATTCATAATAAATGTTTTAATATATAAATATATAGAATAATCAATTTTTTATATATAAATCTAAAAAATGATATATATTATATAATATTTATTTACCTTTCAATATGTCTTTAGATTCTAATACCATTGCTCATCAATATACTTCTAAATATGATACAGTAGATATTAATAAGTATATTACAGGGCTCTCTGGTAAAGAAGCAAATATAGATCAAGAAGATATTAATTTAATTGAAATTTACTTCATTAATCGTCGCAATATTCAAAAATCATATGACGCCCAAGAGACACAAGACACGCAAGACAATGTTATAGATGTATCTGTTAAAAATAGTTTAGAAACTTTTATAGATAATTATTATAAGAAAAGCAGAGTTGAAAAGTATAAATCATATACACATAAAGAAAGAACATATACATACGAGCTATCTAATGATAATCAATATGTATCAAGTAAAATTAAGAAAAATATGGATATTTTAGGTAATATATTAGTAATCTGTTCTAAGAATAATAAACAGCCTAATTATACATTCCCTTGTACTAATGAAATAGACAGCATATCAGAATATACTATTAAGGAATATAAAATATCTAATAGGATATCTTTAATTATGCACAGTGATAGTGATAATGATAATGATAATGATATTAAGACGCTTTATATTGAGTATAGGCATTCTAATAATGTTGATATAGACAAAATAAATGAGACAATTAACAAGATAATTAGAAAAATATTATATCAATTATCTCAACCGTGAAAAACAAAAATTGATATAGGCATTATAAAATATATATATTAATAAGTTGTGAAATAAGTACATTACTTCATATATAATATGACTCTCTATAATGATATTGCTAATTCAGATTATTCTTTCACAGATTTCGCCAATATTATGATTAATGATAATACTATTGCCAATGATTCAAGCAAAATTTATAATATTAAAGAGTTGTACGACGGCTACATTAAACATCTTATGGTGAGAAAATATAGCAAAGAAGATATTTTGCGATATCGTATGGAAACTGTCGTTGATTATTATATGGATTTTTATGGAAATAATAAGAATTATGATAAAAATAATCTAATATCACAATATAAAAACAATATTAGCGACAAGTTTGATAAGAAATTTAATCCACCTAAATGTTTCCTAACTATTGCCAGAAGAGAAGATATTGCGAATGAACTTAAAGAAAAAATGGAATATGAAAGTTGTGATATTAATACCCATTATAAGATGATTAATATGAAATATGAATATTATGGAGAGCTTAATAATTCAGCAAAGGAAAAACAGACGGCAATTGATAATGATGAATATTACGAAGAATGTAACGATTATTATAATGATGACGAATTTAATTCAAGTATTTGTAATAGCGATGATTACGACGATTATTATTATGAATATATTAGTGAAGATGATAGCGAATATTATTCAGACGATTATTACTAATTACCTATTCTAAGATATACGAATACTCACATACTCACATACCCGTATTTATCGTACCTGCTAAGGCAGTCGCAAGACTCTGGTTTATATTTTTATTATTTTTTATTTTTATTATTTTTTATTTTTATTTTTATTTTTATTTTTATTTATACCTTTATTTTGTATACTGTAAAAATTGATTTGATATAATATAATAATTATATTATATAATAACAGAATATTTCTAAATTCTTTTAGATATAAATGATATCTATTAATTATATTGGAGCTCATATTAAGCGTGATGATAGTGGAGGAATAATAGAGACAATGAATAATATCAAGAATAATGGTGGGAATGCCCTTCAAATATTCGTTTCTAATCCACGCAGTATTACCATAACAAATATAGACAGTTATATTAAAAAATCACAAGATATACGAAAATATCTTGTAGAAAATAACTTTAAACTTGTTATACACGCCCCTTATACTATAAATATAGCTAAGGATTCTACGGAAGGTAAGCGAATAATGCCATTAGAAGAATGTATATGGATTAAACTTCTCATTAATCAACTTACGCTTGCTGATATGATGAATGCCGAGGGTGTCATATTACATTGTGGAAAACACGTCTCTTTGACCTATGAAAAAGGATTAAATAATATGAAAACTTCTATTGAATATATTTTGAAAATTATGGAAAATAAAAAAATGAAAACAAAATTAATTATAGAAACTCCCGCGGGACAAGGAACAGAATTGTTAAAAGATTTGAATAACTTCCTAACATTTTTTAATGGATTTTCAAAAGAACAAAAGAAAAATCTTGGAATTTGTCTCGACACTGCTCACACCTGGGCTCTTGGATATGAATTAGCTGAGGCATATAACATATTATTTAAAAAAAATAGCAAAGATATTACCGTAATCCATCTAAATAATAGCCTTGTTAAAAAAGGAGAAATGAAAGATAGACACTCTGTTCTCTTAGATGGCAAAATACCTGTTGCTGATATGAATGATTTTATAGCATCATTGTCTGGAAGTAGGGATAATGTATATTCCCAAAAATCATCTAAATATATCCCAACAATTATCTTGGAAACACCATCGGAAAATTACGAAATGGAAATAAACCACATTCGCAATTTATTGGACTAAATAGCACAGGCGGATTACTAATGTTTCTTAGCATTATCTAATACCTTTTTCATCTCACTATCAAAATCGTCACAAGTATTGCGAATATTTATCCATTTACTTTCCTCCTCACTAACATTTTTAACATTTTTATCAGGTATTTTCCACAATTCAATAAGAGTATCTAACACATTCTTATCATTTCTAATAAATACTGTTTCAACCTCTTCATATGTTAATCCATCAGGTGCTTGTTTTAATACTTCGTCCATATTATAATATATATATATATAATTTATATTTGCTTATATTCTTATTCTTAGATATTCTTAGATATTCTTAGATATTTTTCTATATTTTTCTATATTTTTCTATTTTATGAACATTATATATATACTCTGATATTTCATAAGCTATTTTTTCATAAGGATGTTCCATAGAATAGTTCTGTGTTACAATATCATTTATGTTTTGCGGCTTATCGCTTCTATATAAGCATATCATTAATTCTCCGGTATTCTTATTTTTATATATCTTGTTATTAACATCTGGATTAGAGCGAACATATTTAAGTTTTTCTTGAGGTATATCGTGGCTATCAGTATATCCCATATTATATATTATAGTTTTGAATAAAGCCTCGTTATAACGCTGATATATATGAATTTTTTCGTGTATTAGTAGCCTTATTATTTCATCTTCTGAATAATTTAGCACATCTTGTGATAAAAATATTATATGTTTCCTTGTATGCGGTAAGCCATTTTCATATTTCCCACCATTATCACTCTTTGTAATTGCTAAGACCCATTTAATATTTGCGATATCCTTGTAATTAAGATATTTTGAATAATCAAGATTGCTTTCTGTACTGATATTATTTATATTAATATTTCTAAGTAATTCGTCAGCCTTCTTTGTACAACTATCAAGTATTAATTTATCTCCTTTATTAAAATGTATTGCTTCGTTTTTAATAATGTTAATATATTCATCTTTTGAAGATACTTTGCGGGCATATAAATCTAAAGGAGACAAATTTGCTACATATTTATCTTCATCATTTTCAAGAAATAGTGCTGTTTCTTCATAGCTCATATAATATAAATGCGTATCATTCTTCCCATTTTTGAAAGATAAAGTAGTATATATAGTGTATATATAATATATAGTTAGTATTAGAAAGGTTATAAACAATAATGATAAAATATAGTAATATATCATATTTATTATAAGCTAACATTTTATCATTTGCCCTTTTTTTTATAACATACTCCTTTGCTTTGTTCAACTGATTTAATTACATTAGTTTCTCTTCCCTGTTCATCTTTAGAAGTGCTATATCTAGCCACTCTACCGCAATAATAATCTTTATTATTTGTTGCGTTTGATATAATACCCTTCTTGATTTTTTCCTTATCAGATAAGCTATATTCTCTATCATTATTTTTTACACTATATACATATAGCTCATCTATTGACTTATTATTACTATCTGCGGCTATTAGTTTATTATAAGAAACTACAATACTATCACCTTCAACAACTATCTTACTGTATCCGTATGAATTTATCGAATAATAGGTTATATCATATTCAGATATAGTGATATCAATTTTGTCACTTAAATCCTTAATTATATCAGGATCTGCTCCACCAGTTCCCGAAGTAATCTGGATTACGCATTTATCGCCTTTTTTAATTTTCATAATATTAAAATTATGACAATCGGCGCATAAATAAATACAATTATTATCTGCTAATATATCATATAATGAATCTATTAATTCTAAAGAATTACCCGAATCATTGAAAACAAACGTTCCTTTTTTGAGCTTAGTTATATCTTCGCTTTTTTTTCCTTTTTCTGTATCTTTTTCCTTAGATTCCTTCTCTTTTTTGGGCGTCTCTAATGCACCCATTGTAGCCGTACCTGCCATATCTCTGTCTTTTTCCTTAGATGCCTTATCTTTTTTATGTTTATCGTAAAATAATGGTATATGCCCCATTACAAAGATAAGTTTATTTTGATTACCGCTTTTCTTTTTAATCCCCTCTATTTTCTTTTTGACAGATTTTAAATAATTTGGTGATAAAATATTAGTATTTATTATAATAACTATATACGAAGAAGAAGCATCCTCATATACTCCAATATTTGTATCAGCATATAATTTTATAACATTATCAGGATACTCTTTTGTTTCTAACTGTTCAATAGAAGGAAGGCTTTCTCCCAATAAATCTTTTATCATCATTTTTGTATAATCACTTTCCGATCCTTTTAATGATGCGGCCGCTTCTTGTGAAGAACTTTTAACATTTTCTAAACTCTTCGTTTTTCCCTCTATATAATTTTTAAGCTTATTGATATAATGTTTTTGCGTATTAATCATACAATCAGGATTTTTTTGATTACTACTTGCTTCATCGTGATTACCAACGCAAATATAAATATTCTTATTCATTGTATATAGGATATGATATCCTGACACTAATGTATCTACTAAATAATATTTATAAGATTCTTCCTTATTTTCTTTATTTTTAAGTAATGTATTATACCAATTATCTCCCGCTATAAACATATTGGATATATTAGGTTCAAACTCTTTGATACAATTTAATACAACATCTCTATATATAGCTTCTTTATCACAGCTTATATTATTCCAACAACCGAAAAATATAAATGAATTATTCATAATACAAAAACTTATTTGACCCAATACTATTAAATAAGAGTAAAAAAATAAAATGCTAGATGCTAATAATTAAAAAGTCCTATAAATAAATTGAATTGTGTTTAGCAGATATTGACGAATTATTGTTATATTTTTTACAATATGTATCGTAAAATGTCAGCGATACTGTATAAGGGATGTTTATTTTTATCAGGTCGGTCGGGACATATATCATCATATTAATCCATGATACAATATTGTTAATAGCCCTTTTTAAATTACGAACCCCATCTTCTTTTTCAATATTATTAATAATATGCCTTATCAATTCATTGCTAAATATAATATCTCCTTTGTTTAAATTATATTGTTTCAATATTTCTGGTATTATATAATCAGATGCCAATACAATCTTCTCTTCATTATCATAACCATTTACATTGATAACAATCATCCTGTCGCGCAAAATTGGGTTTATTAAAGAATCATCATTGTATGTAAAGATAATCATAGAACGAGATATATCAAAATCTATCTCTTCAAAATATCTATCGTTAAACTTATCATTCTGAACAGGGTCTGTTATATGTATCAGTGTATTGATAATTTCCTGACCCTTATAAGTATTAGATACTTTGTCCAACTCATCAAATAAAAATAGAGGATTCATTATTCCAGTTTTCATAAGAGATTCACAGATTTTTCCATAACTCGAACCTTCATAAGTATATGAATGTCCTTTGAGAAAAGAAGAATCATCTGTTCCGCTAAGTGATATAAAGGCATTCGGATAATTTAGAGCATTACAAATGCCCTCTTTAATTAGCTTTGTTTTTCCGACACCAGCACTTCCTTGAATACCTATGATATATCCATTAGCTTTGGGAAATGATATTAATTGTGCTAAAACTCTTATAATCTGTTCCTTCGCATCTTTATGACCAAATATGGTTTCGTCCATACGCGCTCTAATATTATTTAAAAAATTACAAATTTTTTCATTACCATCGGCAATTTTAATAGGTATTTCATAAAACTTATTAAAGGGGATGTTATTTAAAGAAGATATCCAAGAACTCAGCTTATAATATTCAGATGAATTGCTATTCATTTTATTTAAACTTTCAATCTTCCATAAGATGCTTTTTTTCGTTCTAATATTAATATCAGAAGTCAGTATTTTAAAACGCATAGGAACATCATAGGTAATCGTGGTTTTTTCAATAATATCTTCATTATCTATTAGCTTTGTTTTATCAGCGTCAGACAAAACATCAAAATATTTTTTCTCAACACTATTATATTTATTATAAAATCTATATAATTTTTTGTTAATAGGATGCTTACTTAAATTTAATGAATTATTAGTTCTCTTAGCATTATTTTTATTATTAGCAGTTCCAGAAATACCAGTATTACCATTCGTATTTAAAATAAGATATATCATTTGATTATTATGTTCTTCCTGATATTTATTAAAATAGTTAGCTGGATTATCTGGAATATCCTGATTATTATTAATAATTTCATTATTACAATCTTTATTACATAGATTGTTACAATTATTATTTATAATATATTCTTCTGTCTCTTCTGTCTCTTCGATATCTTCGCTTGTATCTTCGATATCTTCGCTTGTATCTTCGATATCTTCTGTATCTTCACTCGTCTCTTCTGTTTCCTCCTTATATTCGCTATCTTCTGTATCATCTTTTTGAGATACTGAATCAGTCACAGATTCAGATTCAGATTCAGACTTGCAAGATTTTTCTTCGTTTTTAGTGTCATCTTTTTTCATAATTTTACGATTTTATGATTTTATAATATATATAGATTATTCATAAGTATTTTTTATATATACTCATTTTCATATTGATTTCCCCAATAGTAATTTGTGGATACAGTTCTTACTATTCTATTTGTGTATAATACAAAATAGGTAAATAAGCATACGAATAGTATTACCATAATTAATATTAGTAAATCTAAATATTTATTATCAGTATATATATTTATTGTATAAGAGCCTACCATTATTAATGCTAAAAATAGAATACATATAATATAAACATCATAATTTTTATTTTCATATTTGAGAACATCAACATTCATTTCAGAATCCGATTTTTTGCTAAAAAGAACATCCTTTAAATATAATTTTTCATTATATATATTTTTAGATATTGTTACGAGCTTTTCGTTATTACCTTTTAATGAATCATTAACAATTGAAGGAGTAGCTAATGTTATCATAAACATTAATTCCTTCGCATTAGTATTCAAAAAATTCTTGACATCATCTTTCTTTACAGTTCGTATATCGCTGCTACTTTCATGCTTTATATTACTCGTTCCAACATCAGCATTTGTTATTTTGCATGTAGTTTCTGGACATAAATCATATCCTGTATAGGTGCTTCCAGAAGCTTGAACAAAACCTTCTTCTATATATAATGTATTCATAATATAATAGCTCATAAATAATATTATTATAGCGGCAAGGCACACGAGAGATATTGATTTAATAAGAGGCTTTTCCACGGCAGCTACATTAATTATTACTAAAATAGATATTATAATGGCAACAATTATTAAATATGATAATACCTGATTATATAATAGATTATTACGAGATTTATGTAATTCATATAATGTAGTATTATTTTTAATTTTTGTTTTATACATATTTATATTTTGTTCAACAGTATCAGTATTACTTACTATCTCATTATAATATTTGTCAATATCCTTGCTTGTAATTTTAACTATATATACAGGACTATTTGTTGCAGTATCAGTATTTGAGGTATAATTATATAATTTATCATATAAAACTGACGAAATAGTTTTATCTTGTTCTAGTTCAATATTTATGCGTTTTTTATTTGCGTTATCAGTTCGTATTTGAAAATCCTTAACTTTAAAAGGTGTACCTTCAACCCTAATTCTATAACCATTATTAAACTCGTATATGTTTCTATTATCAATTAATTTCTTAATTTTATTATATTCTTCTGCAGGAGTTGAATTTTGAAATATACCTTCTTCATATATATCATTTATATTTGAATCGTCACAAGTTATTTTAAAGCTTTTATCTATTAATTTATAAGAACTAAAAAATATAAAATTTGTAATTCCTAAAGAACTTGTCGCTTCCTTAATCTTATTATTTTTTATATTACCTAATTCTTCTTGTAGATACATATCATATTTATTAAAAGATGTTTTATTATCATCGTTAGAACCTGAATTTTTTTTATATAAAATATATCTATAACCTGGTGTATCTGTATTGGAAGGCAATACATTTGTACCTGCTGTACAAGTAGCTGATGAAGAAAAAGTTGCTGCGTAATCATTTTTTACAAAATCATTTAATGAAACTTTAGTACAATTAATACCACCAGTTGATTGTGATGAATTTTTTATAAAATCATCTTCGTAAGATATTGCAACAGCACTTAATTTATATCTATTATTATAAAATATATTTGCTGCTCTTATAGAAGCTAATAATAAGCATTTATAACATAATATATATATACGCAAATATTTTATTGTAGGTGAAAAACTATCTTTGTTAATATTATTAATCATTTTTATAAAATTAAATATGTAATAAATGTTTTGCTTATAAAACGATGAGGGCGTTTCAGCTGCTCCTTCTAAATTATCAAAAGTGCCTAATATGGTAATATTTTTGCTCAAAGTTGTACTTACAGTTATATCAACTGGTATTGTAGTTGTTGTCGAATCAATCTGTGCACTAAGAGTTCCATCTTGTGGAGGAGATGATGTTGTAAAAGTAAAATTTCTTACACTAATGCCGGTATCTGCTGGTATTGTTATATCTGTGCCAATATCTATATCACCGGAAGTTCTTAATTCAGTATCTGGTTTAATTCTTGGAATACTATCTACTTTTACGTTTGCGGTTGTTGCCCCCTCGCTTTTAGTAAAAGCACTAGAAGCAGATAATGTTATTTTAGTGGAGTCATTTGTAATTACAGAACCATTTGCTATTTTAGATGTATTGCCGGCTTTTATAGTTCCTGATATTTTGCCATTAGTTATTCTATAAGTATTTGCTGGCGTTGTAAGCTTTACTATTTCGCTACCACTAAGTATTTTTAAGCTGTCAATAACAGAACCAGTTTTTATAACCGCACTAATGTTTGCCGCGTTTAAAGTAACGTTTGTCATAGTTCCTGTAGAAGTTATAGTTGGTTTCTCAGATGTCCCCGATTGTAATAGATATTTAGCATTAGTACCAGCGATATTTGAATATTCTAAGAATCCAAATAAGTATTTTCTGGTACCTGAAAAAGTTTCAGTATATTGTAATTTATTACTATTTGAAAATATAGGCATATCAGAATCTAAATAAGTTGTTTTTGATGGAATGGAAGTCTCAGATTTATCAACTACCTTAATATCATCATCTTTAAACATATTTTTTAAATCGCCAATATATAAATATATACCTTCAGGAGGATCGTCTATATTCTGACCTCCAGAAGATATATAAAGACCTTTTGAAACACCTATTACATCCGCTTCTTTTAATTTTCTATTAACAATATATATTTTCGTAGAGGATGTGAATTTAGTTTCAAGGTCTTTAGAATTATTAGAATAACAATCAAGTAAAGCATCAATGATTCTTATAAATATTTCAATAGCATATTTTGAATATAATATATTTGTTATAGAATACGTATCCGGTTCAATATCAGTTTTACCACTGTTAAATTTAATAAAACATAAATGATCTTTAGTTCCACTTGAATCATCAAAACTAGCATTTATGTAGGTGTTGTAATCAGGGCCGCTGTTTCTATTTATTGTTTGATTGAATGTAGGAAATAATGTATTAATCAATAAATTTTTTAAACTAATAGTTTTATTATTGAGAGTCGTAAGACCTTTAGTACCAGTAGTTAATTTATTATCTGCAGCATAAGAAGTAGTTGATTTTGGTGGAAATAATAAATCATGATAAGTTTCAAAAGTATTTTCAGACAAAACATTTTGCTTTCCTTCAATTATCTTGTCATATAAACCTAATAAATAAGTTCGTAACATTGGATATTGAATTAAATCAGTATGTGTAATACTCGTCATTATAATTTTTATATACTCTATTATTTTATAGATATAATATATTTATTTAAAATAACTTTATTTAAATACAAGATCTATAAGAAAATGATTCACCGCTATTTTCATTATATCTATCTATTCTAACGATATCCCCGTGTTTCAATCCAATCCATTTGGCAATTGGATCATTTTGTAATATAACGTGCATATGCATTTTACTACGAGCTAAATATTCCTTCATAAATTCTTTTGCCTCTTCATCGGTAAGCTTGGTATGTTTGGGTACATATTCGTGTTTTGTGGGATTAAACATCAATTGTTGAGAGCTAAAATATTGGAGGTGGCCTCCATTTTTTTGAAATATTTTGTCATATTTGTTGAGCTGAGATTTTACCGCCGTTGAAATGGATTCGTTGTTAAATACGATAATTATATTATTTTTACCTCCATATTTATTGGTAAAATCTTTAATATTATCACCATCTTTTAATTTCTCTTTTAGATCGGATATTATATTTTTTCTCAGATTTTTTGAGAGAGCATACAAAATAGTCGTATTTAATGTTTGAACATTAATAGGAAACTTATCAGATTCAAAATCTTCTTTGCTAAGGGATAATAGCATCTCTTTGAAAGATGATACGTCATCTCCTCTATCTACAAGCATTTCCTCAATATTCTTATTAATAATATCAATATCCATTGTTTTATAATATTTGTCTTATTATTATATAATAATAAAAAAGTCAATTTTTAATTTATTATTTTGTAATAGCCTATATATCTCATAGTGCTTTCAATAATCTCTTTGGGTCTATATAACTCTTTTTACAGACTGTTGAAGTATTATGTAATTCAAACGAGGTAAGTTCCAAAGCTTTTTTAATAGGATTCTTTTCATTCCTATATTTATGCAAATATTTATTGAATAAATTATTAGCATTCCAAGTCCGCAAATCCTTTGTAGTTATATTAACCTTTAATTTACACATTAGATAATTATTAACATCGTCAGCGGTTATTCGTCTATTATTATATTTAAATATATATTCAGGGCGTTCAGATGTTGACAAAGAAGTTGTTGTAAGACTATCAAGTTTTTCTGATAAATAAGCATATATGTATTTATTTTTACAGATGGCCTGATTGCGTACACCCTTTTTACCGATGAAATCAAAGGATACTGTATTATCATTTAATAACTTGATATGTGAATAATTTAATGTAGTTATTCCATAAGATTTATTCTGTTTTTCATATTTTATATTTCCTATTCTAAAACCACACGAAAGTATTAATGTTATTATAATTGCTATAATTTTATTTTTTTCGTCGGAGGATTTTAAATCTTTTGCTACTTGCTTTTTAATTTTTATAAAATGCTTATCAAACTTCTGTATTTTCTCGTATTTTTGTTCATTTTGCTTTTCAATATGTTTCGAATTATATATCACCTGTTTCCTGCCTTTGCTATCATATCCATATGCTAATATTTTCTTATTATTTAATATTACTACATTATCATATGATGGAGGGATTTTTAACTTTTTAATTTTGTTTATAGTATCCTCATCTATTATCTCACTTCCTATATCCGTATTTCTCTCATTGCCTAGCTTGTCCGACTTGCCAGGCTTGTCGGATATATATTTATAATATTTAAACCCAGTAATATAGGTTCCGACTCTTTTTATTTTCATATGTTTATTTATTGTAAATAAATTATAATTATGATGTTAAAAAATGATATAAACATATAATTATATATGTATTCATAAACTGAATATATAATGGCAACGAAAAAAGCGACTCCTGTACCTACCCAAGCCCCCCAAACTCCTCAAGCTACTACTGATTTGAAAGCTACTAAAAAGCAACCAGCTGCCGCTAAAATGCCAGCAAATAAATCTGTGGTTCCGGCAACTTCTACTGTACCAGAGACTCCCGTCGTACCTGTATCTACTAAGACCGATGATTCGGTTGTCCAAGGCGATGTTCCCGGGGCCGAGGTTTCACCTGTTAAGGACAATGCTGTATCAGTAATTATTGAGAAGGTAAATAATCTTTTTGCCAATTTTAAGGAAGTTCAAAATCTTCTAAAAGTTCTAAGCAAGGATTATGAGAAACAGCAAAAAATCATCGAGAAGGCTCAAAAGAAACGCCAAAATGCTAAAAACTCGCCTTCTGGTTTTGCCAAGCCTAACAAAATCTCTGACGAGCTATGCGATTTCATAGGTGTTCCCCACGGAACTGAGAAATCCCGTACTGATATTACCCGCTTCATTAACTCATATGTTAAAGAACATAATCTTAACAAGCCCGAGAACAAGCGTTTTATCCTCCCCGATGAAAAGCTTAAAAAAATCCTAAATGTCGGCGATAAGGAAGATATCAATTATTTCATACTACAAAAGCTCATCTCTCATCATTTTCCTCCTTCAGCGAGCAAACAAGCTCAGGTAGCCGCTTGAGATAGCTAATTATTTACTATTTTTTATTTGTAGAAATCCATAATAGAATGTTTTTGTCTTTTAATTTATAATTATTATCAATAGATAGTATTATATTATATAAAGTTTTTGATATTTGTATTGATACCTTACTGATATCAGTATTTAACCAATATCTTCTAAAATAATAATATAATATAATATCTTCTAAATAAGGAAAGCATCCTTTATTCATTGAATTGGTATATAGATGTGCATTATTTCTATATAATAAATATGAACACTCGTTGTCTGTAAGAGTTTTGAAGTTTTTTGTACTTTTCTTGAGCCTATTTATTGTTTTATTATAATCATTATTAAGCTCGTAACTAATTTTTTTACTTAAATAATATTTTAACATATCGCAATTATATTTATTTCTTTTCTCTTTAACAATATCTGTGAAATTTGTCTGGCGTTTAACAAAATCATTAGCCGACTTATTTATTTCGCTCAGCTTTTCGAGTTCAGAATAGCCTTCCAAATATTTAGCGATATTTGCGAAATAATCTGTATCAGTAAAATTCATGATAGACATGTGGTCTGCTTGCGGTCTGCTTGCGGTCTGCTTGCGGTCTGCTTGCTGATAATATTAAATGACTGGTATCATAGTCAATTTTTTAGAATAAATCAAAATAATAGAGCAAATGTATACTATCCAAGAGACACTAAGATATTTATATTTTTACAATTTTAAATTTGAGTACATCTTTCTGTTTTTTCAAAAATTTCAAAAGTTTTTTAGAAATTACAAAATAAATCAAGAGATGTACTCAAATTTTATTTTTTCAATTTTTAGAAAAAACTGGTTCCTCTTATAATATAAAAAAATATTATATAAAAACAAAGTATATAATGACATACATATCAATTTATGTCTAGATATGATGAACTTATAGCGTCTCTAAATAATGAATGTAGAAAAAAAAGAGTTAGCTGTGAAGACATTATTAAAAAATTAAATAGATTTGAATATGACGAAATTATTAATGACAAAAGCATAGGTAATATCATAGAAGATATAATAGCAGAAAGAGAAGAGATAGCTAGGATAACAAGAGATATATATAATAAACTAACTTTGTTGAATGAACTACTTGAGATTTTTGGAGAAGAACCACAACCATCGCTTACAAAAGCAAGAAAATTATTTAAAACCAAAATATTCATAAATATTTACGATTTATGTTATGGGATGTATAATAAAAGAACTACAAAAGAACTATTAAGAAAAGATTTACGGCAAAATCGCGTAAGAAGGTTCTCTTTACAATCAGCAAAGAGAGGAGGATTCAAATGTTTTTTGATTGGTATATAAAGCTATGACAAATAGACACACATCTTAAACCTTCTTGAATATACACCAGCGATTGAAGAAGCTGAATTGTTTAAGCTCAGCCTCTTTATCTAAATCACTAATTATATTATATATGTTATTCTTTTTAACATTAGGATCCATATATTTTGCCTTTATTTTATTGAATGTTTGCGAAAATAGCTCACTTTCTACCAATTCTATATTGTATTCCTTACATTTTCTAATAAGTACATCAAAATCTACTATAAATTCGGGGATAAATTTCTTAGTTGCCTCTATATAAACATCAACCTTCTTATTGAAATCTTTTTCTTCACTTGATTCATATCTTCTAATAATAGCCCACAAGGGAACACCCTTATCTTCCATACGCTTATTAAGCTTCTTGCGTCCTTCCACCATATCTCCACCATTAGCATTTATGGCACTTACAACACTTTTGCCATCCATAAATGTACAGATGAAGGTTCCGCCAACCTTTAACATATAACTAACATTATTTAAGAATGTATTTATTTTTTCTTCATTCTCAAAGAAATAATGAATAGCAAACATACAAGAGCATACATCAAAACCATTAGCACCTCTTCCCGCAATATTTTTATAATACGCAGGAATATTGCCACCACGTTTATTTAATACTAACTGTATGATATTCGCACTCTCTTCATCATCTATTGATAGCGAACATTCACCGTTCATTATAGGCTTGCTACAATCTCCCGCGGCATATACAATATCAGGAAATTGTAAGGGAAATTTCTTGTATTTATTGCCGCCACCCCCGCCTCCCTTATTATTATATTCATTTTTTTTACCTATGAGACGACTGTAAGCTCCTGAATCCGTATTATATATACCGTGCTTTACATAATCAATCCCGAGAACAAATCTATAATCATTATTAATCCAACGATTCATATCACCACCTTCTCCGCAAGCTAATTCGAGCAAACTGCCCTTATATTTTTGCTTGGAATATAACATATTTTTAATACATATATTGTGAAACTGTTGCATATTAACAGATAATAGTCCATCGCGATTGATTTTGCGAGAATAATAGACATCATCTGATTGTAGCAATTCGTTCTCCGTATCCACTTTTAATATAGGAGCCTTCCCGCGAATAATGCTTTCAGTTACGGGATTATGTATTGACCCCCAGATATTCATAGCAACCGAATAATCATTCGCCGTTTTAGAAATCTCGCCTGTATTATAGATACGCATTTTATCTTCACGCAAACGCATAGGAATCCATCGCATAGATGGCTTTATATTTTCGTCCAATAAATATCTATATTCTATTATCTTATCACCGTCTATCAATTCGCCACTCTCACAACGAGCTTCATCGCGGGCATTCAGTTTAACATAAGATTTCTCAATGCCCTCCTTATAATAGTTATTCGGCTTAAATAATTTAAGCGTATATTTGCCAGCCTGCTCTTTATTCAATTTCTTATATTCAGCATCATATAGCTCACGCATAGCATTATTTATAGTATATTTATCATATTGCTTGGCATTATACCCGACGTGTAGAAACATCTCGCGGTATTTCTCGCCGTCCACCGTAATAACTTTGCCAAACTTTGCGAAAAAGTCTATTGAGTTCTGCTCAGGAGGTTTCCATTTAAAAACTCTGTCCCATTTAACTCTCTCTGTTATTTCAACAGGCTTATTGCTATAATAAGAATATAAAGCAAGTTTAGCAGGTGTAAAGATAAGGCCGTCGATGCTATAAGGATATTTTGAGCCATTCTTCAATATATTATCGCAATCCTTCAAAATACTATCGCTATATAAATGTTCCTTGACAATATAATCAACAGAATTACCTTCATCACGTGATTTAATATATTTACGGCTATTTACTAAATATTTATATCGGCTTTCTTCTTTAACATCATCTTCTATAAGCGGCAGACTGGTGATTTTTTTGCCACCGCAATAATACATATCAAATGCGGCATATAACCCAACGTTTGATTTGTCCAATCTTTTTTCACAAGATATATATTCGCCGTCAATTAAAGAATTATAAAGCTCCTTTGTAGAGCGAAGCCCTGTATCTATTACTTTGTATGTGTTATCAATTAAATATACAGCACCAGCATTATCTATAAACATCAGCAATCGCTCGCCATCTGCTTTTTCGGTTACAGTATATTCTGATAATATGCTAATCCCAGTGTATTCATTGGGTTCCAATATATTGAGTTTTTCAAGAGTTACAGGCTTTGGGGTTAATAATACAGGCTTTGTCTTATCATTAGGTTTCTTTTCACGATTATTATAGTTATAATGAGAAACAATATCTTTTGAAACAAGGTCAGAATAATTCGCTATGACATCTTGTTGCTGTTTTTTAGATATTATATATGGTGATAGAAAAAGCGCCTGTTCCATTTTAATTAATCCTTCTAATATAATATCTTTAGAAGCATTTGTTATATCAAGAAAATACTCGTATTTCTGCGAAGATTTAATAATCTTAGTATTTGCCAATTTATAATATAGGTCTCTATCATCGGCATCTTCAATATCATATTTATTACATTTACATATATTGACGATAAACCGCATATTAGTTTTTTTATCATTATAAACTATCCTTTTGTTTATTTTAAAAAATTTCCTTATATCATTCCAATTATCGGGAATATTCTCCTTTCCTACGAGTTTTTTTGCTACCGTCTTAAATTGTAGATTAGAATTAAATAACTGGTCATATTTGTGTTTGGCGAGCACCTTGTATTTATATAATGATACGCTCTTATCTTTATAATTAATATAGTTAGGATTGTGAGAATATTTCAATATATTGCTACTATCACTTATTTCCAGGATAATATCTTCAGATACTACTTGAAGCGTCTGTTTCTCGATATTCTCTTCGTATTTCTCAGTTTTCATAACATTTATAAAGTTGGAAAACTCATTTTCACCCCATTCACTCGAATTACTCAACTTTATTAAACATTCGCTATTATTCTCTTGAATTAGCGAATAATGCGTATCAATAATTGAAAATATTTCATCATCTTTTAATATTTCCATTATGTATATTCTCTAATAAATATAGATATTATAGATTTTATATATCAATTTTTAATATATAAATAAAAAAATGATATATTCTTATAGATTAATAACATATTTATAAATGCCATCTAATAAAATGTTTATGCCAATCAAGTTCAATACTACTATTATTCTTGTTCCTTCTGAAATTACCGCAAATTTTGACACAATAATTTATGATAAAGTTAGGCGTACGCTTGAAAATTGTTGCAGTAAGCACGGGTATATTAAAAAAGATACTATTAAGATAATTAAGAGGTCGGCGGGATATTTTAAAGAATCGCATTTAAACGGAAATATCGCTTATGACTTGAGCTGTATTGCCGAAATCTGTAATCCCGCACAAGACTCTATTATCAAATGTGAAATTATAGCAAATAATAATTTGGGTCTAAGAGCTATTGGAATGTACGAAGAAATGGCTATATTGGAAGTTTGTATTCCTAAAATTACTTCGGGAATCCAATCCGAGGTAAATATTGATAGTATCAAAATTGGCGATCATGTTAATGTTAAAGTGTGTGGTAAGAAATTTACGCTATATGATAATATGATTTCAATTATTGGAAAAATAATCAAGGATAAGGATGATATCATTCAGATTCAAGAAATAGATGATGGTAATTTATCAATTGACGAAGAGGATATGTCGGAAGTTGATGAAACAAATGATGATGGTATTGAAATATTCAATGATGAAGACGAAGAAGAAGATGAAGAAGAGGGAAATTATAAATTCAGTAAAAATAAATTATCAAAACACGCTGGTGGTGGCTTAGAGTTTGATGAAGATATTGAAGAAGAAGATGAGGAAGAAGATGAAGAATTAGACGAAGATGAAGACGAAGATGTTGATGAAGATTATTCAGATGGTGCTGAGTTTGAAAATTTCGACTATTACGAAGAATAATATGTTTCTTCGTTTATAAAGATTATTTTATTATATAAATAGATTTTTATATTATTTATATATAATGAATAAAAAAGATTTATGCAAAAATATACAGAATAGTGTCAGTCATTTGACAAATGTAGAAATAATAGAACTCTTTAAAATAATATTAGCGACTGGTGAGAATTATACAAAGAATAATAATGGTGTTTTTATTAATCTTAATTGGCTTAATGAAGATACCTTGGAAAAGCTAAATAATTATATATTATTTTGTATTAAATCGCAAAATGAAATTACAAAATATGAATTGATGAAAAGTTTACTTAACGAAACTATATCTGTTAAAGAAGAGGATATAAATAGCAAAATAGTAGAACAAGATACAGTAGATAATAATATAAGACAGAAGTTCTCGTCGAGTATGAAGTTTTATTTACTAAAAAAAAAGTTTATGAAACAAAATATTGTCCCTGTAAATATCTTAGAGAATGAATTGAAATACGAAGACTATGTAATTACATAAATAATTTAAGTAAAACGCATAAAACGCAAAACTATAAAAAATGATATATAAATTAAATGTCTATATTAACTAACCAATGATTAATATTTTAATGAATAAACTTCCTGAATCAAAAGACAAGGATATTATATGGAAGATTAATAATCCTGAGCTATACAAAAAATTTTGTCAGGATAGCCAAAATCAAGAGACAGTTCAAGAGACAACAGTGCCAGTTGCTATACCTACAAAAATCCCAAAAGTTCTCAAAGTAATTCCTATTCCTATTAATAGATTACCTACTGTTCTTAGTAATTCGCCTGTAGTCTCGCAAGATATTCCTAATGGAGAAGATGTTCAAGTAGTTGAACAAACAGCCCCTATCATAAATAAAAATATTCCAAAAAGGGAATCTAAGGTATCTAAGGAATCTAAGGTATCTAAGACGAGTATGCCAAAAAAAGTAAGTGTAAATAAAAATAAGAATAGTCCTATGAAAATAATCTTGGAAGAATCGCAAACATATGATACATATAGAGATGATGTAAGAGACAAAATAATTAAGTTTATATCTACAAAGGAGTTCAATAAAGTTTTTGGTATCACAAAGAGTGCCGAAATAATGTCAGGAATTGCTAATGACAGATTCAATAAATCAACAGCATTATTTATATCATTCTTATTTGATAAATGTGTAATATATAATGATAAAAATTTCATTTATAATAAAAATAATGGAGTAATTACGATATAAATTATTTGAATAATGGAAATAAAATAAGCTTCTTATTTTCCATTAATTTATGAGCTATATGTTTACATAACATCTCTTTGATATCCTTAAAGTTTCTTTCAGATACATTACCTTTTTCTATTTGTTTAATAAAGTTATTGTGTTCCTTCTTATTATAGAAACTACAAACACGACCTATTTTTTTCCCTTTGCCTACAACAGCATCCGTGGAGAATATCTTAAAAATATTTTTAATTATATTATCCTTCTTAATAAATTGAGGCTCTATAATTCCCCATGGCATATCTTCTAACTCCATATTTTCTGGTATTGTGCTAATTTTACTATTGCGATATTTTGCGAATTCTTTCTGTTCTGTAATTGTTAGCGATTCAATCCATCGTTTTTCTACATTATTATATAGTGATATATCAAGATTTTTAATATCTTCATTATTTTTATTTTCAATATTATATATATTTATATATCCAATATAATCATTATTATTATTTTTATTATATGAAGGCAATTCCTTTTTTCTTATGAAAACTCCCTGTGAATCTAAGCATTTAATTACATATTCCAATCCAGCCTTCAAGTTATTTTCAAGGTCGCCAAGTTTAGCATAATTTATTATTATATATTCCACTAGTCTTTTAAATTTCTTTTCATCTAAATTGAAATATATAGAGATCGTAGTATTAATAATATTCGTATAATCTATATTTATCATTTTAAGAATATTTTCGATGTCATTCTCACTCTTCTTATCTAAGATATTAACAGCCGTATCATTTATTTCATCAATATCCATCTTTATTTTAATTTTTGCCATCGAACCTACTATATTCGGTATGATATCATTATTAATAATACTAAGTTTAATACCCTGTCTATGATGTTCTATATAGTAATTATCAATAAGTATAATAGGTCTTATTGATTTATTTATAGCATACATCAAAATTTCTTCATCGATATCAATATTTTCCCTTATATCTTTTATTAAATCAGTATATGATATGTAATAAACATCTCGTTCTATCAGTTGAAGCAATTTATTTTTAATAGCATTTTTTGCCATTTTTAAAAGATGCTTATAAACATCACTTCTGTAACCTGATATGTCCTCTTTTCCCACATTTTCAATATCATCATCTTTAAAACCACAAGATGGCTCTAAATCTTCGCTGTCACCTAATTCATATTTTATTTTATTTCCTTGTGATGTTAATATATCTACTTTTCCCATTTCAAATAATTTTTTTGGAAAATAATTAATATTTTTCATCAAGGAACAATCCAGCGAATTGCTTGAAATTATCTTGTCAATTTCCTTACTTTCTATGTATTTTCTCGTAGATATTCTTAATGCGTGGATATCTATTGTTTCTGTATTAAGCATTTTTGCTTCATCATTGGCACTCGCATGCATAAATACAGTTACATTCCGTTTTTCAAAGGGCAACTTTTGATGTCGGCAATTACGAATGCCTCTGCCTATAATTTGGTCAGGTCTATTAAAGTGATACCAAGGTTCTATTAAATGTATCTCGCGAGCATTATAAAAACTAAGGCCTTCGCTCGCTACTTGTGTTATCAATATTACTTTGATATCTTTACCATTAATATTCTTATCATCATTAATCTTCTTTATTAAATTATTAATAGTAGTAGAACCCATAATATCTTTTTTATCACTTGTCAATATACAATATTTTGGATTAGATACATCTTTATATTTTGGCTTATCCTTTACAATTTCAGGGTTTTTCAATATATTATTTGTACCTTCACGCGAATAACCGAGATGTTCCAAGCATATCGCGAGTGGTATAATGCCAGCCCAAGCAAATCTTGAATATACAACTACGATTCCCTCGGATTTTCTTATTATATTACATATGTTCAAAAATTTACCTGAATATTTACCTAAATATTCCTCCGTGGGATACAAGGCATTTTTATATTTTTCATTGTAATTAACAGAAATACTTGCCGTGCCTTCAACATTTCTGAAAAATGTATTAAATCCTACTTTACCTATATCATTATCATATACAATATTCATAGGCTGTAATAATTTCATATTATGATTAGGCGATTTACTACGCAATGATTCTTTTGTATTTGTATCTGTACCAAGGTTGGCAGCATCATCTAAATCATTTAATTCATTCTCATCATTTTCCTCGATATTTTTATAATTAATCTTATCTATTATTTTTTTCAAAGATTCTATTTTGTTTTTTTGATATATTCCTAATTTTGAGATTACTATATCATCATTTATATATTTTAACCAACCTAATTCTTTAGCAGGTATAGAATTATTAGAAGGGTCTTTCTTAGGCTCAATATTTAATATTTTAATATCACTGTTATATGATGCCTTTAATTTCAAAGCGAAAGTAAATGGGTTTTTCCCCTTTAAATATGATATATAGTTCGAGGATAACTTTTTAATTAATTGCTTAGCCTTATCATCAAATTTAAATTTATTATTGTTATTGAATACCTTATAATTATCTTTTAATATTTTATCACGTTTATCATTTATCAACATTAAATTGAAGAGGTCGAGGATATCTCGGGGTTCGTTATACATAGGTGTCGCTGACAATAATATTAATCTATTATTTCTTCCATTTTCTAATATTTTTTTAAGAGTACTATATGTTCCCTTTTCCTTATTATTCGTACTTCTGATATTATGAGCTTCATCTATAATAATAACCTTGTTCTCTACTACAATATTATCCTTGTATTTTTCATTAATTCGCTTCATAAAACTATCATATGTAAAAATCTCATATCTTTTCTTCAATAATTTTTTTATATTATCCTTGTTATCCTTTTCATTAAAAGTATTCTTATTTATATTAAGTAATTTGATATAATTATCTCCAGTACATTGATTAAATAAATTGTTGAATATCTTAATATCATAATTGAATATTTCTTTATTGAAGTTCTCTTCAAGTGCCTGGGGCATTATTACCCATATATGCGGTTCTGTTGTATCCATCGTTTTTGTAGATAATATTGTTTCAGTTAATGTAATTGCCGTACAAGTTTTACCGACACCTACGCCATAATATAACATAATGCTCTTATAAGGAGTTCTATGAGATAGATACTGGCTTATAAAATGCTGATATAGCGTAGTTTCAAACTTACCACATAATTCATTAGCTACTTTATTAAAATCATCTATATTTTTTATAATAGGGAAGTTTCTTATCTTGTGTATCGAAAACTCCTTATTTCTTGCTATTTTTTTCTCAAATTTTTCATCATCCATATCAGGATAATATAAATCAAAATCCTTGCTATATTTTTTAGAAGAAGATGATGATTTTTCAACGGGTACTACTTGAATGCTCTTGTTTGTTTTTTTGGTTTGCTTTTCAAGATTCTCCTTCTTTATACAGCGACCCGTTTTGGGATTTAGAACTTTGCCTTCGGGACATTTTTTCGTTTTAATCATTATCTATTTACATTAAAGATTTATTATAATTTATTATGCTATGAGCCTTTTTAAATATCTTGATTCTTTCTGTGTTATGATTTTTAATATGATTCAATACTTCTTCATTGCTAAACCATTTTAAAGACCTTATTTCCCGGATTTGTTCTATACAAGTATTGTCGAGCTGTATTTCAGCATTATCATTGATTATTTTTGCCACATAATATACGTGTTTATAAAGAATATTATTAGTACCGAAAAAGATTTCTTGAAAAGGAATAATATTTTTATCTATTTCAATATCATTTTTATTCAATTGCGTTTCTTCACAGAACTCTCTTACAGCACAATCTATATCAGCCTCTTTCAACTTTTTACGCCCCTTAGGAAATCCCCATTCTTGTTCTGATTCATTATTGTTATTAAAGTTTTTAATAGATAGCATACTTTTAATATTACTATCATTCATAACAATTTCAAATTTATTTTTTGAGTCTATGTATTCCTTTGTATGTTTAAAAGTTCCTTGATTTATTTGACACCATGTATAATTCCATATTTGCTCAAAATTATTAGTAAGTAACAGTTTTTTTTCAGAATCTGTCATATATTCAATGAGTTTTATAATGTATTTATCGTCATCTATATTGTACTTTCCTCTAACAAACTCCATAAATGATAAGCTATCCTTACGCTGTATCATAATATATTTAATCTCATTATTAACTACCTTATAGCATATTATTCCAAAACTCATTATAGGATGCGGACAATCTTTGTATAAATGCCCATTTAATCCGCAATTCCTACAACATTGCGGACGAAAATAATTATTTTTCTTACTACTGTCATCATATTTTTTTTTCATTAATATATAATTAATAACATTAATATATAATATTAAACATTTCTTAAATGTATTTATTATACAGTAAAAATAATATCCAGTTATTTATCCTTTAATATGATGAATAATTGTCGGAGCTGTCATAGCCATTAAACGAAGATACGCTATTAGTTAAATGTTGAGAAGGAGGCGTAGGTCTCGGGGGTTGTACAATGGGCATAGAAGTACCCGCTGATACTCCTTCAAGAGGAGCATAATTCATATAAATATCATCAGCAGATGATTTAGGATAAGGCAAAGAATTAACACCGCCTACTTTAGGCTCTTGATAATGAGGAGGTTGTGAATTAACGCCGTGCAATGAAGAGTTCATCCCATTATTAGATGCCGGAGTACGATGAGCAGTAGATATTACAGGACTCGATGGCGAAGGAGACGCGGGAGAAGGAGATGATGGAGGAGGAGACACGGGAGAAGGAGACGCGGGAGAAGGAGACGCGGGAGAGGGAGATGCTGGAGAAGGAGAAGATGCGAGAGGAGTGTTATATACTACTGGTTTTGATTCTTTATGCTCTTCGCTCATCTTGTTGTTTATCATTATTTTTTTAGCATATAAATTGGCCTCTTCTTTATCTATTTTATTTTTCTCCATAGTATAATCTAATCTGTCATTAGCCATATCATACTCGGACATAGAAATTAACATAGATATTATTATCATAACACAATATATTATTATGATAACTGCTAATATCCACGCTAATAGCCAACACCACCATCTGGTATTAAGATTGCCGCCAGTAACTATACAGGTTAGTTCAAATAATGACATTAGAATTGAAGGAACAGATATTATTAATATAAATAATACGAACATAAATCTGTCTCCTATTGGTATTCTGCTGCTACTGAATAATATTATTACACATAGTATTATAATTGTCATAAATAATGCTATACCGGCATATTTTGATTGTTCTGACCCAAAAAATATGTCATTTATATTTATAGTACGACTTCCCATTATTTTGTTTGTATATTCTAATATCATATAAAGAAAAATAAAAAATGACAATCATATAAATACAATAGTATATATACATAGTAAATTATTATGGGTATTCCTTATTATTTTTATTCGTTGACAAAAAAATATCAAAATATTTTAGATAATAATAAACCGGTAAAGACAGATATTTATTGTATTGATTTTAATGGCATAATACATACTGTCGCCCAACAAATTTTAAAGGATAAGCAAACAGAAACTATGAAGGCAGAAGAAATTGACGAGTTAATTTTGGAAGGTATTTGGAAGAAAGTCGAGAGCTACATTGAATTATACAAGGCTAAAAAATATGTTATATGCGCCGATGGCGTAGCTCCGACTGCTAAAATTATTCAACAGAGGAAGCGTAGATATTTGAATATTTACAGAAATAAATTGGATAAGGATTTCATCAATACGCCAGTATGGGATACAAATGCCATAACGCCCGGGACGGCTTTTATGAAAAAGTTAAATGTCTTTATGGATAACAAAGTGAGATACTCTACGCATAATATAGAAATTATATATAGCGGAAGTAATGAATGTGGCGAAGGCGAACACAAGATATTTAAAAAAATCAAGATGATGACTATGAATGCGAATGCTGTAAATACGGATAATATTATTATTAATGGCCTTGATGCCGATTTAATTATATTGTCGCTGATGTCGCATATAAAAAATATTTACTTGATGCGTGAAACAGTTGATAAAATCACGAATCAGGTAGTATATAATTATTTGAATATTAATAACTTGCGTGTAGCTATTTTGAGAGAGCTGAACTTTTTGTGGAGCCTTAATAAAGAGCTTCATAAAGAGGAAGATATTGTTGAATCCTATTGTACTTTGTGTTCTATCCTCGGAAATGATTTTGTACCGCACTTATTGACAGTTGATATTAAAACCGATGGTGCCGACAAGATTATTTCAATAGCACGTAAAGCCACAGAAGAATATGGACTTCTCGTGAGCAACGATAGCATTAATTATGAGTGCCTTAAATACATTTTCAAGCAACTATCAGTTACAGAAGACAAGGATATATTTATTATTTGTGAAAAATATATCAATAAAAAAATATTTAATAATTCTAATATTCCGAGCGATAATTACGGGTTAAAAAACAAGGATAATTTGTGCTACAAGATATACAATGATAATAGCAGGTGGCATAAGAATTATTATAATATGATATTTGAAACTAATATTACAATTGATTCATCAGTAATTTACAATTCGTGCTCTAACTATATTAAGGGCATTTATTGGGTATATCAATATTATAAAGGATACAGCATAGATTGCGAATGGTATTATCCCTATAATTATCCACCTACATTAAAAGATATCAGCAATCATTCAATAGCACACGAGGCTCCTGAAATTACGGCAAACAATAACTTTCTGGATCCTAACATTCAGCTGCTAATTGTTCTCCCTAAAGATAGTATTCATCTCGTCAATCATAAATATAAAAAATATATGACAGATATTTATTCGGGACTCTTTCATATGTATCCGGCAAATTATAATATCCAAACATTCCTTAAAACACACTTATGGGAATGTAGCCCAATCCTTCCATTAATCAATATCAATTATATTAAAAAAATAATATCTATGTATCCTCCATAAATACCCATAAATACCCATAAATACCCATAAATACCGTTTGTAATACTAGATAAGCTTCATAATTTCTGCTATTTTATTTTTGTCTGTGTCCGCGAAATAATACCACGATTTTTTCTCAGGATCCCATTTACATCCATGTCTTTTTACAGCATCCTTATTTTTAAAAGCAACCTTAATATATACTCTATTACTTTTGTCAATTTTGTCAGATTCGCCTAAAGCTCCGGCAGCTCCGCCAGCTCCGGATTCGCCAGTATTGTTCCGCACGGCTTTTTCTTTTTCTGTGGATAAACAAATGTTTTCAATATCCTTGATGGATTTAATGTTTTCCTCACTAATATTATCTTCGTAATACCATTTTTTCTTATTGATATCCCATTTACATCCAAGTTTTTTAACGGCATCTTTGTAAGTATATGATACATTAATGAAGTTTTTTTCGGTGCTTGCGATTATAGAAAGGTTTTTAAATCCACATATATCATCATCGCGCTCCTCAAAATTAGGATTAACAGCCAAGTTCGCCAATCTATCTGCCTGGCTATTGCCAATAGAGTGTTTATCTGATAGATTAGTATGTGCCTTGATATGGTGTATTTTGATATGTTTCTTGTTAGCGTGATATAGCTCGTGTATTTTTTGTAATAGCTTTAAGTTTGGAGGAATCTTGTCATCTTTTGTTTTCCAGTTATTCTTTGCCAGCCTGTCTCCATAAGAACCCGAGCATTTCATAACATATTCGGAATCTGTATAGATATTGATATTTCGCTTATCTTCAATCTCTTTCTTCAATATTTCGAGAGCCCTTATCAAAGCAGTTAGCTCTCCTGTGTTATTTGTTTGTTTTCCTTGAACTACATTAGACTCATTGCGACAATCGTCTGTCTCAAAAAACACACCATAACCTGCTTTGGCATTAATCTTTCCATTGTTGATACAAGAACCGTCGATATAAACGTCAATATCTTGCTCTTCTTCAATTCTCTCCATTAGTATATATGTACTGTAAGTATTATATAATTATATAATATAAATCAATTTTTATATATCATCTTATATTCAGCATCATTTTCATATTCTATGTCAAATTCTTGCTTTTTATAAAAATTTACCAAGTATTCTGTTGTAGATTTATTCTTATCTACAAACAGATATATTGGCTCCGCTCCTAATACTTCTTTTGCTTTATTAATCATTTTAGATGCTATTCCACGATTCCTATAATTTATGTTAGTACATATTTGATTAAGATATGTATCATTAATTCCTATAAAACCTATAATATCACTTCCAATCGCATAATATATAACACTACTATATGTATTAAAACGATTTGTTTTAAAATTAGAATTTATTAATCTTATACATCTAAATATCTCATCTTCATTCAAATCCTTCATCAACTTATACACTATCATTATTACCTAACAATAGCAACTTTATTATTTTCAAATGGGGGATGGGGAGACCGTCCTATGGGGGATACCGCCCTATGGGGGAGACCGCCCCCAACGCGGTTTTATTGAGAGGCTATTATGGGGATACCGCCCCCAACGCGGTTTTATTGAGAGGCTATTCAGATATTTGTAATACCATTATGATAACTTAAAAAGAAACCAAATATTTATAAAAATTGTAAATTAAAATTTGAGTACATCTCTTGATTTATTTTGTAATTTCTAAAAAACTTTTGAAATTTTTGAAAAAATAGAAAGATGTACTCAAATTTTAAAATGAAAAAATATGAATATTCCAGTGTCTCAAGAACTGCTATATCAATCTAAGTATTTTTATAACAATGGAAAAACCTCCCCAACACAGGCTATTGAGAGGCTATTGAGAGGCTATTGAGAGGCTATTGAGAGGCTATTGAGAGGCTATTGAGAGGCTATTGAGAGGCTATTGAGAGGCTATTGAGATATCTGTATATCTGTAATGAATAAAAATAAAAATATAAATAAAATATATAATTGTATGTATTTATGTATGTGAATATAGATAAATAGTGCTTCTGCTTCATAAAAACACAGAGGGATTACGGGATTATTCTAGAATTATCTTGTTGTTTATGTTATAGATATCGATATATTTTTGCGGTATTTTTTCAAATGAGATGAGATTCATATTAAACTCAAAGTTATCAAGAAAGTTATTATCAACAAGATATTTATGTAATTCATTTTTAGAGAGTTTGGCGAGAGCAATTGCCTTTTCCTTTGTAATACCTGTGCCAATTTTAGGAATGTTATCGCTTTTATCTCCATAAATAGCTTTGAAGTTTAAATCAATAATAGCATCATCATATCCGCGCTTCTTCAATTCTTTAAACTGCATATTAAAGACCAAGACATTCTTATCTACCAATTGAAGAAAGTCATTATCATTTGTAATAATAATAATCTTAGAAGCAATCTTTGGTTTTAGATATTTATGTGTTAGATATACAATATCATCTCCTTCTAATCTGTCTGAATAGATACTCTTCAATTCCAGCTTTTTATTAACAAACTCATTAAATATGCTAAAAATGTTTTTATTAAAATTATTCTTCTGGCTTCTAGTAGCCTTATACTTATCATAAATATCATTTCTCCAAATATCACTACGCAAACAATCATAACACAAAATAATATTTTCAGATGTAGTCTTCCACATTTTACATATCTTCTTCATATCGTTACTGATATGTTTATAAAAGGCATTAATGAAGTTTTCATTTTTAATAATATCATCCACATTAATTTCAGGATAATTTTTTTGAAACTTATACCATCTCATTGTAGCAAAATATCTATGAAAAATATAATAGCTACAATCAATTAGTACAATATTATTATGCTTATTCAATTTAATAATATTCATATACTTTATATTATTCTTATTTATTTAAATAATAAATCAATTTTTATATTATATTATTTATTATTATTCAACCACTCATATGCCTTTTCCATAACAATTTTTATCTGAGCCTTATTTTTCTTCAATTCTCTCCATTCAATTTTGACATTCTCAAAATTTTCCTTCTTATTTGTACTAATATCTTTAAGCTCATTAAGACGAAATTTAACAAATATATTATAATCTGTCGGTTTCTTATCTTCGCCTTTCACAATATCAATATTTTCACTATTGGTTTCCTGGGTACTTACAACTGTTGTCTTTGTCTTTGACACATTTTCTTGCGTTCCTTTTCTGCCTTTTCCTCCTTTAAGAACATCATTCGTATTTATATCTCTCGTAATACATTTAGCCATATTTGATGCACCCTTTTTATCTATAATATTTCCCTCTTTTTCTTCATTACTTGGAGTACCAGCGGTACCCGTAGTACCCGTAGTATCTGCGACTGTATCATCCGCATTAGCCGCATTGACGGTATCATTAGCCGTATTGACGGTATCATTAGCGGCATCAGTATTCGCAATAATAGGGCATTTATTATTTTTGCCATCTGTTCTATTCTCATCGATTTCATTATCACATTCATCATCACATACATTATAAAACTTTTTGATATCTTTTAAATTATAAGAGCCATCTTTACCGCACATTTGCTTTAATTGATTAATCTTTTCAATATCTTCAGTTTCGCAATATAATGACATTATATTTTTGATAACAGGTTCTTCGTGAGTAATGCGAGACAGTTGGTCATTTTTTGTCCATATTTTTTTATTATTTTTGACATCAACAATCCATAACTCTTTATCATAGCCTTCCATTATAGAATTGATATCATAGCCTTCGGCAGACAATCCATAATGGAGAGGCGATAATTCTGTTCCTGTATAATAATTCTTAGAAGAATTAATACAAACCTTCTTTACAGCACTCATATTTATTATGATATATGTTATATCATATAAATCAATTTTTATATAATAATAAAAATGTCTATAATAATATCTATTTATAAAAATTGATACTCGCGAACAGCTTTTTTATTATTCTAATAATACGCCCCATAAACTCATAAGGCTTATTTAAAAGTAATTATGTGCTTTTTATACGAACTACACGAATATATTGAATTATTAAAAGAACAATATAATTTTGACGAGAAGATTATTGATAATATTGATGAGGTTGAAAATAATATTGTTGATATATACTATAATAACAAAATATACGATATAAACGAACAAATAGATAATCTATTATCGCATTTAATTATTGACGCAAATGAAAAAATCAATACATATGATAACAAAGAAAGCAGCAATAGCTGTAAGATAATTAATGAAATGAAGGAAAATATTATAGATATATATGGTATTAATAAAAAGAAAAAGAAAGAATATTATTCATATATTTGCGATATTAAAAATATCACAATAGAATAAATGGCTAATGGTTTTATTAAAAATATTTTTAATAAATATTTTTCAAAAATGAATCCGCTAAAATTTATAAAAGTATCATTGACTATAATAGCTATATCTATATATATTTGGTTTTTCTGTTTAATAGCAATAATATATGATACTTATAGAGAATCTGTTCATAAATTAATTGAGAATTCTCCTGTTGAAAGCCTTGTTAGTCATACAGTAGGATACAATCAGCCCGTAGCTGTTATATTTGTTATCATAATTGATAAAATCATATTTAATAAAGCAATAATGAAACTTTATGTTTTTGTTTTTGGCATATTAACACTTCTTATTTTGGTACTCTTAGGAGCGTGGTTTCTAATAAAAAGTATATTTATAATTAGTTGGGCAGCATATGTATGGCCATTTGACGAATTAAAAGAAGTATTTAACATAATATTAAGAGAGTCTCCGTTTGTCAGTTTTGCTATAACTAACTTATTGCGAATATTAAAGATATTCCTAAGTTTTTTTAAGAAAAAAGAAAAATTTCAAAATAAGTTTGATATGGCATCTCTTATTAGATCGCAATATGAAGCGCGAAGGATATATATAAAAGAATTAGAAAAAAATCTGTATAATAAAGCTAAGCAGCATTATGAGAAAAAAGAGACATATATGGTAGATGTTATGAAAGTGCGGGAACATACGACCGACGCAATTATTTTGAAAAACTTATCAATAATTACATCAGAAGAAGATATAGCTGACGCAAATATATCTGATTCTGCGACAATTTTTGATGTTAATATAAAAATTGCCACAAAACTCTAATTGAGATATATTGAGATATATTGAGATATATTGAGATATATTGAGATATATTGAGATATATTGAGATATATTGAGATTCAATTAAAAATATTATTATAGAATAAATGGGATATAAATTAGAACATTATTCTAATTCATCAAATAATGATATTGAAAAAGAAGCACAAGAAATAGCAAGTATAATCTATGATTATGAAATGATTATCAAGATAACTCTTGTTATTATATTAATATATACATTTATTTCTAATATATTTATGATTAGCTCAGAGATTATTAATAATAATTTAAAGCTATATGCTTTCATAGCTCTGCTGATTATAATATATATGCTTCATAAGTTTGATATAATATCGTTATTAAAATTATTGGTGATTTTAATTTTCGCATCATTTATGTTGGCATTATTATATTATAATTTTGAGAAGCTTGAATTTTTAATATTATTCTATTATTCTTTTAATTATCAATTAGAAAAGATATATAATGAGACCAAAACAAATTATAGCGAAGTATTATTTACTATAATTTTCTTAGCCATCATCTCTATAATATCCATAGTGTTATATTGGGATAATATATATACTGATGCCAAAAAATTATCCAAATGTAGCAAAATAATTAACACAATTGAGAATAATAATAAGAAAAAGAAACCATTTGTTTATAATATTATAATTATAAATAATGATTTAATAGATACTTCTACATCAAAATATATATTTAAAATAACATACGATTTTATAATGAAAAAAACAACAATTGATTATGGAACTGATAATGGAAAATATAATGATGGTTCAGAATCTTTTAAAAAACCAAACTATAATTTTGAGTTAAATAATAAAGAAAGAGAATTGAATAAATTAACAACAAAGAAGACTAACCTTCAGAATGATATTGATAAATTAGAAAAAACATCCCAAGAATATAATAAAAAAAGAGAAGAATTAATGAAAACAGAAGCTGATGTAAAATTGGCACAAGAAGAATACGATAAAATTAAGAAACTGAATGATGAGGCAATAGAACAACAAAAAAAACTTATATTTTTATATTTTAATTTAAGAACAATGAAAAGTGAAATAATAGAAAATATAGATGCGAATATCTTGAATGAAGAACGATTTAAATATATACTCGTAGATGATAATAATAATAAGCTACCGCTGGACGAAACTTCGCGAGATTTAATAAAATTCACCAAGATATATTCTAAAAATGAAAACTATAGTATTAATATAATTAATGATATATTATATGCTAAAAATAATCGTGAAAAGTTATTCATCTAATAAAAACAATCCAAAGCAAATACAAAATACAATTTTATTATATTATTGTAGATTAAATGGATATTCAAGAAAATCAAGAAAACAGCAGTTTTAATGAGATATTAAATATATTAAATCTATATATATCAGGCTTTGAGGCATATTCATATTATATATTATACACTTTGTCTAAGGTCTCAAATAATAGTTATAATATGTCTGTTTATCAGCATTTGATTATTTTAATATTTATAGCTCTCATAATATTTATTTTGATTGTTATGTATTTTGATGTTATTTATAGAGAAGCAAGTAAAATAAAGCGATGTCGTGAAATAGAACAGGCAATAGAAATCAATGACAGCTTGGAATATCCCTATAGATATAATGTATATCTTATTAAAAAAAATATAGTGGATAAATCATTATCAAACTTTAGTTTCTGTCTTCAATATGATTTTGTTGCTAAAACTACAAATGTCATTTTTGGAGAAAATAGAACTGTAAACGATATTATATTTTCTCAACCTGATAAAATAGATAATAACGATAATTTGTCGCCTGCTTTTGTATATTATGATTTGTCAAAAGATAATTATGATTATCTAGAATATACCAATATAGATTCTGATAATAATAAAAACAGTGGTGTATCAACAGATACTTTAGGGAAAACATATTATATTAATAAAAATGTAATAATGGATCCAAAAGAATATATCTTTGTTATTACAAGATATGATAATAAGATAGTAGGAAATGATAAACAAGCATATGAACTTCTAAAATTTGTTAAAAATGCCGGATTTGATAGAACATCGGTAAATCTATCGGCTATATACAATATCTTATATTCCATAGATAATAAAAAAAATAGTGTAGTAATATAAATATTTCTATTACTGTGAATGTGCTTTATACAAATACTTCTTCGAGTAGCTTCTTCAATTCATCAAGCTTTTCGGGATTTTTAATTTTTGGATAATTTATATTAAATTCTATAAACATATTGCCTTTGTTATTAGTATTTAATATAGGCAATCCTTTTCCTTCTAATAGATATTTTTTGCCATTTGAAATGACACCAAGTATCTTTGTGTTTATCTCAATAGTATCTTTAAAATATGGTATAGTTATTACCTCTCCTATTATAGAATTTATAAAAGATATGTCTGTCTTATAATGAAGGTCGTTTCCGCTCCTCTTGAAATGTTTATGCTCCTCTATTTTTATGCTAATTATTAAATCGCCTGGTTTAACATTTTCTGTCTTAGGTTGCTCTCCCAATTCGGGAAAAGCAGTTTTATAAGATTCATTAACGCCTTTCGGTATAATTAAAGTAGCCTTGATATCCTTATTATAAAATCCTTTGCCATTACATAATTTACAACTTGCCTTGCCTTTTATAACTATACCTTCGCCACCGCATTTGTTACACTGTGATTGAAATATAGTCTGCATTATACCCATACTTTGAATACGATGTATAAATCCTTTTCCATCACAATCAGGACATTCCTCATTACAATTCATACAATATTTCTTCAATTTAATATTTAAATCCTTATTAAACCCTTCATATATATCATCCAATGTTAAATTAAATACGCTTTCTATAGAATCCGCCTTCTGTTGTTGTCTATTTCCTCTTCTTCCACCTCCGCCACCTCCGCCGCCACCTCCGCCGCCAGCACCAAAACTAAAAAAACTCTCTCCAAAACCGTGTTCGTGACCTCTAAAAAATGCTTCAAAAATATCTTGATGGCTCCTCATATTATCCTGAGAACCTTCATTATAATTATTATCACCGCAAGCATTATATCTATCTCTTTTCTCCTTATCTCCTAAAATATTATAGGCATTTGATATTTCTTTGAATTTTGTAGCACATTCAGGATCACCTTTGTTTTTATCAGGATGATACTGCATTGCCTTCTTTTTATAAGCACTCTTTATTTCATCATCGCTGGCATCTCTACCAACATCCAATACCTTATATAATTTATGATTATCTCCCATCTTTTATAAAATAATATATTAAATGTTTATATAGAAAAAAAGTAAAAAATATATATATAATAAATATAAATAATATCATAGAATATCATAGAATATCATAGAATATCATAGAATATCATAGAATATCAGGACAAGATTAATTACAAACATATCTCATCATAATATTCATAGTGTATAGCTCTTGGTTAAGTAATTTGAAGGCATAGGGCATTCTTACCTGAGCAATATCTGTATTATTTTTGCAATATTTACAGCTATAAATATTTTTATCGGTATTTACATTCGCATGCATCCCGCATTTCTTACAGATAAAGATGCGATAATTATCTGATACATGAAGCATTCTTTCGGCAAGGAAGTTTGATGTTCCGTGAGCAATAAAGCAATCTCTTTCCATCTCTCCCAACCGAAGACCGCCCGAACGAGCTCTTCCTTCACTTGGCTGTCGTGTAAGCATAACAATAGGGCCATTTGAACCGCGAGAATTACCAGTCCATACAGATTTGCCATTACGTCTTACCATAAATACTTCTGTTGATACACTTAGACAATATACAGCTCCTTGGTAATAATAGATATTCTCTTTATTTGATTTATCATTTGGATCATTTACAATCGGTTTATTTTTATTTTTAATAATAGTAATCTTCCAATATCTATTATATCGTGATTTAATCCCACTCCATCCTGCGTGAATCAATAGACGCATCATATCATCTGCCAGACTTTCGCACAATGTACAATACATATTATCAAAATTGTTTTTGATATCATCATTCTTTACAGATACCATAGATTTAATGAGATACCTACATTGAACCGCGCTTAACTTCCATACCCAATCAGGGAGATTGTATTTTTCACTCAAGGTATTAATATAATCCACAATCTCGTCATTATCATTATTTCCATATCCGTTAATTAGCATTGCATTTTCTTTATAAATCCCATTATAAGCTATCCATTTACCAAAGAATGACAACCAAGCCTCCATATTAATAGGCTTATTACCATAGCCATTTGAAATATCCAATTGATAATCTACCGCATTCCACAAAGAATCCTTTTTATATCTCATCTTCTGTCCTTGTATTTTACTTGCCTCCACAAGATTGAATGCTGAATCCTTAGCATTTGAGGCATACATTCGGTGTCCAATAGTTACATCTAAATCTACCATATTATTTGTGATGTTATACATATATCCCTTGTAGTCGGGATATTTATATATTTCTACGGGTTTTTCATATACAAGAGCATTATTTTTCAATATTGCTACATTATCTTTGATACTAATATCAGCAATTTGCTTCCATCCATTATCTGTGAGAACTTCATGATCTTCAGTAAGACAATGAACCTTGTCTGTAACCATATGTTTAAGCCTTTGGTAATATGTGGGGCCGATAAAAATTTCCGTCCTAATTTGTTCTCCTGTTCTTCCATTATACATAATCTCATTTCCATATCTTTCCATACCAGACATTTCAAGTACCTTTGCGATATCCTCAACAGTACAATCGTTATATGGCGTAGAATCTCCAAAAGCCCCAATATGACACCCCGCTTTTCCCATAATACATTCCATAAGCTGAGCAATAGTCATACGCGACGGAATTGCGTGAGGATTCATAATAATATCCGGTACAATTCCATCCTTAGTATATGGCATATCCTGATGTTTATATGTCATACCAATAGTACCCTTTTGAGCACTACAGCTTGCACATTTATCACCAATCTCCGGCTTACGGTTTTTGCGAATACGCACTTTACAAAACTTGTAGCCTTCGCTATTAATACCACTATAATTCATATCAATATATCCGTCATCATTTGTTTTCATAGTAAGACTGCTATCTTGATATGAAATTTCACCATTAATTTTTTTAGGCATAACTTTTCCGACAATAATATCATTTCCTGTTACATAAGTATTCTTTGGAACAAAGCCATTTTCATCTAATTTATCATAGCAATATGGCTTCTTCTCTGTTTTGTCATTAGGATTTGTAAATATTTCTTCTTCCCCTGTGCTATGATTCTTATTACAAACATCCCTAAGTGCTTTGTAATAGGTGCTTGTAAATAATCCACGGTCTAATGCTGACTGATTAATCATAATACTATCTTCTTGATTAAATCCTGTATGGGTCATAATAGCAACAATAGCATTAACGCCGGAGGGCAATTTGTGCGCCATAGTATATTTTGACAATTTAGTATATACTAATGATTTTTGCGGATAATTCAAAATATTCCCCATAGTATCAATGCGTTTGTTGAAATTACTTGCGTAAATACCAAGCGCCTGTTTGCCCATAGCACATTGATAGCAATTTCTCGGCGATTGATTATGGTCGCTGAAAGGAATATTTGCTCCAAGAATACCATTCATTAAGCTTGGATGAATCTCGCAATGGGTATAACAAGGAGGTAAAGCAGTTCCTTTAATACCTTCATCCAAATCAGCTGGAAATGTTGCAATCATAGCTGTATTAATTTCATCGCAATCCATATATTCAAGAAATCCCTCTTCATCCAAATAGCTTTCGTCGTTATTATCGCCATCATCAGCTTTACGAGAATCCTTGCTATTATTGGTATAAATATAGGGTTCGTTAGGAGATATGAAATAGTCAAAGTTTTTATCTCTAATATAATCTTCCCATTTCATATTTTTTCTCTTCAAAATCTTTTCAATTCGCAATACACTCTTTTTTAATTTAGCATCATAATCTACAATAAATAGAGGTCTGTACATACGCCCAGCCTCCGTACTGATAATAATGTTTGATTTTTGAATATTCCAAACAACTGATGTCATTGGATGAATAATACTAGACCTTTTATAATGTTTTAGCGTTTTGTATAGTTCAATAGGTTTATCATAATATCCAATAATATCACCATTTACCATAATATAAACATTTGAACTATTTCCCATATTCTTAAGGAAATTAATTGCCGATTTTTCCAAATTATCTCCTGGCTTATCTCCAGATTTATAGCTATCATCATACATAACAACACCCAATTCTTCAAGAACCTTTCTAATATGATAGCTATTCATAGCTATTGAAACATTCGTGCTTAGTGCCATATTTTTAACCAATCCTACCGAACTACCTTCGGGCGTCTCGGCAGGACAAATCATACCAATTTGCGAATTATCCAATTTTCTAGGCTGTACAAGCTTTCCATTCTTTTCCATAGCTGTATTAATACGCCTCATATGCGACAAGGTGCTCGCATAGGACATACGATTGAGAACTTGCGATACACCTTGTTTGATATTCTGAAAACTACCGATACTTTTGATACCCCAGTTACCGGTAGAGAATGAATATTTAATCCACGATTCCAATAAAGATTGCTTGAAAAATCTGTGAATGCTAATATCCGAAATAATATTTGAAAGCGGTGTATTTGAATTGCCGCGCCACATACTAAGCTCCTTCTCAATAGCAACTTTCAGCTCCTTTGTCAATTTTCCATAACACTGGCGAAACAAGTTGCTCATCAAAACACCAGGAGTATCTACACGCTTATTAATATATGAATCGCGATTATCATATGTATCATAACCAAGATAAATACGAATCATCTTGCGAATAATATATCCAATATATAGCGCCTTTCTTCTATAACTCTTACCAACGTGCGGAAGAAAATCATTCAGCAAATTATTATGTAAAAGTGCCTTATTTACGGAATGTTCGTTATTCTTATTAGAACCATTCATAATTTTAATAAGAACGCATTCGGCCTGTTCTTGCGTCTTAATATCGCACGCATCCTCACAACAAGCCATCAATTCGGCAATAACTCTTTTATTCTCTTCCTTTGTTGTATCATAAACAATATGATGAATAATTTCTTTGTCGCTGAGAATACCAAGAGCCCGAAACATTACAAATACGGGAACCTCTGACCTAAGAAATGATGTATTAATACGAATGATGCGTCCCATATGATTTAATTTACCACTCATATTAAGACAGGTGGTTTTGGGAGGAAGATACGAAGAATTACATACTGAACGAATTTCGGCATACAACCCTTCGCTATTATTGTTAGGATGAAATACAAGTGTTTTATTTTCATTAATTCTATCTTGTGAAATAAGCACCTTTTCATTTCCATTAATAATAAAGTAGCCGCCGAAATCATAAATACATTCGCTATTATTCTCTTCACAGATTCCTTGCATCTGATTAAGAACGCAAAGTTTAGACCTAACCATAATCGGTATTTTGCCAATGTATATATTATTAACGGTTTTGTCAAACTTCTCAATCATCCCATTTTTATTAGTGTATTCTGTAACAATATGAACATTAACATAGATACCACTTGAATACGACATATTGTTCATTCGAGCAATATATGGAGTCATAATATTATGCGTTCCATCATTCATTTGATAACTGGGTTTCGTGATACTTGGTTGAAGAATATTAATGGATATCTTATAGTTATTATCGTTAATTGATAAATCACTTTTAGGATTAGTTACCTTGACTTTGATAGGATTAAAGCCGGCAATAATTTGTCCAAGTGTATTATCTACAAACTTATTATAACTGTCTATTTGATGTTTTACAAGTGGGTTTGATGATTCTTGAGAACCCCCCTTTAAAAAATAGGTATCCATAATATCCCAGCAGTTATTTGATGAAAACATTATATGATGAATGCGTGTTCGTACGTTAGTTAATTATAATTAATTAATTCTTAAATGTCAATTTTTATTTTTATTATAACATTATTAAAAATTCTAAAAAATGATTTACATATCTATTACATATCTATTAATATTAGATAAGGATGTCAAATGTTATAGCTATATGTGGTGCTAAAAGGAGTGGCAAAGATGTTTTGGCAAAGTATATAATAGAAAATTATGGGTTTAAAAAATTATCTTTCGCCGAGCCTTTGAAAAAAGCCGTAAAAGAACTATTTAATTTTAATGATATTCAAGTAGGTATTGATGAAGAAAATGCTTTAGGGAATGAAAAAGAGATTATTGATGAGCGTTGGGGAATATCTCCTCGCAAAGCATTGCAATTTTTTGGAACAGAAATAATGCAATATTCTATTGATAAACTCATCCCAAATACAAATAGATGCTTCTTGGCAGATATATTACTGTCGCATATATCAGATGATAAAAACGGGACTACAAATAACTATGTAATTAGTGATTTGCGATTTTTACATGAATATAATAAATTAAAGGGTTCCTTAAAGATAAACTCTTTAATTATAGTAAAAATAAGTAGGCCTTCAATTAATATTACGGAAGGTACTGAAGGTACTGAAGGTACTGAAGGTACTGAAGGTACTGAAGGTACTGAAGGTATATGCGATATACATATATCTGAAAAAGAATATATAGATATACCTCACGATGTTGAAATAGTAAATGACGGTACTATTCGCGATTTAACTGATTTATTTGATATATATTATGATACTCGCAGAAAATTGCTGTTATAGAAGACGCGAATATGTAATCATACAATTTTCAATAGATGTTTTGATATCAGGAATATTAGGATACAATTCGTACAATTTTTCAGTAGATAATTCTACATTTGAGCGTTTTGATAGAAGCACCTTATTCTGCTCTTCTATTGAGAAATTTTTCCAAGTAAAATTATTATCTACATATTTTTTATATAACTCCAAAATTTCATTATGTGTTATAGCACCTTTATTACACATATTAAAAGTTCCAACTATATTTTTTTTTATCATATCGGCAATTATTGGGAACATATCGTGTAATACCGTCATTGAATTAGCAACAGAACAGACATACTCATATTTTGTTATTTTAGTAATAAAGTTCCTATCGTGATCATAATTAACTATAGGCATTCTAATGCGAAGATTTAAAGTATTCTTAGAATACATATGCTGTAATCTATCGGTATATCCTTTCACTATAGAATACGAAGAGCCGAAAAAGTTAGGAACATCATCTTCGCATTTTTTAACACTGTCGCTATTGTCGCTATATTCAAATATACAACCTGTTCCCATATATGTATAATGAATATTATATCTTTCGCATAATATCGACAATATCATAGGTGCGTATAAATTGTCGCGGATATTATCAACTAATTTTCCTGGCTGTTCCAGATAATCTATAGTATTGAAGGTTCCACCATAAGTTCTCCCAATAAATGAAACAATATTTGTGGGTTTATGTTCGTTTATTTCTTTTTCTACATCTTTTTCATTATCAGCCCGCGAATCACTTTCAATATATAGAATATTATTATTATCTAAATATTCACAGAATTGCCGACCAATCCATCCTTTACTTCCGAAAATCAATACTTTCATAATTATTATAATTTATAGTCATAATCTTATATGTGAAAAAATTGATTATTCATAATTATTTCAAGGCATTATAATTATTATGGAATGCACTAAGTGTCATAAGGTTAAACCATTTAATGAATTTTCCTATAAAAATGATAAGGAAAAGATATATTATATGTATTGTGATATGTGTAAAATTAAATATTATTGCGAAGAAGAAAAATACAAGGAAAGGGCAATTCAAGAATATAATACACGAAAGATTCAAAATACTATAAAGTGCGAATGTGGTATTGAATATGTGTGTTTTAGAGATTTTCATATGATGAGACATTTAAATAGCAAAAAACATAAAAAAATTATGTCTCAAAGAAAATAATAATTACAATATATAATAAGACTATTAATGAATATATCCAAAAAAGGAGCAGTTAAAAAAGAAGTAAAGAAAGATTCTATAAATAATAAATCAAAGGCTAAAAAAAATAACAAAGATAACAAAAAAAATAAAAATATAATTAGTAAAAAAACTATAATTAAAAGAAAATATAATAAAAAAGAAGGAGGAGCTTTTTTTTCCAGTTATGTTCATTCTTTTATTGACAAATTTAAAACAAATAAACAAAAGCGGAAAGCGCTTGAAATAAAAGAAATATTACTACTAAAAGAAAAACAAAAGCTATTACAAAATCAAAAAACAGTATCTATGTCTTCGCGAAATATAGGTTTTTCAATAAGAGCACTTATAACACGAGACAAAAGTAAAGTAAATCCAGAAATTAGTATAAATGATAGTAAAAATCGAGAAATAGAGCAATTAAAAGATATTAATAAAAAACTAAAAGATATAGATAATGAGCTATACAAAATACAAAAATTAGAAAATAAAGTAAATGAATTGTATAAATTAATATACGAAGGGAAATGGCTTATTAAAAAAATAGATGATATAAATAAATTATTAGAATCTCGATGGAAAGATGATATTACTAGTTGTTATACTTATTATAAAAACTCCGCAAATTATTTTAATATTCTTTTACAAGAAATAAATGAAAATTTTAAAAAAGATAATCAATTAAAAATTGCCAATTCTTATATTATTCAAATTACAGAATATGAGAAATACATAAGAGCTATATATATGAAGATTATTCCGGACAACAACCTAATCGATGAATTTAAAGACGACAATACAATAAATAAATATATGAAAAATTTAGTATTTTATGATTATAATATTGATGAAACAAATAAAGATTATATTTTAATGAATACATTTTTCAAGGTATTAAATAGTAGAGAAATTGTTAAAAATATATATGATTATATTAAATTTGTAAAAAACAGTAATATTAATGAAATAAATATAAATAATTATATGATTGTATTAAATGAACAAAAAATAAAAGCAAATATATTATTTGATGAATTAAAAGAATTATACGAGGGGTTTTCATATATTAGTAATTCAAATCTAAGTAATTCAATAATAATTTTTAACAAAATTTCTGAAAAAAATAAAGAATTAATAACAATTTTTAATGAATTATATAACGGCAAATATGATGTCCAAAATAACACAAATATTACATATAAAATATTCTCAAAAACCTTTTATGATAATATTATCCTTGAAAATTGTATTACATCAACATCAATATCTAAAAACACATCAAAAGCTCTAGAAACATCAAAAGCTCTAGAAACATCAAAAGCTCAACAAACATCAAAAGCTCAACAAACATCAAGAGCTCAACAAACATCAAGAGCTCTAGAAACATCAAAAGCTCAACAAACATCAAAAGCTCAACAAACATCAAAAGCTCTAGAAACATCAAAAGCTCTAGAAACATCAAAAGCTCAACAAACATCAAGAGCTCAACAAACATCAAGAGCTTATGATAAAATAAAAAGCCTAAAACCTTTACCGCCAAAAACTGGTTTACCTCTCTTGGTGACAAAGGATTCTAAACCCTTATAATAAATTTGGAATTAAAAATTTCCTGAAATGAAGAAGATAGCTATTGAATGAAAAAATATAAATATAAATAAGATTATATTGTAAATGGAATATTATTGTGTTAAATATCAAAAAACATAAAATAATCTCCTTAAAAAATAAATATCTATCTATACATTAGAATAATAAGTAGTAATAATGCTTGGAAGTAGTTTAGTTAAAGGAGGTTCTGAATGCTGTAATACTGGAGGCGCCAAAAAGAGAGTTGCAAGAAAACCCAAAGCCAAAAGAGGAGGCAACTCCAAAGATACTGTAACAGAACCTGAATCTCAAAAACAGAATATAATAGAAGGTTTATATTCCGATGACTCGGGTGATGCACAATCTGGAGGTGCGAGAAAGAAGAAGGGTTCTAAGGTTGTTGCCAAAAGAGCACCAACTCCTTATAATAAATTTGTAAAGGCACAATTTGCCATATTGAAAAAGAAGTTTCCTGATGATAAAGCGCCTCAAATAATGAAGAAAATAGCGATTGAATGGAAGAAAACAAAATAGTAAATAATCATTCGTTATAATAGAATAAAAAATGGATAAAAAATATGTTAAACCTTCTAAAAAAGATTACACAATATATACAATATCAAATTGCAAATATTGTAATATGCTATGTAGCGATATAAAAACAAAAAAATATATAATAAACTGTGATAAATATCTATTAACTCTCAGAGAACGCGATAATTTTTATAAATATATCCACAAATATACTATAAAACCCTATATATACTTTCCTATGATATTCAAAGATGGTGTATTTATAGGGGGATATAAGGAATATATAGATAATAAACTACCTCATACTAAATCGCTTAAATAGTCGTAGTCTGTATAATCAATACCGATATTATCACGCTCCTCTTTAATACCACCATAATAATCATCATCTTCACCAATTGTGATATGTTTGTAGAAGTTATTCTTTTTCATTTTTCTACTGAAAATATTCTTATCATTTCCCTCACATACGCAATATGTCATTGCTGGCTCTTGCTGGCTCTTGCTGGCTCTTGCTGGCTCTTGCTGGCTCTTGCTGGCTCTTGCTGGCTCTTGCGGAGTAAAGCAGATGCTTAGATATCTTACTTAGAATAAGCAAATATCTATTGACAATCTATCGACAGATGTATTTAGATTACAATATGAAAAATATCAATTTTTACACATTACTTTTACTATTAGCACATATTTATACATTTAGAGGAGCTAAACGATAAGGTTTTTTAGGTATTTCATTTTTATTGATAGTATCTTTATTTTCACTAATATCTTTAATATCTACTGCTTTCTTATAATGCTTCTTTTTGAGAGGTTCAAGACGAAAGGGCTTCCTTGAAAAGGTAATATTTGCGTTCATAATATTATAATATTTATAGAAAATATCATAGTCAATTTTTGTATATATGTCATAACTATTATACATATGTGGTCTAAAAACACTAGAATTTTCTAAAAATTGAAAAATAAAATTTTAAAAATTCAGTGTCTCAATAAATGCTCTGTTATTCTATATTAATCTAAGTATTTTTATAATTATTGAGAGGCTATCGAGAGGCTATTGAGAGGCTATTGAGAGGCTATTGAGAGGCTATCGAGAGGCTATTGAGAGGCTATTGAGAGGCTATTGAGAGGCTATTGAGAGGCTATCGAGAGATTTTATAAAAATGAAATGAAAAGGTTTTAAGAGAAATTAAGATATTCTTATTATCATTATGATGTCCTAAAAAGACACTATAATTTTCTAAAAAATGAAAAATAAAATTTGAGTACATCTCTTGATTTATTTTGTAATTTCCAAAAAACTTTTGAAATTTTTGAAAAAACAGAAAGATGTACTCAAATTTAAAATTGAAAAAATTAAGATTTTTCAGTGTCTCAATAAATGCTAAGATAATCTATAAATATTTATATATTATAAATTACTATTATTATTAACAGTCTTTTATATATCTATCATATGTTTTGTGTAATCTGTCATGCATTTTAGAATATCACTATAAGATTCTCTTTGATTGACAGTTCGCGGATATATTACAAACCAGTTATCAACCATTTGCAATTTTATCCAATATACATCAAATTCATATTGTCCAGAAACAGTAGGATTATTTATCAATAATCTAAGACCTTCTTTGTAATTCGCAATTATTTTATCATAATAGTGTTTTTTTACTATGTAGCCAGCGGCAGAATAAGATGCTTTTACACGATATATATAATTATTAATAGGAATAATGCCATTTACCTTGTCAAGGATGTTAGTAGCTATAAGCAATACATCGTAGTCTAATGAATTAGATTTAATAAAGTTCCTAAAATCTATTAACATCTTATTATATTTTTCAGGCTGTAAGAATTGAACATCATCTTCCAAAATTACAACATAATCCAAACCTTTTTCTTTTGCCATCTCTATTACAGCTAAATGACTCATACAACATCCTATTATACCCTTATCATGTTTAATAGCATTAAAACGCTCATACTTCCATTTCATTTTTTTTAGCTCTGTTTCAATAAATACCTTCCTGTCCTCTCGTTCTTCAAGATTAATATAATATACATTTTCTAATAAATATTTATTTTGAAAAGTCTCGCACATTATCCAATGATTAGGAAATAAATCCTTCACATTATTATTTATTAAATTAGCATTAAACCACATATCAGGATAACATATAATTTTTTTATCATTATCATTATCATTATCATTATCATCAGCAAGATAAGCAGACCACCAGCTAAAAGTACTATTTGCTATGATATGATGCTTACATAAACTCATTGCTATCATCTGTTCCCAATCTTCCAGCTTAATTTTTGTTAGCGTAAAAGTAATTTTCTCAAAAATTGTTCTAAGCGGATTTATATAATTATTTAATACAAAACTCTTATCATCTTCTTCGCAGAAATACAATATTTTAACATTTGATTCGCGCGCCTCTATATATTTAATAGCATTTATATAATATTCTATAGTCATTATAGGATGATTTTCTAAGTTTTTAAAATCACCTATGCGGAAATGTAAAGATACCATATCACACAGATTAACATCCGTTATTTTGTTTTTTATCTCATTTCTTTTAGAATACCAATCTATTTCTTTAAGGAACTCGCTTTTATATTCGTCAAAATATTTATATGATTGAAAATATCCAATAAATTTTATATCATCGCCTTCTGATATTTTAGGCAACTCATTATATTCAAAAGATTTTTCATAATATACTGGCAAATCTATATTGCTATTTATTAAATACTTCTGCAATTTGTCTAAAAAATTATTCCAATAAACATTCCTATATGTACAGCTTGGACTATGAGATTCTCTTTTAATTATTAGAGGATTACTGTGTTTTTTTGAATACGCGAATGCTGTCATAATCTGAAATAATTGATTGCCTAAACCACCCATTATATTAATTGATATCATAGATTAAGAAAATATATAAATATAATATAGTATATATAGTATATTTACTTATATAATAATGTTCGCAGATATAGTTAAGCTAATCAGTTTGAGTAAAAGTGCTCCTTATATAATTTTCGGAGGCACCATAATTGTCGATGAACCAATATGTAAAAAAGAACAAGCAGACGAATCATATGCTTTTACAACAGACTGTATAGATAACTGGGTAATTAAAGATATAGCCGAAGTAAATTCTAAAAACAAAATAGAATCTGAACATAAAAATGATGAATTATATATTACCACAGAATGAAATATCATATAATATCATATAATATCATATAATATCATATAATATCATATAATATCATATAATATCATATAATATCATATAAATAAAAAATGATAATATAATATATCTTATCATATATAATATATTACAATATGAACAGAGCTATTGAACTGTCATCTATTAGTACTGGAGGGCCTTTTGGTGCTGTTATTGTTGATAGTGCTGGTAATATAATTGGCGAAGGACATAATGAAGTTACTGTAAATAATGATCCTACGGCACACGCTGAAGTAGTTGCGATTAGAAGAGCATGTGCTAATAGTAATAATTTTAGTTTAGCAGGTTGTACTATTTATACTAGTTGCGAACCTTGTCCTATGTGTCTTGCCGCTTGTTATTGGGCGCGACTTGATAAAATATATTACGCTAATACTCGCAAGGATGCTGCTGATATTAGCTTTGATGATAGCTATATATATGATGAAATAAAAAAAGACAATAATGAACGTTCTATGCCTATAATTCAGATTGAAGATGAAGATAATAAGACAATCGCAAAAAAAATATTTAGCAATTGGTATAATAACAGCAAGAATATTAGATATTAGAATGTATAATTATTGACTTCTTGAGCATAATATATAAATTTATTTACCAATTCTTCTTTACTTATTAATGATTTATTACTTTTGGAATATCTTAGCCATTTATTATAGTCTTTATATTTATTAAAGTTTATTTGAGGTTTTATATATAAATAATCAGAAATATTTGTTGAATGAGGAATAAAATATGGAGGTAAATAATTATATAATAATCTTCCTTCATTAAATAATTTAAATATTCGAAATAGCATAGCACTAGATGTCAAATCAGTTGAACTCGTAGCAAAATCCCCGCTTGCTTCAATATCAGCAGGTATATGACACAATTCAAATATTATATACTCTACACCGCCTATTATGCGCGATAAATATATTTTGTTAAATCGTAATATTTTTATTGTTCCATATGATGAATTATAGCCTATATCATTAATATCAACGTCAATTGTTGTATAGTTTATTTTTAAGCCAGTATCATTGCGATGTTTTATAAATTCTGGAACTTTAATATTAGGATCTATTATTCTCATTATTTTCATCAATTCTTCTATATTTTTTTTTGTATATTTAGCTTTTGTTACAGGATTTACAAAAGGTTCTTTAGAGTTAATACAATTTATTAAATAATTATAAAGTTTTGGGGCATATATACATTCTGTTCTATATTTTTTTTTATCAGGAGTATATACTTTCAATCGCGCCATAAGCTGAAGTTTAGAAAGTGGATAATTCTCATTATTTAATTCTTCATTTGTTAATATATCTATGCTTTCACTACATTTATCGGCAAGATCAGAATAATCAAATAAAATATTATTTGCTATCTGTTCTTTTGTCATAGATAATAATTCATTTCCTTCCATTAATTTAAAATCAGCGGTTAAAGGAGATTTGCCTACATGCTCCATTAATACCTTGTAAGACATATTTTTAATTAAATTATATTCTTCAATAATAGGTCGCACTTTATCATATTCTTCTTTAAACTTAATTATAACATCATCTTTAATATGTATAGGGTCTATCTCATTTGCGATAATATGAACTTTGCCCCATGGTAAAATTATTTTAGGTTTCCCTGGAGGCTTAGGAGAACTACCTATTTTATTTGTTTCATATAATTTTTGACTATTCAAATATTTTTTCCACTCTATATCATATTTATCTCTTTCTTTCTTAAATTCAATATATTGTGAATCATTTAAATATTTTATATTATCTCTTAGTTTAAATGTAGTCAAATCAATTAATTGAGAATATTTAGGTTTTTTAATTTCAGCTAATTTTTTCTCATAAACATCAAAATACTCATCTATTGGATCATTGATAATAGTATATTTTTTATCCTCAATATTCTCTATAATTCCAGAATCAGGATTAAAGCAATCATCAATATCTTTAATAATTATTTTATAATCATTATAATTTTTTAATGCTTCAGATATCCATTTAGGAGCATCAGATTTTTTTAGAGTATTTGTAAAATATTCTAAAATAGTTTCACAACTAGATATTTTATTGTTTTCTAAAAAGTTAATAAAATAATAACCTCTTAAATTTATTTTTTTTATAATTTCTATTCTCTGTGGATACTTATATTGATGTAAATAATTTATACTTAAAAAAGAATTTATAATGTTTTTATTATAATTTTCAATTAAATATTTAATGCTATTCAAATTAGAGTTTGGATTATTTATATCATTATATCTATTTCTCAATAATTCAATTTCTGTATCATATACAGTTTTTTTATTAAAAGCGTATTCTAATCTTTCAGTAAGTAATTCGCATATAATAAGCTTATTTTCTTTACCATTATATAATTCCTTGTAATTAGAATGATTTTTTTTTACACATAAATAATATGTCAAATCAATATTTCCAAATAATAAATGAGTTTTTGGAAAAAGATTAATTATTGTATCTTCATTACTAATGTCCGTTAATTTATTTTTTTTCATTATTTTATAAGCTTTTTCATATATATCATAATATTCTCTACACATAGCAGGCATAGGTGTATCTTTTATAGGATGTATTTCTGGATTATTACACCATCTTTCAACATCTTCAAATGTAGAAAATGTTTTGACTATTTTATTACCAACAATTTCAAATATACAAGGGTTTGCTGTTAAATAATCCCAATTTATTTTATCTTTGCTATTTAATTCTTCTAATTCTTCTTCATCTAAATCTTCTTCTTCATTAATTTTTTTTCTTAATAATTCAATAGCATTTGGATTTTGCGATAACCTATTCCAATTTATGTTTCCTTCATTTTCTTGTAATAATTCAATTGCATTAGGATTTGCTGATAAAATATTCCAATTTATTAGCTTTTTATTTGTTTTTAATAAATCAATAGCATTAGGATTAGATGATAGCTTGTTCCAATTTATTTTAGTATAATTATCTTGTAATAATTCAATAGCATTAGGATTTGAAGATAATATATCCCAGTCTATTTCTCCTTGATTTTTTATTAATAATTCAATAGCATTTGGATTTTCAGATAACCATTCCCATTCTATTTTTTTTCCATTATCTTCTAGTATTTTTATGGCATTTGGATTTGTTGATAATTTATTCCAATTAATTTTTTTAGATATTCTTAAATCTTCTATAGAATCTTCAGACATTTCATCTTCTTCATTAATTTTATCCTTTAATAATTCAATAGCTTTAGGATTTCCAGATAGCATATCCCAGTCTATTTCGTTATAATTTTGTTTTAATAATTCAATAGCATTAGGATTACCAGATAAAAGTTTCCAATCTATTTTTTTATTTTTTTTTAATATTTTTAAATCATATATACTAATTGATTTTTCCTTTTCAAATTTTTCGCTTAATAATTCAATAGCATTCTGATTTCCGGATAAATAATCCCATGCAATTATATCAGGATTCTCTTTTAAATAATTAATAGCATTTGGATTTTTTGATAACATTTTTTTATTCAAATTATCTATAGATATCCAATTTAATAACTGTTTTTTAACAGCATTTTGCAAAGATGTAAAAGAGCTATCTGGAATATTTGTAAAATCATAATCTTCAAATTTTTTAATATTATTTTTAATCCATTCTAATATTAAATTATAAACTCCATCTTTTGATGATGTAATAATTTGTATTCTCGAATTATTAAATAATCCAGGAATTTTACCATCATTTATTTTATCTTTTTTAATTTTATCTAACCAAATAAATAAATCTTCCTTATTATTTTGATACATTTTGTTCAATAATATATCTGTTTCTTTTTTTGAATTAGACATTATCTATTTTATTATTATATTTATATAATAATTATAAAATATGTAAAAATAACTATTTAGCAAGTTTTATTTTTATATTGTATTTATAGATTATATGAGTACTGAGTTTGAAAAAAGATATATTGAATCGCAAAGAATCAGGGAGAAATTTCCCGAGAGAGTTCCTGTAATAGTTGGGCGTGCTGCTGGATCTTCATTAAACGATATAGATAAAAAGAAATATTTAGTCCCTTGCGATATTACAATTGGTCAATTCATATCTATAATTAGACAGCGTATTAAACTGTCACCAGATAAAGCAATATTTATTTTTATTAATAATATATTGCCTCCTACATCTGCGAATATGCTCACAATATATAATGAAATGAAACACGGAGACGGCTTTCTATATATTTATTATAATGGCGAATCTGCTTTCGGATAAAAAATGATATGTATATATATAAATAAAAATATGAATAATACATATCTTCTCGAGGATATTCGTAATTACAAAAAAAGCAAAGATGATTTATACGAATATTGTAATAATAATGGCTATTCATATGAAAAAATTAAATCGGATATTATTTATTATATGAACGATTATACGCCGTGTTTATACGGAATATCTAAAAACAATTATGCGAAAATTAGAAGAATAGCAGCATATAATATAAAAGAAAAAAAATACATATACCTTTATTCTCTAATTATCAATTATGACGGTAATCCAAAAAGTGAAATAAATAGATTTCTCGCGTGTCTTACAGTAGATGAAAGAAATATATTTTTACACAATATAATGAACTAATTATTACCCTTTACATATAATGGTCTATATATATAATAATCACATAATACCTCGTTATATATCAAATATATAGAACAAAAATATCTTATAAAACTCGTTATAGTATTTTCTGCTATTAATCTTTTTTCAATATCTGGAATTATATTTAATGCTATAACTATTGTAGGAATAGTAATAGCCCACATTTTCATATTATTCCAATTATATTTTATACGCATAGTATATGAAAAAATATACGCATAGCTTATTACAAAATCGGCAAATTGTGCATAAAAACCTCTCAATATAACATGATATAAATACAAAGGATATAAAAGTGTTGCCGAATATATACGATGATAATGTATAGTATCACATTTACCTTTTCTTATCAGAGTCATCATAAAAGGAGCTGATTGAATCGCATATAATGGCGCAAAGTTTAGAGAGCTTCCCAGTTCTCCTGAAAATACTGCCAATATAGTAGCTCCAAACTGTTTTTTAGCATATTCATATTTTATTTTTTCTATTTGATATTCCTTCATATTTTCCGGATAAGGCATAGCATTTGTTGTCCGCTTATTTTTATCGCCGTATTTTTCTGTTATTATTGCCGCTACTTTAATAAAGCCTATTATTATCAGATATTTTATGATACATTCAGATAGTAACGCTAATTTTTTGTAGTCTTTTATCAAATTTGTAGGCCACAATTCGAGCAAAGTTATTATAGTTAAGAATACATGGCGACAAGAAAATGATATAGAATGAAGTTGAAACTCTCTCCATATCATAGGACTCGAAAAGTTTCTTTTTTCAGGCAATGGTATTGTAAGAGAAGCTATGGGCAATAAGGCGTGAATTAAAACGCAGGAACAGGAAAATGCTTTTGACTCAAATACTGGAAATGATGTCCCATATATAATCGCATAATAAAAGCGTAGAATAAAATTAAAAAATGCAAATAAACCAAGAGTTTTATGTATATGATATTTATCATGATTAGTAAATAAATAAGCCATTTTCTATATATTTACATATCTATTTTTTATATATTCATATACCTCTATAATAATTCATATATATTCATATACCTCTATAATAATTCATATACCTTGTAATTAATATAAGAAAAGTCTTTCATTGGACGACAACAGTGAAAATCAGAATATACTCCGTTTTTAATATTATCTATAATATACTTATCATTATTAATAATATTATTTATTTCACAATAAGAATCACGACATAATCTCTTATATCCAGTTTTATTTTCATCAAGACAAATAAGATTACCTGTTTTACCATTCCATTCCATTATTTTATCATATAATATCAATTGGTCTGTTGACCACCCAAGATTTCCATGACCCTCCTTAATAATCGTATGATTACATATTCTGCGTATATATTCCTTTATATCATCTAGCGTATTTATTTTAAAAACATCTCTCCAAACCTCTTTTGTGGCAATATTATAGCACATAGCAATCTGTTTATATTCAAAACATACATTTCCTCTATAATAAATAAACTTGCTATTATCATAAGGCTCGACATTATTAGTATAATAATTCCTATTCATAGGAAGCATATCCATATCTGTAATTAATATACCGTTCTCATAATTCAATATACACGGATACAACAATCTTATAAATTGTGCTGTAAAACTCGTAAGAATATTCTCAATAGGTTTAAATAATATAATATTATCTTTATATTCCAAAAATTGCTCTGGTATTTCATCGGCAATCAATATAATTTTAACATCAACATTGGGATATAACTTATTCCACGTTTTAACAAATATAGGAATAAAGTCTATATATAATGGATTCAAATTTACTGACGTAAGCACACAATCTAATATCATTTTATAAGATATATATAATTTATATTTATATATTAAAAATAAAAAATATACATTACTAAGCATATACATTACTAAGCATATACATTACTAAGCATATACATTACTAAGCATACATTACTAAGCATATACAAGAACTTAATATAACCAACGAAGGTGAATATTTTCCATTTCTGGTGAATATTGAAATGGAACACTGTCTTGAATCTTGATAGCATTACAAATATTGCTATTAAGATAAAGAGTTCTAAGGGCTTCCCAATCTTGATTGGTAATATCACACGTTCTCATAACATATTCCTTAATACTTTCAAATCCAGCATTTTGAATTGCTGTATTCAACTGATAATCTTCTGAGATACGCATAAGGATACTACGCAAAAGCATAGGGCATCTCTTGTATTCCTGATTCTTAATCCAGCAGGTATTCCTGAAATTAGTAGCAGCGTTGCAATTACACATTGTAAATGATAATATATATTATATTATAGTGCGTCAATTTTTTATTACTTTAATTTTTTTTAGACCAAATTAAAACTATTGTTTATAATTTTAATAAATGAAATTATTTATCTCTTGTGCGTAATGTTTAAACATTTCAATCATTTGTGCCTTTGTCATTCTTTCTCTTGTATCGCTATTAATTATCCAATCTTCCATTTTTAAATATCTATTGAAATGTATCCCTAATTTAATATATTGATAACGTCCTGATGCTACTATTATCCGATAAGGTGGAACATATTTGTGTAATAAATGCCCATCGTTAAATAATTTAAATATTTTAAATAACATTGCGGTAGAAGTTAAATCAGTTGAGCCGGTCGCAAAATCTCCAGAAGCTTCCATATCTGCGGGTATAGTACAAATATTATAAACATTATATTCCTTGCCACCTATCACACGCGAAAGATATACATTATAAAAGTTTAGTATACTATGACCCGCAAAAGATGGATTGGCAAGTGTATTTATTGAAATATTTTTTGGGCTATAATTAATTTTTAATTTAGTATCGTTACGATGTTTTATAAATTCGGGAATTTCTAACGATGGATCTATTATTTTCATTACTTTCATTAGTTCATCTATATTTTCTTTCGTATATCTTGTTTTTGTTATAGGATTTATAAAAGGCTCTTTGTTATTTATACATTTTATTAAATAATTATAAAGCGATGGAGCATATATACATTCAGTTCTATAGTTCTGTCTAGTTGCCGTATATACTTTCAATCTTACCATAAGTTGAAGTTTTGCTAATGGGTAATTCTCATTATTTAATTCGTCGTTTGTTAATATATCTATCTCTTCACTACATCTATCAGCGAGTCCTGAAGCACTATCGCTATATAAAACATTATCATTAATATTCTCTCTTGTCATTCCAAATAAATCATTGTTTTGCATGAGAGTTCTTTCAGAACTTGAAGGAGATTTCCCCATATATGTTTTTAGTTCAACATAGGACATATTTTTAATTCTGTTATATTCTTCAATTGTAGGCAAAACCTTTCTATATTCTATCGCAAACTTTCTAATTACGGCATCTTTAATATATATAGGATCTTTTTGCAGTGCTATTGTTATCTCTTTACCACTTGGAAGAGTTATTTTAGGTTTTTTAGGAGGACGAGGGCTACTTCCTTGGGGATTACGTTCGTATATTTTTAGAGAATCTTCATAAGATTTTCTTTCATTATCATAAGCATCTCTGTGAGTTTTAAAAACAGCATAATCGGCATCATTTAAATAATTCAAAGTATTTAAATTTTTTTCTTTAAAAGTAGATATATCAATTAATTGTGAATACATAGGTTTTTTAATTTCTTCTAATTTTTCCTCAAAATCAGCAAAAAAATCTTCTAAAGGATCCGCAATTTGAACAAGTTTTTTGTCTGAAAAATTTTCAACTATACCAGATAAAGGGTCAAAACAATCACGAATATCATCAAGTATAACTTTATAAGAATTATATAATTTCAAAGCATTTGTTATCCATCCATCTTCGTTAATATTAGGGTCATTTTTATTTTGTTCTAAAAAATCAAGGATAGTAGTATCATTTACCGAAAATCTACTATTTTCCAAGAATTTAATAAAAATGTTAAAATTGGAATCTTGGTCATAATCTGCTAATTTATTTAAAGATTCTGGAAATTCAAGAGCCATATAATCAGTAAGTAAAAATTTATATACAAAGTTCTTATTATAGTGTTCAAATTCATATGTAATTACTTGCAAGTTTGACATTTTATCCGTAACAACATTACTAAATCTATTGCGCAATAATCCAATTTCTGTTTCGTTAATACTCGAGCTGGTAGTAAAATTATCTAAATTATCGGCAAGCATTTTACATATATAATAATTATCATATGAGACTTCAAACTGTAAATCATTTTTTTTAGTAAAAGTATAATAAAGTAAATCTATATCTCCAAATAATATGTGATTTTTTGGAAACATATTTCGAATATCATGTGTTTGCATCTTATTTTTTCTCATTATTTTAAAAGCCATTTGATATATCTTAAAATATTCTTCTTCCATCGCTGACATAGGAGTTCCTTTTGTAGGATGTTTTTCAGGATCATTACACCATCTTTGAACATCTTCGGGAGTTGAAAATGTTTTACTACGCGATACAGCAGCAGCAGCAGCATTTGTATTTGCTCCGGGGTCTCCTATATCTTTTAATGATATGAAAGAACTATCCGGAATATCCTTAAAATCATAATCGGCAAACTTATCAATATTAGCAGCTATCCATTTTAAAATTAAATTATATTGACCATCTTCTGTTGCTGTAATTATTTGTATTTTAGAATCATTTAATAAACCTGATATTTTTCCATCGGTTTTATTAGCGATTTTAATACCATTTAACCAAGATATTATTTTATTTTTATCCTTATTATATAATCTATCTAATGATTTATTAATATCTTTTTCTTTCTTTGAAATTGATGACATTCTATATAATTAAGGAGAATAAAATAATTATTTTATCACTTAGTATATGAAATTATTTATCTCTTCCGCATAATGTTTGAACATTTCAATGAATTCATTTTTAGTTGTAGAATCTTCTATCCAATTCTCAGCATCTCTATATTTATTAAAATGTATTCCTAATTTAATATAAGAATATTCGTCTGGATTATTATCAATTAGGACAAAATATGGTGGAGTATATTTATGTAATAATCGTCCATCATTAAATAATTTAATAATCCTATATAACATTATGCTTGATGTTAAATCAGATGAATTAGTCGCAAATTCTCCCGACGCTTCTATATCTGCCGGTATAGTACAAATATCATATATATTATATGTTATATCTCCTATTACACGATATAAATATATAGTATAAAAATTTAAACCAAACTTATTATATGTATCATATCCTATTTTTAAATCCTTATCATTTTTATGTTTAATAAACGCGGGAACTTTTAAAGAGGGGTCAATTATTTTCATCACTTTTATTAATTCCTTTATATGTTCGCTCGTATATTTAGTGTTTGTTACGGGATTTACAAAAGGTTCTTTTTTATTTATACACTTTATTAAATAATTGTAAAGTGCTGGTGCGTATATACACTCTATTCTATATTTCTTTTTATCCGGAGTATATACTTTTAATCTTACAATTAATTGTAGTTTAGCTAACGGATAAGTGTCGCTTTTAAATTCATCATTTGTTAATATATCAATATCTTCACTACATCTGTTAGAAATATCCGTTGTATCATCTTTATATAAAATATCATTGTATATTTCTTCTCTTGTCATCTTTAGCAATTCATTATGTTGAATTAACCTTTTTTTAGAACTTGATGATAATTCGCCCATATATTTTGCTAGTTCAAGATAGGACATATTTTTTATTTTGTTATATTCTTCGATTACAGGTTTAGCATTTTCATATTCTATATTAAACTTTTTAACTACAGAATCTTTTAGATGTATAGGATCCTTTTGTGCTGCTATTGTTATATTTTTGCCATTTGGTAATGTTATTGTAGGTTTTTTAGGTGGTTGCGGACTACTCCCTCCAGGATTAGCTTCATATATCAAAAGTTCATTCTCATATAATCTACGTTTATTATCATATTCCTCTTTGTGCTTTTTAAAAAAAGCGTAATTTTTATCATCTAAATAATTCAAAGTATTAATGTTTTTTGCTTTAAATGTTGAAATGTCAATTAATTGAGAATAAATTGGTTTCTTAATTTCTTCTAATTTTTTCTCAAAATCCTCAAAATAATAATCTACTGGGTCTTTTATATATTCAAGTTTTTTATCTTCAATATTTTCAATTATACCAGATTTTGGATTAAAGCATTTATTGATATCATTAAAGGTTATATTATAATGATTGTAAATATTTATAGCATTTTTAATCCATTCGGGAGCATTAGATTTTTTACTATTAGACATTAAATATTTTAGTATAGTTTGCCCATCTGCTAATTTATTACGTTCTAAAAAATCTATATACCATATGCCTTGTATATATTTATTATCATATTTTATTATATTTAAACAATGCGGATACCCATATTTTGACATATAATCAGTTAATAAAAATGAATCCACTAATTCATTTACATAATTATCGCATAATATTTTGATATTAGAAAGGTTTTTGGCAGAAGATGATGTCGGATTATCTGTATATCTATTGCGTAATATTTCCAATTCTATATCAATTTTATTTGTTTTATCCTCGATATTATCTAAATTTTCCATAAGTAATTCATATATAATTTGATTATTTTTCATATATAAATTTTCATAAGTAGGTATTAATTTTTTAACACATTTATAATGAACCAAATCTATATTTTTAAACAATAAATGATTTTTTGGCAAAACATTTATAATCAATTCATCATCTTTATAATGTATCTTTTTTTTATCAAAAATATCCTTATTTATATTGTATTTATTACTATTTACTAATATCTTATAAGCTGATTCATATATATAATAATATTCTTTGCCCATTATAGGAATTTGGGTTCCTTTTATAGGATGTATTTCCGGATTTTTACACCATCTTTCAATATCTTCAATAGTTTCAAAAGTATTTGTGTTTATATTAGCAGAAGATAATGATATAAATATACTATCTGGAACGCCTGTAAAATCATAATCTGCGAACTTATCACGATTATCTTTAATCCATTGTAATATTAAATCATATACTTCTCCGTCTATTTTGATTTTGGTAAGAGATTTCATAAATAAACCCGGTATTTTTCCATCCTTCTGATTTTCGGGTTTTTTAATTTCATCTAACCATTTAATAATTTTATTATTATCTTTTAAGTATATTTCTTCTAAAGATTTATTGATTTTTTCTTTGCTTAATGAAGTCATCTAAAAATACAATTCTAATATATCTATATATTAAAATCTTATTATCTGCTGAGCTGATTATCTGCTTAGCTGATTATCTTATAATAGTAAAGCATTTCAATAAAAATAAGTTATACTTTGTAGGGATTAAAATGTGTAATTATTGATTTCTTGAGCGTAGTGTTTGAATCTTTCAATAAATTCATTTTTAGTTAATAGTGTCCGGTCTCTATTTGATTTTCTAAGCCAATTATCAATACTGCTAATTCTATTAAAATGTATATCAGGTTTTATATATGTATATTCATTTTCAGAATCAGGAATTTTAATCTTATATGGAGGTATATAATTATACAATAGACGCCCTTCATTGAATAATTTATATATTCTATATAACATAGTACTTGATGTTAAATCAGTAGAACCTGTAGCAAAAGTTCCGGTCGCTTCAATATCATCAGGTATATAACATATATTATATATCAACATTTCTTCACCGGCTATTACACGTGAAATATATACCGAATTAAACTTTAATGTGCGTACTGTACCAAATGATGCTTCAGAACCAATATCTTGTAGATTAACTACTTCTGTATTATGATTAATTTTCAATTTTGTATCATTTCTATGTTTTATAAATACAGGAACTTCAATTTTAGGGTCTAATATTCTTATTACCTTCATAAGCTCTTCTATGTTTTCTTGCGTATATTTGGCTTTTGTCACAGGATTAATAAAAGGCTCCTTTGCGTTTATACATTTTATTAGATAATTATATAGTTTTGGAGCATATATACACTCTGTTCTATAATTTTGTTTGTTTCGCGAATATACTTTTAATCTAACCATAAGTTGTAATTTAGATAGAGGATAATTCTCGTCATCTAATTCTTCATTTGTTAATATATCAATCTTCTCACTACATTTATCTGAAAGATCAGAGTAATCGTAAAGAATATTTTTAACAAAATCTTCTCTCGTCATAGATAACAATTTATTTCCTTCAATTAATCTTTTTTCAGAGCTTGACGGAGAATTGTCGAGATGTTTCTTTAATTCTTTGTAAGACATATTCTTAGCACTATTATATTCATCAATTATATCTCTGACCTTCTCATATTCTTCTCTAAACTTAGCTACCACATTATCTTTGATATGTATTGGGTCTATTTCTTTTGCTATAGTATGCTCTTTTCCCCAAGGAAGAGTTATCTTAGGTTTTTCTGGAGGCTTTGGAGAACTGCCATTTCTTGTATTTTCATATAATTCTCTATTTTCGCTATATTTTTTCCAAGCCTCATCATATTTATCTCTTACTTTTTTAAATGCTTTGTATTGTTCATTATTTAAATATTTTACATTTTCCTTTAATTTAAAAGTTGATAAATCAATTAATTGCGAATATATTGGGTTCTTAATTGCCTCTAATTTCTTTTCATAAACTTGAAAAAATTTGTCAAGCGGGTCATCTATAAGTATTAGTTTTTTATCTTCAATATTTTCTATAATTCCAGAATTGGGGTTAAAACATTCTTCTATATCTTTAATTTCTTTCTTGAACACATTATTATACATATATAATGCTTCAGATACCCATTCATAATCATCGTCAGATTCATCTGATTCATCTGATTCACCATCGTCGGATTCGTCAGATTCATCGCCTCTATTACTTTTGCTTTTCAGTAAAGTTAAATATTCAATAACAGTGTTTCCAGTAGCCATTTTACTATTTTCTAAAAAATCAATAAATACATAGCCTTTTAAATTTGTTAGTTTTATTTGTTTAATTCTTTCAGGATAATCATAATTAGTAATATAATCTGTTTCTAAAAAAGAATTAGTAATATCCTTTATATAATCAACAATTATTTCATTGATTACTTCAAAATTTGAATAGTTATATCCTATAAAATAACTGCTAAAACGGTTTTTTATTAAATTTTTTTCTATATCCAGAATGCTTTTAGCATCTGTATAATTTTCAAGAATAGTATTATGATCTATAACATTTCCACCTCGTGCAGAAACAAGTAATTCATACAAAATTAATCCTTTATCATTATTCTTGTGTAATTTATTATAAATAGGCTTATTATTTTTTTTAATACATGTATAATAAAGAAGATCCATATTTCCGAATAATAAGTGATTTTTAGGAAAAAGATTAATAATATATTCTTCTGAAAACGAACCTTCATTTTTCATAATGTTATAGGCTGTTTCATATATATCATAATATTTTCTACTCGTCGCTGGCATTTTTATAGAAGTTATTGGATGTATTTCAGGTTCATTACACCATCTTTGAACATCTTCGATTGTTTCAAATTTAGTAATTTTTACTTTTTTCATTTCAAATATATTAGGGTTTTCTTCAATTAAATATTTCCAAACTATATTATGATTATTTTTTTTCAATATTTCAATAGCATTTGGATTTGTAGACAAATGATTCCAATTTATTTTTTTAGGATGCTTTTTTAAGATTTCTATGGCATTTGGATTTGCTGATAAGATATCCCAATCTATTTTTTCATCTTTTGTTAAATTATCAAATATTGATTTGTTCATTTTACTTTCTTCTTCAATTCTATTTTTTATTAATTCAATAGCATTTGGATTAGCAGATAAATTTCGCCATTGTATTTTTGTCGGATTAGCTTTTAAGATTTCTATAGCATTAGGATTATAACTCAATATATTCCAATCTATATATTTTTCTTTAAATAAATAAAGAGGTTTTGGTGTTGTCATACTTTTTTCTTCATCAATTTTATCTTTTATTAATTCAATTGCTGCTGGATTTTTTGATAAATATTGCCAATTTATATTTTTACGATAAGTTTTTAAGATTTCTATAGCATTTGGATTTAATGATAAAGAACCCCAATCTATTTTTTCATTTTCAGTCAATTCTTCCAATTCTTTTTTATCAATTTTATCTTCTTTATCGGCTTTGTCTTTTAATAATTTAATCGCATAAGGATTAGTATTTTTTGATAAATTATCCCATTTTATATTATTATCATATTTTTTTAATAATTCTACGGCACCAGGATTTGCCGATAAGTTTCCCCAATCTAATTTTTTATAATCTGGTATAGAAAATATATTTGCAAATCCTATTTTATCTTCTTCTTCTGCCTTTTTTCTCAATAATTCAATCGCATTTGGATTTGCCGATAAATAATTCCATCTTATAATTTCGCGATTTTCTTTTAAATAATCTACAGCATTAGGATTTTTTGATATTTCATATTTCTTTAAATATTCTATAGGAATCCAATTAACTAATTCGTATTTTGAAATTAACTTTGATGTAGATACATATGTGCTTTCGGGAATTCCTGTAAAATCATAACCAGAAAACTCATCTTTATTATCTTTTAACCAATTTAAAATTAAACTGTATAGTTCACTATCTATTTTCATTAAAAATAAACTTGGTATTTTTCCGTCTTTCTGATTTTCTGGCTTTTTTATTTCATCTAACCATTTAATAATTTTTTTTTTATCTTGAAGGATTAATTCTTCTAAAGATTTAATAATATCTTCTTGATTTAAAGACATAAAAAATATAATTCTAATATATATAAATATATATTATTTTACTTGCGTGGATTAGTATATATAATTATTGAGTTCTTGAGCATAATGTTTAAACATATTGATAAAATCGGTTTTTGTCGTTGTTTCCCCATCTTTTAACCATTGTCGTGAAACATGATATCTATTAAAATGAATTGCTGGTTTAATATATCTATGTTCTCCTGGTCGTCCCGCAATTGGTATGCGATATGGTGGAGTATAATTATATAACAAGCGACCTTCATTAAATAGCTTGTATATGCGAAATAACATAACATTTGATGTTAAATCACTTGAACCCGACGCAAACTCTCCTTCTGCTTCTATATCCGCGGGAAAAGTACATATATTATATACATTATATTCTACACCACCTATTTTGCGAGATAGATATATAACATAATATTTTAATGTATCTGTTGTTCCAAATGAAGGATCGATATTTTGATATGTTCTTGACATTACTTTGTATTCAATTGTAAATAGTGTATCATTCATATGTTTTATAAATATAGGAATCTCCAATGATGGGTCTATTATTCTCATTACTTTCATAAGTTCTTCTATGTTCTCTTGGGTATATTTTGCTTTTGTAACAGGATTTATAAAAGGTTCCTTTGCGTTTATACATTTTACCAGATAATTATAGAGTTTAGGAGCATATATACATTCTGTTCTATATCTCTGTCTATCCGGTGTATATACTTTCATTCTTACCATAAGCTGAAGTTTAGAAAGTGGGTAATTCTCGTCATCTAATTCCTCATTCGTTAATATATCTATGCTCTCGCTACATTTATCAGCAAGTCCAGAATAGTCATATAAAACATCATTTGTAATTTCTTCCTTAGTCATAGCGAGCAGTTCGTTATCCCTCATAAGCTCTTTTACATAACTTGATGGCGAATTTGTTGAAACGTTTTTTAATTCTAGATATGACATATTTTTAATCTTGTTATATTCCTCGATTATAGGCAATGCTTTTTTATAATCACGTTTAAAGCTTTTTATAACCTCGTCTTTAATATGTAGAGGGTCTAATTCGCGCCCTATTGTATGATTTTTACCATTGGGCAATACTATTACAGGCTTTGCGGGTGGCTTAGGGCTACTTCCGTTTTTCCCTGTTTTTTCATATAACTCGAGTTTAGTTTCATATATTTTTCTATCAATTTCATATAAATCTTTAACTTTTTTAAACTCGGCATATTGTGCATTATTTAAAAAGAATGTGTTTTCTTTAGGTTTAAAAGTTGTCAAATCAATTAATTTGGAATAGATTGGCTTTCTAATTTTTTCAAGTTTCTTTTCAAACTCTTCAAAATACGGATCTAATGGGTCATTTATAGGTAGGTATTTTTTATTTTCCGGATTTTCTATTATACCTGTTGCGGGATTAAAGCAATCGTCAATATCTTTATAAACTCGTTTGCAAGTATTATAAATTTTTGATATATCTTCCATCCATTTATTATTTGAAGAAGAACTGCGTTCTTTCTGCAAATATTCTATAATTATCTCTCCATTTCCGAATCTGTTATTTTCCAATAATTGTATAAACCAATGAGATTCTTTGAAAGATAAATTAAACATAGAAGCTTCTTCTAATTTTCGCATTCTATCAGGATAAGAAAAAACATCAATGTAATTCTCATTAAAAAAAAATCCCATTAAAATTTTTTTATATTTTTCAAATGCATTCAACATATAATCTCCTTCAAAACAGCTTTTTATTAAAGCAACTTCTTGTTCAAATATTGTAGGCTTATCTATTGTCTCAAAGTGTTTTATGAATAATTCGCATATTTGCTGTATTTTTGGATTATTTTTATATATTTTATTATAAATTCTTAAATTTGTTTTAATATTATTATGATAAAGTAAATCAATTTCACCAAATAAGATATGATTTTTCGGCAATTTATCTGGGAAATCTGCGATATCTATTTTATTCCTTTTATACATCTTATAAGCCTCATTATATATATTTTTATATTCGGTACTATTTGGATATATAGGTGTCATATTAAAGGGATGTATTTCAGGATTATCACACCATTTTTGAACTTCTTCAATTGTTTTAAATTTAAATACTTTTGTATTTCTTAAAAACAAAAAGTCTTTATTGGGAATTCCAGTAAAATCGTAGTTGGCAAACTTATCCATATTGTTTCTAATCCATATTAAAATTAAATTATAAATACCATCGTTTTTCGCTGTAACAATCTGTATCTTAGAGCTATTAAACAATCCAGGGATTTTTCCATCGGTACTATTATATGTTTTTAATATATCTAACCAAGAAATAATTTTTTCTCCATTATTTACTTGATATAAATTATCAAGTAATTTATTTATTTCTTGTTCTCTTCTTGAAACCGAAGCCATTCTATTTTATTATAATATTTTATTATAAGAGAAATTTATTATATGTAATAAAAGTTAAAAAAATAATTAATTTCACGACATTATTCCAGATTTTGATGTAGATTTACGAGCTGATTTCGGCGCTGATTTACGAGTAGATTTCGGTACAGATTTCGGTGCTGATTTACGAGTAGATTTCGGTACAGATTTCGACGCGGATTTCGGTACAGATTTCGACGCGGATTTACGAACAGGTCTTGGTTTAATTCTTACTATATTTAATAAACCTCTTTTTTCATCGTCATAATGTTCTAATCGCGAAGAAAAATCGGTATTTAGGTCATTATTATTATTAGGTTTAGGTAGTACAAATTTATTTTTGCTGCTTTTACTCATATTCTATTATAATATAATATATTAAATTATAAATATATATTAGAATATGTCTGAACAAGCTAAAACAAGCATTTTTAAAAAAGACAAAAATAATAATTTATCTAATAAACAATGTGTAGATTTTATTAAAAATTACAAAGATTTTAAAAATGGTATTGTATCTAAAATAACTAATCCAAAAACAGATAAACCTCTTAACAACGAAGATAGAATAAAATATATATATAATTACTGTAAGCAAAAACTAGGTATTGAAGGTAGTCTATCGTCTAAATCTACATCTTCTGATTCCAGCACTAATGAGATTATCTTAGATTCTTATAAAAAAGTTAAAGAAATAATATATATCCCTTTTAATAATCTTAAGGAAAATAAGGAATTAATAGCATCATTATTTTCAAAACCAATATCATATAATAAAGGTTTATTAAAACTAAGCGAATATCTTTCTAATCCTAATTCACATAATATTTATGTAAAATCTTATAATAAGATATTGCTTGAAATTAATGATATAATTAATAGTATATATAATAATCATAATCAGAATAATCAAAAAATATTAAAAAGAGGATATGGATGGGTTGAAAATTATAGCTATGACCCATTACTAATATTTGATACATCTCAAGAACATAATATACAAAATGCAATTAAAACATCTAAAATAATATTAACAAATATGTGGGTAAATACATATTATATTGATAATACGGATATTAGAAGTCGTGGATTAAATATAAATAATAAACTAATAAATAATTTGTGTAATATGTTATTCTATTCTCCAACAAATAAGAATAAAGCAGATTTTATTAAAAATTTAAATGATAATATGGAAAGATATATAGCGTTACAATTCATTCTTATTATAATAAGAGATGGAATTGATGTTACTAGAACATATAACTATAATAATATGAATCTTATAGAAAACCATTTGGAAATATTAGACTCTCTAATAACAAAAAGTATAGTTAATGTATTATTTAATAATAATAATAATTCACAATCTATTAGTAATTCCATAAGTTGGTCTGGTACTCCTAGAAGTTCTTCAAGTGGTCATAGTCATTTTCAATCTAAGGCAAATATAGATAGGTATAAAAAAACAAAAGCAGAATTAGTTGCCGAAATTACTGCGAATAATATTAATGATATGGATCCGTATCTTGCTGAAAGATGGGAAGATATGCCTCTAGGAAAACTTAGAAATGTTATATCTATTAAACATACTGAAGGTACCAATACATATGGAGTAGCATTTTACATAAGAACATTATATCAAGCCTGGAGAAATTCGGTTAAAGATAATAAACCTTTTAAAAATCCTTATACTAGAAAAGCATTTACAGATAATGATAAAGAATATATATTAAATTCTATGAAACTATTATATCCTAATATAAAGATGCCAAAAATAGGTAATGGAAGAAGTGATATAGTAGTAGAAACTAACAACAATGATGATGAATATGAAGAAAATATGGATTATAAATTTAACTATAAATTAGAATTAGAAAAAACAACAATATTAATTCATTTATTAACAATTAGTATTCCTTATAATTTTAATGTAGAAGTAGAATCTGCGTATATTCAGCAATATTTATTTGAAAATATAACATATCTTATAAAAAATAATAAATTATTTGGAAAAGGTATGCCTCTTAAAATTATACCGACATTAAAGGAGTATATAGGCAGAAGTATAATTTTTACTAGTGATGAGTATGATGAATACAAAGTATTTTTTGATAAAATAAAAAATGCTTTATAAAAATGATAAATAAAATAATATTATACTTATTAATATAATATAATCTAATCATATATTAGAATATGTCTACTGATGCTAAAACAAGCATTTTTAAAAAAGACAAAAATAATAATTTAACAAATAAAGAATGTGATACTTATGTTAAAAATTACAATGACTTTAAAAAAGGGGCTGTATCTAAAATAATTAATCCTAAGACTAATAAAGTACTTAATGATGAAGATAGAATAAATTATATATATGATAAATGCAAGCAAAAACTGGGTATTAAAGATAGTCAATCACCAAAATCTAAATCTAAATCTAAATCACCAGAATCAGAAGATAATGAGATTATTTTAGATTCTTATGAAAAAGTCAGAGAGATAATATATATCCCGTTTAATAATCTTAAGAAAAATAAAGCATTGATAGCATCATTATTTAGAAAACCAATAGCATACAATAAAGGTTTATTAAAATTAAGCGAATATCTTTCTAATACTAATACGCATAATAATTATGTTAAATCTTATAATAACACTTTAGATGAAATTGATAATATAATAAATACTATATATAATAATAGTAGTCAAAATGATAAAAATATATTAAGAGTGCGAAATGGATGGGTCGAAAATTTTATGTATAATCCTTTACAAATATCTGAAATATCTCAAGTAACTAATACTGCTTATACAATAGCAAAAAAAAAAAAATTATTAGTAAAAATGTTTAGAAATACAGACTATATAAGTAGTACTGATATTATAGGTTCTAAATTAATAAATAAACCAATAGAAGAATTACGTGATATTTTATTTTATTCTCCAACAAATAAAAATAGAATTGATGTTATCAAAAATTTAGAAAATAACATAGGAAGATATTTAGCTTTACAATTTATTATTATTATTATAGGAGATGAACTTGATTATAAAGGGGAACGTTATTATACTAACAAAAAATATATAAAAATTCATTTGAATATCTTAGATTTGTTAATCACAAAAAGTATAGTTGATGCATTATTTAATAATAATAATAATTCGCAATCTATTAGTAAATCTATAAGTTGGTCTGGTACTCCTAGAAGTTCTTCAAGTGGACATAGTCATTTTCAATCTAATGCAAATATAGAAAGATATAGAATTTCAAAAACAGATTTAGTTGCTGAAATAACTGAAAATAATATTAATGATATGGACCCTTATCTTGCTGAAAGATGGGAAGATATGCCCTTAAAAAAACTTAGAAATGTTATATCTATTAAACATACAGAAGGTACCAATACATATGGAGTAGCATTTTATATAAGAACATTATATCAAGCATGGAGAAATTCAGTTAAAGATAATAAACCCTTTAAAAATCCTTATACAAGAAAAGAATTTACAGATAATGATAAGGAATATATATTAAATTCTATGAAACTATTATATCCTAATATAGAGACGCCAAAAATAGGTGATGGAAGAAGTGATATAATAGTAGAAACTACTAGAAATTCTTATCTATGTGTGGATGGAATAAATTATCAAGCTGTCGATGGAATATATATTTCTTTTAAATATAAATTAAAATTAGGAATAGATTTTGAACCTCTATTAATTAACTTACTAAATATAAATATTCCTGAAAATTTTAATGTAGATGTAGAACCTGAATATATTCAACAATATTTCTTAGATAACATAACATATCTTATTAAAAATAATAAATTTTTTGGAAAAGGTATGCCCTTAAAAATTATACCAAAATTACATCAGTATATAGGTAAGAGTATAATTTTAAAAAAAAATGATTATGCACAATATAAGATATTTTTTAATTATATTAAAAATGCTTTATAAAACCATATAATACTCGTTTTTATTTAATATTCTAATATATTATTAGAATATGTCTGAACAAGCTAAAACAAGCATTTTTAAAAAAGACAAAAATAATAATTTATCTAATAAACAATGTGTAGATTTTATTAAAAATTATCAAGATTTTAAAAATGGTCTTATATCTAAAATAACTAATCCAAAAACAGATAAACCTCTTAACAACGAAGATAGAATTAGATATATATATGATAACTGTAAGCAAAAACTAGGTATTGAAGGTAGTCTATCGTCTAAATCTACATCTAAATCTACATCTTCTGATTCCAGCACTAATGAGATTATCTTAGATTCTTATGAAAAAGTTAAAGAAATAATATATATCCCGTTTAATAATCTTAAGGAAAATAAGGAATTAATAGCATCATTATTTTCAAAACCTATACAATACGAAAAAGGTTTATTAAAACTGAGCGAATATCTTTCTAATCCTAATTCGCATAATATTTATGTAAAATCTTATAATAAGGTATTGCTTGAAATTAATGATATAATTAATAGTATATATAATAATCAAGATGAAAATAATAAAACTATATTAAAAAGACAATATGGATGGGTTGAAAATTATATGTATGATCCATTAAGAAAACAAGGGTCGTCCCAAGCTCCTACTATACCCAATATTCAAAGTGCAATTAAAAATGCTAAAAAAATATTAACAAAAATGTGGAAAGAGGAAACATATTATAATGGTATAACTTATATCAGAGAGAGAGGATTAAATACATTTCTATTGGATGATTTGCGTAATTTGCGTAATATGTTATTCTATTCTCCAACTAATAAAAATAAAGCAGATTTTATTAAAAATTTAAACGATAATATGGAAAAATATATAGCATTACAATTCATTCTTATTATAATAGATAGTATTTACCAAAGTCCGTCATATAATTATGATAATAAGAAAACTATTAAAAACCATTTGGATATATTAGATTTGCTTATTACAAAAAATATAGTTAATGTATTATTTGATAATAATAATTCTCAATCTTTTAGCGAATCAGTAAGTTGGTCTAGTACTCCGAGAAGTTCTTCAAGTGGTCATAGTCATTTTCAATCTAAGGCAAATATAGATAGGTATAAAAAAACAAAGGCTGAATTAGTTGCCGAAATTACTGCGAATAATATTAATGATATGGATCCGTATCTTGCTGAAAGATGGGAAGATATGCCTCTAGGAAAACTTAGAAATGTTATATCTATTAAACATACTGAGGGGGCAAACTCATATAAAGTAGCATTTCATGTAATATCTTTATATAAAGCTTGGAGAATTTCTGTTAAAGATAATAAACCTTTTAAAAATCCTTATACGCGAAAAGCATTTACAGAAAATGATAAAGAATATATATTGAATTCTATGAAAATATTGTATCCTAATATAGAGATACCAAAAATAGGTAATGGAAGAAGTGATATAATAGTAGAAATCAATTATATTGGACAAGAAAATAGGGAAAATTATATATTTAAATATAAATTAAATTTAGGAAATGAAAAAAATATATTAATTAATTTGTTAAGTTTTAGTATTCCTTATAATTTTAATGTAGAAGTAGAACCGGCATATATTCAGGAATATTTATATGAAAATATAACATATTTAGAAAAAAATAATAAATTATTTGGAAAAGGCATGCCTCTAAAAATTATACCAGGGTTAAAAGAGTATATAGGTAAGAATATAGTTTTTTCCAGATATAACTATAAAGAATACAAAGTATTTTTTGATAAAATAAAAGATGCTATATAAATTGTAAAAAGAAAAATAGTATAGCATAGCATATACTATACCATACCAATTTTCCTTCTTCTCCAATCTACTTACTACAATTCATTTTTCTGCGCCTTTACAGTTTTACACTCTTAAAGATTTACATTTGATTATTATTGAAATCCTTCCAATCTTTATTGATGCTACGGCGATTCTTGAAAGAATATCGCGAGTCCTTCTTACGAATCATAAGAGTCTTGTCGTTTTTTACTGCTTCAATTTCATCTTGAAGCATATTATACTTACAAGAGCTTTTCGGATTCTTCATCTTATTGATAACGAACTCTTTTTCATACTTTTCGATGTTGATGTTGTAGATTTCTTGGTCGTTGATAGCGAATTGAGCGTTCATTGTGCTTCTTTGGTATATATTTATAATTACAAATAGCTATCAATTTTTATTTATTTTAGAATAAATTAACACATTTTTTTCCACCACGAAGACGCAAAACTAAATGCAATGTCGACTCCTTTTGAATATTATAATCTGAAAGTGTTCTTCCGTCTTCCAATTGTTTTCCTGCAAAAATTAATCGCTGTTGATCTGGCGGAATTCCTTCCTTATCCTGAATTTTGCTCTTAATCATATCAATTGTATCTGAGGATTCTACCTCTAAAGTAATTGTTTTACCTGTAAGAGTTTTCACAAATATCTGCATACTTTATTATATATAATAAATATATATTTATATCAATTTATTTTTACAAAGACTATACAAAGACTATACAAAGACTATACAAAGACTAATAAAATTTAGCTTTTATTTTATGTGTTTTATAAGACTATTATGATGTATTAAAAAACACTAGAATTTTCTAAAAATTGAAAAATAAAATTTGAGTACATCTCTCAATTTATTTTGTAATTTCTAAAAAATTTTTGAAATTTTTGAAAAAACAGAAAGATGTACTCAAATTTAAAATGAGAAAATTTCAAAATTCTAGTGTCTCAAGAAACGCTCTTATGAATCTCTAAATATATGCCAAAATTATTATGATATATCCTATATACCTGATATACCTGATATACCTGATATACCTGATATACCTGATATACCCTATATACCTGATATACCCTATATACCTGATATATCCGATATGTTAGAAGCGATAAATATATAGGTTATCCATAGCAATAGTGGTAATATATAAACAGAGGCATTAGAGTTTTCGCTCAATACAAGTAAAAATATAATATATGTTATTAGAATATAAATTATATTTAGGGATTCAATTTGGATACGATTCTTTCCGAGAGTTATGAAAGGATATGCCAATGTATATATAATTATTATTATAATAGCAACACAAGATATATTATTCCGCATTAAATAACAAGAATATCCCAAAAAGCCTATCAATATTGTCCAGATACTTAATATGATGTATTCTCGCGACTCTCCAGGAATCACAGAAGAACTCCCGCCTTCTAATAAGATATTATTGTATTTCATATAAAAGTTAATAGAAATCAATAAGATTACGGGGATAAGTATAGATAAATATAATACAATATTCATTTAATATTATATAATAAAAAATATTAAGTCAATAGCTTTTTCTTATTAATTTCACTCGGATTCCACGAAACATATATCATATTTATATTTGGTTCGGGAAGTATTTGAACGAAGAAGCCATTATTTCTCAAAGATTCTACTATGTATTTTACACAATCTTCTATTTTATATAGCGGTTTGCCGTATATATAATAAGGTATCTCGTAAAATATATTCATTCCGCCAATAGTTGCCGTATTCTTAATTTTTTTATGACATATATTAATTATATTATCAAAAGTAACATATTTTGAAAGTTCCTTCTTATCTTTCAATGTATATAGTTCTGCTAATGATATTTTAGGAGGCATTGATTTAATATTTATATATATTTTTTATATAATGTTATATATTCGTCCGATAGATTATAACTCCTTAATTTCATTTTTCTCTAATTCATAAGAAGATAACATATTGAGGTTTGTATATTTTACATCTTTATTAACATCCAACTTGACATTCTTGAGACCGGTTCTAAATAACTGATTTATAGCGTCGGCTTCAAGGGCATAATTATAATATTTTAAGTCGCCCATCTTAATAACTCCTGAAATATCATTTGGATTATCAATATTATATTTATTATCATCATATTTTGCTGTACTCATATCTAAATATGGTAAGTTTTCATTTTTCTTTTGTAATGCTAGTTGTTCGGCTTGCGGAGTATCATATTTCATATTAAAAATTGGGTTGATATAAAGGGGCGAATTGTTATTCTTAAATGTCGCCGAATATATATCTTGATTACTACCATATATGGTCTCTAATTTATTTTCAAATACAAGCAATCCATTAATATATATTCTACATATTGCGCGATTTTTAGTCAAAATATTATTATTATCAGCAACTTCCTTCATTACAATTGTAACCATAAACCATTTATTACTAAACTCTATATCGTAGACTCCTATCATATTTTTATTTCTATCCCACCAAAGATCATTATTATCAACACTGTCGCATCGGTTATATTTAGAATTATTTTGATATGAATCAGGTGATAATATATTATTGTAATCTACAGCTAAATTTTTACCATCGTAGCTTAATCTAACAAGCGGATTTTTTGTAAGTAAAACAGGATGTTTTGTACTAGTACTATCACCGCTTCTATACATACAATTATAGTTAATATTATTATTGTAATAAACGATCTTCTCGCCTTTTAAAAATAACAATATGTCTTTTTTATTATCATTTTTCAACTGTTGTATTTTACTCTGATCTACATATAACCAAAAGTTATAAGTGTATTCGGCACCACCTTGTTGATTTATAGAAGGCGAAATATCTCTATATTTTTCGTGAGCTCTATTCTTCGTATTATATTTCAATTCTTTTATATCGTGAAAATCTATAATGCCATTAAAAATCTCTGTCTCTTTTCTAATATCATTATTTCCTTTAAACATATGATGTAATTCAATAAGATATATATTGTAAGCGACATATCCCATTAACAATAATATTATTAATGCTATAATAACTTGGGTTACAGGGTTATACTCCATAATTTGTTTATCTCTATCTATTTAAAATATGGAAATAAAAATAATAATTTTATAGGTTTATTGCATTTATCCAATTGTCCGGATTATTGTTCTAAAGTATCAGAACCTTTAATTTTATATATAGGGTTTCTTATTCCGTATGCAGATAATCCCATAGAAGCTAAAACTCCTTTCATCGGCCCAGCGCTATACTCCTTGTATATATCGTTTCTATTCATATCATAATTAAATATGCTGAATTTACTTACTAAACCCGAAAATCCATACATTGTGCTTCCTACCTTATCACCACCAATATGTAGCTCGCCCTCATTATTTAAGTTTAATCTGCTGACATTTAGATAATCACTCTCTGTATAATACGAGCGATTGCTATTTTTATTGTTCAGGTCTTGTACTGTTTGGTTGTTCTCTGTTTTTAAATAGTTGCCATCTATAAATACATTAAAAGTACCACCGCCAATATCATTTATTACAATACCGACATGTACCCATCTTTGTAAAGGTATATATTCAATCTCTACACCAGTTACTATATTTTTATTACTAACTAAGAATTGTCTATCCGAAGAGCCGTATTTAATATCTGCCACATCATCTTTATCGAGCGGGAATCTCACTTGTATTCTATTTCTATCCGTCACCAATCTAATATATATAGTTGAATCTCTAACCGCATAATTATCGCTTGCATTTTTCTTTGCTATATGAGCAATATGTCTATATTGACCAGCTGCCGCATTTATATCAAAGATATATATCCAAAAGCAATATGTTCTTTTGTTACCATTCCCACTTTCTAATTTTTGCGTAAATGGGAATACTCGGTGTTCAGTACATATTATTGGCATTTCGGTTCCTGGTATTAATATTTTTTGCTGATTTATAACTGTGTCAGTTATAATATAATATAGGATATAGCATACAAATGCCGCAATAACAAGAAGGACTACTATAAAATATAATGAACTCGAACTATCAGACATAGCATTCATTATAGCATCTTTTGTATTTTCTATCGATACATTACTAACGGCTTTTGATACTATTTGAGTACTAGCAGATATAGCCTCAGACCCTTTATTTACTACTCCATTATTCATTATACTTTCCTTAGAACTGCTTACAAAATCAGATAAACTATCTTTGACATTATCAAGAACCCCTTTGTTAGCTTCAGCAACTACCTCGCCCATATTTATTTGATTATCTATTTAAAGGAAATAAATTTTCTATTGCATAAATTAATATGATAGTTTGAAACTTGATATAAAGGAAAATTATTACATTTATATGTTTGCTTGATATTCTTTTTCTGCAATGATAAATAGCTTAACATTTTAGTGAATTTTCCTATATTTGATATGGCTCCCTTTTTGTATTTTAATAATGATAAATAATAGACATTTGAAGCAAAAATTGTAATACAAGCCTCGTTATTGTTTTTAAACATATAATAATCATATAGACACATAATTTCTATAAAGTTCTTGTAATAGTCAATCTTGTTTTTTAGCGATATTTTGCGATTTTCCAATTCTATTATAATATTTTCGTGAAATTTAAGAGGTATCATCCACGGATCTTTGTTAATTATACGGATAACCTGATTTCTGTCAAATATATTCAAGTATAATATATTAATATCACAATCATTCTCTACGTGCTCTTCGTATAATATATCTTCATTATTTTTTTTGACATCACAGAATATTTTCTCCATATTGCCATTTGAAATATCATATAAATGCCCTAATTGTTTCTTAGAATGTATATCCCCATTGACATCATTATGCATCATATCTATTACCTCTTCTTTTGTAGGAACTATAATATCGTATATTTTACAGTTTTTCTTGATATCTCCTATCTTTTTAATAATCTCATTATTTGATATACATATTATAGGAATGTTTTTAAATTTACCATCTGTTAATATTTTAAGCAACGTCGTATTAATAGTTTTATCTGATATATAGATACAATCGAAATTATCAATTACAATTACCTTGTTTCTTATGTTTCCTGTTAATACTTGTAATAGCGATGATGTAGCACTTTTAAAAATAACATCATTTAATTGTTCGGAATTAAAGCAATTATTGTTATTAATACTTATAATCTCATAATTTAAATAATTGCATATTTTATTTATCGAATATGTTTTGCCGACACAAGTTTTACCTGTAACTATAATACAGCTGTCTGTTGATATCTTATTTTTATAATTGAAATTGCGTAACCATGATATTATACTACGATAAATCTCTTTATTACCACACAATTCTTTCATAATAGCTTCATCTCTTTCATTGTCATTCTCTGGAATTACAAGATTGTTTTCAGTATTATTCGCATTTTCTTTCCTAATCTTACTATTCTTCTTACTATCCTTCGCATTATTCATATAATTATTATATATTTTAAGTATTAAGTATTAAGTATTAAGTATTAAGTATTAAGTATATATACATTCTATTATTAATACAGCAATAAATAATATCAAAGCTAAAATTGGCAATAATAAAATTACCGGCATTATAGTAGTTTTCTCATTATTATAATATCCAAAGGATTTCATTTCGCCATTAGAATTAAACATTAAGCTCGGTTGTATAGTAAATATTAATATTACAATTAACAAATATATAGAGAGCGTTATTATTTTTCTAGAAAACATTCTTTATCTACTATTTTAATAAGGAAAGAAAAAAATGAATTATATATTATTAACCATTATAATATTATTATCACTAATAACAATTTATTTAATATACATATCATATATTAAAAAATGCGAAGAAAAATTCACAGAATACAAAACAGTATATATTAGCGATAATATAGATAACCTGAATGATAAAAATAATACCAAAATAATAGCTAATACAGCTAATACAGCTACAACAGCTACAACAGCTACAACAGCTACAACAGCTAATACAGCTAATACAGCCGATAGGGAAAAACAAGCTACATTTGCTATATCAAGTGATATTATGGTAAAATCTATAGATTATATGAAAAGAAATAATCGGATTACGAGATATATATTAGGAGTAAATACAGATGATTATAAATTATTAATAGACCCCTACATAAATAAGTATATCTTAAATAATACTCTTAGTAATACTGAAATATATAAAGATGGTATATTTGTATTTTTGAGCCCTACAAGGTTTGGTATAGAGGAATGTATATGGAATTTTACAAATAAGATAATAGCATATATTTATATGAGCGATTATTTATTTATTCAAGCACTTATTAAAGCATATAGACAAGATATTAGAAAGATACGATTACGTAAAATTAAATTAGAAGATTTAAAGAAAATGGATAAACAGTTTGATTATTTAATAACATATGTTGTTATTGGAAGCGAATATATGGAAAAATTGAAATATTCAAAATATTTTATAACAGGTCTAAAGGATATGGATATATCCCGAATAAAAGCGTTTTATCCGGTAATTAAAGAGAATTACGAAAGCGTTCGATTTTATTTTAACAAAGACACAGAAGACACAGAAGATATAACATATGATTTATATTTAAACAATGATAAAATGCTTCTGCCTATTATGAACTATGATATAATAGGTAATATAGAAAACTTCATAACAAGATTAGAAATGCCAAAGGATTATTTGGAAGCAATTGATGAATCATATAATGGTAATACAGAGTCCGGAAGTGGCAGTAGCGGAAATTACGGCTGTTATGGTAATAATAAAATTGTAAATAAGTTTGAATGTGATTCATATTATACAAAGGAGGGAAATCCAAAGAGCTATTATAGCATATGGGATAAAAAATGTGCCACAAATGAAGAATGCCCTTATTATAAAAAAAATACTAGATATGAAAATAGCAGAGGTGGATGTATTAACGGAAATTGCGAGCTTCCCATAGGTGTCAAAAAGATAGGCTTTACCAAATATAACGACGATGATTATAATAGACCGCTTTGTTATAATTGTCCGGATACAACAGATTTAAATTGTTGCGCAAATATTAAAGATATAATTGATAAAAATGGTGTTGCAATAAATAATGATTATGTATTTAAAAATGATACAGATGACAGAAAACGAAATAATTTAAATACATTAATTTCATTATTAGATTATAGAAGTATATAAAATAATCTTAATCTTGTATATTTTACAATTCTATCCAAGGAATATCAAAAGATTTTAGATATGATGACGATGACGAACAAGACAATGTCGGAGATGCTTGGATAGATGAATAATCAAGATGATACAATTCAGACTCTAATTCCAAGTCAAAACCGAAATCCCAATCCCAATATATCTGTTGAGGAATATACTCGTTATTATTGAAATCCTTCAAGTCTTTGTTAATAATCCTAAGATTTTTAGGAGAATATCGCAAATCTCTCTCGCGAGTAATCAAAATTTTATCCTTCTTTTTATCATCATTATACTTGCTATACTTGCTCTGCTTGCTATACTTGCTCTGCTTGCTAACTCTATCAATATTTATGGAGACATCATCATACTTATCAAAATTACAGCTCATATTTAATTTGCTAGATTGATTTAGTAATTAGCCTTTGTGATTGCTCAGTGATTATATTTAGATAAGATTCCTATCAATTTTTATATAATTATATACATATATTATAACATTTTATACAATAAATATTAGAAAATTATAATGGGGGTATATGGGCTAAACCATTTACAATACAATAATTTCCTTATTAGATTATAGAAGTATATAACATATGAAAGATACTAATATTATATTTATATATAATATTATATCTATTTTTATAATAATTATCATATATTTTTTAGTTATCCATAAATATTTATTAAATGATATAGGATATGCTAAGAATTCCGGTAAAGACATTGAATATTTTAGTATGAAAGATGCCGATATACATTATAATAATAAGTTTAAATATATTCCCTCAAATACGAGAATTATGTATGAAAATACGGGGGTATATCCTTGGAATAGACATATTATAAACTCAAGTATTCCTTATGATGTTAATGTTAAAAAAGAAGCAATTAATGTATATTATTACGAATATGATAATACTACATATAACGAAAAATTAAAAGAGGTTTTTAAAAACACTTGCGAGGATTTAATAATAGCTGTGGAAGGTAATAAATGGGGTAAATGGCAAAATCCAAAAATGATTAGAAATGACGATAATAAAATTAAGATATTACTCAGATATTACCAAGGAATATATGATTTTATTTATAATAAATTAAATACTAATAGTATTATGGATTTGCCTGGCGAAAGTATTAAAAATAATATTCAAATTGTCCATGACATTATGAATAATTATAGGCAACATAGTGAATATCCTGAATATTATATGTTTGATATTGATATGATATTATATAGGGCTGGCAAGTTTCAAGGGAAACATATTAAGGCCATTGTTGTTACAAATGGTGTAGTAATAAACATCATACTAATAAAAATAATAGGTGTAATATCAGAGGATAATATCGTGCTATTCCCTTATAAAGGGCATGATATTAATACAAATAAGAACAGCAACTTTAACCAATTTGTTCCTATGAAATATGGTATGGTAGATAATGATACAAAAAATAGCAGAAAAAATACTTTTGAAATGAGCGATAACTATTTAGACAAGGAACTTGAAGATATTATGTATAAGAAATTATTGGAAGAAAATATTCCTGAAGACGTTGATATCAGCAATAATAACTTTATAGCATCTGCCGCTGAACTCAAAGCAAGTAAAAAAGACAGATGTCTATTATAACGGATATCTTAGGATTATTGTAATTATTTATATCTTCTTGGATAAGCATATATACTATTGTATTGATATGGTGGTATAGTATATGTAATATTAGTATTTATGCTGCTGCCGCCACTGCCGCCACTGCCGCCAGCATTTAGTTTTGTATTATTTATTATATCGGTTTCTTCATCATCACTATTGTAATAAAATAGGCTCATTATGAAACGATCCATTATTTTAATTTTCTATATTATATATCGTTTATATATTATTTATATATCGTTTATATATTATTTATATCGTAATATTAGATAAATAAATGGAAATTGATAAATCTCTAAAAATTATTCAGGCAAATATTAGACGAAAGATATCGCGAAGAAAATCTTCTTCATCTAAAAAATCCTCAAAATCGGTATTTATTGAAGATTATATTAAAAACAGCACGACTGAGAATGCCAACAAAATATCTAAGTTTTTAAAAAGCAAATTAATAGTTGATAAATATACACTTGATAATCGTGTCTCATATTTTAATTATATTAGAAAGAAATTGGATAAGATTAATGATGATGATTGCTTATATAAAAAGACATATTCTCACGGTGAAGGATATACTATTCGTGATATATTAAATTTAGAGAAGAAGATAAGCAGTAATAATTTTGGCGGAGAAATTTATAGAACTTCTGTCAAAAATGCTGTAGGCGTTTTTCCAATAGCAAGCAAGATTATGAAGAAAACTGATGATAATTTATACGAAGTTAAATTAATGTCAGATATTACACGAGATATAATAAGAAAAAAAATATCCAAGCATTTTCTAATAATGTATAAATCCTGTTTGTGCGAAAAAAAAGATTATAGTAATTCAAAAACAGAATTAGTATCTGTTAATGAAATAGCAAATGGCGACCTTAATATGCTAATAAATAATAGGGATGTTATATTTAACAAAGAATTATTATATAATCTAATGTTTCAAACATTTATATCTATTGGGACATTTCATAATTTAATTGCTCATATTCATAGTGATTGCCATGGGGGCAACTTCTTATGGCATTATAATAATGAGAAAGGCTACTATCATTATATCTTTAATGGTAAGAATCTGTATCTTAAAGCCTGTAAGTATAACATTATGATATATGATTACGCATTTTCTAAAAAAATTAAGAAGAATAATATAAAAAAAATAATGGATGATTATTTACTTATAATCCCAGCATTCTTAAATGAAGATTATGAGAATGATAAATCTTTTTCACCTGAAAGTGATGTCAAAAATGATTTAAATGAAATTATAGGTACTCTAATGAAAATATATAAAACAATGGGAACTGAAGGAAGCAAATCGAGTCCTAAAAAAATACAGAAGGATATTTTTAGTACTATTATAAATGAAGTGTTTAAGAAATATCAGCTCAATGATATGTTTATAACTGATTTTGATTCCGAAGAATCTCCTAAATTATTCAAAAAACCGCACAATATTATCAATAAAAAACCCTATTATATAAATATATAAATAGTATATTATAATTATACATTAAAAACATTAAAATGAAATTAATTAAAAGATATATATCTTTAATTGAAAGTGATAAAAAATATAGTATAGCCGGTTTAATATTAGGTTGTACTGGTTCTTATTATAGTGTCTATGCGAATGAGCATGTAAGTAAAATTATGTTAGGAGATTTTTCAAAAGAACGATTGTTGATGTTATTTTATTCTAATGTAATTGCGATGATTGCCTGTTCCTTGCGCGGTGCCTGTTTTACATATTCGCAAAACTGTATGAATATAAGATTGCGCAAGATTATATATGATAAATTAATTAATCAAAATACGCAATTTTACGAAACAACTCCTGTAAATAAACTCCTCGAATATATAAATAATGATGTGCGTATAGTATCTGACAGCATCTCTTTAAATGTGAATGTTATATCGCGATCTTCCGTTCATGTAATTGCTACTATATGGATGCTCAATAAAATATCGTGGAAACTTACTATAATTGCTTGCTTACTCATTCCATTTAATATGGCTATATCAAAGTTATATGAAAAATCTAATAAAATTATTATGAAAGGTTACGAGGAACTTAATAAAAGTGTAGGCACCTATATCCACGAAACTATATCGCATATATCTATTATGAAAACATATGCTGTTGAAGATATTTCAAAGAAAAAGCACAATACATTGAGTGATAAACAGCTTGGATATATATTTAGACAAACACTATTATATGGAGCAAATCTGCTATTAATCAGCAATTTGCCAACATTAACTACGATAGGTATTATAATGGCTGCGAAATATTTGAATAATACCGACGGACTTGTTTCATTTATTCTTCATAATCAAAGTCTTTACGAAAATGTTATGGCAATTATACAATATAATAATGAGTTCATTAAATGTAAGGAACCTTATAAGCGTATAACAGAATTGCTCGATTCTGATAAGAAAAACAAAGGATATTATATTCCGCTTGATAATACTTTGAAGGGAAAAATAGAATTCTCTAATGTATATTTTAAATACGAGAAGGCTGAGAGCAATTTAATAAACAATTTCAATTTTAAGATAAATCCTGGCGAAAAAATTGCTATAATTGGCAATTCGGGTTCGGGGAAAAGTACTATTGTAAAATGTCTTATGGGTATTCTTTCCTTAAACGGTGGTAAAATATATATAGATGATATAGATACAGATATATATGATAATAAATGGTTAAAAGAAAGGATTGGATATGTAGCACAGGACAGCATTTTATTTAGTGATACAATAGCTAATAATATTGCTTATGGTATTGAGAATCCGCGAAAGGAAGATATTATTAATGCCGCAATTCGCGCGAATGCTCACGAGTTTATATCTAAGCTTCCTGATAAATACGATACGCTATTAGAAGGCACAGAACTTAGCTCGCTATCAGGAGGACAAAAGCAACGCATATCTATTGCGAGGGCTTTGATAAGAAACCCGAATATATTAATATTTGATGAGGCAACTTCAGCGCTTGATCCAGAATGTGAGGAATTGGTTCAAAATACTATAAAAGAATGCTTTAACGACAAAAGCATAACTATGATTATAATAGCACATAGAAGGTCGGCTCTTGAATTAGCCGATAAAATATATAGATTTGAAAACTCTGCTTTGACAGATGTAACAGAAGAAATAAAGAATAAAAAACATTAAAAAAACGATAGGGAGATAGGGAGATAGGGAGATAGGGAGATAGGGAGATAAAGGATATGAGAGAAAACAAAAGATATAATATGTAGAATATGTAGAATATGAAAATATATTTTGTAAATAATATTAATAACAATAATCATAATGTTATTAAAGTAGCAACGAATAAAAAGAATTGCGATATTAATATTAGGAATCACCTAGATATCATAAGTATATCTAAGAAAATTAAGACATTATTGAATTACAATAATAATTTTAAGAAAAAGGTCATATTTAATTTGGAAAAATTGGATAATCGCTTTGTTGAAGCATTTATATATAGGATATTACAGGGGAATTATTATTTTGATAAATATAAAAAGATTACACGAGAAAGAACAATTTTTTATTTCTATGTTCCGCGAATAAGTTGCACAAATAGGAAAAATATTAATGAAATAATTAATGGTTCATATATAACAAGGAATATTATAAATGAGCCTTCTAATATAGCTACACCTGATAATTTTGCAAAACACGCAAAGTATATGTTTAAAGATATTAGAAATATCAAGGTTACTATATTTAATGAAAAACATATGAAGAAAATGGGTTTAAATCTAATCAATGCTGTGGGCAATTCTTCACAGAATAAACCGCGATTTTTAATAATAGATTATAATCCTTCGGGTCATTCAGGAAAAAAGACCGTATGTTTAGTTGGTAAAGGGGTTACTATAGACACAGGCGGATATTCTATGAAAAATCCAAAACATATGATTAATATGTATATGGATAAAGAGGGTGCAGCTATATCAATTGGTATATTATATACATTGGCTAAGGAAAAATATAAGAATCGTGTTGTATGTTTATGTCCTCTTGTTGAAAATATAGTATCTAGAGGCTCAATTAAACCCAATGATATTATTAAAGCGTATAACGGCCAAACTGTGGAAATTGTAAATACTGATGCCGAAGGAAGATTAATTTTAGCAGATGCTCTTACATATGCGTGTAATAAATATAAACCAGATTATTTATTTGATTTTGCGACATTAACTGGATGGTCTGAGAGAATAAATTGTCATAGTAGTTTTACATTTTTTACATCAAATGAACAAATCGCAAATAATATACAGGAATATGGGAATAAATATTGTGAAAAAAATATAAGAATCCCTGCGTGGCTTGAATATATCTCATATATTAAATCTAATATAGCTGATGTTAAAAATTCAGGATATGAATGTAAAAACAGTGATGGCTTAATGGCAAGCTTGTTTTTGATGAATTTTATACCAAAAAAATATAGAAAAAACTGGAGCCATTTTGATATCAGAATGTCCAACTATAATAATAATGTAAATATAGCTGACGGATTCGCAACATTCTACACAATTATAAAAAATATATAGATTATCCTATTGCCACCTACTCATCCAGCAACCTCTCATTTTTCTTTACTATACCTTACGATATTTCTATCTGGTATCTAATTTAGCGAATAAATCTTCCATACTAAGCCTGGCAATTTCATCTCTATTCAACGATTTCTTAGGAGATGCCTTAGGAGATGCCTTAGGAGATGCCTTAGGTGATGCCTTAGGAGATGCCTTAGGAGATGCCTTAGGTGATGGCTTTGGTGATGCCTTAGTACATGTATTTTCAGATAAATAATTTATACTTTAATCTAATTTATTATAAATTAGAGAAGATAAAACGGATGCAACTTAGAAGATGCTTTAGGTGATGCCTTAGGTGATGCCTTAGGTGATGCCTTAGGTGATGCCTTAGGTGATGCCTTAGGTGATGAAGATTTTTCTGATATTTTTAGCGATGCCTTAGGAGATGTCTTGGGAGATATCTTAGGAGATGTCTTGGGAGATATCTTAGGAGATGTCTTGGGAGATATCTTAGGAGATGTCTTGGGAGATATCTTAGGATTAAATATGGGTTTTAAGGATTTTTCCTTAATATATTGCATTATTTCCCATTTAAAATTAACATTATCCATAAATGCTTTCTCATCTATATCTTTGACAAACTTAATAAAATCTAATATCATTTTCTCTAATTCTAAGAGATTATTAACAAGTCTTTCGTGTTTTTTTACTATTCCGCTATTATAATAGTCTATTGTATTTTCACTATTATATGATTCATAATATTCAGTATATTTTTTTGTTATTAATTTTTCATCTAGTACTTTGTCTACTTTGAATGTTCCAAATATCTTGTTTTCTTTATTAGTATGAGTTATCAAAATTTTTAATAATTTGTATGCTATATATTTATCATAACTAAGTTTTTTAACATTTATATTATATAGTTTTGATGCAGTATTATAATTGTCCTTAACAAACTCTATATTGATATTAGGAAATCTATTTTTAATATCTTGATAAGCACTTCTATAATCTTTAAGTAATTCTTCTAATGATTTGTATGGTAATATTTTACCTTTTAACTCTTTTTCAAATTTTTTTCTTTCTCTTCTTATCTCTTTTAATCTTTGCTCTTCCATATATTCTAATATATAATATTATTATTATCAAACTGTTTATTATATATTAGTAGTGTTGTTTTTTATTTTATCAGTTAAAGCCTTCATAATACATATAATAAGCAAAAAATATAAAAATATATAATATATATTACATCTTATATATTACACTACATACAACCATACATAATGTTGTTAATCTCATTTTTTTGTTCGGGATGTTCTAGCATCATGAATAACTCTTCTTCACTCAAGAGATTAAGAAGAGAGATACACAATTTAGGAACATTTTTTTCACGTTGCCATTCTTTGGCCACCATTCCCATAATCTCTGTAGGTTTAAGTTCGGGATAAATTGCCTTAATCCTACGGAAATTGTTCTTCATATAAATATTGTATTTTGTAAGTTTTCTTTCCTTCTTGATACGCTTGTCAATGTTGATAACAATATCACAAAACTCATTGTTAAACTTGACAAGGCAATCAATTTTGGCTCCACTAACCATTATTACAATTAAAGTAGTGGTTTAGTAATCTAAATTGATATAAGACTTCTTATGCGGTTCTGCTTGCGGTTCTGTTTGCGGTTCTGCGGGTTGTGTTAAAAGCGACTCTGTGGTAATAATTTGTATTTTATTTGGTGTCAATTTTTATCCAAAAAATATAAAAATATAACAAATTTATCCCTTTTCTATAATTATCGTTTCTAAATTAAAAATATATAATATACATCTTTTTTTGATTTTCTATTTTATATAGCTTAGCTAACCTATTTCAATTACCTGACTTAAACACGCACGCACCACAAACAAGCATTTTACTTCTTCTTATTCTTAATCGGGGGCAATGAATTGTTCTTTTTCTTGGAAGAAATTTCAGGCTCTTCAGTGGCTTCTTCATCAGGTTCTTCGCTTGGAAGCTTTGGTTGTTCCTTAGGCTTTTCCTTTACTTCTTTTTTTGCCACTACATCATTTTCTTCTTCATTATCTGATGATGGAGGCGATACTTCTTCAACCTTCATATAATTATTTACAACTGCTTCAGCGGGAGCCGAAGGTGCTTTGCCTGCTTTTTCTTCCTTATGCTTCTTCCATTCTTCAGCAATCTTGCCAAATCTTTCATTACTTGGCAAATCAGGAAATTTTTCCTTGATGACCTTTTGATACTCTTTAACAAATACTTGATATTCAGTAGGAGGCTTCTTTTCTTTTTCTTCACCGTTTTCATCCTTTGCCGAAGCTGTCTTTTTGCCCTTTGTCTTACCCTTATTACTCTTCATTTCTTCTACAGCATTTTTGAGAGCTTCCTTATGATAATTTGCTACTTCCTTCATATCATTAATGGTATCGGGTATTACAACAATCTTTTCCTTGTAAATAACGGAGAGAGTTTTGGCAGACATTGCGGTTTATGGGTAATAATCAATTTATATATGACAATCAATTTTTATGTTTTTTTGACATTTTTTTATAATAATTTTGATAAGGCAATTTTATATTTTCTAAAATTTTTAGAGTTATAAAGGGTATATCCAGAATATATAATAATATTATAATATAATAATAATGAGTATTCCAACTATGACATTTGAAAATTTAAGAGATAATATAGCAAGTCCAGAAAATGCCTATAGCATTAATAATGGTTTTAAGGGCAATAATCAGGGTATAACACAATTTACAACGACAGCAACAGATTTTTTAAATATGATTAATATGATTAATAAAGGAGGAAGTACCTCAACAGATAATGATTGTAATGATATAATTAATGTGCTAAATGAGGTTGATAAAAAAGCTTCATCAATATATAAAAGTGATGAAATTAGAAGAGGTCTTGAATGAAAATATATAATATAATAATATATATTAGAATATAAATGATTGAAAATATTGAATTAATATTAATATCATTACTAATATTAATATTATCAATAATTAGCTTTCTTCCCCTAATTTACTTAAATTATGCCAAAGATTTAAATATCAATATAAATAAATATAATAACATATGTGATTCTAAAAAAAATATATATGATTCTGGTATTAATATTAAAAATACTTATATGTGGAATATGTGTAATCATCTATTTGATTTTAATGTAATTCAGAAGAACTTTAAAAATAAAAATAAAATAAAAGCAGATACTGATAAATACGATGATATTATAAATATAAATCGCGATCTAAGTATTGTAAATGGCGAATTTAATATTATGAAGGTATATAATGATTATTTACATAGCAGTATGCCTTTATTTATAGTAATATGGATATTTTTCATATTACATATTATTAACATAAGTTATAATATTAAAAATAAAGAGAATAACTTAAAATATGACTATTTTTTACATTCATCAATTTATATATTTTTACACGTTGCCGTAATAACAATAATATTTTCACTGATTCTTAAAAAGATAACAGAAATCTATGCTGATACAAAAGCATATGAATATATAATGCTTTTAAAAGAATTAGATATATTGATAAAAGAGCAAAAAACAGAACCAGCTTTTCCAAATAATGAGTTTATGACTATTATAAAAAAATATAGCGGAGACGATATTTCTTCTGTAACTGATATTATATTTACAAAAGATTTGATAGACGAACTTTACAATTTACATAAAAATGTCATTGTTAATAACGAATATATACATAATAAAAATGACTATAGAATAACGTTGGAAAACATAAATAACTTCAAGTATTATAATAATAAAGAGACGATAGAAAAATGTAATGAAGAGATAGAAGATGTGACACGTTTCACAATAGCATATTTTATAATATTATTCTTCCCAATCTATATGCTTTCGCAAGCTTCTAAATCAAACTTTACTACAATTGCCGTAATAACTATTATAGTATTCGTATTATTTATATCAGGCTATATTGTTAAAAAAAAACTTGAATAGATTCATTTTCTTTTTTTCTTTATACTTATTAAAATGCGTATCATTATATTTATCGTATTTATTATGATGATAATAATTTTTTTAAATGAATTAAAAAATATATCGGCATCTTTTTTTCAAATAAACTATATTAAAGATGTCGCTGATATTAACATTGAAAAGCATTGTAATGATATTTATTGCGAAGCTGAGACGGGAAGATTTAATATAGCAAAGAATAGCTATAAACTTCTATTGCCAAATGATTTATATAATACTAAAACATACTATTTTATGATATTGCTAATAATCATAATATTCTATATTAATACATTTTATAATCTTGTAAAATATAATAATTTATATTATCCTTACATAAGCAATGATGGTGGAACGGTATGTATAACGATAATTAAAAATATCCCATATATTTTTGCCTTCTTAACATTAGTACTAATAATAGTAATTCTTGTAGCGAGATATGCTCCTACTGAATTTGTGGGATATAGAAACTATTTCAATATAGACAATCCAGTCGTCAGCGATTTCAATACAACTTTTAATATAAATATTTTATATAATTATGTTATGTTTGTAATAGGGTTAATATTCATCGTATATTTTATTAGCACTTATATGTGTAATCGCTATATTTATACATATCCGCAAAAAGCTATTGAATTGGCGAAAATAAATCAAAATATGAGTGCGGGCTATCTGATAATTACGATATTATTGACATATTTATTATTTAATATTATGAATATATTGCTATCCTTCGCTGATAATAGATATCCTAAATTGACTAATAATAACTATAAAGATATTATAGAAAAAAATTATAAACAAGTATTAATTGATAATATAGAATTAAAAAGAGAAAATATATTATACAGTTGTTATACGAATGATTTATCTACATTAGATATTACTCAAGCTAAAACAAAAGGATATGGGCACGATATAATATATTCAAAAGATAATAAAGAAGAAAATAGAAGTTATGGAATAACAGTACATCATAATACAGATGGTTCTGATACAAAAATACACGCTGTATTATATAGTAACATAGATTATCTTTCAAATATAGATCATGCTGATGATTACAAAATAAATGAAATAAAGGTTAATTATTATTTTAAATACATTTCGCCATTAATACCATATCTTAAAATTAAACCATTAACAGATGAAGTAAAAAGATATAAAGAAAGCTATGAATATAATTATATATTATATGAAAATGATATACATAATTTAAAAAATAATGTATATGATAATGATACAATTATAACTAAATACAAAACTGAAACATCATCAACATATGATGCCTATTATATGATAGATAATATACATATTGGCATTTTTAACAAAGATAATAGTATATTAAGTAAAATATTGATATTATTTGATTATATTACACCTACTACAACTATTACTTCTCCTACAACTATTACAACTACTACAACTACTACAACTACTACAACTACTACAGCTACTACAACTATTGTGCCAACTCCTCCTACTATAACAACTAAGAAAGATTTTGTAAAAGTATATAATGTATTACTTGATGTTCTATTATATTTTTGTATCAATGAAATAAATTATTGGATTGAATATGAAAGCAAAAAGATATATAATAATGAAAATTTAAGTAATTTTGAATATATAAAGGATATAATATATCCAGATTATGAGAAGCACACTATTTTATTGAATTTAATTAAATATCTAAAAAATCAAAGGGCTGATAGTGAAAAAATTACTGCTACTGCCTTTCTTGGTGGTAAAACTGCTATTGACTCATTAAAAAACAGATTAATAGTAGAAATAAATAATTATGCTAAATACGACAAGGCATCTTCTCTTAATAAAAAACCGTTTTTTGGAAAGGAATATGATATATTAAGCAATATTACAGAAATTAAGGAAAACTTCACAGCTGACATATCATATGGCTCACCTAATACATTTTATGAACAATATTTTAATATTTCAAATAATGATGTAAGTGCCGCTGATATAGAATATAAAATAGGAGGTTATTTCATAAAAAATTCAAAGAATTTAATATACTTTATAATACTAATTATAATTATAGCTATCCTATTAATAATATTTTTATACAGAAATGAGAAGGCATCATTAATGGCATTCTCTTATGATATAATGATGCCATTAATAATATTGTTAATATTTGTAATATATATATATTTATTTATGACTTTTAATACAAGTTATAATTTGAATGTAATATATGGCCTATTTGATAGTTCATATAAAAGAGATTTAAATGATATGAATAATCTTATAATACCTTTTATTAAACTTCATAGTAATACTAAAGATAAATATGATAAAGATTATTATGATTTATACATAATTACAAATGTTCTTGCATCCTTCTTATATAGCGATTCTAAATATGATGATGCTAAATATAAAAACAAATACAGTAAAATTCTAGACGATAAAATCATATATAGCAAAGAAGAAACAATAGATTATAATGAGTTTAAAAAATATTACAGCGACCAATTTACAATTATAAATGATGAGTTTAATCAGGATTTTGATAAAATAAATGATACTGCTACTACTGATAAAAATCTTAAAAAATTATACGATTATATCAAAACTAATATAAAGAATGGTTCGGTATCATACGCTATAAAATACATAACTCAATCTAATTATTTGGGCTTTGTTAGAAGTTTTACAACATATTCTGATAATATTGTAAATATTATATTGATATGTTTAGAATTATTTGGAAATAATAAAGAGGCTTATAAAAATAGTAAATTTGTTAAGGAAAACTTCTATTTTGAAAAAGATAATAATGGCAATTTTATACCTCATAAGTTTAGATTTATTAAATCAGTATTTGACAAAACTTATGAGGTTAACAGAAGTCCCAATCCAAATGTAATAACTATCAAAAATGAAAATCCAGAAATCAAAATTTATATCACAAAGGGAGATAAACAAGAAAAAATAAAAGAAATTGCTAATAATTATATGAATATCCTTTCGCTATTCCAATATAATTATATGTTAAGCGATAATTATACAGAAACATCATCGGAAGTTAAAACAAGTATATTTACAGATGCAAAAGACAGAGGATATGGAATTGGACAAGCTACAGACGATAGTAAAAAAAAAGCATCACAAAATTATTTACATAAATATAAAAATAAACGACTAATTTCATTAATATCTAATACAAAAGGTTTTGATAAAGCCTTTGACAAAAAGAGCTTCGTATTGGTAAAAGATACTTTTAAATATGCTCCTGCTTCTGGTGCTTCTGGTGCTTCTGGTGCTTCTGGTGCTTCTGGTGCTTCTGGTGCTTCTGGTGCTTCTGGTGCTTCTGGTGCTTCTGGTGCTTATGGTGATTTTTGT